>Ga0068855_100009128_pt1 | contig 11975 bp, 7 predicted proteins | sample KBSCornC52_FD_66592 | JGI IMG/M metagenome (GOLD analysis project Ga0068855, IMG submission 66592) | Corn rhizosphere microbial communities from Kellogg Biological Station, Michigan, USA - KBS Corn C5-2 | ecosystem: Host-associated > Plants > Roots > Rhizosphere > Soil ...
GCGGCAAAGATCAAAGCAGCTGGCGGCATCATCATCGGCAAAGCGTCGCTGTCCGAGTTTGCACGCGGCGGCGGTGACAACATCAATTCCGTGGTCTCCGGATTCGCGCGCAATCCTTATAACACCGCTTATGCGACGGGCGGCTCCTCAGGCGGCACCGCTGCAGGGTTGGCTTCGAGTTTCGGTGTCGTCGGTATCGGCACGGACACGGGCGGCAGCGTACGCATGCCTTCTGCACACAATGCGCTCGTGGGCTTGCGTCCAACCGTAGGATTGGTCTCCCGAACCGGCGTGGTGCCGCTCGACTCGAATCGAGATACCGCCGGACCCATGGCCCGCTCCGTCAGAGACATGGCCGTCTTGTTGGATGTGATCGTGGGTCCCGATGCGCAAGACGCCGCCACTGCGCGCAGCAAAGGACACATCGCTGTCTCTTATCAGGCGTTCCTCAAGAAAGACGGCTTGCAAGGCGTTCGTCTAGGCGTGCTGCGGCAAGTCTTCAATTCCAAAGTCACCGACCCGCTCATCGTCGCTCACTTCGAAAAAACCCTTGCCGAATTGCGGGCGCAAGGCGCGGAGATCATCGATCCAATCACCGTGCCCGAGCTGGACACGATTCCACGGCCGCCGCAAACGGCAGCCCGTTTCAAGCACGACCTGACGCAGTTCATTGCAAAACATCCGGGCATTCCTTATCCCTCGGTGCAAGCCATCGCCGACTCCAAGCTCGTACATCCGTTACATCAGCAAGGCATGGAACAGGCGGCCGCAGCGCTACCGCAAGATCAAGACCCAGCGACACTCGAAGGCGCAAAGAACGAAGCATTGCTGCGCGAAGCTTTCTTGAAGGCGATGAATGCTGCCAACGTCGAAGCGCTGGTATTTCCGACTTGGGCGCAATTGCCTGCGCTCAACGGCGATCGCAACACCCAAATTGCCGACGATCCGCAACCTGCGCCGAACGCTGCGCCTACACACCTGGGTAGCACGCTCACTTACGTGGGCAGCTTCTTACAGTGGCCTGCCATCAGCGTGCCGAACGGATATCTCGGCGAGGGATTGCCTGTCGGCTTACAGATCCTGAGTCGTCCATGGGATGAAGCAAAGCTCGTGCAGTATGCCTATGCATATGAACAAGCCACGCGCTATCGGCGTCCTCCTCCGAGCGTTCCGCCGCTTACTGCAACGTCTGCCGACGCCACGCCTGCTCCAACCCTGACCCTTCCTCGTTCACGTGGGGGAGGGAATGAGAGTGCGCTTGCCGACAGACTCATCGGCACGTGGAAGTTGATCGCCATCCGCGATCGCGATGCCGCCACAGGCAAAGAGACGCCTGCTGCGAAGGCGGCAGATAGCGGTCAGCTCGTCTACGCTGCAAACGGTCGACTGTCGGTACAAATCGTCCGTGTGGGCCGCGATTCATTGCCGGCGAATTCATCCGAAGGCTTCAGCAGCTATTTCGGTCGCTGGGAGCTTCTTCCGACAGAAGGGTGCGTCGTCCATCACCAAGACGGCAATTTGAACGCCGCGCAGGTGGGTCAAGCCGCGAAGCGTTACTACTCCTTCGACGAAGCCGGTCATCTGTCGCTTGCTACGCCACCGCGCAAACGCGAAGACGGCGCGCCGGTGAGCAGCGTATTCGTGTGGGAGAAGATGTTGTGAGCAACGCGAAGCGGCTTGCGGTCCGCGCACTTCCGTCGTGAACGCCACCGCCGCCTCCGCTCTGCGCGCTGCGCAGCCGGCACAGAACTGGATTCTCGATCCGGTTCAAGACACGATCTTCATCATTGCAGCGCCGCTCATCACGCTGACGCTGGCTTTGCTTACGTTTCACTTCTACGGCCCGATGGAAGCCACCGGCTTGATCGTGGTGGTGCACACTGTATTCACGGTTGCGCATCACTTGCCGACGTTCATTCGCATTTACGGCGATGTGGAATTGTTTCGGCGCTTCAAATGGAGCTTCCTACTGGGGCCGCTCATTCCCTTCACCTTTGCATTGGGCGTGCTCGGATATCTGAATGACCGAGCACTGCCGCTCGAAAATTTCTTTTATATCTGGATCATTCTCACGCTGTGGGATCCGTGGCACTTCATGCGCCAACACTACGGCTTCATGCGCATTTACGATCGCCACAACGCAGCGGGCAAAACGTTCGGCGCACGATTTGATTTCGCGTTGAGCGCCGTATGGTTCGCCTACATCATGGCCGCGAGTAGCGAGTGGTTGCCGGGTGTTCTGGAAGGTCTGTATACGACAACGAACATGCCGGTGCTGTTATTCGTGCCGCAAGGCGGCTTGGAGATTCTCACACGAGTACTCGCAGCCTGTGCTTTGCTCACCACAGTGGCCTACACGGGATATCTCGTATGGTGCTGGCACAAAGGTTATTTCGTGAGCTTGGCCAAGCTCACCATGGTGATCGTGATGTTCGGCGTCATGTATCTCACCTACACGCCCAACGAGTGGATGCTGTCGCTGGCGCCGGGCTGGAGCTTCAAGGTGGGCTTTGCCGTCATCGGCATCGTGCACATGAGTCAGTACCTGGCGATCGTGTGGCGTTACAACCGTAGTCTCGCTTCCAAAGACGGCAAGGCTCGCACGGGCTGGTTCCGCAAAATGCACGCGCGAGGCGGATTCTTCATTGCAGCCGGCTACGTGCTGTTGTGTTTGAGCTACGGCGAAGTGCTCACGGTCACGCACGATAACCGCTGGCTCATGAGCGTGTTGCTCGCCTTGGGTTTCACGTCGACGTTGATGCACTACTATTTCGACGGCTTCATATGGCGAGTACGCCACCGTCAAAATCTAGAACACTTGCTGAGCGACGATGGGCAGTTGCCTGCACAGCTCGCGATGTCCTGGTGGAGTTCTGCGAACACAGCATCAGCGGCCAAAATATTCTCACGCCAACTGCTTTATTTCGCGGTGCCGATGACCGTATTCACGGTCGGCGCGCTGTCGCTGTGGAATGGATCAGCGGCGAATTACTTGCAACACATGTACAGCGCCTACTTGGCGAATCAGCGCGGCGAGTCACCACTAGCCGTTCAAGAAGCACATCTCGCATTCGACGACATGGAGCGACAACTCCCCGCCGCGCGCAAGCTTGCAGAGATTCAACCGACTTCCGCCCATGATGCCGAGTTGGCGTATCTCATTTACAACCATGCGCAGTACGCCTACGAGCTGCTGCCAACTCTTAATGGCCAGCGTATCGACGTACCTATGCGAGCACTAGATCGGCAGGACGTACTCGAAGCCATCGCAACGTTGGAGCGAGCATTGGCTAAGGGCGGTTCGCTCGCATATCCCGGCCGCGATCAGCTTACTTCCGATGATGGGTATGCCGCGCTACGCGCGTGGCGCAAACGTGCGATGACCCTCACCCTGCCCTCTCCCGCAAGCGGGAGAGGTTGAGCAATGCGCAGTTCGATAGGCGGAGAATTCATGTCGCAGCCGATCCGCATGATAACGGCAGAAGGCCCGATGACAACTGGTGCGGTCATCGACTTCGGCATGACCGCACAACAATTTCGTGATCGCCTGCTCGAAAAGAACACACATTTATTCGCAGGTGCGCTGCTCGAAAAGAATTTCGGCTGGCCCGATCTGGATCACGTACTGAACGTCACGGAACCGATCCAGCCGATGTTGCAAGTCTTCAAAGACGGCATGGTGCCCGAAGAGGTCTACACCGAACCCGCTATCGAATTGGGGTTGCAACATCGCCGCTTGAACAAAGACAGCTTTGCCAAGCTCATGCGCACGGGCGCCACAGCCGTGATCAATCGCATGGAAATCGCTTCCGTTACGGCTCGCCGACTGTGTTTGGAAGTCAGCCGTTTCAGCGGCCATCAGACAATCGGCAACGGCTACTTCACGCTGGGCGGCACGGGCACATTCGGCAAACACTGGGATACCCATGATGTGTTTGCAATTCAGCTCATGGGAAGGAAACGGTGGCGTGTCTTCGCACCGACGTTCCCGTATCCGCTCAGCACCCACACGAGTCAGGAAGTGCAAAACACTGCGCCTTCGACTCCAGTGCTCGACTGCGTGCTCGAAGCGGGCGATGTGCTCTACATACCGCGCGGGTGGTGGCATCAAGCAATCCCGCTCGACGACGCGAGCTTCCATCTATCTGTAGGCGTGTATGTTCCGACGATGCTCGAATACGCATTATGGGCTTGCCAGCGGTATCTCCCTGCCGAAGTCATTGGACGTAAAGGACTGAGCACCGCACAGCTCAGCGAGCTTGCCAAGGATCTAACCTCCCTCGCACAAGCCGTCACCGCTGCTATTGCGAATCCATCGCACGTCGCCGAATTCAAGCGCTCATTGGCGGAATTGCAGAAACCGCCTTCCGCACTCGACTTGGCACTTCTGCTCGATATCGGCACACCAGAATTGGGTGACGATACGATCGTCACCTTGAATCATTCTTATCCGCTCGATTGCTCCGCCAACGAAGTCGCCGTGAATGGCGTTGCAATTACGTTGAACGAAGCGAGCCGTCCGATAGTGAAAGCGCTCTCGGCGCGCTCATCGCTGACGTTCGCGGAACTCTGTGAAGCATCCAGTCCGGTGCCGCACGAACGTGTCAAAGCGCTCGTGCTCGAGTTCGCGCGTATGGATGTGGTGAGTGTGGCGAGAAAACACCCCCACCCTAACCCTCCCCCGCTTCGCGGAGGAGGGGACCGGAGCGGAGCACGTTAAGCCTTCTCACGCACACGCAACCTCTTCCAGCCATGCTCGAATCAACTGCGTGATCTTTTCGTTCGGACCTCGCGCATTCGTCACGATCGGCAATGCCTGCGCCAACAGAGATCTTGCACGAGGCACATCTTTGTTCTGCAGCGCAAGTACACGTCCGAGGATAGCGCTGGCGATGGCAACCTCCACGCTGTCGTCGGCGAACGATGCTTGGAAACTCTCGAAGGCATCTCGAGCAAAAGGCTCGGCTTCAGCACCGATGCGCTCGCGGTTATCGGCGCCGGCTTGTTCGACGAGCGTTCGCGCGATCCAGGCTCTTGCCTCAGCGATGAATACGTGGTGCGCAGAGATTCGGTCCTTCTTGACGTTTTTCAGATAGATGGCGAGACCTCGTTGAAAGTCGTCTCGTGCCGCATCCAAATATCCCAGGCTGTAAACGGCATGGCCGCGCCTGACGTAGTCGTTACCGACATAGAGATGATGCTCGCCGCGAACTTTCAGATCGATGGCGATGACTTCATCGAGTTGGCTGCGGGCCGCGCCGGCATTTCCTTGGGCTTCCAACACTGACGCATAGGCAGCGCGCACGTCGATCAAATCCGGATGGGCACGCACGCTTGCTTTTTCATACACCTCGATGGCTGAGCCGTAATAGTCGGCAGCTTCTTGAAGTTTGCCTTGGGAGAGCAATACGGCTCCATAGTTGGCGAGATGCGTCGCATATTTGAGGCTCTTCGAGCCCATCTGTTTGAGATCCACGAACAAGATGCGTTGATAGATCTCAGCCGCGCGTTCGTACTCTCCCTTGGTTTGATAAACACGCGCGAGCCCGTCTTGTAAGCGCGTAGCGTTGGGTTCCGTGGTGTCGAGATAGAGCGTTTCGAGAATGTCCAACCCTCGTTGCGCAGATTTTTCCGCCTGATCGAACTCGCCGGCTTGCAGTTGAATTGCCGTGAGCTCCGTAAGGTTGGCGACAGTCGCATAGCTATCGATGCCATAAATACGGCTGTTGATGAAGAGCGCGCGACGCACATCGGCTTCGGCTTGCACGTTGTCACCCTGCAGCCGCTTGAGACGCGCATGCGTATTGAGGCTCTGGGCCGTGATGGGATGATCCTGGCCATACAGCGCGATGCGACCCGCCAATGCCGCTTCGACGAAGGGCGCCGCTTTGTCAACGTAACCGAGGTGCATGAGTTCGGCACCGATGGCATCCATGATTTCGCTCGCGAGTTCCGGCTGTGCGGCCAGTTCCGGAGAAGTACGCTGCGCATCGGCATCTGACGTGCCGAGCTTAGCGAGCGAAGCGAGCAGAATGCGCAGCGGCGTGTGTCGAGTCAGATTTTCATCCTGATCCGCGCTCAGCAAGCGCTGTAGGATTTGCGGTAAAGCGTCGTGACATCCCGCGAGATCATCGGCAATTAATATTTTCATGAGCCACCCATGCTCCGGCTAACTGTGGTGCGGCAACGAGGCATCCTAGGACTCAGGACGAAAGCGCTCCAGTGTCCTTAAGGGAAGCTATTTCGCGCCAATCTTGCTGAAGTACTCAGCGGCCGCTTCCGGCCGATGTTGCGAACGATACAACTCTTCGATCCAACCGCGCACCTCGCGCGCCATTTCGCGATCATCGAGCAATGGCGAGGCGGCGATTCGGCTGTAACTCTCCAAGAGCACGGGCTCTGCTTCTTTGCTATGCCCTTGCATGGCCCATGAGTGTGCCAGTGCCGCTCGGCCGTTGGCGAACCATAGGCTTTGTTCGCCGAAGTTCGTCTTGAAACTCGCCACCGCAGGCTCCAAAAAAGTTTGCGCCTGCGCCGGCTGTCCAAGCGCGAGCGACACGCGACCGAGCATAAAGTTCGCCGCAGCAATGTATGGATGCGCGGCCGGCAACACGCCCGCATAGATATCGAGCGCCTCGCTGTAATACGCCTGCGCTTCTTTGAGTTGCCGGCGCGCGTACGCAATGCGGCCGAGCCTCGTCAAATCGTAGCCGACGCGCTCGCTGCGCGGGCCGCTGACTTTGCGATCTTTGCCGAGCGCGTTCTCGAAAATCCCCTTCGCTGCATCGAATTCGCCTTGGTCGATGAGCAACTGACCGAAGTTACTCAGTGCGAGAATACTTTCGGGATGTTCGGGCCCGAGCACTTTGTCATACAGTTGAATGGCGCGGACATAGAGCGTCCGCGCGGTGACCAAATCACCGCGATCATGAACTACGGTCGCAATATTGTGCAGATGGAAGATGTATTGCGGATGATCAAAGCCATGGACGCGCTCATCGATCTGCAACGCCTGACGATAGAGTCGCTCCGCAGTGTCGTAGTCGCTTCGGTCGTGTGCGATTTGCGCCAAGCCGTCGAGGGGCGAAGTGATCAGATCGTTTTCCGCCCCCAGCTTGAACGTGCGAATGTCCAAGCAATTGCGATACGCCTGATCGGCTTCATCGAGTTTGTAGATTCGATAGAGCACGCGACCGAGCTGGCACCAACTACTCGCGGTCTCCAAGCTCTTGGGTCCCGATAAGCGTTGGTTCATTACCAACCCTTCCCGGGCAGTTGTCTCGGCTTGCTTGAAATTCTCTTGCGCTTCGAACACGCGATTGAGCGTGCCGAGACTCTGTGCCACTTCGAGGCTTTGCTTGCCGAAAGCTTGCCGGCGCTTTTCCAATCCCTCTTCGACCAAAGGACGCGCGGCCGACGGCATGCCGAGATTCAAATACACATTGCCGATGGTATCCAACAGCGCCGCTTGCAATCCGGGCTGGGCCGACAGTCCTTGGGCGATTCGCGCCGCGCCGTTATCGAGAATTTCGCGAGCGGTGATTTCCCGGCCTCTTGCATGCGCGGGATCGGCGACCTTGAAGGAGTCGATCAAGAAAGACGACACGGCTTCGGCGCGTTGTCGTTCCGCCAGTGCGCGCTCGCGCTCGGCATTGGCGACATCGCGCTCGTGGAGGATGCGCTGCGACTGTAGATAGGAGCTTACAGAAAACGCCACCATCGCAATCGCAAGTGATGCCCCGAGCGCGACCACGACGGCATGACGCCGGACGAATTTGGCTGTTCTATACGTCCAAGCATCCGATCGCGCCAGGATGGGCAACTGTTGTAAGTGACGCTGCACATCGCTCGCCAAATGTTCTACGGAGCCGTAGCGCCGTTGCGGTTCTTTGCGCATCGCCATGAGCACGATGTTGTCCAAGTCACCGGACAATTCACGTCGCAGCTTGGCCGCCGAAACACTCCGGTTGGCCGCGATCGCCTCCGCTTCTTGAGGTCGATTACGCATCCACGCGGCCACTGCAAAACTCGGCGGCGGCGGATCCGTCTCGCAAATTGCCCGTTGCAAATCCGCGAGCCGCATGCCGGCCAGCATGAAAGGCTTACAGCCGGAAATGAGCTCGTACAACAACACACCCAAGACATAGGTGTCGCTTGCCGTGGTGATCGCTTCGCCCGATATCTGTTCGGGGCTCGCGTGATCGGGCGTCATGACGCGCACGTCGAGTTGCGTCACGGCGAGCGTGTAGCCGCCCTCGTGTTCATCCAACACTTTGGCGATGCCGAAATCGAGCAGTTTCGGCACGCCGCTCTTCGTGACCATGATGTTGGAAGGTTTGAGATCTCGGTGTACGACCAAGTTTTGGTGCGCTCGGTGCACCGCGCCGCAAATCGTCACGAAGAGCTGCAGCCGTTCGCTGACGCCGAGCCGCAGGCGGTCGCAATAAACATCGATGGGTTCGCCATCGATATATTCCATGACGAAATAAGGCGTCCCGTCTTGCGTCGTGCCGCCGTCGAACAAGCGCGCAATGTTGGGATGATCGAGATTGGCGAGAATTTGCCGTTCTAGTTTGAGGCGACTCTGTGCGGCGCGCGATAGAACTCCTCGTCTCACCAGCTTGATGGCCACCTGCTGCCGATACTGGTCGTCATCCCGCTCGGCCAGAAAAACATCGCCCATGCCGCCCTGGCCCAAGTTGCGCACGATGCGATAGGGACCGAACCGCTGCCCGTCGCGATCGGCCACGCCGTCGATGCGACCTTGTCCCCCATCGGTGGACCACTCCTGGCGAGACTCGAGCCGTTCCAACACTCGCGCGCCCAGCGCCGGATCGGTTTCGCAGGCGCGCAGGATGAACGACATGCGCTCTTGCGGCGCGAGCGACTGCGCGACCCGGAGCACTTCGTCCAGCGATTTCGGCTGAGTCATGCGGCGACTCGCGCCGCTGGCACGAAAGACCGATTGCTTTGTCTAGCTTGCAATCGCAAGATGCCAGCGACCCGTCTAACCCTAAGGAGGTCACATTATGCCCAACAAAGAACGCCTCGGCGCTCCATCAGTCCTTACATGCGGCGGCGGACATCGAACCGTTCGCATGTGAGGGTCTTTGCGGCTGCCGCTCGATTCGAGCGGCATGCCTGCTCGTCGGGACCGCGCACCTCGACTCCGTCGTCCGCATATTGAATAAATGCTACCCGACCGACGCTGCAACTCGCACTCGACACGCACGTTATCTATGACGAACGTGGATAACAGCGGAGTTCTTATGAATGCGGCATTTCGCAAGCTCGCTGCCTTTGTTGCCGAAGCCGTCGGGTCTCCTTGGAGTTTTATTACGGCGCTCGCCATCATCGTGATTTGGAGCCTCTCGGGGCCCTTATTTCATTATTCGGACACGTGGCAGCTCTACATCAATACCGGAACCACCATCGTGACGTTCTTGATGGTGTTCCTCATTCAGAACACACAGAACCGCGACGCGCGCGCAATACACTTGAAGCTCGATGAGCTACTGCGCGCAGTCGCGGGCGCGCGAGTTGCGATGGTGAATTTGCAAGATCTCTCCGACGATGAACTGCGCAAGATGGAAGCCGCCTTCGAACGGTTGGGAAAGTTTGCGGAGCGACACAGAGCGGCAAAGGACGCCGTCGGCAAAGGCGAGCAGGAAACGCGCTAACGGCCCACGCGTTTCGCCACCATCTGTTCCAGCTTCACGATATCGGCGGCAAACAAACGGATACCTTCGGCCGTCTTCTCCGTCGCCATCGCATCTTCGTTGAGGGCATAGCGAAACGATGCTTCATCGAATGCAACTCTCTGCATCGGCGTTGCATGCGCCTTGTTCGGTTCGAGCTTGCGGACTACAGGGTCCGTCGACGCCTGCAGTTCAGCCAATAGTGGCGGCGAAATCGTCAGCAAATCGCAGCCGGCGAGTTCCAGAATCTGTCCCTTGTTGCGGAAACTGGCGCCCATGACTTCGGTCTTGTGTTCGAAGTGTTTGTAGTAAGCATAGATCTGCGTAACGGATTGCACGCCTGGATCGTCGGCACCCCCATATTCCTTGCCCGTGCTCTTTTTGTACCAGTCGTAAATGCGGCCGACGAACGGCGAAATGAGTTTCACGCGCGCCGCGGCGCAAGCGACGGCTTGAGGAAACGAGAAGAGCAGCGTCAGATTGCAGTTGATCCCTTCTTTCTGCAGCTGTTCGGCCGCTTTGATGCCTTCCCAAGTGGACGCAATTTTCACCAAAATGCGTTCGCGACTGGCGCCCAACTTCTCGTATGACGCGATCAGCGCACGCGCTTTTTCTAGAGTGCTCTGCGTATCGAACGACAGACGCGCATCCACTTCGCTCGACACTCGGCCGGGCACGACCTTCAGAATCTCGAGCCCGAACGCGACGATGAGTCGATCGAGCACGGAATCGACGGGAGCGCCGGCCCCCGCGTCTTTGATCGCTTTGTCGACGAGATGGCCGTATTCCGACATCGCCGCGGCCTTGAGAATCAGGCTGGGATTGGTCGTTGCGTCTTGGGGCGTGAACGCTTTGAGGGAACCGAAGTCACCGGTATCGGCGACGACTTTGGTGTACTGCTTGAGTTGTTCGAGCTGGGTAAGCATAGGAGTTGAGATCGCTTGTTGTGCTTAAAACGTCACCACGCTGCGAATCGATTCTCCTTCGTGCATGAGATCGATGGCATCGTTGATTTTCTCGAGCGGCAATACGTGCGTGATCAAGCTGTCGATGTCGATTTTGCCGTCCATGTACCAATCGACGATCTTGGGCACGTCGGTACGGCCGCGTGCGCCGCCGAAGGCCGTTCCCTTCCATACGCGCCCGGTCACGAGTTGGAACGGCCGCGTTTTGATCTCCTGACCCGCACCTGCAACTCCAATGATGATGGACTGGCCCCAGCCACGGTGACAGCACTCGAGCGCTTGCCGCATGAGATCGACATTGCCCACGCACTCGAAGCTGTAATCGGCGCCGCCGTCAGTCAAGGACATCAAGTACGCAACCAAATCGCCTGCCACTTCCTTGGGATTGACGAAGTGCGTCATCCCGAAGCGCTCGGCTAGTGCTTTGCGTTTCGGGTTGATATCGACGCCGATGATTTTGTTCGCACCCGCTAGGCGCGCACCTTGAATGACGTTGAGACCAATGCCGCCCAAGCCGAACACGACGACATTCGCACCCGGTTCAACTTTGGCTGTGTTGATAACGGCGCCAATGCCTGTCGTCACACCGCAGCCGATGTAACAGACCTTGTCGAACGGCGCGTCTTCGCGAATCTTGGCGACCGCGATTTCCGGTAGGACGGTGAAATTCGCGAACGTCGAGCACCCCATGTAGTGGTGGATCTTCGTACCGTTGATGGAGAAACGGCTCGTGCCGTCCGGCATGACGCCCTGCCCCTGCGTCGCACGAATCGCCGTACACAGATTGGTCTTGCGCGACAGGCACGATTTGCACTGGCGGCACTCCGGTGTGTACAGCGGAATGACGTGATCGCCCTTCTTGACTGAGCTCACGCCGGGCCCCACGTCGACTACGATACCCGCGCCTTCGTGACCGAAGATGACTGGAAAGAGGCCCTCTGGATCCGCGCCGGAGCGCGTAAATTCATCCGTATGACAAACACCGGAAGCCTTGATTTCGATCAAGACTTCGCCGGCTTTGGGACCGGCCAACTGCACGGTTTCGATCGAGAGCGGCTCGCCCGCACGCCAACATACGGCTGCTTTGGTGTCCATGGGATTAGTGATTGGTAATTAATGAACAGTGACTGGCCGGAGGAGCGCGTGAAGCCTAGCAGGCCAGTCAAGATGCGCAAAGCGCCTTCCGGCTACTTACTTTTCACCACTCGCTGATCACCAAAAAGCCCCGGCGCTGAACGCACCGAGGCTTCCTCGGAAATCGCGTATGCGACGGTTATCGAACCGTGCCGCGTCGAAACAGATTGACGATGGC
>Ga0068855_100009138_pt1 | contig 11970 bp, 8 predicted proteins | sample KBSCornC52_FD_66592 | JGI IMG/M metagenome (GOLD analysis project Ga0068855, IMG submission 66592) | Corn rhizosphere microbial communities from Kellogg Biological Station, Michigan, USA - KBS Corn C5-2 | ecosystem: Host-associated > Plants > Roots > Rhizosphere > Soil ...
AGGCGAATCGTTCTGTGGGCCAGCGCGCTGGTTGGGTCGGGGGACTGCCACCTGATGCATGCCTACGAAGTCCCCTACATCGAGCGCACGCTTGCATCCGGTGTGAGCGCCGCATCTGTCGAGGAATGCGTGTCCGCGACCGAGTCCGAGGCCCGCCGCATCGTTGCGAATGTCGTCGCTGCGGCCGCCAAGGAAGCGCGCATGCACTCACATATCGTGCGTGGTAATCCTCTCGGGTGCCTGGTTACCGAGATAGCACGCTATCACCCAACTCTGGTGGTGTTGGGCCGGCAAGAGGTTCATGCCGGAGAATCCCTCGAGCCCTTCGGAACCGAAGGGTTACGCATGGCTTACCATTGTCCCGTCGATACCCTCGTCGTTCCTTGAGACCAGTTGCGGAACCAGTGTTCTTGCCAGCTCCTCTTTGAGGCTGGCGAGCTCGGCTTCACCGATACTCTCCTTTTCCAACACGATGCGCGCGCCGCGCTCGAGAATCCCGCGTGCCCTGCTCAGAATGCGGGTCGCCGTCAAAAAGGCCTCGTGGACGAGATCGCGAACCTCGCAGTCGATCTCACGGGCCGTCTGCTCGCTGAAGCTCCGCTCGGCGGCCGACGGAATACCGGTCAGGAAAGGGTGCGACTCGGTCTCGTAGGCTACGAGACCCAGCCTCTCGTTCATGCCGTAACGCATAACGCTGGCCCTGGCAAGCTCGGTGGCCCGGGCGAGATCATCCGCGGCACCAGTCGAGGGCGAGCCAAACACCAGCATCTCGGCTGCCCGCCCCCCGAGGAGCACCGCCATACGCCCCTCGATCTCACTCCAGCTCATGAGGAAGCGATCACCGGTGGGCCGTTGGATCGTGTACCCCAATGCGCTGATGCCACGCGGGATGATGGAGACCTTCTGCACAGGATCCATGTCGGGCAGGGCCATCGCGACCAGGGCGTGCCCCATTTCGTGATAGGCAACAGTCTCACGCTCCTTTTGATTGAGAACGCGCGTCTTCTTCTCGAGGCCGCCTACGATCCGTTCAATAGCCGCCGTGAGATCCGCCGTAGTCACGGCATCCCCGCGGCGCCGCGTGGCCAGCAGCGCGGCCTCGTTGATGAGGTTGGCGAGGTCAGCTCCGGCAAAACCTGGAGTCATGGCGGCAATCCGGCCCAGGTCCACATCGGCTGCCAGTTTGACCTTGCGCGCATGGACTTTCAGGACATCGAGGCGTCCCTTGAGGTCGGGCCGATCTACCAGGACCTGGCGATCAAAGCGGCCCGCCCGCAGTAACGCCGGATCGAGGATCTCCGGCCGATTGGTCGCCCCGAGAATGATCACGCCGGCCGAGGTATCGAAGCCATCCATCTCGGCCAGGAGCTGGTTCAGGGTCTGCTCCTTCTCGTCGTGCCCACCGAGCCCGTATGCCCCGCGCGCCCGTCCGAGGGCGTCCAACTCGTCGATGAAGATGATGGCCGGTGCACTTTTGCGCGCCTGCTCGAACAGATCGCGGACCCTCGCCGCCCCGACACCCACGAACATCTCGACGAACTCCGCCCCATTGGTGGACAGGAAGGTCACACCTGCCTCTCCGGCCAGCGCCCGCGCGAGCAATGTCTTGCCAGTACCCGGCGGCCCGACCAGCAACACGCCCTTTGGAATACGCGCGCCTAGACGACCATAGCGGGCCGGATCCTCGAGGAAGTCCACGACCTCGTGCAACTCCTCCTTGGCCTCATCAACTCCAGCCACATCCGCGAAAGTGACACCTGTGCTTTTCTCGAGGGACACCTTGGCGCGATTCTTACCGACCGACATCATGCCCGGGAAACCCTGTCCACGCCCGCTGCCGCGCGTCAGGAGATACCACAAGGCAAAGAAGAACAGCACCGATGGCAACCAGGCCAGCAACTGTTGCAACACATTGCTGGAATGCTCGCGAGAGAAAGGTACGTTGAATGCCGAGAGTTCTTTCGCGAGCTCCGGTTCGATCCGTTCGGCGCTCACTACCTTGGCGCCGTGAGAGTCGGGCGTCTTGAGATAAGCCGTCACCTGCTGGTCATAAACGACGACGCGCTCGACGCGGCCTTCGAGCATGTCCTGTTGGAGCTCGCTATAGGGAACTTCCCGTGCCGGCTGGGTGGCCCCTGACAGTTGGCCGAGCACGAACAGGACTGCGAAAAGGACAGCGAGAAACAAGGCGTTCCGCAAGGCCGCCTTCCAGATCTTCCATTCGGGTTCGCGCGGTTCGTTCATGAAGTCATCGTAGAAACCGCGCGCGCCGCCGTCAGTACGCAGTTCTACGGAGTGTTTCCAATGTATTGGAAGAAGAGGATTCGCCAATCATCCACAGGCAATGTACGTGAAAAAAGTCGGCACAAAGTGGTCCCTGCTGCCTCCCCGCCACGATGAGGGCCGCTCGCTCCTGTGCGCGCTATGGGCCCGCCGCTCGAGCCGCGAGTATTCACCGGTGCCACTCGAGCCGCAGGTTTTGTCAGATCTGCTATGGGCGGCGTACGGGGTCAATCGCCCCGAGACCGGTGAAAGAACGGTGCCCTTCTGGCGTCACCGGATGGTCCTGGACGTTTATGTCGCCATGGCTGAAGGGGTTTGGCTCTATGAGCCCGAGGAGCACACACTGAGCTTGCACCTCGACGCCGACATCCGCGCACAGACCGGGATACAGGATTTTGTCGGAACGGCGCCGGTGAATCTCATCTATGTAGCGCACGGCGAGCGCATGAGTGAGTTGCTCAGCCTCGAGCGCCGCCTGTATGCATCTGTCGATGCGGCATTCATCGGACAGAACGTTTATCTATTCTGTGCCGCGGAAGGACTGGCCACCGTGTTTCGCGGTGCACTAGATACCGAGGCGCTCGGCCGTACACTGGGTTTGGGCTACGACCAGTTCGTCACTTTCGCGCAGTCGGTCGGCTATCCGGGATGATACGTATGGCATCGCTCCGAGAGCGACCACAACATCGACCCATGCAACTCCGCGCCCCGTTGGTACTTCTCTTCGCAATGCTCACGGTCTGTGCGGCCTCGGCCCTCGAGGCGCAGAGCACCACGACGTTGAAGCTGCTGCAGAAGGCCATGACCCTCACGCCCGATCCGCAAAGCGGTGAGCACCTCTACATCCAGTATTGCTCGGCTTGCCACCTCCGCAGCGGCTGGGGAAACGGGCCGCGCGAAGTGCCTGCTTTGGCAGGACAGCAGGACGTCTATCTGTTGGAGCAACTCATTCAGTTCTCCGAAGGCGAGCGCAAAAAGAACGAAATGCACGAAGTGGTGACCAAGCCCGAGGTCGCAAGCCCGCAGGTACTTCGCGATGTCTCGTCCTACGTGGCTCATCTGCCGCGCAACCGCACACCCGAGCCCGGGGATGGAGCGCAGTTGCAGACAGGCGAGCGTTTGTATGCGCAATCCTGCCTCATCTGTCATGGCAAGAACGGTGGCGGCAATGCCGACGATCTCATTCCAGCCATTGGCGGGCAGCAGTATCGATATCTGCTCGTGCGCTTGCGCCATTTCGCGCAGGACCACGGCGCACAACAGCCCAGCGCGGGAGTCGAGCCGGCGGTGGTCAATTTCCTGAGCCGCCTCTCACCCGAAGAAATCAAGGCCGTGGCCGACTACACCTCCAGACTGCCGGCGTTGCGAGGTCCGTGATAGGAGTTGCAGCAGCGCTGGTCGGGCTATGGTTCGTTGGCACGCATCCGACCCCACAGGCCGTCAGCATCACTGCTGAGTTGCGCCACGCCGCGCAGCGAGGCTTGCGGCCCGGGGATTATGGCGTCGAAGATCTCGTGCAAGCGGTTCCGGAGCTTGCCGGTCCCGTAGGGGCCGCCTCGCCGAATCCAACACCCACGGTTGTCGCGCAGGTTGACGCCGCCCTCACTGTTGCGGTCGAGAGATTTGTTGCGGATCTCCACTCGGGACGGGTGAACCCGCGCGAAGTGGGTTATGACCTCGATGTGGTGCGGCCGAAATTCGCCGTGCCCTCGGTGGTGGAGACGCTGGCGCATGCGCCTTCGGTGTCGATGACTCTCGATGGCATCGAGCCGCAGTTCCTGCACTATAGACTCCTGAAATCCGTGCTCGCGCGTTATCGCGAGCTCGCCCTGCATCCGGAGCTGAATAGGCTTCCTGACCCCGGCAGAAACGCCATCAAGCCGGGCGGGCTCTATGTCGGCGCTCCCGCTCTGCGGCGGCTTCTGATCGCACTGGGGGACGTTTCGACAGGTGCCGCCGTCAGCCAGGATCTGCACTTGGACCGCGACCTCGTCCGGGTACTGAAGATCTATCAGGCCCGCCACGGGCTTGCGCAGGACGGGGCATTGGGACGGGACACCTATCGCGCCCTCACGACACCATTCGCCGCACGGGTCACGCAGATCGAGCTCTCGATGGAGCGCTGGCGTTGGCTGCCGCCACGGCTCGAGACTCCCGCCATCATTGTCAACATTCCCGAATTCCGCCTGTTCGCCTTTTACACGACAGCGGATCTCGAGCAACAGATGCTCCGCATGGACGTGATCGTAGGCAAGTCATTCCCGATCATGCAAACGCCCGTGTTTGCGGCGGACATGCGCTACATCGTCCTCCACCCCTACTGGGATGTCCCCTACAGCATCGTCAAGCGCGAGCTGTTGGCTTCGATCCGGCGGGATCCGAGCTACATCGCGCGCAATGATTACGAGATCGTGCAGGGACAAACGGACGCGGCCGTCGTCCAACCGGTAACGCCACAAACCATCGACGCGCTTGCCAAGGGCACCTTACGCCTGCGGCAAAAACCGGGGCCGAAAAATCCGCTGGGTTTCGTAAAGTTCATGCTGCCGAACCAGCACAACGTCTACTTGCATGGGACTTCCGCCCCCGCACTGTTCGCCGGCGCGCAGCGGGCCTTCAGCCACGGATGCGTACGAGTAGCCGATCCGATGGCTTTGCTGAGCTATGTACTGCGCGACAATTCCGAATGGCACCCGGAGCGGGTGCTGGCACAACTGCAGCAGCCCGGAACGTATCGCATCAACTTGCATACGCCCATCCGGGTCTTCATCGTCTATGCCACCGCGCTCGCTGCTGAAGACGGCCGTGCGCTGTTTTTCGCAGATATCTACGGCCAGGACAGCAAGCTCCAAGCGCTGCTCGATACCCGCTCAAACCATCTCACGCGCGACCAGCGCGACAGTCGAGCTCGGCGCGAGATCATAAGGACGGCCGCCCTGCACGACCGGACCCCTCTCGCTGACCGGCAAATCCACCGACGTATCGACCACTAGCCGCCACTCGTGCCCTGGTGGCGCGTACGGAACCAGGAATGATATACCCGTGTCGCCCGCATTGAACATGAAGCAAAGCGTGTCAGAGCCGCCGTCGCGAATCAGACAACCCATAGTTCTGGCGCGCGCATCGCTCCAGTTCGGCTCCCCAAGGTGGGGAGACAACCAACGCACTTCCTCCGCGGTATAGAACCGATCGCGGGACAACACCGGATGATTACGTCGAAACGCGATCATGTCTTGCACAAAAGCGTGGATATCGGCATGCAGCCGCTGCCGGCTCCAGTCGTACCAGTTGGTCTCATTGTCCTGGCAGTAGGCGTTGTTGTTACCCCGTTGGGTGCGGCGCATCTCGTCACCCCCCAATAACATCGGGACACCCCGCGAGACCAGCAGCGTCAGCAGGAAGTTCTTTATCTGCCGCTTGCGGAGCGACTCGACGTGCTTATCCTCGGTCGGTCCTTCGATACCGTAGTTCGCGCTGTAGTTCTCATCCGGCCCGTCGAGATTGCCCTCGCCGTTGGCGAGATTGTGCTTGAGCTGATAGCTCACCAGATCCTCGAGAGTGAAGCCGTCATGAGAGGTGATGAAGTTGACGCCGCAGCCGGGGCCCTGTCCCGCTCTCCCGTAGAGATCCTCGCTGCCGCAGATCCGGCTGGCAAATGCGGGGAGCATGCCCGGATCGCCGCGCCAGAAACGCCGCACGTCGTCCCGATAGCGCACATTCCATTCCGCCCAGCGATTGCGCGGGAAAGTTCGCACACGGTTGGCTCCAGCACCCTCCCACGTGGTGGCGATGAGCTTCGTATCGTGCAGGATGGGATCCTCCGCGATCTGCTCGAGCAGCGCAGGATTGCAGAGCACAGCGCCAGAGCTATCGCGTCCCAGAATCGAAGCGGGCTCGAACCGGAAACCGTCGATGTGCATTTCCATGACCCAGTAGCGCAACGCGCTCACGATGAGCTGCCGCACGAGATCGCGCCGCTCGAGCACGATATCGACAATGACCTCGATGCCCGCAGCATGTAATTGCCGGACCATCTCCTTGAATTCCAACGTCTGTTGGCCGGAGTCGCCGGCGCTGCTGTAGGCACCGTTGGGAGCGAAGAGTGCGATCGGCTCGTAGCCCCAATAATTGCGCAGTCGCTCGCCTGTGGCCGGATCGTAGCGCTTGCATCGGTTCGCATCGAACTCCTGTACGGGCATGAGCTCGATCGCCGTGACACCCAGCTCCTGAAAATACGGAATCTTTTCCGTGAGACCCCGAAATGTGCCCGGACCCAGCACCTGCGAGCTGGCGTGGGCTGTAAGCCCGCGGACATGCGTCTCGTAGATGACCGTCCGGGACCACGGATGCCGGGGCGGCTTGTCATCACGCCAGTCGAAGGGCTCCTCCAAATAAATGCATCGCGGTGAAATCTCGCGTGCCGACGGCGCCTTGATAGCGACCGCGAATGGATCCAGCATCAGCCGATCGTCCACGCGATACGCGTACAGTTGCCCGGGGGCAACGCCCTTGATCCAAATGTGCCAGATATCCCCGGTGCGATGACGAGCCGGATCCAGGTCGAGCGCCCGCATCGGTTCCAACTCGTCCGCCTCCCGGTAGAGCTCTAGCCGTACCCGCTGGGCGTAACGGCTGAACAAGGCGAAGTTGACACCGCCCTCGAGCGCGTGCGCGCCGAGTGGCGCGGGCATGCCGCGCCGGATGTCGGACTTTTCGCTGTATTCGGCCAGGCATTCGGCAAATGGGCGCGGTGCAGGACCGTGCGAGAGGAATGTCGTTTCCATGAGAAACGTATAACGCCGATTCGTGAGCTATTGAATCGTGGTCTTCCGCAAGAGGTAGAAGAAATCCCGGTCGTCGGGAAAACCGAGGAATCGAGGCGCCAACTGGTTACCCCCCTTCCGATCGACCTCCCGCATGCCCTCGATGAGATGTTGCACGACCAGACGGCCGGCTTGTCGGCTATACAACGCCAGATAAGTATGCTCGAGCGCATTCATGTCCAGGTGCATCGCGTAATCGCAACTGTAGGCCTGGAAAACACGCGCCATCGCGGATGGCGTCGCTGTAGAGAAATAGCCATAGATCAGGAAGCGGTGCACGCCAGCTGTTTGCAAGCACAGGCCGGAGCGCAACGTACGTAGCTTCTCGTCCGCCGAGCCCGACCAATTCCCGGCACCCCACTGCCCGACCAGGGGTCCAGGGATGCCGGGTCCCACTTCCATACGCTCGATCAAAGGAACCCCGTTCTGCCGCGCGTGCCGCAGCCGAGGCAATATCGCATCGTCCCGTCTCTCCCATGTCTTCATGCCGACGGAGCCATCTTCGAGGATATAAACAGTGGCCAGCCCTGGTTGAAGCTTGCTGAAAACAGCTCCCTGCTCGAGGAATCCATAGTGGCTACCATGGTTCTGCCGGGCCAGGTCGCCATAGCGGAACGCGCTGTGCTCACGCTTGAACCCTCCCGCGAACGTCGCGACCGTGTGCGCCGTAAGCGCTGGACTCACCATTCCCGTGCGCGCTAGCGGTGAGGACGTCCCGATCCCGTCGGGACCGGCGAGCTGCTCGTCATGCATCGACGGCAACTCACGCCCCGACCAGTCGAGTCGTGGATGATCCGTACCCAAGCTGAAACCCAACTCGAGCTGCGCCAGGTCGAAAGCAACCAGATAGTCGACCGCGTTCGTTTCGACCCCGTCGAGCGTGGCGACACGGTCGCGAAAGCTGCTGAGGATGGATTCAGGCACCGCTACCGGGCGGATGGCGCTTACGTAGACGCCCGGTATGTGATTGACAGGGTACCAGGCCCCCATGGCGAGGCCGCGCTCAGCCCCTGCCACGTCCAACTCGAGGTGCTCGGGAATAATGGCTGTCCCTGATTGCGCGCTATCGATCCGCGCGGGAGCCGGCCCGACGGCGGATAAAGCGCCCGCTGAGGCAGACACTTCAGCGCCTCTCTCCGCGAAGGCGTCGCGAAAGAGTTGTTCCTTTACAAAGTTGACGATCCGGTCGCCGCCCCAGACATGATCGCGCAGGAAGTTGGTGACCTCCTCCAGATGTGTGTAGGTCCCCGGTACGGCGTTGCGCAAGTACAGCCGCCCGTTACACAACGGCGCGAACGGCAGACCGGTCCGGCGCGCCTCCTCGAGTGGCGCGGCAAGATGATCGGGCCAGAGGATGCAACTCACAGTTGCCGTGCTGCTGCTGACACGCAACCCCTGGGCAGCGATCTCTCCCAGAGACACATGCGTGCCGCGAGGGTCCGGGTTTTCCAGGTGATACGTGTGCGTCTCGGGCGGGCTTTCCCAATCGAGCCGCAACAAGAACCACGCGTTGATCGTCGGATTGAGCTCGATGAGCGTCGCTGCGCCGCGTCGTCCCGTGACATCCGTCAACACCGTGGCGGTGGTCCGGCGAAACGGCTGCATTTCGAGAATGGTCCTGGGTGCCGATACACTCTCGGCGTCTGCCAGCGCGCTCATGGGAGCCGGCATTGCCGTCAAGCCGAGCGCCAACACCACATTGCGAATGATTCCTTTCATGACGGCGCTCACACAGCCAGCAACGTCACAATGGCCGTGAGCCCGATCAGAATCCGGCTCACGGGATCCTTGAGCGCGTACGCGACGGGGTCCTCCCCTATCCGCCCGCGATGCGCCATCAGCCACATATGATTGATCCAATAAAGCAACAACAGGCAAATGAACCAGAAGAGCTGGTACTTTCCCGTGGGAGCCTGCACCAGCCGCGTGTTGGTATAAAGCGCGAGGACCAACACCGACAGGTACCCGGACGCGAGTCCCTGGGACAGTAGAAAGATTCCATCCGAGCCGAGATAGCCACGCACATGTGCCTGCGCGCTGCCGCCGGCAGTGACCACGCTCGTCAATTCGGCGTAACGCTTGATGAGCGCCAGGCTCAAAAACAGAAAGACACAGAAGGCGGTCAGCCACGGCGACCAGATGAGCCCGGTGGCTACCGACCCGGCGACCACGCGCAACGCATAGCCACATGCGAGGATCAGAACATCGAGAATCGGCACCCCTTTCGCCCCGAGCGTGTAGATCACCATGGCGAGGTAGTAGAGTGCGATGACCGCCACAAACTCCGGTCCGAGGGCGGCGCCGAGACCAAGCGCGGTAATCAACAATAACGCGCTCGCGGTCCGTGAGCCCGCTTTGCCGATCAGACCCGCTGCCAACGGCCGCGAACGCTTTTGCGGATGGGCGCGATCGGCGGCGAGATCCCGCAGGTCGTTGAACAAGTAGATGCTGGAAGCCGCCAGGCTGAAAGCGACAAACGCGGCCAGCGCCGCGGCGAGCAGCAGCGGGTCATAGAGCCGATGGGCCGCGGCCAGGGGCAGGAAAACCAGTATGTTCTTCAGCCAATGCCGTGGCCGGACCGCCGCGACATACCCGCGCCAGCCGCCCCGGCCGCGCGTGGCCAAGTCACGGGAATCCAACGTGGTCGTCGGCACACTCATTTGAACATGACCCTCAGAAAAAGTGCGCCGCGAGAGCGAGGGCGCCTCGGCGCCAAGGCAGGCGATGAGACACCCCCGTCCGCCCCTGGCGACGGATGGTTTCGCGATGCCTTACGTACCAGTCATAGTTGCGCAGCAGCGCCTCACGATTGGAATAACGCGCGTGGAACCCCAGCTTGCTCTCTATCCGGTCGAGGGCGACGTAGCTCTCCCGTCCGCAGGTGTCATAGATCCATTGATAAATGGGCGACAGGTGCAGGCGCTCCAGCACGCGCAGGATCGCGATTGCCGGGGCGGCTGGAATACTGATGACCCGCTTGCCGTAGCCAGCGCGGTCGAGCACGGCTTGGAAGCTCTCGCGCAAGGTACCGAACTCCTGCGCACCCACATTGAACGTATCGTTCACCCGATCACGCGGCTGCAGCAGACAAAGCTCGATCGCCTGGCAGACATCCTCGACATCCAGCAGCTGGTATAGATTGTTGCCGGAGCCGAGCACCGGAAAGTTCCGGCCCTGAAAGGCGAAGTCATAAAGTATCTCGAACACGCCCAGGCGCTCCGGACCGACGAAACTCTTGGGCCGCAGAATCGATACGCATAAGCCGCGCGAGCGCATCTCGCCGCACAACCGCTCGGCCTGGATCTTCGCCTCCCCATAAGGGCCGACCCCCTTGACGGCGTCCTCCTCACGCAGCGGATGATGATCCGGAACACCGTAGACCGAAGTGGAAGAAGTGAATACGCAGCGAGCTATCTTCGAGTTGAGTGCCTCCTCCAGCACGACGACGGTACCCTGCACGTCCGTCGTGTAGATCTCCTCCCGAGTGGCCAGAGGCAATGCCGCTGCGGCGTGGACCACAAAATCGACTCCTTGCATGGCCCTCGCGACCGCGTCTGCGTCGCGAACGTCTCCCAGCATCGCATCGACCACGCGACCCTCGGGATAGTCGAACGGAGCAATGTCCAATGAGCGCACGCCATAACCGCGCGCCAGCAGATAGCGGCACAAGTTGATCCCGAGGAATCCCGCGCCGCCAGTAATCAACACCTGGGGTTTTGGCATGGATCACGCTGCGATCCGGGCAGGCGCTACGGGGCTTGCGGCGCGTCGGATGTAACGCACCGCATCAGCCAGATAGCTCTGCGCGCGGGACTTCCAACGCGCCGCTTGCCCCGCAAACTGTGGATCACGCAGGTGCCACGCGGCCAGCTTCGCCCGCGTCGTCGCGCTCTGACTCATGTAATAGTCCATGAGCGCATCCGCGGGCGGATTGCGCGCGCCTTGCCGATAATGTGACAGGAGAATACGGGCAGCCCCATGCGCTTCGAGCCTGCGGCACTCCAGAGTGAGGAACGCCATCTCCTCCGCCGGATCCAGCCAACGCAAATCGGCATCAAACTCCACGCAGTCGATCACACACGGCTCGTCGGTGCTCGATCCCAGATAAATATGCTCCGGGCGCAGATCGCCATGACCATCGATCAAGCGTGTCGCGCGGGTTCCCAGGAGTCCTGCCTGCCGGTCGAGGAATGCAAGCTGCAAGGTAACCAGCTTGTCCACGTGTTTGCGGTTCATGCCCAGATCGCGGGCGCACAGATCGCAGCGATTGCGCAAGGTACGCTCGCGTAGTCGTTCCACGTATTGACTCGCACTCATCGGCCGCGGAGGTGCGTGCTCGAAAAACCGGCTGAGCCTCAGGCCGATCCGCTCGAGATCGCCGCCTTTGACCATTCCCTCGGCGATGGCACGATCAAGCATGCGGCGCGCGGGCAGGCGCTTCATCCTCACGACCCAGTCCACGACAGGTGCCCTTCCCTGGCGGCCTAACATCAGCTTCCCGTCCGGTCGCCGCGTAATCGGCACAACACCAACATATACCGCGGCGGCGAGCCGCCGATTCAGTCTCAGCTCATTACGACAGCCGCGCTCACGGGCGGCGAGCGTGCGGTAATCCATGCAATCCTGCAGTACCGGCTTCTTCAGCTTGAAAGCCTGGTTGGCGACGAGGAACACCCAAGCGAAATGGGTCTCGATGATTTCGACGCGTCGCGGCCGCTCGGGATAGCTCTCCGGGCAACGTAGGAATGCGACGATTTCGGCTGTGCTGTCCTGCTGCATGCAGCAAAGCATAGCGATCGCTCTCGCCTGACAAATACGCACTCTCCGTAGCACCGACAGCGGCAAGTCCGTATGGCCAAAAGGA
>Ga0068855_100009139_pt1 | contig 11969 bp, 9 predicted proteins | sample KBSCornC52_FD_66592 | JGI IMG/M metagenome (GOLD analysis project Ga0068855, IMG submission 66592) | Corn rhizosphere microbial communities from Kellogg Biological Station, Michigan, USA - KBS Corn C5-2 | ecosystem: Host-associated > Plants > Roots > Rhizosphere > Soil ...
TAGACGCCGAAAACACAGACTGCGGCCATTCGGCTCCGCTGTCGCACGCCATTTCCAGCCAAATAGAAAAATATTGCGTCAACGCTGCCGAAATAGATCCCGGAAGCGAGAGTCGTCGCCAGGGTGACAGCCGCAACGATAAAACAAATCCAGAATCCCTGGGTCGTGAGAGAGTCGACGTCGGTGTCGTTGGCCACCGTAGGCCACAAGAGGCTCTTCAGTCGGCCGTCGGAACGGGACGGAGGCGATTCGAGTCCGAGAGACTGCACGCCTCAGCGTAGCAAAAACCGAAAAGGGCGGCATGGGATCGAAGCAGGACGAGAACATTTCCCGATATTCGTTCTTATCGTGCCGGCTAATTACCAGACGGCTTGCCCACGTGGTCCACTACGATAACGTCCACTGGTCCTTTCATCGAGACAAGCCGCAGCCCGATCTCATGCAGAGCCGCAAATATCGAAGGACCGGGCGCATCCAACGCCTGGTCCGACGACCATTTCAAATCGAAATCGAAACCGCCCGTGATGCCGGTCTTATCGACCACAGGCCGACCGAGATACCGCGCCAGAGTCGCGGCCAAACCGCTCATCGATAGTTTCGTCGCTTTCACTACGACCAACGCGCCATTCGAGTTTTCGCTCATGCGCGGCGGCGCATCGCCAATAGCTGGCTGCAGCTTAAAATCATTCTTCACAGCCTCGAGATCGAATTCTGTCTCCTCGCGCTTGACGCGGTGATACAGAAATTCGAATCGACTGACCAGCAACGGCTGGAGGAGATCGGAAATGTTGTCGCGCGTGACTTCAACGCCGCCTACCGTTTTGGCCTCGATGTTGTAACTGAGCGTATCCGCCCATCCCGGTGCGCCGAGAATTCGCCCGTTCTCAACTCCGAATGCTACCCGGATCAATTTCCTGACGTTCACATTCGTAGCAGAAAACCGGCCACCAGGAGGAAAATCCAATGCTGAGCGCTCATTCGGGGGATTGCCCTGTGAGACGTAAGGCCGGATCGAGACCACTTCGAACTGCGCCCGAGGCTGGGCGCCAACCCACAACGTAGATACGATCACGAAAGCAAAAATAGGCCGCATCATGCTTAGCAGAACCACTTGAGATCGCCGCGGTTACAAATAAAGTCTCCCAGGATAACTTCAACCACTGGCAGGTACTACTCAGGTACTGGCCGCGGCTCCATATGAACGGCGGGCACGCTTGACCTTTTCGAGAATATCGGAAGCCTTCGCGGTCCAGACAAAGGGTTTGGGGCGCTGGTTGTGTTTGTAGATGTACTCTCCCGACAGCCATGATGAACCCATCCGGCGCTGGATCGCGTTTTACGTTACTATTAACCTGATCTTCTGGAGGGCCCATGCAGATCTACCGTTTCCTATACGTTCTGTGCTTTGCTTTCGCGCTTGCGGCTGCGGACAAAGTTGACACCGTGAACCCGAGCGCCGACGATTTTCTTCGCGTGATTCGGACTAACGATTTGACCGCGCTCAGGACGATGAGTACGACTGACACGGTGAAGGTCCACGATCGGCAGGAATGGACTCCTTTGCATTATGCGGCGTTGTATGGCAGCGTCGACGCCGTGCGGATTTTATTAAACGCTGGTGGCGATCCGATGGCCCGCAATACTTTGCAGGCAACGCCTCTCCTGTACGCCGCCTACGACTTTGAAAAGACGCGGGCTCTGGTGGAGGCCGGCAGCGATGTTCAGGCGCAGGCATCGGAAGGCAGTACGGCTCTGTGGGTTGCGCTGGATGTACCCGGGAACGAGAAGACGGTTCAATACCTGATTGGAAAAGGCGCGGATCCGAAAGAGGTGCGCGCGAACGGGGTAGATGACCTGATTCGGGCGGCGTCGAATGCGAGTCCTCAGGTCGTTCAGCTTCTTCTTGATAAAGGGCTCGACCCTCACCATGCGGTTAAGTCCGGTGATACTGCTTTGGCGGAAGCTGTGGCATGCGACGGAGGAACAAAGGCACTCTCACTGATCCGCGCGGGAGCCGACGTGAACTCCCTGATCACCGATGCGGGAAGGGTAAAGAACGGGCCAATTGAGATGACTCAGATCACGCCCCTGATGCTGGCGGCGGCGTGCGGCGAGCCAAACGTGGCGGAGGCCCTGCTCAAGGCCGGCGCAAAAGTAAACGCGGTGGACGTGCGGCACATGACCCCGCTCATGATGGCGGTGGCGACGGATCGCGCCAATCCTGGGACGGTGAACGTGCTGATTGAAGCGGGAGCAGACGTGAATATCGGCGACCGGAACTCTGAGACGGCGCTTGATTGGGCCCACAAGTATCGCAATCCCGCGGTGATCGCACTTCTGGAAAAGAAGGGCGCGAGAGCGAAGGGCCTCCCGGAAAGTCCCGTGAGACCAGCGGACTATAAGCCGACCGCCATGGAGGCAATCCAGAATGCCTCGACGTTGCTGGCAAAATCCAGCGAAACGTTTTTCCGGGCAGGCGGAGGATGTGTGGGCTGCCATCATCAGCCGTACGCGGCGCGCGCGTTCGGAGCGGTGAAGGCGGCCGGATTGTCCGCCGACCCACGCCTGCGCCAGGGGTTAATCGATGGAATGTCGTCGGGTGCTTCCGGGGCAATCGATCGACTACCACTTCTGAATGGCGGGGCGGCCGGCTATGACGCATTCCTTTATCGTCTGGTTGGGATGGCCGATATGGGAGAGGCGGGTACGCCGGTGATGGATGTGATGGTCCACTACATCGCGGAACAACAGGGCGAAAGCGGCGCATGGGCCGGCGCCGGAAACCGGCCTCCGTTGCAGGAGAGCAGCATCACACGAACGATGTTGGCGATTGGAGCCCTGAAAACATACGGATGGCCGGCGCGGCGCGCGGAGTTCGATGAACGCATCGGACGCGCGCGCGACTGGCTGTTAACGGCAAAGCCATGGACCACCGTAGATGAAGCGGACCGTCTGATGGGACTGTGGCTGGCTGGCGCTCCGGCCGCCGATCTCAAAACAGCGGCCGAGGGATTGGTGGCGCGCCAGCGGACGGATGGGGGTTGGGCACAGACTCCTTATCTGGAGTCGGATGCCTTCGGGACCGCGGCGGCACTGTATTCGCTGCGCAAGTCGGGGTTGCTGAAGGTCGGTGATGCGGCGTATCAGCGAGGCGCACGGTATCTGCTGGATACCCAGTTTCCAGACGGAGCGTGGTACGTGCGGAGCCGGGCGGTTAAGCTGCAGCCGTATTTTCAAAGTGCGTTTCCGTTCGATCACGACCAATGGATTTCAGATTCTGCGACGGCCTATGCAGTGATGGCGTTGGCTCCCGTGGCGGAGACCAGCCGCTGAAGCGGTGTGATGCGGAACTGCAATTTGATTCGCCGGTTGAGAATTTGAAATCCGCGTGACCTGTTGGCTCCCCAACCTGGACCCGTTTGGAACCGTCACGCCCATGTGATTGTCGCGGTCGACGCTTCCCGCAACTGGACATACCGGGTGTGCGGTCGTTTCAACGAGTCGCGCGTTTCTCGTCAAAGTGATTCCATTTCGGACGACGTTCGTAAACACTTTCCGACCAGGCAGGATCTACCTTGGCGGGGCTGATGAGAACCTGGCCTCACATTCCGGTAACGGGACACATCGGGCGCTAATGCTCCGCGCCTGTCAGGGCGTCTCTTGGCCGATTGGCGGTCCAATGTGAGGGCGTCCAGCGGGCGGCAAGCCGATGTGCCGTCAAGTCTCATTGCCAAGGGCTGAAAGTGACGGGCTTAGCGGGTCGTCTCGGCAGTTGGAACGGCTTGGCAAGGCAACGAATCCACTGACTCACTTTGGGATGCACCCATCTCCCGAGTGAAATGTTTTGGCCGTGAGATGTGGTGAGTTGGGTTGGTGTTCGGAATTTCAGCGCTGAGACCACCGCATTTGAGAGACCAACCTTGCCCGCCCATCTCCGCGGCCACACGAAAGCAGCTACTCGAAGCGATTACTTCCGTAGCATCGCGAAACCGTACATCGTGTCTCCAGCCCCAACAACAAGGTACTGGGTTCCATCCAACTCGTAGCTGATCGGGCCGTTGCTGAGGCTATTGCCCAGATTCGCGTGCCACAAGGGTTCGCCCGTGGTGGCGTTCAGAGCGACGAGATTGTTTGCGGGGTCTCCGGCGAACACCAGGTTGCCCGCGGTGCTCAACACGCCGGAGCGGCCGCCCGCCCCTTCCCATTTATGACTCCAGCGGATCTTGCCTGTCTTGTAATCAATCGCCTGCAGCATGGATTCACCCCAGCCTCCGCGATCGTTGCCGCCCCAGCCCTCCGGCTTTTCGTCAGTGTCAAAAATGTAATAAATGCTGAACGCTCTCGAAGCATTCACGTAGAACAGTCCCGTAGCCGGACTGAAGCTGGGAGGTGGCCAATTGGCGGCGCCCGCCTGGTTCGGGGAAACCAAAGCGCCATCGAGTTGCGGTTCCTTCGCGGGGTTCGGGACAGGCTGACCCTTCGCATCCAGGCCCTTGGCCCAGTTCGTTTTGACGAATTCCGACGTCACCACACTCTTGCCGGTAACGCGGTCCAAAACGAAAAAGTAGCCGTTGCGGCTCGCCTGCGCGAGCAGTTTCCGTGGCTGTCCGTTGATGGAACCATCGAACAAAACGGGAGTTTGTATGGCGTCCCAATCATGCGTGTCATGCGGCGACGGCTGGAAATACCACTTCATCTTCCCGGTATCGACATCGAGCGCAACTATGGATTCCGTGTAGAGATTGTCGCCCTTACGCGCCTTGCCCGCGATCACCGGCTGGGGGTTTCCTGTGCCAAAAAACAAGGTCTTCATTTCCGGATCGTACGTGCTCGATAGCCATGTCATCCCGCCGCCGTGTGCGGAAGCCTCGACGCTCGGCCAGGTCTCAGAACCGGGTTCTCCGGCGCGGGGAGTGGTATTGAAGTGCCACTGCACCTCGCCAGTCTCAGGATCGCGGGACTCAAGATACCCGGGGATATCGAGGTCGTCGCCACTCACTCCGACGATCACGTGATTGCCCACGATCACCGGAGCCATTGTGCCGTAGTACATCTGGTCCAGATCGCAGATTTGTTTCCGCCAACGCTCCTTGCCGGTGCCGAGGTTGAGCGAAACCAGATGACAGTCCGGAGTTTCGAAATAGAGCCAGTTACCGGAGATTCCTACGCCGCGGTTTCCAATGTGCAGGCCACCCTTGGAGGCCCACTCATAATGCCAGACTTCCCGGCCGGTTCGCGCGTCAATCGCCCATACATGGTCCGGAATCGTGAAGTACATGATGCCGTCGACGACCAGTGGCGAGGCTTTTATCGCGCCGCCGGGGCCGCTGATTCGATAGACCCATGCGAGAGTCATCGAATCGACATTCCCGGCGTTGATTTTTGAAAGCGGGCTGAACCTGCGTCCTGAATAATCGCCGTTATAGGTGGGCCAGGAGTCGGTGGGGAGCTGGAGCAGTTTTGCCGGATCGAGACCCTGACCGAGCAGCGAGGAAGCCAGCAGGGCGAACGTGGCCGAAATTCTTGTGAACGTCATTTCAATGTCTCCAGATAAGCGACCACGTCATGGATATTTTTGTCAATGTATTGATCGAGGAGGTCGATATGAGCCTGGTAGGGGTCGTGTTTTTCGACCTTGAGCCCGCGCACTCTTTTCCACGTCTTGTAAACGCCGGCACTGTCCCGGAGAGATACGTTGAAATCGTCAAGCTGGACCAGGACGCCGGTTACCGCGGCACCCGACGGCTGCGTGACGGTGACAGTAGCGGGTTTTGTCGGAGTGACCGGCCCCCCGCGGCCGCCGCGACCGCCACGCCCGCTGCCCTGCGGAAAGACAAATTGTTGCTGCAGGGTGGGAGGGTCGAACTTTTTCGCTATGCCTGCCAGATCTCCGGTTGGAGAATGGCAAGTGTTGCACTTACCCGCGCCGTTAAAGAAAGCAGCGCCCGCCGCAGCGTCCCCCGTGAGCACATTCTGGATTTGGGAATAAGGTCCGCTTCGCAGGGTGTCGCCAACTTTTTGGTGGAGAAAGTGGGAGAGGTCCGAGACTTCCGCAGGCGTCAGGCTGGCGCTCGACCGGCCGCTCTGCATCCGATGGCCTTTCGCGAGAAACGGCCCAATCGTGTCCCCGTACCGGTCATGCAGAACCGTAAGGCTGCGAACCAGGTCGGAACCTTTTTGGTTTTCAGAGACGGCATCGCTGGCGCCCCGCGCCTTCGGACCATGGCAGGTCACGCAGTCCGCGATGTAAACTGACCGGCCTCGGTCTGCGGCGGCGGCGTCGACAACGTGCTTATCATTTGCACCCGCTCCGCCAACCCGGACGGGAGCTACCGGAGCCAGGGCTGCCGCAGCGCCGGGGGCTTGTCCCCTGCCAGCACCACCGCGACCGGGGGCGGGAGCCGGCCCCAGATTCGTGGCAAGGTAATCGACTATCTGAGCGAAGTCGGCATCGCTGATTTTGGCCCCTTTAGCCGCCATGCTGGCGACCTCGGTACTCCACTGCTCTGCGTTCATGGCTTTGCCGAGAACCATCTCGGCTGCGTGGCATGTGCCACACGCCTTTTGGACGGTTGCCTTCCCTGCGCCATCCGGCAATTGTGCGCGGCACTCGACTGCGCCCGTCAGCGCGACGCCTGCCGCCACCAACATCAGAAAGACTACTCTTTTCAATTCCATGTTCACCTTGCGACCGCTGCCGCATCTGCAGCGGCACGGGGTCATTATACAAGCCGGTGGAAAGGGCAGGGCATTTACGAAGTTATGCAATCGATGCGTCCTTCGGCACGATATATATTGGTTCCCGGACGGACTGCTGGTCGCCGTGTTTCAAGGGGGAGAAGGATTATGGGATGGTGCATGTTACGAGCTAGTGCCGCAGTGGCCGCGTGGTTGTCGCTGTGTGCCGCGGCTGGTTTTGCTCAGACGGTGAATATACCGGAGGGTTTCACTCCTCTCTTTGACGGCAAGACCCTGAAGGGGTGGCACTGGAGCCTGACCAACCATCACGGCTCTACGGGCAAGGCGACGGTGGAAGACGGCGCCCTGACGCTCAAACAGAATCCGTATGGCCAGGGCGGCTTACTGGTGACCGACCGGAAGTATAAGAATTTCGAGCTTTCGCTCGAAGTGAAGGCTCCGTTCGGCTGCAACAGCGGAATCTTCTTTCGCTCGACAGAGAGCGGCTCGGCGTACCAGATCGAGCTGCTTCCGGGCACGGGCACGACCGGAAACCTGCTTGGCGAACTAATGCGCGTCAGCGTCGCACCCAAAGTGACAGACCCCAGCGTCTGGAAGGACGATGACTTCAATGTGATGCGCCTCCGGGTGGAAGGAGACGCACCGCACCTGACGCTCTGGATAAATGGCAAGCAGATGTGGGATGTGCAGGAGCCCATCAACGACAAAATTGCGGGTGAAACCAGCGGCGTTATTGGTTTGCAATTGCACTGGAGCGCTGCGTATGAGCCGACGGGAGGCTCGATGGGAACTGGCGCGGCGAAACCGGACAAAGCTTATCAATTCCGCAACATTGGGATCAAGGAGATTCGCTGACATGCGATTCCGGAATCTTCTTCTTGTACTCGTTACCGCTGCGCCGATGATTTTCTCTCAAAGCCCGGCGTTTACGAGCAGCAGTGTGGGATTGCAGATGGTGCTGATCCGGCCCGGCAGTATGCAGGTGGGCGTCTATCAGCCAACCTGTCCCGACCCCAACGGCCGTGGTGGCGGTCGCGGCGCTTTTGGGCCTGGACCTAACAGAGGGGGTGGGCGCGCCGAGGGTCGTGGAGGAGCATCCCGGCCTCCTCAGGACCCGAGGACCGCATGGACTGCGGAAGACTATGCGAGGTGCGCTGAACTGGTGAAGCGCGACTCGATGCCGGGCTTCCAGGTTGAAATGAAGAAGGCGTATTACATCGGGAAGTACGAGGTCACGCAGGGCGAATGGAAAAAAGTGATGGGAAGCAACCCCTCTTACTTCCACGGTGACAAGGTGACGGATGACGCCGACAAGCATCCGGTGGACAGCGTGACGTGGGCTGATGCCCGGGCGTTTGTGAAGAAGCTGAACGCTCTTGAAAAGACGAAGCTCTACCGGCTGCCAACTGAATTTGAATGGGAGTATGCGGGTCGGGCCGGTGGCGCGGGGCAGGTGCCATGGAATGATATTCGGGCGCAGGCGTGGGAGCAGGGTGGAACGAGCAACAAGGCCGCCACACACCTGGTCGGGACCAAGGCGCCCAATGCATGGGGCCTGTACGACATGTTGGGAAACGTCTGGGAATGGGTGGACGATTATTACAACTACAAGATCTTTCCCGATTTAACGCCGCCAAAGTCGGGTTCGCTGCATGTGTTGAAGGGTGGCGGCTTCCTCGCGGATGTGAAGAATGTCATTTACGCAACGCACGGCGCGGGACCGGGCTCGGTCTATGACGTCGGTTTCCGGGTTGTCCGCGACGTAAAGTGAAACGAACTTCTCAACAATTTGTAATTTCCACGTAGCCTTCCGCCGAATAAATAATCCGCGTGAAATACTAAAGGACGCTCTACCCGGAGGATGACATTGAACAGACTGTATGCTGCCGCGCTGCTTGCCAGCACCCTGTTTGGTCAGCAAATCGCAGATCCGACCAAGCCGCCGACAGACTCGTGGCCCACCTATCACGGCGACTACAAGTCCACTCACTATAGCCCGTTGAAGCAGATCACTACGGCCAACGCGCGCAATCTTTCGGTGGCCTGGAGTTACAGAAGCAATGGCTCGACACGAGACGCGATCCTTGGGGGCGAGGGACCGGAGCCAGCACCAACGCCAGCGGCGGGCGGGCGCGGAGGCAGGGGCAGAGGGGCTCCCCCCGCAGTCAGCGGCGGCGCCATCCGATCTATTCCGCTGATGGTCAACGGAGTTCTTTACCTCACCACCACAAACAACGTCTATGCGGTGGATGCCCGTTCGGGCCAGGAGATCTGGCACTTCTACTGGAAATCGACAGGTGGTTCGAGCGGTACCCGTGGCGTCGCAATGCTTGGAAACTGGCTGTTTTTTCAAACAGGCGATCTTTACCTGGTTTCGCTCAATGCGACTACCGGAAAAGAGCGTTGGCACAAGCGGATTGTAAGCCAGCCCGGCTACTTCAATGCAAGTGTGCCGCTCGCCGTGAAGAATCACGTCATCCTGGGTACCGGCGGCGATAGAACCGACATCCCCGCCTGGGTTGAGTCGCGCGATCCGGAAACGGGCGATCTGCAATGGACCTGGAACGTCACACCGCGGAAGGGCGAACCCGGGATTGAGACCTGGCCCAGCGAGGACGCCGCCATACATGGCGGTGGGGGACCCTGGCAGCCATTTACCTACGATGCTGAACTGAACAACCTCATCGTCACGACGGCCAATCCAAACCCGGTGATGAACGGACTCGGGCGGCCTGGCTCGAACCTCTACACCTCTTCGATTGTGGCGCTCAATGCCGACACCGGGAAGATGTCCTGGTATTTCCAGTGTTCTCCGCACGACACCCATGATTGGGACGCCACGCAGGCGGTGATGCTGTTCGACGGCGACATCGCCGGGCAGCGGCACAAGCTGGCCGCCCAGTTCAATCGCAACGGATGGCTGTTCATTCTCGACCGGACTACCGGCAAGGCGCTGATTTCAAAACCCTACATCACCACGTCCAACGTGTACAAAGGCCTCGACTCGAGAGGGCAGCCGATTCCGGACCCCGACAAGGAACCCTCTGTCCCAGGCTCGCTGAGTTCACCCGACACCGATGGCGCCTCGAACTATCCCGCGCCGTCCTACAGTCCGGACCTCGGTCTCCTATACGTCAATGCCACGGAGGCTTACAGCATCTTCTATCTGACGGACACCGGCACCAAGGCGATCGCGTGGGGTGGCGCGGCCGAACACCATGTGGGAATTTTCCCCTCATCTTTGCGGGCCTTCGACTACAAGACTGGCACGATGAAGTGGGAACACAAGTACGAGGGCAATGGCTTCTGGTCCAGCAGTTATCCTGGAATCCTGACCACTGCCGGCGGGTTGCTCTTCACGGGAGATCCCGCCGGGAACTTCGTTGCTTTCGATGCGGCCACAGGAAAAAGCCTCTGGCATTTCCCACTCGGTGGCGTCCTGCAGGGCAACGCGCCGAATACGTTTGCACTTGACGGCCGCCAGTACGTGTTGGTAGCCGGAGGAGACACGCTCTATGCGTTCTATCTGCAGTAGGTCCGCGTTGGCCGTCATCTTCGCGGTGCCCTGCCTGTTCGCGCAGGGAGGCAGAGGTCAGCAGCCGGCAGCCGATCCCGCAGTGGTGAAACGCGGACTGGATACATTTACATCAAATTGCGCCGCGTGCCATGGAATGGATGCTCGCGGAGGAAGAGGCCCGGACCTCGCGCGCTCTCTTGTGGTGACTCGCGACACGACAGGACAGGCGCTTCGGGAGTACGCACGAGTGGGCAACCCGGGTAACGGCATGCCCCCGTTTAATCTCACGGACAAGGAATTCAGCGACATCTCGGTCTTCATCAACGCGACAGCACAGGCGCAATTAGCCCGCCGCCCTCCGGATCCCGCTAGCCTGCTGGCAGGCGACCGAAAAGCCGGTGAGGCATATTTTAATGGCGAGGGAAAATGCACGGGCTGCCACTCCGTCACCGGGGATCTGAAGGGTGTCGGCACGAAGTATGCGCCCGTCCAATTGCAGGGGCGCATCGTCTACCCGCGAGGGACCGGAGGCTATCCCGGCTTCGGCCAGGCGCCGTCCGATCCGCCGTATACCGCCGCCGCCACGCTGCCCGATGGCCGCCGAATCTCGGGGACGGTGCTTGTGCTCTCCGATTACATGGTGACCATCCGCGAAGCTGACGGTACGCGCCACACGGTGAACAGAACGGCCGCCGCTAAGGTGGAAATCAAGGATCCTTTGCAGGCGCATGCTGACCGAATGAAGATACTGACGGACCGGCAGATGCACGACCTGACAGCTTACCTGGCTGGCGTGAAATAAGGCTCGACAGTGAGCAAAAGGGACAACAAATTGTGAAGATCGGCGTCAATACATTTATCTGGTCGGCCTCGTGCGACCGAACCGTTTTGGATCTGTTTCCGCTCATCCGGAAAAACGGTTTCGATGGTGTGGAGGTTCCTCTTTTTCGGGCGCAGGATTTTCCGGCAGCAGAGCTTCGAAAGACGACCGAGGCAAACGGCCTGGAATGTAACGCATGCAGTGTTCTGGTCGACGGCCTCAGTCTGATCAGCGACGATGCGGCAATCCGTCGTAAGGCGCTCTCGCACGTGAAGGATTTGGTCAAGGCGGCGGCCGAAGCGGCGGTGAGCACGATCGCAGGTCCTCTTTACTCGCCCGTCGGATTTCTGCCGGGCAGGCGCAGGACCGAGGACGAATGGAAATGGGCAGTGGAGAGCTACCAGATGCTCGGCGACACACTGAACTCGTATAACGTGACGCTGGCGATTGAGCCCCTCAACCGTTTCGAGACGTTCTTCCTGAACACTGCCGCCGACGCGGCTGCGCTCGCAGAGCAGGTTAACCACCCTCGGGTGGGCGTCCTGTTCGACACCTTTCACGCCAATATAGAGGAAAAAAACATCGCCTCCGGCTTCCTTACGGTAGGCAAGCATCTGAAACATGTCCATACGTGTGAGAATGACCGCGGCATACCGGGAAGCGGCCACATTGAATGGAACGAAACCTTCGCCGCTCTCCGCAAGCTGAAGTACGACGGCTGGATCACGATTGAGAGTTTTGGGTTTGCGCTGGGCGACCTGAGTGCTGCAGCCGCAATTTGGCGTGACATCGAATCCAGTCCGGATGTGATTGCATTTGAGGGGGTCCAGTTCCTGAAGAGGATGGTCGCGGAATCCGCATGAAGAACATCAACCGAACGAGCATCGCATTGGTTCTGGCGGCAGCCGGAATTGCATTCTTTAGCTCTGCCAG
>Ga0068855_100009140_pt1 | contig 11969 bp, 9 predicted proteins | sample KBSCornC52_FD_66592 | JGI IMG/M metagenome (GOLD analysis project Ga0068855, IMG submission 66592) | Corn rhizosphere microbial communities from Kellogg Biological Station, Michigan, USA - KBS Corn C5-2 | ecosystem: Host-associated > Plants > Roots > Rhizosphere > Soil ...
CCCATTAACGTCCTCTCTCATTCCTGAATCCGGCTGTCACGGCTTCGGTTTCGCTCGACCGCTTCAACTCTTTTTTGTCTCATCAAAAAATATAAACCCACAAGGTATTGAACTCCCAAATAGGAGCGCGCGCCGATGCGGCCACCGGCGTGCCTCAATCTCCGCTAACGCTGGATGCGCGCCGACCCTCCGCTGGCGAACGCCTTCACCTGGTCCAGAGTCGCCATGGTCGTGTCGCCCGGGAACGTCGTCATCAGTGCGCCGTGCGCCCAGCCTAGCTTGATCGCCTCTTCCGGCGCATTGCCGCTCAGCAGGCCGTAGATGAATCCGGCGGCGAAACCATCGCCTCCGCCAACGCGGTCCAGCACATCCAGCTCGCACGTCGGCGCGAAGACAGGCTTGCCATTAACCCACGCCACCGCGCTCCATGTATGGTGGTTGGTCGTGTGGACCTCGCGCAGCGTCGTTGCGACGACCTTCACGTTCGGGAAACGCTTCACCACCTTCTCAATCATCGATAGGAACACGCTCGTGTCCAGCTTCGAAGTGGCGGCCACCTCCGGCCCGGCAAACCCAAGCCCCTTCTGCAGGTCTTCCTCGTTGCCCACCAGCACGTCCACGTTCTCGACGATCGCGCCCAGAACCTGGTGCGCGCGCTCTATGCCGCCCATCGGCTTCCACAACTTCTCGCGGTAGTTCAGATCGAACGAGCAGATCGCGCCCGCCGCCTTCGCCGCCTTCATCGCCTCAATCGCCAACTCCGCCGTCGTCTCCGACAGCGACGCAAAGATCCCCCCGCTATGGAACCACCGCACACCCTGCCCGAAGATCGCCTTCCAGTCGAAGTCGCCCGGCTTCATCAGCGCAGCCGCTTCGTTACACCGGTTGTAAAAAACCACCGGAGCGCGCACGCCATATCCCTGGTCGCTGTACACCGTCGCCATGTTCGGCCCCCGCACTCCGTCATGCGCAAACTCCTTGTAGAACGGACGCACGCCCATCGCGCGCACCCGCTCCGCGATCAGGTCGCCAATCGGATAGTTCACCATCGCCGTTGCAATCCCCGTGCGCTGCTTGAAGCAGTCCGAAAGATTTGCCGCAACGTTGAACTCGCCGCCGCTCACATGCACATCGAACCGGGTTGCCTTGCGGAACGGGATAATTCCCGGGTCGAGCCGATGCACCATTGCGCCCAGCGAAAGCAGATCGAGTGACCCCTTCTCGGGGATTGTGAAGCCAAGACTCACGACGTTATTCCTCCTGAAATCTCTCGCGCGCTAACAGGCAACGAGTTTACTCTTCTAAACCGATCCTACAAATGAACAGGACAAAGAAACGGTCATTCTGAGCGTAGCGAAGAACCCCGCATTTTGCTCATTCCCGCGCAACTTTTCACGTCAGAAACGCACTCCGTCCTTTACAGAATCGCTCTGAACAAATCACTGCCCCAGAAACACCGGCCTGATGTGCCGCTCGAACAGATTCGTCGTCACATTCCGCGCCACGACCTCTTCGTTCGCCTCCAATGCCTTCAGATACCGGTCGCCCATCTTCGCCGCAACCTTGAAGCCCACATGCAGCAACTGACGGAAGCTCTGGTTATACGCCTTGTTCGTCTGATCGTGCCGGAGTGCCGAGGTGTACTGCGCACTGGTCCAGCCATTGACCTCTTCCGGCTTTGGCAGCTTCGACGGATTGATGTCGATCACCGCCGCATACGGCGCGCACAACTCCTCGCTATGCGCGTACGCCTCGGCATAAACCTCCTTGGCGATCTCCAGCCCAGGCCCGCCAGCCTCGGCCAGTCCAATCAACTCCTCCAGCCAGGTTGTGCCTGCGGTCTTCATGTGTACGCCTGCACCGAACTTCTTCACTCCATCATGAATCGCCTTGTAGATCGAAAACTTGTCCGACCCCGAATGCACGCTCAGCTTCAGGTTCGCCGGCAGTCCATACGTCTTCACCGCGAACGCAATGGTCGCCAGGTCCTCGTTGAACTCCTTCGTGAACTGAGCGACATCGCCCACATAGTCCACGCCCTTGTTGAACCGCCCCGTAAACTTCGGCGCAATCGTCTGGATCGGAATCTTCTCGTCTGCAATCGCCGCCAGAATAATCAACAGCTCGACCGGCGTCTGCGGTGAGTCCGTCTCATCCATCGAGACCTCAGGGATGAACTTTCCCGCGCCCTTCTTTTCCACCAGATAGCGATAGATCCGCCCCGCATCCTGAACAGCTGCCAGAAACTTGTTCGCCACGCCCGCTACAAACGCCGCGTCCGTCTTGAACGGAGCATCAATCTGCGGAATCGTCACCGTCCCCACGAGCTCGGGATGCCGCGCCACAAACGCCGCAACGTCCTTCGCATCGGCTGGCTTGCCGATCATCTCCGCCACGTCCAGCGTGAAAAAATCGCACGGCGCAAGAAACCGATCGACCGTATTCAGGTTGATGTGGTCGGCGTCCAGAAAATACGGCTTCGTCCACTTCAGCGCCTTCACCGCCTTGTCCGCCTCGATTCGCGTCTGGCCGGGATCCGAACCGATAATCGTGTGCTCCCGGTTCGACTTGTTCCACACCGGGACAACCTCAACTCCGGCATCGGCAGCCATCACACACGCCGCAAGCTGCGCCTTCGCCTGATGCGCAAACCTGTCGCCCACACCCAGCGAATACTTCGGAAGCTTCAACCCCTCACTCATCGCAATACCTTTTCTATCTTCAATCTAATTGGTCTAACCACTTTCAGACTGCCTTAGAATACCGGCAAAGCCACCCACTCGGCAAATCTTTATAGCAGTTCAATGTTGTGGAGTAGCCTGTCATTCTGAGCGGACCAAAAAATCCCCGCATTTCGTCTTTGCCGTTGTTGTTCTCTGAACACCATCTGAATTCGCTCTAATCCTTAAACCTTTTCTCATACGCCCAAAGCCCCAGGCCGGGGTTCGAGATATAAAAAATCGTCTCCCCATCCACCACGTTCCATCCATCCGCAAGCTTCTCCGGGGCATACTTCGCCGAGTACTCCTTCAGGTCGCCATACGCAAAATGGACGCCCTCAATCTCCTCCCGCGTCAAGTGCCCCGGACAATAGCGAATCGTGAACCGCCCCTCGCTCGACCCATGAATCAGGTGCGCCGCCGCGCTCAGGTTTCCCGCCAGTGCCCGGTCCTCCTTCACCAGTTCCAGCGTCTTCGGCGTCCCGCAGTACCCATACTTCCGAATCAGCTTGTCGATCGCCGCGTCTTCGCCGAACTCATGCACGCCAGGAGCAAGCACAATCAACTCCGCGTTGTCCGCCAGCGCCATCCGCGTCCGGTACACGCTCTTGTTTCCCAGCCACGTGCTCCTGAACTCATGCGGATCAAGAAACACCACGGCCTTCTTAATCTCGCGGTCCATCATCTGAAAGTTCACCTTCAGGCTCAGCGCCGCGGCCAGCTCGAAACATTCCGCATCGTCGCCAACGTAAAGCCCGCGAATCACCAGGTCGCCGGCGGAGTTCTTCCCCACGACCGTCTGTACATACACAATCGGCATGTGCTTGGCGAAGTGCTCGCTCGCATAGTTCAGTACGCGGCGCACGGGGGTGTCCGCGCGCCCCATCATCCGCTCCATGCCATACACCGCGCCCAGAAAGTGGCTGCGATGAATCCCAATCGACCCGCCCGTTCCCACAAAGATGTTCTTGTTGTAGTTCGCCATGCCGATGACTTCATGCGGAACCACCTGCCCGATGGACAGGATCAGGTCGTGGCCTCCATCGCGGACCAGCTTATTCACCTGCGCCGGCCACGGATAGTCCACCTTGCCTTCGCTCACGTCGTACAAAAAGCTGCCCGGAACCTCGCCCAGTGTCACCACATCGTTCCGCCAGTCATGCACGCGAAACAATCCTCGCGGAGTCGCCCCGAACATCGTGGCAATCTCCTTATCGGTCATCGCCTTGTGCGTGCCCAGCGCGGGCAGCACATCCGTCAGCCGGTCGCTGTAGTACTGCCACGCCATCTCCGTCAGCACGCCACTCTGCGAGTGCATCCGCGTAAAGTCAGGCGGCACCGCCAGTACCTTCTTCCGCGCGCCAAGCTTGTCCAAAGCAGCAAACAGATTCGCCTGCACCTCTGCCGGAGACATCTCCGTAGTAGGCGACCCCGCCCCAAAAAATAAACTCATAACTCACCACCCACAACTAACAACTGACAACTGACAACCGCCCTCACAGCTTGTAAGCCTTTTTCACCAGATTCACGGTCAAATCCCGCGCCATCTGAAACGCCTCATCCTCATCCAGCCGATGTTCAGCCACCAGCCGCCCCAGGAACGCACAGTCGATCCTCCGCGCCACATCATGCCGCGCCGGTATCGAGAGAAACGCGCGCGTATCGTCGTTGAACCCGACCGTGTTGTAAAACCCAGCTGTCTCCGTCGCCTGCTCGCGGAAGCGCATCATCCCCTCCGGCGAGTCGTGGAACCACCACGGCGGCCCCAGCCGCAGCGCCGGATAATGCCCCGCCAGCGGAGCCAGCTCGCGCGAATACGTCGTCTCATCGAGCGTGAACAGAATCAGCGTCAGCCGCGTGTCGTTGCCATACTTGTTCAACAGCGGTCGCAGCCCCCGCACATAGTCGGTGGGAGCTGGAATGTCCGCGCCCTTGTCGCGTCCGAACTTCTCATACAGCTTCTGATTATGGTTGCGTACCGCCCCCGGATGGATCTGCATCGTCAGCCCATCCTCCACGCTCATGCCCGCCATCTCCGTCAGCATCTGCGCCTGGAAAAGCTCGATGTCCTGCGAGCAGGCATGGCCCGTAACAATCCGCTCGTAAAGCGCCGACGCTTCACCCATCGACAGGTCTGCCGTATTCGCCGTCAGATGCCCGTGGTCGGTCGCCGTCGCGCCCATCGACTTGAAGAACGCCCGCCGGTTTCTCAGCGCACTCAGATAGCCCTTGTACGTGCCGACGTCCTCACCGGTGATCTCGCCCAGCTTCCGGAGGTTCTCCACAAACCCCGTGTACTCGGCGTCGATCACCGAGTCGGGCCGAAACGTCGGCAGCACCCTGCCCTTCCATCCCGAAGCCCGCATCGCCGTGTGGTGCTCCAGCGTGTCCAGCGGCGTGTCGGTCGTCGTCAGCACCTCGATGTTGAACGACTCGAACAGCGCCCGCGGCCGGAACTCCGGCGTCTCCAGCTTCTTCGCAATCGTGTCGTAGTACTCGTCCGCATTCTCAGGCCCCAGCCGCTTCTTCAAGCCAAACTGCTTCTCAAACGCATAGTCGATCCACAATCGCGTAGGCGTGCCGCGAAACAGATAGTAGTGCTTCGCAAAGATCCGCCACACCTCCCTCGGGTCAGCCGACCCTTTCCCATCCGCCTGTGGAATCCCCATCGACTCCATCGAGACGCCCTGCGAGTACAACATCCGGAAGATGTAATGGTCAGGCTGAATAAACAGCGCCGTGGGGTTCGGGAACGCGCCGTTCTCGGCAAACCATCGCGGGTCGCAGTGCCCATGCGGAGAGATGATCGGCAGGTCTTTTATCGCCTCATACAACTTCACCGCCACCGCGCGCGCCGCGCTGTCCGCCGGAAACAGCCTGTTCTCGTTCAGCATCATCTCTCGTCCGCTCCCCTAAATTGGTACTACCAACAGTCAACCGAAATAAATACCAGCACTTCAAAGCCTACCAAATTTGTTCGCACCGCGAGCAATACTCCTGTGACCGCATGAAAAAGAGCACCCGAATGGGTACCCGGCTTCAGGCTAAGTTGTCCGGTCTGAGTACTGAGAGGTGAGGGTTCTGAGTACTGCCCTTAGAGGGCGGCTTTCAGAAGATCGACGGTCTGCCATTCGCCCCGCTCGATGCCGGCGCGGATCTCGGCTGGAGTTTTGCCCTTTTTTGTCTGCTCATACGCATACACCGCTTCTTCCATGCAGGTGGAGCAGGTTGCGCCGTGGGTGCCTTCAAAGCAGCTATGGAGGCTGTTATGGCCGAGGGCGCGGTCACAGTGACAGTAACAGGGCTGCTGGTGCAGGACGGCGGGGATCTTCGCGGCCATCTCGTAGACGACGACCTGATAGTGGTGGGTGAAGTAGATGCCGGTGAGCTGGTTGCCACTCAGGATGGCGGGCAGCGCCTTGCGGGGCGCGGTTGCGTTGTAGGCCGGGACGTCGTCGGATGGGTTCGTCCACTGGGCTGAGGCAACGATGGTGATGAGGCCTAATGCGATACACCCGATGAGTCGCTTCATAGCAGACCATGATAAATCCGGGGATGGCAAAAATCTACGCTGAGGGCACTATGTCGCGTTTTGTTTGAACGCTCTACTAGCTCTTAGCTCTGAGATGCAAGAGAGGAACGATGTTCCCTGCTTGCGGCCTGCCATACCTCGCGGGCGGCATCGGCATTCAGAAGGGCGATGCCCAGTCCCACAATAAGATCGGGCCACGCTGAACGGTAGAAGACCGTGACCAGACCAGCGGCGATGATGGCGATGTTCGCGAGGACATCATTTCGGGCAGATAAAAAGGCCGCCCGCAGAAGGCTGCTGCCGCGACGGTAACGCGCCAACATCAGCGCGGCTGATAGATTGACCGCCAGCGCGCCCGCACCGGCCAATGACAATGGAGTTGGCGCGGGCACCAGAGGCACGTTGAACTTATGCCACGCCATCCACAGAGTGGCGAGGCCGGGAACCAGCAGGACCCCGGCCAGCAGCCTGCCAAGATTTGCGCGGCTGCGTGCGCTCCAGTCGAAGGCCGCGAGAATAAGAAAGTTGACGGAAGCGTCTTCTAGGAAATCAACGCTGTCTGCGAAGAGCGATACGGAGCCAATCAGGAGCGCGACGGCAAACTCGATACCGAAGTAGCTGAGATTCAGGAGGGCCACCAGACGAGTTGTGCGGCGCAAAGCTGATTGTGTCGGCGGCGGGTCCATGGCTCACTATATAGCCCTGCTTACGCCAAGGCACCGTGTATCAAGGCTTGAGCAGGCAAAAAAAGACGGCACGAACGTTCATTTGTTCGTGCCGGGAGGCCAGTGACGCAACTTGTGTCAGCCAACGGCTGAGAAACATTCACGGGCGGGATATTCACGCTTCACCGTTAAAGGAAATATACCACAATGTGGAGGCGAAAAAAAATAAAATATGTTCAATCATAGAAATTTTTAACCGATCGGCGTTCAGGTGCTCTGGCCTTCAGGCGATCGTTTTGAATAAAACTTTTATTATCAATGAGATATTAGGTTATATCACGGCTTAATTGTGAACTTGCCAAATTTGTGTCACTTCAATGTTTTGCCGGGGCATGGGATTGAATAAATGCTCACATATTCATTTTGGGTGGAACTATTCAAAAAATTCTTCACTGAGCTGGGTAGCCATGGCGGCGTCGCGCTCTGTAATGCCGCCAGCGTCGTGGGAGACGAGGCTGAGTAAGACTCGGTTGTAACGGATGTCGATGTCGGGATGGTGTCCGGCGGCCTCGGCTATAGGGGCGACGCGGTTGACGAAGGCGATGGCCTCGACGAAGTTGCTGAACGTCCATTCGCGGACGAGCTTTCCTTCGAGGAGCTTCCAGTCAGGATGGTTGCGGAGGAACTTGTCGATCTCGGGCGCAGTGAGGGTCCTTTTCATGATTTACCTCGCGTTCCGGATGCTAGCTGTATGGGTCGCGTTTACGCAACTGGCAGCGCGGCGAGGGGGCGGCGTAGCGAGGCGGAGAGGACGGACGTGGAGAGGCGTTCGATCTCGGCGCGCAGCTCGCTCCATGATTCGGGTGACATATTGAGAAAGACTTCGACGATGTGCGGATCGAACTGTGTGCTGGAGCAGCGGACGATCTCTGCTGTGGCGGCGTGAATGGAGGAGCCTTTGCGGTAGGGACGGTCGGAGGTCATGGCGTCGAGCGTGTCGGCGATGGCGAAGATGCGCGCGCCGAGGGGGATCTGTTCGCCGCGGAGACCGCGCGGGTAGCCGGTGCCGTCGAAGCGTTCCTGATGTGCGTAGACGATCTCGGCGGCGTCGCGGAGGAAGGGGATCTTGCGGACCATCTCGTAGCCGCGCGCGCAGTGCTGTCGCATGATGGCCTGCTCTTCGGGGGTGAGGCGTCCGGGCTTGAGGAGGATGGCGTCGGGCGTCGCGATTTTTCCGATGTCGTGGAGGAATGCGCCGCGGGCGATGGTGCGGAGCTCGTCGGCGTCGAGGCCCATGGCGCGGGCGATGGCGATGGTGTAGGCGGTGACGCGCTTGGAGTGTCCTTCGGTCTCCTGGTCGCGGAGATCGAGCGCGTCGCCCATGGCTTCGAGGGTGATGTCGTAGCTGCGCTCGAGGTCCTGCATGGTAGAGCGGAGGCGGCCTGTGCGGGCGTTGACGATGGATTCGAGGTTCTGGCGGTAAGTGGCGTTTTGTTTGCGAAGACGGCCGTGCTCGATGCCGCGGGTGACGGAGTCTTCGAGATGTGCGCGGTCGAAGGGCTTGAGGAGATAGTCGAATGCGCCGCGGCGGAAGGCGCTGGTGGCGATGTGAATATCGTTGACGCCGGAGCAGATGATGACTGGTATCGAGGGATGGTCCTCGGCGATGCGGTCGAGCAGAGTGAGGCCATCGATGCCGGACATCATGATGTCGGCGAGGACGAGATTGTAGTCGGGGTCCTGCTGCAGGCGCGCGATGGCGTCTTCGGCGCTGGAGGTGAGTGTGACATCGTAGGTGTGTGAGAGGAGTGCAGCGACGAGGCTGCGGATCGTCTCTTCATCATCGACGACCAGGATGCGTTCCTCGGGCATTTGAACAGGCTCCTCCCTTGCAGTGATGGAGAGTGTATCGGCAAGGGAGCGTGTGGCTTTATGAGGTGAGGTTTACGGCAACATAAAACAGACTGGTTGAAGCGGCTTCATTCCCATCCATGCGCATGAAGCCGCGCATGGATAGGCGCCCGCGAGGTTTAGGGAAAAACAGGCTAATTGGACTTTGTACTTTCCCACCCATGATGATGAAGCCGTCATGGATGGGGCACCCGAGCATTGGTGGCGTTGAAGAGGGAAAAGCGTGCGCCCTTATGGGACGACAGTTGCGGGTTGCGGCGGGGCGGGGATGCCTAGTGTGTTTGCTGGCGGAATGGTCTGGCTCAGGCCCCATTGGCGCTGGACGGCGCGGACCTGGTCGATGCGTTGCAGCCAAAGTTGAATGGTGAGGTCATAGCGTTCCAGATTGTTGCGCAGGAAGTAGGGGCGGTTCGACTTGAGCCATGCCTGTTGATAGAGATCGCGGATAAGCGAGTAGCTGCTGCGCATGTCCTGGAGCTTGCCGTTGACGCCGTTAATCTCGTTGAGACGGCGGGAGACTTCGATGCGGTCTTCGCGGACTTTGGAAGTTTGCAGGGAATACGCTGTGGCGTAGTCGGCGGCGATCTCGTCGGAGACCTGGAATTTGAGGCCGATGAGATCCATACGACGCGCGCCAAGGTCGAGTGCGTCGAGGGCGTCCTGTTCGCGGAGATTGGGGTTGGCGTTGCGGGCCTGGGCGATGAGGGTGATGGCGCGCTCGGCGTGGAGGCGCAGCTCAGAGAGGATGGGGCGGACCTGCGCGGCCTCGTGCTGTCCGTCGGGGGTCCAGGGGTCGATCCAGAAGACGAGGTCGGCGCCGTCGGCCTTGAGGGGCGAGTCGTGGAGAAGCTGATGGGCGGCCATGATCTCCTGTTGCGCCCGGTCGATGTCGCCGGTGAGGTCGCCGTGGAAGGTGGCGCCAAAACTGGATTGGAAGTCGGGGATGGAGGCTTCGCCCTTGTGCCAGGCGGCCTCGGCGCCGAAGAGGATGCCATACCAGTTGTTGTCGGCGAGAGCTTCGCCGTCGTCGTCCCAGATGGTGTTGAGCTGGCCGGTGACGCCGAAGCGCTGACCCTGAGCAGTGAACTGCTGGATGTTGGTGAGGCCGTTGTTGTAGTTGGGATAGACGCGGGACCAGTTGTTGATGCCGGGAGCGACCCAAGTCTCCATGTGCGCGTTGGTGAAGGGGGTAATCCAGCGGTCGTAACCGTTGGGCTGCGGACTGTACTCCCAGGCCACCGCGATGGTGGCCTTTTTGAAGCTTTCGGGCATCTGCTTGACGAGGTCGGGATCGTGCATGGCAATATCTCCCCAGAAGAGGAGCTTGCGGTGGAGGGGCTGGAGGTCGGCGACGATCTTTTGCAGATAGCCGAGGTAGACGGCCCCGAGACCTTGCGCGTCTACCTCGGGCTTGGTCTGGCCGCGGCCGAGATCCTGGGTCTCGTCGGCGCCGAGGTGGAGGAATGGGCCGGGGTAGACCTTGGCCAGTTCCGTGAACATGTCTTTGGTGACCTGGAGAGAGCCGGGCTGGCCGGGGGCGAGGACGTAGCCGTGCGGAGTTTCGGCGAGCTGGGAGTACTGCTCCCAGTTGAGGAGGTAGTGGAGATGGCCGAAGGCCTCCTGCTCGGGGATGATGGTGACGTGGTAGTGGGCGGCGTATGCGACGAGCTCGCGCGCCTGGGCCTGGGTGACGGTGCCGCCGGGAGGTCCCATGAGCGGGTGGCTCAGGTATTGCATTGTGTTTTCAAAGTAGGGCGAGTAGATATTGAGCTTGTAGGCGGCGATGGTGCGTATCTGCTTCTTCTGGTAGTCGAGCGTGGGGACCGGTCCGCGAGAGAGATCGTCGTCGAGACCGCGGTAGGCAAGCGCGGGCCAGTCGCGGATGGTGGCGGTGTGGAGGATGGCGTCGGGACCGTTGCCGGCGATGAGCTGCTTGACGGTCTGGATGGCGTAGAAGATGCCGGAGGCGGTGAAGCCGGTGAGGGCCAGGCCTTTTTTGTCGGGAATGATGGCGTAGCCTTCGGGCTTGATCTCGGCAGTAGGCTCGGCTGAGGCTCCGGCGGGCAGGGCGTCGTGGTAGATGGATTTCGAGAGCGAGGAGCCGTAGCGGGTGATGAGGATGTGAACGGGTGCGGAGTCCGAGACGGCGATGCCGCGGACGGCGAGGAAGTCTTTGAGGTCCTGGGTAGCGAAGGTGTCATCGGCGTCGCAGGGCGCGGCGCAGGTGACGGCGATGCCGGAGGCGAGGGACTGGTCGGGGGCGGGGCGGACTTCGCGCGGGACTGGGATGAGGTGAAGCGGGTTCTGAGCTGAGGCAAAGGCAGAGAGAGCGAGCGCGAGTGCGCCGAGGCGGCAGCGGTAACTGGACATGCAGATAACCCTAAATGAGAGGAGGGTGGATGGGGAATCCATAAGTTATGGCAGGGAGAGGGGGTTTTGGTGGAGATGTCTGTGAACAGGGGGTTAAATTTTGATGAATAGATTGTAAACTATTGTTCTTTTAACATTCATGGCGCAGGATGGTGGAAAGAGCAAAAGGGGAGAGTTTGCCGGGCCTTGCGGCCTGAAACGGCTTTCTTGATTGTCCTTGGGCCTTTACTAAATTCTGCGAGGTTTCATGAAGAAGCAAGTACGAGCGGCTATGGTGGCGATGCTGGCACTGGGCACGGTTGCAGTGCAGGCGCAGTCGAACGGTGCGGCACATAAGAAGACTGTGGTGAAGAAGAGGGCTACAGCCGGGAGCGCGACAGAGCAGGAGTTACGGGACCTGCGCGAGATGCTGGAGAAGCAGCAGGCCGAGATTGACGCGCTGAAACAGGAGAACGCCGACAAGGACGTGAAGCTGCATGAGACCGAGCAGTCGGCGCAGGGAGCAGAGGCGGCGGCAGGTACGGCTACGGCGAAGGCCGAGAGTGTGAGTTCGAGCTTAACGGAGAACACGCAGGTGGTGAGCGATCTGAGCAAGTCAGTGACGGACCTGGAGGAGACGAACGCCGGTCTGGTGAAGACGGTCGCCGAGACGAAGAAGCAGGTTGCGGAGGCGGTCGATTCGCCGATGTCGCTGCGCTACCGGGGCGTGACGATTACGCCGGTTGCATTCTTTGCGTTTGAAACAGTGTGGCGGCAGCGGGCGTTGAATTC
>Ga0068855_100009142_pt1 | contig 11968 bp, 11 predicted proteins | sample KBSCornC52_FD_66592 | JGI IMG/M metagenome (GOLD analysis project Ga0068855, IMG submission 66592) | Corn rhizosphere microbial communities from Kellogg Biological Station, Michigan, USA - KBS Corn C5-2 | ecosystem: Host-associated > Plants > Roots > Rhizosphere > Soil ...
CGTTGGGAATGTTGGCCCACTGATTATGGGCGCACAGTTGTATACAACGGCAAAGCTGAACACCTACGGAGTGGAAGCTGAAAAAGACGCCGATCACGGCGGCCTGCTCCTGATGACTCATACCAAGTACAACCCTGGCGGGCTTTACAGCTTTATGGTGCGTCTTGCCGCAGAGGAACGCAGGCACGGGCCCGGCGAGCTCGGCATCTTTCGGACCCACCCACCTGGCGCCGAGCGCGTGGAAGCGGCGCGAAAGCTGATGGAAGAACTCCATATCCCTATCGAATTGAGCAAAGTCGACCCCAACCAGCGCGTAACGGTGACGCTTATAAAGGGCGGCGCCCTGGGCCGGGACGTCGCCGAGCTCAAGATTATGGGGATGGTACTTTGCAGGGTTGTCGCAGCCAACGACCTGACGGCCGAAGAGCGCGGCGAGAAGCTCGCAGAGCGGCTTTCGCCCATGTTCGACGGTACCAGACCGGTGCTGAATTTCGAAGTGAAGGTTGTCAAGGATCGGTCGGTTGTGGTGCGCGACCTCGTGGTTCTCACCGAAGAGGACGCGCTGGCACAGGGCAAGACGCTAACGGAGCTGGGCAAAACCCTAGCGAACACGATCTCACAGGTGAGCTCCAACCGGCAGAGCGAGACCATCACTCGCGATTGATAACAAGCAAACTTCGTCGGTTCCTCCCCGCTAGTGACTAATTTGGGGTATAATGGCTCAAATGGACGGCTAAAACTGCCGTCCATTTGCTTGCGTAAAGGCCGTTGTCGCGGCCCAGGCGTACATTGACATTCGAAATCCGCTCTGCTAAAATGCGTTCCAGATAGGGATTTCAACGCCGCGTGATTTAGAATCGGGGAGGAGAATATGCCGACCGGTTCTCCCGATAGCGTTTCCTATACGATCGGGGAACAAACGGGCAATCGTCTCTCGCTGAGCGACTCGCTTCAATATCTCAAGGGAGTTGGCCCTTCGTTCGCCCAAGCGCTCGCCAAGCTGGGGCTAAACTCGGTTGGAGACCTGCTGCGCCACTACCCGCGTCGCTGGGAAGATCGGACCAGTTTTGCGCGCGCTCGGGATGTGCGCCCTGGTGAGTCTGTTACGGTCTGCGGCCGTGTTGTGGCGGTCACAACCAAGTATCCAAAAGGCCCCAGGCTTGCGATTACCGAGGCGCTTTTGGACGACCATGGCGACGCGATCCGGCTGATCTGGTTCAATCAGCCCTACTTGGAAAAGTCGCTCAAGCTGCTCATCTCCAATGGCAAAAGTATCGTGGCGTACGGCCAGGTCCGGCAGTCCGGCTGGTCGATCGAGATCCAGAGTCCGGAATGGGAAGAGCTTGGTCAGGACGGAGATCTGCTTTCAGCCAACCGCATTGTCCCGATCTATCCTGCAACGGAAGGTGTTGGCCAGGCAAGACTTCGCCGCCTCATCGATCGAGCGCTCCGAGATTATAGCCATCTCCTGGTGGAGGCGCTGCCTCGAAATCTTGTCGAGAGCCATCGATTGCTCGGTGCCGCGGAAGCGATCCGCGGCATTCATTTTCCAGCGAGCCAGGAGGAGCTGGAACAGGCGCGACGCAGGCTCATCTTCGAAGAGTTCTTCATGCTCCAGCTGCTGCTGGCGCTGCGAAGGCGCACCACGAAGGAGACGACCTCCAGCATTCGCTTCGACTTCGACCAGGCTCGATTGCAATCGGAACTTGACAGGCTGCTGCCCTTTCCGCTGACATCCGCTCAGCAGCGAGCAATTCGCGAAATCGCGAAGGACCTGGAAAGCGGCCGAACCATGAACCGGCTGCTGCAGGGCGACGTCGGAAGCGGGAAAACTGTGGTCGCGCTGGCCGCGGCATTGATCGCCGTGGCGAACGGCTGCCAGGTTGCACTGATGGCGCCGACGGAGATCCTTGCTCAGCAGCACGCGATCGTGCTGCGCAGAATTCTCGAGCCTCTGGGACTCGCAGTTGAGTTGGCGACCGGCAGCCTGAAGGTCAAGGAGAAGGCGGCCGTTCGTGAACGGCTCGCGCTCGGTCAATCGCACATCGCGGTGGGAACGCATGCCTTGATCCAGGAAGGCGTTGACTTCGCGAAGCTGGGCCTGGTCATTATCGACGAGCAGCACCGGTTCGGAGTGCTGCAGCGGCAGGCGTTGGCAAAAAAGGGCACGAGGCCGCACGTGCTCGTCATGACGGCGACGCCGATCCCGCGCACACTGACATTGACGCTTTACGGCGATCTGGATGTCTCCATTCTGGACGAGATGCCCCCGGGGCGCAAACCGATCCTGACGCACTGGAAGAAAGCAGAGAAACGCGACCAGGTCTACAGCGCTGCGCGAAGACTGCTGGCCGAGGGAAGGCAGGTCTACATTGTCTGTTCTCTGATCGAGGAGAGTGAGAAGCTCCAGGCGAAGAACGCGACGCAGATGAGCGAGCACATTGCGGCGGACGTTTTCCCGGAGTTTCGCGTCGGTCTGATGCACGGACAGATGCGCTCCGACGAGAAGGACGCCATTATGGCGCGGTTCAAGGCGCGCGAGATCGATGTTCTGGTGTCCACGACGGTGATCGAAGTCGGGATCGACGTCCCGAATGCAAGCGTCATCATTATTGAGGATGCGGATCGGTTCGGGCTTGCCCAGCTGCATCAGCTGCGCGGGCGCGTCGGCCGCGGTGAGCACGCTTCATTCTGTATTCTCATGGCAGACCCGAAGTCGGAAGAGGGCCGGGCGCGCCTGCAAGTGCTGACCGAGACGTGCGACGGATTCAAGGTTGCCGAAGAGGACTTGCGGCTTCGCGGTCCCGGCGATTTTTATGGAACGCGCCAGAGCGGATTGCCGGAGCTGGCCATCGCGGACATCCTGCGCGATATCAACGTCCTGATCGAGACCCGAGAAGCTGCATTTGCACTGGTAGAACAAGATCCGCTTCTACAGCGTTCGGAACACACGCGGCTTCGCTTAGTCATCGAACAAATGAAATCGGGATACGAGCTCGTAAACGTCGGATAATTCTCACCTCCGCCCGAAGCGCGGGAGACGAGCCGGGGGGTGAGGGCGCATTGGCCGCTTCGCCCTCGTTGCGTGCAGCGGCTGGGTGAGCTCGCATTTGCCCCGCTCCCGCCGAGCGAAGCGAAGGGAATTCAGGGAGAGGGGTTAGGGTGAGGGGGTGAGGGCGATGGTGAGGGCGATTGTGCCCGGCAGTTACGATCCCGTAACAAATGGACACCTGGACATCATCGGGCGAGCCGCATCGATGTTCGATTCCGTGGTGGTGGCCGTCGCGCGAAACTATTCGAAGGCGCCGATGTTCACAGCGGAAGAGCGCGTTGAAATGCTTCGGTCTGTTTGTGTAGAATGGCCGAACGTGAGTATTGACGCATTCGAAGGGTTGCTGGTAAACTACGCCTTCGAGAGGAACGCGACCGTAATCGTTAAAGGCTTGCGCGCGGTCTCGGATTTCGAATACGAATTGCAGATGGCGCTCATGAACCGGCGGCTGAACGGCTCGGTCGAGACTGTCTTTCTCATGACCGGCCCTGAGCACTCCTATTTGAGCTCCAGTATCGTAAAAGAGATTGCCCGCCTGGGCGGTACGGTGGAAGGATTGGTGCCGCATCGTGTTGAGGAACTCCTCCGACAAAAACTCGCAGGATAGCCAGGTGAGCGAGCCCGGCGCAACGGCAGTGGTGGCGGCGGGATCAGGACCGGCGCCCCCGAAGTACGTCCCGCCCGCGGCGGGCGCCGTCGACATTCTGCGCCTGCTCACGGATCTTGAAGATCAGATCGAGAGCACGTCGCGCGGACCGTTCGGCACGCTCTTCCGGTTCGACGAAGACCGTTTCCACATGACGGTGATGAAGATTCGAGCGAACCTTCCGGAGGACCTGAAGCGCGCATCACGACTTGCTCGGGAGATGGAGGTGACCTCCGAGGAGGTCAAGGAACAGGTCGAGCGGGCTCTCGCGGATGGACGCCAGAGTGCACGAGCCGAGCTGGAACGCGCGCGGGCGGAGGCAAACCAGCTTCGTACGGAGGCTCAGGAAGCGGCAGCGGCGCTCAAGCAGGAGGCTGCCGAGAACGCGAACGCTCTCCATACCCAGGCGGAACAGCAGGCCGCACGCATCCACCAGGAAACCGAAGCGGAGGCGGAACGTATTATCGATGAAGCCCGCCGTACTGGATTTTCGATGCTCGACGCGGCGCAGATCCAGGTGGAAAAGGCAGTCGCCCAGAGCGAAATCACCCAGAAGGCGCAAAATCGAGCGCGAGAGATCCTCGACGCCGCGGAGCAGCAGGCCGGGGCAGTGCGAAGCGGTGCGGACGATTATGCGCGTGATGTGCTAGCCAATCTCGAGCTGGTGCTTGGAAAGGCGTTGGGACAGATCGAGCAGGGAAGGTCCGTGCTCGACAGGCGAGCATAGCTTGTCGCGAGACGTCGCAGGCTGTTGACGGAGGAGTACGATGCGACTTGACATCTCCGACGTTCTTCGCGAAGTTGGAAAGATTCTGCCCTACGACATCCACGAGCCTCCGCTTGTGGACGAAGACGTAGAATGTACCAAACCGATCGAAGGCAACGTTACGTTTAATAATACCGGCGGAACGCTGCTCGTGCGCGGGGCCGCCAGCACTCAGGTCGCACTGGCGTGCAGCCGCTGCGCGCAGTATTTTGAACGGCCGGTCAAGTTCAATGTCGAAGAGCAATTTGAGCTGCGACATGAATCCGCGGGACCAAGAACGCTCAGGACCGTGACCGTTGTAGATGAGGATGAGAGCCCGATAGCGGGTCGATTCTTCGATGGTAATATCTTCGATCTCACGGAGATGCTGCGCCAGTATATACTCCTGGATCAGCCGACGCAGCCGCTTCCACCGGCGCTTGATGATGGGCGGTGCGCCCATTGCCTTCGCAAACCGGAAGAAGTGCTCAGTCAACTTGCGGAATCGCCCGATGGCGAGAAGACGGACGTTAATCCGGCTTTTGCCAAACTTCATCAGCTTCTAGAGCCAAAGCAAGAAGACTGATCTCGAAATAAGGACATGTGTTACAATGCCTCTCCCTAAACGACGCCACTCAAACCAGCGAACGCGCAAGCGCCGCACGCATTATAAGCTGACGCATCATCCGGCCATGGTGCCGAGTTTCGAAAAGCCCGGCGAATATTCGCTTCTGCATCATGTAGATCCCAGCACAGGTCGATATAAGAGTCGCCAGGTCTTCGAAGCCCCCGACGAGAGCGATCAAAGCGCGTAACCTTCTCCAGGTCGAGCGAGGCACATCAGTATGCGCATTGCCGTAGACGCGATGGGTGGCGACAAAGGGCCGCAAGTCGTCGCACAGGGTGTCTTCGATGCGGCAGCCGCGTCTGAGGCGCACTATTTTCTCGTCGGCGATCCCAAGATCCTCGACGCGGAGTTAGCGCGCGTGAAGTCACGCCTCGCCAATGTCGAGGTTGTGCCCGCGCGGCAGATCATCGAGATGACCGAGCAGCCCGTCGAGGCATTTCGGCGTAAGCCGGACGCCTCCGTCATCGTTGCCGCGCAGTTGGTAAGGGACGGGAAAGCCGACGGATTGGTTACGATTGCCAATACCGGCGCGGCCGTCGCGGTTTCGCTGCTTACTCTCAGGCGAATCAAGGGAATCGACCGGCCCGCGATCGCCACTCCCTTGCCGTCAATCACCGGAACAGTCGTGCTGCTAGATGCGGGCGCGACGCCCGATTGCGACTCCAACAATCTGTTTGAGTTCGCGATTATGGGCAGCACTTACGCACAGAGCGTTGTAGGAGTACCGCGACCCCGTGTGGGCCTGCTATCGATTGGCGAGGAAGACACCAAGGGGAACGCGCTGGTAAAGCGCGCAAACATCCTTTTCCGAGACGCGGCAGGTGCGGAGTGTCCGTTTGAGTTCATCGGCAATGTTGAAGGCCGCGACATCTTCCGCGGGAATGTAGACGTGGTTGTTTGCGATGGATTCGTCGGGAATACGCTGCTCAAGACGAGTGAGGGCGTTGCCGAGATGATGCAGCGCCTCATCCGCGAGGAGCTGAACCGGCATATCTGGATGAAGCCGCTGTTAATACCGTTTCGGCCTGCATTCCAGCGGCTGCGGAAGCGAATGGACTACGCAGAACGAGGCGGAGCCCCGCTGTTGGGCGTAAACGGAGTATGCATCATCGGCCATGGCCGCTCGGACGCATTTGCCGTGATGAATGCCTGCCGAGCCGCTGAGCGAGCCATTAAACATGATCTCGTCAAGGTCATCACAGAGCGCGTATGCGCGTCAACTTCTCCTCCGCCGCCGTTGTAGGTGTTTGTGCCGTCACGAGGCGGCGCTCGCGCAAACGTGTAAGAGTAAAGGTTTCCGAAATGAGGCCTGAATGGTAGCCCAACCTGACGTGATGATTGAGCGCCCGCGAGCGGGAATACTCGGGCTCGGCATGTGTGTCCCGGATCGAGTCCTTACGAATGTGGAGCTCGCCGAGACTGTTGAGACATCTGACGAATGGATTGTCACGCGGACGGGCATTCGTGAACGTCGTGTCGCCGACGATCGGACTGCCACTTCCGATCTTGCGATCGCCGCTGCGCTTCAGGCGTTGGCAGACGCTGGAATGTCCGCCTCTGATATCGATCTCGTGCTGTGCGCAACCAGCTCCGGCGACTACCAGTGGCCCGCGACCTCGTGCATCGTACAGAATGCAATTGGAGCGAAACGCGCGGCGGCGTTTGACCTAGGGGCGGCCTGCTCGGGATTCTGCTACGCGCTCGCAACCGCGGCCGGCTTGATCGAATCCGCGGCCATGCGCCGGATCCTGGTGATCGGCGCGGACACGCTTACCAAGCAGCTCAATTGGAAGGATCGATCGACCTGTATTCTGTTTGGCGATGGGGCAGGAGCGGCTGTGATGGGGCCCTGCGGTGAGGACGAAGGGGTCCTGTCTTCCGTTCTCGGGGCCGATGGCGAAGGAATAGAGGCCATCTGGATTCCAGCGGGCGGAACGCGAACACCCGCTTCCCCGCACACGATCGCCGAGGGATTAAACTGCATCTCGATGCAGGGCAAGGAAGTCTACCGGTTCGCGGTCCAGGTGGTGCCGGAGGTGATTCAGCAGGCCCTGAAGCGCGCCTGTCTGACCACCGCCGACATCGATCTGCTGGTGCTGCATCAGGCGAATGTGCGTATTATGAGGGCAGCTTCCGATCGGCTCGGTATTCCGTGGGACAAGGTGTTCGTGAACCTGGATAAGTACGGGAACACCTCGGCAGCGTCCATTCCGATCGCGCTGGCGGAGGCGCAGGCCGAGGGCCGCCTGCGTCGCGGCGATATCGTGGTAACCGTGGGATTTGGCGCGGGACTGACCTGGGCAGCGAATGTCATTCGCTGGAACCGGGGCTGATCGCGTGGTCGGGGATTTCATGTCCGTGAGGTTAAAGGCGTTCGCGCATGGGTAAAATAGCATTTGTATTTCCCGGTCAGGGATCGCAGAAGGTCGGAATGGGCGCGGCGCTGTACCAGGAGTTCGATGCAGCCCGAGAGGTATTCGATGCCGCCGATCGGCAGCTCGGTTTTTCGCTCTCGACTCTCTGTTTTTCCGGGCCGGAGGAGGCGCTCACTGCTACCGAGAACGCCCAGCCGGGGCTCTATGTCACGAGCTACGCGGCGCTGCAGTGCTTGAAGCAGCTGTGCCCGACCGAGCCGCAAGCTGCTGCCGGCCACAGCGTTGGCGAGTATGCGGCTTTGGCTGCGGCGGGCGTGCTTAGCTTTGAGGAAGGACTGGGCCTTGTTCGCAAGCGCGGCGAATTGATGCGCGATGCCGCTGCGCGAACGCCGGGATCGATGGCCGCGCTGTTGGGCCTCGATGCGGAAACGGCGAGGAGTGTCTGTGACGAAGCGCGCGCCTCAGGCGCCGGCCAGGTGAGTGTCGCGAACTACAACGGCGGAGGCCAGATCGTCATCTCAGGTGAGACTGCCGCCGTGGCAAAGGCCGGAGAGATCGCCAGGGAGAAAGGCGCGAAACGCGTTATTCCGTTGCCTGTGTCCGGCGGGTTCCATTCACCGCTGATGGTGACTGCCGGGGATGCGCTGTTCGCGTCGCTGTCTAAGGCATCGTTCCGAAAGCCGCGCATCCCGATTGTCTCGAACGTGACCGCGAAGTACATCGAAATGCCCGACGATGTGATCGGCGGCCTCACCATGCAGGTGAGTAGAAGTGTCCGGTGGGAGGAGTCGATACAGTTGCTGCTCTCAGATGGCTTCGACACTTTTATCGAGATCGGGAGCGGCGAAGTGCTCAGCGGGCTGATTCGACGCATTGACAAGACCGTGCGCACGGCGAGCGCTCATGATCCCGCCTCGCTTCGGTCCGCGTGCGGCGTGATCGAGGAGGCATCGTCTTGAGCCTCGATAATAAGGTAGCCATTGTGACGGGTGGAAGCCGCGGGATTGGTCGCGCGATCGCCTTGCGCCTGGCACGCGACGGTGCAAAGGTTGTAGTCAACTACAACGCAAGCGCTGGGACCGCCGAGCAAGTGGTGCGGGAGATTACCGAGTCCCGCGGCGAGGCGCTGGCAGTCCAGGCGAACGTGGCAAACGCAGCCGATGTCGATCGGCTTGTCGCCGCCGCGAAGGATCGGTTTGGGAGCGTTGACGTGCTCGTTTGCAACGCGGGCATCACTCGTGACAAGCTGATCCTGCGAATGACCGAGGAGGATTGGGACGCCGTTCTGGATACCAATCTCAAGAGCGCGTTTCTGTGTGCAAAGGCCGTCGCTCCCGGTATGGTAAAACAGCGCAGCGGCGTCATTGTCAACATTGGATCGGTTGTCGGTAAAGTCGGAGGGGCGGGGCAGGCGAATTACGGCGCTTCCAAGGCCGGGCTCGTCGGCCTGACCAAGTCTCTGGCAAAGGAGCTCGGATCTCGCAATATACGAGTCAACGCGGTGGCCCCCGGCTTTATCGAGACCGAAATGACGGCGGCTTTGAAGCCGGAATATCGAGAAGCGATATTGAAGCAGATCCCGCTGGCGCGCTTCGGCGCATGCGACGAGGTGGCAGGTGTCGTGGCATTTTTATGCTCGTCAGATTCCGCATACGTTCACGGTGAGGTCATCTCCATGGACGGCGGATTATTCATGTAAGAGGCAAAGAACAGGAGAGAATAGCGAATGACAACATTCGAGCGCGTGCGCAAGATACTGGTTGATCAACTGGGCGACATCAGCGAGGACGAGGTGACTCCGGCCGCTTCGATCGTAGACGACCTGGGCGCTGATTCATTGGATGTCGTCGAAATCGTAATGGCGCTTGAGGAAGAATTCGAGATCGAGATTCCGGATGAGGATGCGGAAAAGATCAAAACGGTTCAGCAGATCGTTGACTACATCGAAGAGAAGGGCAAGAGCTGAACCGCGCACCATACCGGGACACTGTCGTGAACAAACTCAGCAACCGCGAACGGTTTGCTGCTACCGAGGTCGTTCCGGCAGGGCGTGGCGCCCGTAAAGGCGGGGATGGAGTATTATGAGCGAAGCGAGTCAAAAAGATAGCGGTCCGCGCCGCGTAGTAGTGACAGGTCTCGGCGCGGTGACGCCACTCGGCCATAATGTGGAAGCGCTCTGGAAAGGATGCCTCTCGGGCTGTTCCGGAATCGCGCCGATCACGCTGTTCGATGCGTCGCAGCATACGACGCGCTTCGCGGGCGAAGTGAAAGAATGGGACGCGACGCTGTACATGGACAAAAAAGATGTCCGGCGTATGGACCGATTCGTCCAGTTCGCGGTCGCGGCCTCGCGAATGGGGCTCGAGGACTCCGGCATCGTAGTCACGGACGAGAATCGCGATCGGATCGGCGTTTATATCGGCTCCGGAATTGGCGGCTTGGGAACGCTCGAAGAGCAGCATTCCGTGCTGCTGGAGCGCGGCCCGACGAGAGTCAGTCCGATCACCATTCCCGGCATCATCTGCGATATGGGCGCCGGGATGGTCTCCATTGTGCTGGGAATTCGTGGCCCGAACTCCTGCGTTACCACAGCATGCGCTACCGGCGCGAACAATATCGGCGATGCCTACCATGTGATTCGCAGGGGCGACGCGGATGCGATGATTGCAGGAGGCGCCGAGGCCTGCGTCACGCCGTTGAGCATCGCCGGATTCAATTCGGCGCGCACCCTCTCAACCCGCAACGACGCCCCGGAGCAGGCCAGCCGCCCCTTCGATGCAGATCGTGATGGCTTTGTGATGGGTGAGGGCAGCGGGGTCGTCGTCCTGGAAGCGCTCGACCACGCGCTGGCACGTAACGCGAAGATCTATGCCGAGGTCGTAGGCTACGCGATGACGGGCGACGCCTACCACATCACCGCTCCTGCGCCGGGCCACGAGGGCCTGGTACGCGCGATCGGACTCGCGCTCAAATCCGCGGGCTTGCAGCCGGAAGACGTCGATTACTACAACGCCCACGGCACTTCGACCGACTTAAACGACAAGAACGAGACGGCCGCGCTCAAGACTGCCTTCGGCGAATGGGCACATAAACTTCAGATCAGCTCTACGAAATCGATGACGGGCCACATGCTGGGGGCGGCAGGGGCAGTTGAGCTGCTCGTGTGTGCGCTGGCGATCCAGAACAACGTCATTCCTCCCACGATCAATTACCACCGCCAGGACCCGGACTGCGATCTGGATTACGTTCCGAACGTAGCACGCAAGGCCAAGGTCGATGTCGCAATGTCCAATTCGTCCGGCTTCGGCGGGCACAACGCGGTCGGCATCTTCAAAAGGTACGAACCCGCAGCTTGATTCGGAGCGGAAATCCAATGGCACAGGCAAAAACGCCAACCTATAACGAGCGCATCTCGCCGGGAAGAATGACATGGGAGGAGTACCTCGAATGGTGCAGCGAGGATAACGACGCTGAATGGGTGGATGGAGAGATCGTCTGGATGAGCCCGGTTGCACTGGACAGCGGTGACATTACGCACTTTATCAGCGTCCTGCTTCGGCACTATGTTGAGCATCATGATCTGGGCAGCGTGTTCGTGGAGCGCATCTTGATGCGATTGGCGACACGCCCTTCCGGAAGAGAGCCGGACATTCTCTTCGTAGCGAAGGAGCGGCGCTCCATTCATCGGAAAAAGTACATCGACGGTCCGGCCGATCTTGCAGTCGAGGTGGTGGCGGAGGAGAGCCGAGTACGAGACCGGCAGATCAAATTCCAGGAATACGAGCGCGCCGGTGTGCGCGAGTATTGGATTATCGACCCGGACAAAAAGCAAGCGGACTTCTACCAATTAGATGCGACCAGTCGATATCAGGCGGTACCGCCCGACAGTGAGCACGTCTACCATTCCGCGGTGCTCGAAGGCTTCTGGCTCAAGGTAGATTGGCTGTGGCAGTCGCCATTGCCTCCCGTTATGTCCGTGCTGCGCGAATGGAAAATCGTCTAAGCGATTTATCGCGGTAACGTTGCGCAGGGTGCAAATCGGCGTCGGTCCCGGCTTAATCCGGGACTTTATTGGTTTGGACCCGGGTAGATGTGGTGAAAAAGGTAGATAAATGGGCAACGAGGTGCATCTCACCTGGGAGGGCAAGCGGCCCGCGGTCTTGCCCGATCCTGTTCCCACCTTAACGAGCGCCGACCCGGCAGCGCAAGCCGCTCCAATGTCCGGCAACCTCCTCATAACTGGCGATAACCTGAGCGCAATGGCCGCTCTTCAGGCAGAATTTGCCGGCAAATTCGCCCTTCTCTACTTCGACCCTCCTTTCTTCACCGGCCGTGAGTTTCGCACCAGGGAATCGTCATCGGGTTTCTCCGATACCTGGACCGGCGGTCTAGGCGACTATCTGCAATGGCTCTACGATCGACTCACGTCGGCGCACAGCCTCCTGGCGCGCAATGGCTGCCTCTACCTGCACCTGAGCTGGCACTCCGTCCACTACGCCAAATTGCTGCTGGACGAGATCTT
>Ga0068855_100009144_pt1 | contig 11968 bp, 8 predicted proteins | sample KBSCornC52_FD_66592 | JGI IMG/M metagenome (GOLD analysis project Ga0068855, IMG submission 66592) | Corn rhizosphere microbial communities from Kellogg Biological Station, Michigan, USA - KBS Corn C5-2 | ecosystem: Host-associated > Plants > Roots > Rhizosphere > Soil ...
GGGATAACGACCGAATCGACCGCGCCGAGCAGCATCTCGATCAACATCACCGTGGGGATGTCCTTGCGGATCATGCCGGCCTTGCGGCCATCCTGGATGAGTTTGCCAAAGAAGCGCTGGATCAAGTCGCGCCGCCGCTGTTGCACGTGGGCGAAAAGCTCGGGTGCTTCACGACGCACATCACGCACATAGGCGGCGCCGATCTCCTCGGTGTGCATGCGCATGCAGGAAAGCAGCGCCTGCAGTCGCTCGGGAAAGTTGCCGCCCGCGTCCCGCAGGACACGCTCGAGGTCGGATTCGACCGCGCTCAGTTTGTCGTCCATCACCGCATGGAGGAGAGCCATCTTGCTCTCGAAATGGGCGTAGAGCGTTTTCTTGCTCATGCCGAGCTCGTTGGCGAGGTCGTCCATCGTCACCCCGCGGAAGCCGTGGGAGAAAAAATAGCGCCGGGCGCCGGCGATGATCCGGCGCGCAGCCTCCACCGGCGGGCGGGCGTCGGCGCCGGCTTTGGTAATGGAAGGACGGGCGGGCATAACCTTTGGAAACTAAATTAGTATTCTTAGTTTCCATGAATGGCGCAAGGGAATTTTTTAAAACGCAGAGGCGCAGCGCGGAGAGGGCACAGAGAAAGGAGCGCGAAGCGCTTACCAAAAACGCCGCCATCCTGAGCGGCGCGGGGAAGTGTGGGCGAAGAAGCTCCGCACGAGAACCCGCGAAGATCAGAGGTCCTTCACTCCGCCCATGCTTCCCCGCTCCGCTCAGGATGACGGCATTTTTGGGGGCGCTTCGCGCTTTGCTGCGGAGTGTCTTCCTCAACCCACCGGCACGAAGTCGATCTGCCGTTTGTAGGCGTCGACTCGGGAGACGATGACCTGGAGAACGTCGCCGATCTGGTAGGTCTGGCGCTTCCGTCGACCGACGAAACGCAGCCGCGTGCTGTCGAATTGATAGAAATCATCCGGCAGCGAACTCACGTGAATGAGCCCAGTGATGAGGCAGTCGGGCAATTCGACGACCAGGCCGTAGCTGCGCACATCGACGACGATGGCGCGCATTTGGTCCGGCCGACGCGCAGCGAGCTGACGCTGGAAGAATTCCATCTTCTTGAGCATCGTGCTGTCTCGTTCCGCGTCCGCGGATGTACGTTCGGTGGTGGAAATGTGCGCGGCAATCTCGCCCACAGCGCCGACACCGCCGAGCTTCTCGCCGGCCAGCGCGCGATGCACCAGCAGGTCGGCATAGCGGCGGATGGGGCTGGTGAAGTGCGTGTAATTCACCTTCGCAAGCCCATAGTGGCCGACCGGGTCGGTGGCATAACGGGCGCGCTTGAGGCTCTTGAGCAGCCCCAGCTTGAGGGCGTATTCCTCCGGCTTGCCGCGCGTGGACGCCAGCAGACGCTGCAACTCCCGGCGCTGGGTGAGATCGCCGGAGCGGAAGCCATAACTGGCGGCCAGTTCGCGATAGTCGGCGAGCCGATCGGGATCCGGATCTTCATGAATGCGGTAGACCGTCGGGATCTTGCGATCCTTGAGCGCCTTGGCCACGACTTCATTCGCCGCGAGCATAAACTCCTCGACGAGCTGATGCGAAATGTCGTTGTCCATCTTCTCCAGCCGTACCGCGCGGCCCTGGTCGTCGAGCCACACTTTCACCTCGGGAAAATCGAGATCGAGCGAACCGGCAGCGAAGCGGTTCTTGCGCAGCAGCGAGGCGAGTTCCCAGGCCATCTTCACGCGCTCGCGGAGTTCCGGCGTGACGTTCAGTGGCACGGGTTTCGAATCGAGATGCACCTTGCCGCCGCGCTCGTAGTTCGGGATGGCCGGCACGGGACGATCTTCGAGAATGGCGAACGCCTGGCGATAGGTCAGCCGCGCCGCGCTCTTGATCACGCTTTTGGCAAAACGCGCTTTGCGGATCTTGCCGCTCTCGTCGAAATCAATGAAGGCGCCAAAGGTGAGTCGCTCCACGCCAGGCTTCAGCGAACAGATACCATTGCTCAAACGCTCCGGCAGCATGGGGATCACGCGATCGGCGAGATAAGTCGAGTTGCCACGCTTGCGCGCTTCGCGATCGAGCGGATGTCCGGGCCGCACGTAGTGCGAGACATCGGCGATATGCACGCCAAGCCGCCAACCGCGCGCCAATCGCTCCACGTGAATGGCATCGTCGAAATCCTTGGCATCATCCGGATCGATGGTGACGATGAATTGCCCGCGACAATCCTCGCGGCGCGCGATTTCCTCCGGGTGCACAGTTTCGAAAATCCGCTCTGCCTCACGCTCCACAGCCTCCGGAAACGCCATCGGGAGCTGGTATTTCCGGATGATCGAAAGCATGTCCACGCCAGGCGCGTGGGCCGGGCCGAGCACTTCGATGACTTCACCCTCGGGATTGACGTGGCGCGACTCCCATTCCTCAAAACGCACGACCACCTTGTCACCGACCTGCGCGCCCTTCGGCTCGGGTTTGACGTAGATATTGTGCTGCAGCCGCGGGTCATCGGGGATGACGTAGAAGAACTTCTTCGAGGACTGGAGCGTGCCGACGATTGTGTCGTTGGCCCGCTCGAGAATCTTGATCACCCGCGCTTCCTGAGCGTCACCGCGGCGCTGCTCGCGGCCTTCGTGCATCAAGCGCGCGACGACCTTGTCGCTGTGCATGGCCGTGCCGAGATTCGGCGCGGAAATGAAAACATCCTTCACGCCGGGCGTTTCGCTGAGCAGATGCGCGTGGCCATTGGCGTGGACCTGCAGGATGCCGGTCACGAGATCGGCGGTCTGCGGCAGGACATAGCGGTCCTTGCGAATTCGCGTGATCTCACCGGCGGATTCGAGCTCGCGCAGGGCTTCGCGCAATTCGGCGCGTTGGTCACTCGGCCAGCGTAGCGCTTTGGAAAGCTCGACCTTGTCGAGCGGACGATAGTTCGGCTGACGGAGGAGCTGCCGAATGCGCTCCTTCAGACCACCTTGGTCTGGTTGTTTCTTATTACGTTTCATGTGAAAAATGGGGAGTGGGGGATGCGCAGACAATGCGCGGATGGGATATGCGAGCTGATCCTAACAACTCTGCTGGCGGCCGTCGAAGGCCATGCAGCTGGGATAAACTCCGTTCGAAGAACAGCGGAGCAGGGATCTATGACAAAAGAAAAATTAAACTTACAAACTGACGCGATTCGGAAGCCACCACTCAGACCGACCCAGCGCCTTGATACCAGCCATAATACACGGGTCTGTTTATGATGCGAGAACTTTCGTGTCGCTGACCTCACCGAGGCCGGCTCAGGGCTCGTGCATTCAGTTAACTTGTGCCGGAGCTAGCCCGGAGGGCTGACGGACCGTAGCCGGGGGTAAGCGAGCTTGCGAGCGCCACCCCCGGACAGTTTTCTACGAGTTTCACCCCGGCAGGGGTGGAGGAATTTCGGCAGCAAAACATTCCGGCACCGCCTCCGGGGTGCACCATTCTCTCGGAATAGTTTCCGGGGGTGGCGTTCGCCAGGCTCACTTACCCCCGGCTACGGTCCTCTGCAGCCCTCCGGGCTGGGTCCTGCACTCGCTAGACAAACACGGGGTCAATGCCCCCGGGCTACAACACCGCTCCACGCTTAACCCTTTGCGGCCCGCACCGCTTGCACGAACGTTGCAGCGCGATTTTTCAGCTCCACCCAATCACGCTTTTGCAGGATTTCTTTCGAGACGAGCGAGGAGCCGGCGCCGAGGGCGACGCTGCCAGCTTTGAGAAAAGCGGCGGCGGTATCGGGCGTCACGCCGCCGGTCGGCACGATGCGCAGCATCGGCAGCGGGGCGAGGATGTTTTTAAGGTAAGCCGGGCCACCCAGATCGGCGGGAAAGAGCTTCACGAAATCCGCACCGCTCTCATGAGCGAGCAGGCATTCCGTGGGGGTAAAGGCGCCGCTGGCGATGGGCTTGCCGAGATGCTGCGCGGCGGCGATGACCGGCGGCTTCGTAACCGGTGTGACGATGAATTCCGCGCCCGCAGCTACCGCGGCATACACCGTGCGCGGGTCGATCACGCTCCCCACGCCCATGAGGATCGCCTCGCCAAATTTCTGCGTTACCGCGGTAATGACCTCGAGCGCATTCGGCGTCGTCATCGTCACTTCCATGGCGGTGACTCCGCCGGCAAGGAGGGCCTCCGCAGCTTCGATCAGTTGTTCCGAGGAATCCGCACGGATGATCGCGATGATGCCGGGATCGAGGAGCCGTTGAATGATTTCGGATTTGGTCATGGAATGAAGCGCCCTTTTTAGGCAGGTTATCGGCGATGAACAGGAATTTGCGTGCGCTCCACGTCTTACTCCCCCTCTGCATGTCGGCTGCCGCGGCCCTGGGCACCACTCCTCCTCCCAAAGCTCCCGTCAATGAAGCCGCCAAGGCGGCGCAGGAAAAACTCGCGGTCTTTCAAGGCCGCGGCGATACCAAGGCGCTCGACATCGCCTGGCCTTACCTGGACTCACCGGATTGCGCCGTGCGCGAAGTCGCGCGAGTGGCCGTCGAGGCGCAGCCCTTCGATAGTTGGAAGCAACGAGCCCTCGACGAAAAGAAACCGTGGGCCTCGCTGGAAGCGCTGCGGGCGCTCATCGAAGCATGCCCTCTACCGGAGGCGGCCGCCCTGTCGCCGCACCTTTGCGAGCAGATCACCACGCTGGGCATCGAGCAGATGAACGAAGCCCAGCAACTCACCGCCTTGCAATTGACGCGGTCGATTTTCACCCGTCTCGGCCCGGTCTCGGCGGATGAACGTTCGCAGATGCTCGATTTATGGGCGCATTTCCCAAAGCCACTCACCGGCCGGGCCAAGGCGGAAGTAGTGCGGTTGGTGGCTTTCCTGGAGAAGGCGCCGACCCGGTAGGAGCGTTATTGGCAATCCACGCCCGCTCCGCTAGCCTGCCGTGAGCAGGAGCATCCTTATGAGCGATATTTCCCCGCAGGCTGTGAAGGACGTCTATACGCGTATCACCGCCGAGCTCGGCAAGATCATGGTGGGGCAGGAGACGATTATCCGCCTGTTGCTGGTCAGTTTGTTTGCGCGAGGGCATTGTCTGCTCATCGGCGTCCCCGGTTTGGCAAAGACCCTCCTCGTCCGCAGCCTGGCCGAGACGCTCACGCTCAGTTTCAAGCGCATCCAATTCACGCCCGATCTCATGCCGAGCGACATCCTCGGCTCGGAACTGCTGCAAGAACGGGATCGCAAACTGGAGTTCGAATATTTCGCCGGCCCGATCTTTGCCAACTTGCTGCTCACCGATGAAGTGAATCGCACGCCGCCGAAGACCCAATCCGCCCTGCTCGAAGCGATGCAGGAACACAAGGTCACGGTAGCCGGCGCCTCGCGGGCCTTGCCCGATCCATTCCTCGTCGTCGCCACGCAAAACCCCATCGAGCAGGAAGGCACCTATCCCCTGCCCGAGGCGCAGCTTGACCGCTTCATGTTTTCTCTGAATCTCGACTATCCCGCCCACGACGAAGAGATGGAGATCGTCCGGCGAACCACCCTGCGCCTGGCCGAAAAACTCACGGCCGTCGTATCGCTCGAACAGATTCTCGCGGCACAACAACTCGTCATCGCCGCGCCCGTGAGTGATCACGTGATCGACTATGCCGTACGGCTCGCCGCCGCCACCCGGCCAGGCAACGCGCAGACACCGCAGATCACGCGCGATTTCGTGGAGTGGGGCGCCGGCCCGCGCGCTTCGCAATACCTCGTCCTCGGCGCCAAGGCGCTGGCCCTGCTGGCGGGACGGATCGCCGCGGAAACCTCCGACGTGCGCGAGGTGGCGCTGCCGGTATTGCAGCATCGCGTCATTACGAATTACCGAGCCACTGGCGCGGGAAAGAAGTCGCGGGACATCATCCAGGAACTCCTCAGCCAGGTGCAGGAGAAGAACTACTAGCGTTCGCCATGTCTTCCTCCAAGCCGCCCCCTCTGCCGCCATCAACCGGCGCCGGCGCGGCGCTGAGCCTGTTGCAATTGCGCCGGCAAACACGGCCCAAGGAGCCGCCACCGTTGCTGCTCAATCTGCCGGAGCTGGAGCGATTCGAGAACTTGCTGCTCTTCGCCAAGGCGGTGGTGGAAGGTTATTTCTCCGGGAAGCACAAGTCGCCCTATCGCGGCTCGGCGGCGGAGTTTGCGGATTACAAGGAATACACGCCGGGCGACGAACTCTCCCGGCTCGACTGGCGCGTGTATGGACGCACGCGACGATTGTATCTGCGGCAATTTGAGGAGGAGACAGACATGACCGTCTATTTCCTGGTCGATATCAGCGGTTCGATGCGCTACGCGGGCGAGAAGCGGCCCTCGAAATATCTTCTTGCGGCCAAGATCGCCGCGGCGCTCGCCTATCTCATGATGGCGCAGGGTGACAAAGCCGCGCTCGCGCTTTTCGCCCAACGGGTCACGCAATTCCTCGCTCCCGGAGGAACGCGGCGGCATCTGCACCGCCTCGTCACCGAGCTCGAGCGGGTGCGTCCCGCACTGACCACCGGCATCGCCGGCGCAGTGCAGGAATGCAACGCGCTTTTCAAGAAGCGCGGGCGCATCGTAATCCTGTCCGACTTCCTCGACGACCCGACGGCACTCTTCGATGCCCTGGCTCAATTCGTTCATCGCAAATTCGAAATCCTGCTCCTGCAGATCGTCGATCCCGACGAACTCAATCTGCCGGCTTTCAATGCCGCCAAGTTCATCGATCTCGAAACCGCGGAAACCGTGCAGGTCGATCCGGAAGAAATCCGCGCGAATTATCAAGCCCACATCCAGCGGCACATCAACACCCTGGCCCGCGAGGCCGACCTGCGCCGCATCCAGCACCGCCTGGTGGACACGCAACGGCCCTATCTGGATGCCATCGAAGCTTATCTCGGTTTCCGAGGCCGAAATGAGCGCCGCCGATAACGGTCCGCGGACCTCGCTATGAGCTTTCTCAATCTGACGCTGCTCCCCGGATTGGTCCTCCTCGCGTTTTTGCCGCTGGTCATTCACCTGCTGAATTTGCGTTTCCCGCGGGTCTTCGAATTCTCGTCGGTGAAGCACATCCGGGAGACCATCGCCCAGCGGTCGCGCCTCTTTCGCTTTCGACACTGGCTGCTGATCCTGCTGCGCACGGCAATGATCGTTCTGCTGCTGCTGGCGTTTTTGAAGCCACTTTTGCGGCGCTTCAACTCGAATGCCGGCCAGAAAGCGCCGCGCTCGGTGCTGATCGTCATCGACCATTCGCTGAGCATGGAACACCAGGGCGGCGGTCTCAGCAGCCGGCAGCGGGCGCAGAACGAGGCGGAAAAAATCCTCGCCACCCTCGGCGCGGAAGACAGCGTGAACATCGTCACCGCCGGGCAGACCGCGCAATCGTGCTTTTTCGAGATGTCGCGCAATCATCCCGACGCGAAGCATTTTCTCGGTGCGATCAAACCCGGCTACAGTCGCGCCGATTTCAGCCGGGCCAATACGGTGGCCGCCCGCCTCCTGGCGCAGGGCGGCGGACGCCCGGAAATCTACTATTTGTCCGATTTCCAGCGGCGGAATTGGGCGAATGTCGACTTCACCGCGCTGCCGCCGTCGGCGCGGTTCTTCTTTGTCGATTGCGCGCCGCCGCATCCGGACAATCGCGCCATCCTCGGCGCCACGCTCAATCAGTCCCAGGTCCTCGCGGGTGACACGGTGACGCTGGAGGTGGAAGTGGGCAATTTTCGCAACCAACCCATGCTGGAACCGGTGAAGGTGGTGATCGATGGACGCAACAGCTTCGAAAAGGAAATCTCCGTGGCCCCCTGGAGCACGGCGAAAGTCACCCTGCCCGTGCCGCCGGGTGGGCCCGGCTTGCACCAATGCGAGATCCGCATCCCCCCGGACGATCTCCCGCTGGACGATCATTATTTCCTGACCATCCCCGTTCTGGAAAAGGAGGGCATCCTCATCGTCTCCGACGCGCCTGATCCGAAACGCGATACAGTCCTTTTCCTCAAGACAGCGCTGAATCCCTACGAAGACAAATCGGGCTCGCTCCTGCCGGAACAGATCTCCATCGCCGGTCTCACGAGCGCGAAACTGGCCGCAGTCAGGAAGATCTTCTTCACCCATGCCGGACCGTTGAACGACGCCACGGGCAAGTTGTTGGCCGACTTCGTCTTTCACGGCGGGGGCATCTGCTACTTCCTCGATGGCGAAAACGACGCGGCCAATCTCGCCACGCTGGAACGCGCCATGGGGCCGGGGACGATGCCGCTCCAGCTTGGCGGGCGGCGCATCGCGAAAAATGTCGGCTCCGCGGCGCAGCAGATCATTCGCGGTGATTTCAAGTCACGCTATCTCCGGCTCTTTCGCGGGGCCGACCGGCAAAATCTCGCGCTGCTCGAATTCTACGACATCGACAATGCCGCCGCGACTGGCGCCGGCAAGGTCCTGCTCACCTACGCCGATGACACCCCGGCCATGGCAAGCGCGAATCACGGGCTCGGGACGATGTTGTTCATGAACTTCTCGGTCAGCGAATTTTCCAGCAATCTCGCGCGGCAACGCATCTTTCCCGCATGGATGCAGGAAATCGTGAAAAACCTGACCAGCGAAGAACCGCTGCCTTTCTCTACGCAAGTCGGCGAAACCGTCTCGGATGAAATCTGGAAGAGTGAGCTCGCGGAAAATGCCCTGCGCAAGCCGGGCGGCGAGCTCGTGGAGGTGAAAACGGAGCCCCTTGGCGAGCGAATCGGCATCACCTTCACACCGGGCGAACCGGGCTTCTACACAATGCGCGGGCCGAAGCTCCTGCACTCCTACGCAGTCAATCCGCCTCCGGAGGAAAGCGACCTGCGCCCGATTGACCGCGCGCTGTTGCCGGAGCAATTGAGCGAGAAGGGCCAGGCCGGTTTCTTCGTGCAAGGCCATGAAGACTTCGAGGATCTCATCCTCGGGAAGCCGATTTTTCATTGGTTCGTGCTCGCCGCGGCCGCCCTGCTGCTGATTGAAGTTCTCTTTCAACTCTTTCTCCTCCGCACCGCGAACAGACAATCATGACGAGCATGCAATGGCCCCAGTTACTTTGTGCCGACCGCCTTGGCAGCAGCCGCCCCGCGGGGGCAGAACCGCAACGCTCGCCTTTTCAGCGTGACTCGGACCGCATCATCTTCTCATCCGCCTTCCGGCGCCTGCAGGACAAAACCCAGGTTTTCCCGCTGGCCGATAACGACTACGTGCGCACCCGCCTCACCCACAGTCTGGAAGTGGCCAGCGTGGCCCGTTCGCTCGGAACCATCGTCGGCACGGCGATTGGCGAACGCGGGGAGTTGCCCGACATTCACGCCTCGGACTTCGGCGCGATCGTCTCCGCCGCAGCGCTGGCTCATGACTTGGGCAATCCGCCCTTCGGCCACTCGGGCGAAGATGCCATTCGCGTGTGGTTTGAGACCTCGAAGGTCGCGCAGGACGCCCGCACCATGCTGAAGAAGAACGAGCAGGAAGACCTGGCGCGCTTCGAGGGCAATGCGCAGGGCTTCCGGCTCATCACACGGTTGCAGATGCCGGACAATCCCGGCCTGCGGCTCACCTGCGCCACGCTCGGGGCTTTCACGAAGTATCCCATCGAATCGCTCGTGCCGGACAAGGCGCGCATCCACGAAGGCGCCAGCACCAAGAAATTCGGCTTCTTCCAAAGCGAACGCGAATTTTTTGCCGATGTGGCCACCCGCTGCGGACTGATCCGCCGCTCGCCGCTGCACTCGTGGTGGGCGCGGCATCCCCTCGCCTTCCTCGTCGAAGCGGCGGATGACATCTGCTACCGGTTGGTCGATTTCGAGGACGGCTTCCGCCTGGGATACCTCGATTATGAAGAAGTGCGCGACTGCTTCCTGAGGGTGATCGGCGACGCCTCTTTGCGAGAACGCTCGGAAGCGATGCGGGAGAAAAAGGAACGCATCGAATTCCTCCGGGCGCTGGCCATCGGCGCGGCCGTGCAACAAGCAGCCGGGCTTTTCCTGGAAAAGGAAGACGCCATCCTGGCCGGAGAGTTCGATGCACCATTGATCGACCACATCGCCGCCGGGAACGAACTGGAGACGATCAAGCAGCGCTCCGTGGAGACGATCTATTCCACCACCCGGGGAGTTGAGATCGAGGCCGCGGGCTTTTCCGTGCTGGGCGGGTTGCTGGACGACTTCGTCTCCGCGGTAAGCGATGTCGCCCGGCGCGGCGCCAAACACGCCAGCCCGCGCAGCCGCAAGCTGCTACGCCTCGTCCCGGAACAATCCCTCGGCCCCGGCAAGGAGCCCGACGGCAACCCCTATCAGCGGCTCCTGCGAATGATCGACTTTGTCTCCGGAATGACCGATACTTACGCCGTGTCCCTCTTCAAGAAGATCCGGGGCATCTCCCTGCCAGGACAATGAAATGAGTGCCACGCGCCAGTTACAAGAGCCAGGCGGCAACAAAAATCAGCGTCAGCCAGCGGAACACCTGGCTCCCGCTACCTCGCTCTTGGCGCTGCCTTAGGCACGGAATCTGCATCCTTCAACCAAGAATCCTTTGCCATCTATGAAAAACACCCTCCTCCTCCTTGGCGCTGCGGGCGCTGCTTGCGTCCTTTCCGGCTGCGCCGGGGCTCATATCACTCATACCGACATTGCGTCCGGCGCTTATAAGCCGAAGGCCATCTACATTCGCTCCTATATCGCGGAAAATGCGCCCTACAAGGGCCACCATGGCGATAGCGTCGGCGAGCATGCGATCCGCCGTTCGCTGGCTCCGGCGGCATTCTCCGCGGCTCTAAAGGAGGAGATGGAGAAGCTGGCTCCGGCCATGGTGCTGGATAACGGCGACCGGCCGACGACCGGCTGGCTCGTGGAGAGCGATATCGAATATGCCAACGCCGGCAGCCCGGCGCTGCGCGCATTTTTTGGCCACCTTTATGCCGGCCATTCCTGCGCGAAGATCCACGTGCGCATCACCGATGTCGGTGGCCACTACGTCGCGATGGGCGACAAGGACATGAGCAAGGGCGGCGTCGGCGCCGGCAATGTGATTTACGAATTCGATGTCAAAGCCAGCAGTAACGCCTCCGGTCCGCTCGGTTCGACCTACGCTCCTGGCCTCGGCAGCGCCGAAGAATTTGACTACAAGAACGCCGCCGAACGCATCGCGTATGCTCTGACCGTCGACCCGCAGAAATACGGCACGCGGACGATTCCGAGCATCACGGAGTAAGCGCCGACCGAAACTTGTTGGTGGTTCCGGGAGGGCGGACTTCCGCCGGGCGATGGTGACCTGAGAGTCGCCGCCCGGTCGAAGTCCGCCCTCCCGATTTTTTCAAGGGAGTGCCAAGAGCCAAGTGAGGCACAGTCCTGCGGTCGGCACGTCCCATTTGGCTCCTGGCGCTCCTCTTTCTTCTCCATCGGATTGTTACTTCCCGTGCGGCGACTGGCTGGCTAGCCTCGGCGCCCCGATGAAGACTTTCGCGACCTCGCACTTCCTCAGCCGCGAGCTGAGCTGGCTGGCTTTCAACCAACGCGTCCTGGAAGAAGCGCTCAATCCAGCCAATCCGCTCCTCGAGCGGGTGAAATTTTTCACCATCACCTCGTCGAACCTGGATGAATTCTTTGAGGTACGCGTGGCCGGTCTCAAGCAGCAGGTGGAAAGCGATATCGTCGAGCGGAGCTTCGATGGGAAGACGGCCAGCGAAACGCTGCGGGCCATCCATAAAAAGGTCCGGGAAATGATCGATCAGCAGTACACCTGCTGGCGGGAGGAGTTGCTGCCTGCGCTGGCGAAAAACGGCATCCACATCCTGGATTACGAACATCTCAGCGATGCCGACCGCAACTGGGTGGAACAATACTACCGGGCCAATGTCCGGCCGGTGTTGACCCCGTTGGGAATCGATCCTTCGCACCCCTTCCCACAGCTCCTCAATAAGTCCCTGAACATCGTCGTGCAGGTGGAGATCGAGCGCGAAGGCGAGATCGAG
>Ga0068855_100009146_pt1 | contig 11966 bp, 11 predicted proteins | sample KBSCornC52_FD_66592 | JGI IMG/M metagenome (GOLD analysis project Ga0068855, IMG submission 66592) | Corn rhizosphere microbial communities from Kellogg Biological Station, Michigan, USA - KBS Corn C5-2 | ecosystem: Host-associated > Plants > Roots > Rhizosphere > Soil ...
AAACGCGAGGGCCATTCCGCCGGCTGCCGAGGTGAGCGTCAAGGACACGATCAACAGCGGGAGAGCGTTCGCACGGCGGCTACGCAGTGAGCGGACGGCTGTCAGACCAACGATGGAGGCACATAGGTCCAGGGGCAGGAACGACCAATTCCAAGCGGCGACGGCCGAGTCGTCGTAGCCGTTGAACATGATGTTCGCGGGCAGGATCTTCGACGCCACGACGAGCCAATACAGGATGAAGCCGATATCCGTCACCAGCATGAGCTGCGTGGTGCGGCGCACGACGGCGCTGCGAGCGAACGCGGTTGTCATCGCGCGCTCCCTTCGGCGGCCGCCACGAACGCGACGCCGAGGACGATGATCAGCAGGCCGACGATCAAGCGCAGGTCGGTGTGCTCACGAAAGAGGCACACCCCGCCGACCGCAGCGCCGGCAGTGCCCAGTGCCGACCACAACGCGTAAGCAACGCCGACGGGTAGGCGTTTCAACGAGAGGCCCAGAAGAATCATCGCCGCTGCGTAGGCGATGAGCGCGACGCCGGCGTAGCTCAAGCGGGAGTAGCCGTCGCTGGCTTTCAGGGCCAGTGTCCCGGCAACCTCAGCGACTATTGCGCCCAGCAAGTACCACCACGCCATCACGACGTCTCCCTACCGTCCAGCCGGTACAGTACCGTCTGGCTGGTACAGTACTGCCGCCATGAGCCAAGTGACAACCAGCCGAGCGCACGAAACGCGTCAGCGACTGCTCGACGCTGCCGAACACGTCCTGCTCGACGAAGGCGCGGAGTCCCTGACGCTGGATGCAGTGGCGGCCTCAGCCGGCGTCAGCAAGGGGGGATTGCTCTATCACTTCGGCACCAAAGAAGCGCTCGTCGTCGGAGTTGTCTCCCGCGCCGTGGAGACCGTCGATGCGGAACTGCACCGCGCGTCCGCCAGTGCCGCCCCAGGCGATTTCGCTCGGGCGTACATAGACCTCTGCCTACCTGCACAGGACGCACGCGAAGCAGGGAAGACGAATGCTCTGAGCGCTGCTCTCATCGGCGTAGCGACCGTCGACCCCGCATTGATCGAACCCTTACGCACCGCCTTCGGGCGGTGGCAGTCCCGACTCGAAAACGACAAGATCGATGTCGTCGCCGCATCGGTGATACGCCTGGCCGTTGACGGCTGGTGGCTGGCCGAGGTGCTGGACCTGCCCAAGCCCACCGTCGCTCCCACCGCCATCCGTACTTACCTTGAAGGCCTGCTCAAGAGCCCTGCTCGATCGCAGCGCTCTCGCCGGCGCGCAACGGGTGAGCTCCCGAACTGACGGCGGCCACGACCGCTGCAGGATGCGACGGTGATGCGGCCGACGGGTCGCCGCCTTGGCGTGGGTGGTTACGGCCCGAACTTCGTCCATTGCCCTTCGGAGACCACCTCGACGGAGCCGTCGACAACCAGGATGGCCGTCTGCTCGTCGATGGCGTAGGCCGGAACACCGATGTCGGCGGCCCACCGTTCGGCGTCGGCCGGCGTGTTCGTCGGGAAGGCGTTCAGGTGCGGGAAGATCGAGAAATCGACGACCCCGAGGGTGCGGTCGTCCGGCGCGGACGGCCACTCGACGAAGTACCCCCCGATCCGGGGCGTCATCACCATGCTGCCGGCACTCACTCCCACCCACACCGTCTCAGGCAGCGAAGGAAGCAGCTCGGCCAACCCGGACTCCCGCATCCAGTGACACAGGTAGGTCGCGTCGCCCCCGTCGACCAGCAGGACGTCGGCCTCTCGGACCCAGGGCATCCACCGGTCCGCACCGATGGTGGGCAGTGCGGTCAGTTCGAGGACGCCGAGCGAAGCCCACCCCAGCCCGGAGAAGTGCCGGAAGGCGGGTTCGGCGGCCACCAGACCTCGCACCGAAGCCGGTCCGCACATCGGGTGACCCCACTGCGCCGTCGGGACGACCAGCGCGTGGCACTCCGAGACCGGCTTGCCTAAGAGCTGCACGAGCGCCGAGTGGATGGTTGGGTTCGTGACGCCACCTGAGGTAAGCAACAGCTTCAACGTGCCTCCTGATCCGGGCAAGCCTCAACCGGGACCCTCCCACACCGCACGTCGCACGACGACCGAGATACGCGAAGCGCCCGCGTTTGCCGAACGGATCAGGCCGTGCCGGGCGCAACGCGCCGGTCAGGTCCGAGTGAGCGCGTAGAGGAGTGGGCGCAGCGATGCTGTCGCTTCGCGATCTTGACGCCAAATAAGCCGCAGATGCAGGGGCGGCACGGGCACCTCGATCGTGCCCATGCGGCCGGAGTCGAGATCCGTTCGGACCGCGAACTCGGGCAGTACGGCGATGCCACAGCCGGTGGCGACCCATTCACGCACTTGAGCCAACCCGCCGACGGCGGTGATATCGACGCCCGGTCCGAGCCAGCGTTCGGTGGACATCCAGAACGAGCAGCGAGATTCGCGTCCGATCAGACCGCCTGTCGTGCGCACCTGCTCCATCGTGACCGGTCGTCCGAGGAGGGGATGTCCTGGCGCGGCCACGGTGACCATGGGAACTTCGCGAAGATCGAGGTGCTCCATCGTGGACGTTGGTTTCGGGAACCCCAGGTCGCCGACGCGTTCGCCGGTGTCGAGCAGTACGACCGCGTCGACCTCGCCGCGGTCGAGCGCGTCGAACAGCCGAGCCCGGTCGGGATCGGGACGCAGTCGCACTTCGAGCTCCGGGTGGCTCTGGCGTAGTGCGGCCAGCGCCGAGGGCAGGAGATCGTCGGCGATCGAGGCTTGCGCTCCGACGACGAGGGCCGAGGAGTCTTGTAATCGCTGGGCGGCGCTACGGAGGGCCTCGAGTGCGGCCGCCGCGGAGGTGAGGTAGGCCCGACCCGCGGCGGTCGGGTGCATCCCGGCGCGGTCCCGGGTGAACAGGGAGGCGCCGAGCTCGGCTTCGAGTCGGCGCACCCGATCGGACACGGAGGACGGCGCCAAGCCTTCGGCCGCCGCGGCCCGGTTGACCGTCCGATGCTGCAGCAACGCGATCGCGGTGCGCAGCTGATCCAGATCCACCCGCCCACCGTAGAGGGGTGTTCGGATATTCCGAACACGAATTCGGCCGCGCCGGTCGAGCCGGCCGGCACTTGGGCCGAGTGTGGGAGGCCGTCCCGTCCTCACCGGATCAAGGAAGTTCGTGCGCGCACACTCGACGGCCTCATCCCGACCGCGTCCCGCCCGGCAGCTCGTCGGCATCTCGCTGGCCTACTTCATGGTCTTGCTCGACACCACGGTGCTCGCCGTGGCCGAACCCAACATCATGTCCTCACTCCGCACCGACGTCGTCGGGGTCGGGTGGGCGACAACGTGCTACACCACGACGCTGGCCTCAGGACTGATGCTCGCGGGAACTCTGGCCGACCGCCTTGGCGCCTACCGGATCTTCATGGTTGGCGTGATCGGGTTCGGCGCGACATCGCTGGCCTGCGTCCTCTCGCCCAGCCTCACGATCCTGCTGGTGTTTCGCGCCGTGCTGGGGCTCTTCGCGGCCGCGATCATCCCGAGTTCGCTCGGGCTGATCGCGATCCTCTATCCGGAACCGGCCGCCCGGGGCCGAGCGATCAGCGCGTGGGCCGCCATAAGTGGAGCCGCGATGGCGGCCGGGCCGGTACTCGGAGGATGGCTCATCGCCGTGGACGACTGGCGCGCGGTCTTCGTGATCAACGCTCCGATCTCGCTTGCCGTCGTCCTGCTCAGCCTGAAGCGGGTCGCCAGTCCGGCGCGGACTCGGGCCATCTCCTGGCTGCCACACCTCGGCCTGGCCACAGCGCTCGCGAGCCTGACCCTTGGCATCACGCAAGCAGGTCAGCACTCTTGGACCCCCGCCGCCTTGTTCATGATCGTTGCCCTCGGGTTGGCGTATCTCACCGCGGTGGTCGACCGCGGAGCGGCCGCGCCGCTGATCCCAGCCACGCTGCGGCGAAACCGCGCCGTGTGGACCGCCTTCGGATGGGGCGCCGCCACCAACTACGCGCTCACCACCGTCATCTTCGCCACCCCACTCCTGCTCCACGCGACGGCGGTGCACGCCGGGGCCACCCTGCTGCCGATGACGCTCGTGCTTGCCGTCAACCCCCTGATCACCGGTCGGGTCGTCGCCGCGTACGGCCCCGTGCTTCCCATCCGGATGGGGTTCGCTGCCTTCCCGATCGGTCTGGGTCTCACGGCGTCCGCGCTGGTCGACCAGCGCCAACCCGTCATGCTCGGCATCGGGCTGCTGCTCTGCGGACTCGCAGTCTCCTGGACCCTGCCCGCACTCGTCGGCTTCGCCGTCAACCACGCTCCCCGCCAAGCCACTGGAGCCGTCGGCGGCGTTCTCAACGCCACCCGGCAAATCGGTGCCACCATTGCCGCCGCGGCCGCCAGCGCCATCCTGACCCGACACGACGACGGCCCCTGGGTCGCAGCCCCGTTCCTCCTCGCCGCAGCCATCTGCTTGCTGGGGTTGGCCGCCACGATGCGCAACTTTGCCCCTGGAACGACCTCCTCATCAGGGCCGCCCGCGGACGGCGCGTCATCCGAGGGTCAGGCCAGTGGCGATCGAGACGCGCGTCATCACCCGTTGGAAGGCCGCGTTGACGCCTGAAGATCGCCACCGTCTCGTCCTCCGGGTCAGCGCAGTCCGCGACAGCGAGGACGACGACGAGGACCTGCTGCGACCAGTACGCGAAGTCATGCAGGCGCGCGGGACCTCAGATCTGCCGAGGTATCAGCGCGTCGAGCGGCGCTTACAGGAGGAGTGGCAACGATGAGTGACCAGGGCTACCCCCGCCAGGGCGGGAACCCCGGCCAACCGGCCGGCAAGCACGGCCAGGCGGAACACGGCCAACAGCCGCCCCGGCAGCCCGAGTCCGCCCAGCAGTACCCCGGGCCGGATGGAACCGTCCAGCACCCGGGTGCGGGCGACCCCGCGCGATTCGCCGCCGTCCCGCCCCAGTCCCCGACCGGGGGCTACCCGCCGCTCGGGGGCGCCGGCGGGGGCGGGCGCAACAAGGACCTCATCGCCGGGATCGGCGCACTGGTCGTGGCCGGCACCGCCGGCTACCCGCCGCCTGGCGGCGCTGGCGGGGGCCGGCGCAAGAAGGGCCTCATCGCCGGGATCGGCGCGCTGGTCGTGGCCGGCATCGTGATGCTGCTGGTGGCCGGCGTGTCCTCCAGCGACGCGTCGACCTCGCCGCGCGACCAGGTCAAGAAGCTGTTCGAGGCCGAGCGAACGCATGACGTCGTCGCGGCCAAGAAGGTGCTCTGCGCCGTCGATCAGGGGCAGGCCGTGCAGTACGCGCGGCCGCGGCCTCACCTCCCCAAGGAATTCAGGCTGAAGAGCTACCGCATCACGTCCGTTCGAAGCTCGGGCAACGCGGGCGAGGCGACGGTCACTATCACTGACGAGGCTGGACGTCGGGCAAGCGTGCCGATCCCGATGCGCAAGGAGGATGGCACCTGGAAGGTCTGCCCGGAACCCAACGGTCCGAACTCGAACGCGCCGTCCGATGGCCCGGGCGCATCGCTGCCGAGCAACCTGCCAACGGGCTCGGTGACGTCGATCTCGCTGACCTCCGTACCAGTACCGAGCGTGCGGTCGCTGCCGAGCATCGGCGGCGGTGGCATCAACGCGTGCCAGTACGCCACGTCCGCCAGCGATGCGGCGGCGACATTCCTGGTCATGGTCGACACCCACGACCTCGACCTGGCCCAGGCGTGCGTGGCGGACGGCGCCGTCCCGCTGAGGACCACTGAAGCACTCGCGAAGTTGACGACCGGTGACCCGATCAACATCTCTGCGGAGCAGGTCCGCGGCGACGTGGTGACTTACAAGACGCTCAGCGGCCAGCACGTGATCAAGATAAAGGTCAGGAAGTCCGGCTCCGGCTACCAAATCATTGGCTTGTCAGTGACCTGACGCAGGCTCCGCGATGGACATTGCATTGCGCGGCGTGGCGGTCGTGGCGGACGAACCGTCCGCCGCCCGGCGCGGCCGTCTCCACGATGTCCGCGTTCTGCCATGCGGTCCCATGTCGCCCTGCATCGACGCGGCTCCGCGAGACTCGCACGGACGCGGCCCGCGGAAACGTTGCAAGCAGGGACCCGTCGACGGCACGTTGATCGCGATAACTTCTTCGGTCCTTCGCAGTCTCTGGGGCGGGTCAAGTTCTGAACGAGTCGCGGTCCGTTTGTGGCCGAAGCGAAGCCGGGCGGCGTCGCCAGACCGTCAGAACCACGTTGATGCGGCCGGTGTTCTCCGTCTTCCCAGTACCGGCTCCCTCCACAGGAAGCCGGCCCGATGTGGCTCGCCTGAGGTGACCCTGCCGTCTCGAACGTTGCGTCCGGCGATCAAGCCCGTAGGTCGAATGACATCAGAGAAACTCCGTGCGGATCATCCGGGACGGGCAGGGTGACGGCGTTAGGGGCGAGCGGGCGCCCGTGCGCGTCGACGGCGCTGTCCACCACGACCTGTCCGGGAAGGAGGTTGACGTCAAGTGGGTCGCCAGGCTCGAGGAACAGGTGTGCTCGACCATCCGCGCGGGTCCAGCGGTGCCAGCGAAGGGACGTCATGGCAGGACCGCCGGGACGGGAGCCGAACACGGCGTGACCGTAAGTCGCGTTCCACGCGCCCAGCGCGTCGAGGGCGGTGCGCTGAAGGGGCGGAATCTCTCCGGGGGCGGTCAGACCGACGTTGATCAACAAGTTGCCGCCCCGCGCCACGACGTCCACGAAGTGACGCACCAGTGCGGGTCCACTCAGCGTGGTGGTCTTGTCCTCGATCTGGTTGTAGCCGAACGAGAACCCGATACCGCGTGTGTGCTCCCACGCGTCGCCCGTCTGCAGAGACTGGTCAGGCTCCCACGCGAGGTTTCGCGTATCCCATGACTGGTCATGCTGCCACAGGATTTGTCCGTCTTTTGTCCGTGGACCGCGCCGACACCCGGATGACACGATACGGCGCGGGACGGCCTGAATCCCTTACACAGTAGGGATGTTGGGTGTTGACCGGTGTTGTTCCGGACTGTCTCGTGATCAGGTTCTGAACGTTGACACGGTAGGGGTCACTGGTTCAATCCCAGTATCGCCCACCAATGAAGGCCCCGGATTCCGGGGCCTTCGTCGTGTCCGGTCACCTCGCCGTGATCATTTGTCACGAAATGTCAGCAAGACGGCACGACATTCGTTGGCACGGAGTGCTGCGCGACGACGTCGGACGACACGACCTCATCCGACGCTCCACCACCACTGATGCCGGTGGCTTGCCAGTGGCTTGTGGGTGGCGGACGCTTTACACGACGGGCCGCTGATCAAAATGCGGCGGCGACCGAGGCCGCATGGGGGCGATCGGTGTTGATTGTCGATGCGCATTGCCACATGTTCAACGCCGACGACCTGCCCATCCGGGGGTTCATCGCCCGCGTGGGGCTGCATCATGATGATTCCGGCGGCGTAATCGTCGGTCTGGTCGACCGGATGGTGCAGGGTCAGGCACCGGGGTATGCCGCTGACCGGGATCGGCTGCATGCACTGCTGGCCGCCGCCGGCGAGGGCGAGGAGGCGGCGTCGGCCGCACCCGATCTGGATGCCGAGGTGGAAGCGGAGCTGCTGGCGATGCAGACGCGGCAACCCGAGTTGGTCGCGCGGATCTCGGCCGCGGTCGCCGAGCAGGACTACGGAGACGTCGGGGGCGCGCCCGAGGAAGGCGAGGAGTTCTACTCCCTCGACGATGCCCGTCGCGCGATCAAATGGGCCAAACTGTTTGCCCGCTCGCGAGTCGATCTGCCGGCCGACTATCTACGCAGCGTCGGCGACACGGTTGAGTTCTGCGTTCCCATGCTCGTCGATCTCGACACCGGACTCGTGGATCGGGCGGTGACGACACTGCGTCAACAAGTCGAACTGTTCGAGTTGGTGAGCCGGGCTGCCATGCTCGACGCCCTGCCGGGCGTGCACGGTGTACGCATCCATCCGTTCGTCGGGTTCGATCCGTTGCGGGAACTGAACGCGCGTAAGGTCCAGCAGATCGACACGCCGCTGGCGATCGCCCAGGACGCCATCGATCGGTTCGGCTTCATCGGCGTCAAGGTGTATCCGCAGATGGGGTGGCGCCCGTCGGGCAACACTCCCCGGCCCGGGCTGAGTGCCGCCGACGCGGCGGGGCTCGACGCGATCGTCGACGAACTCGCCCAATGGTGCGCAGAGCAGGACGTGCCGATCACCGCGCACTGCAATGACTCCAACTACGCCAGCCCCTCTTATGACGACTTCGGTTCCCCCGAGCAGTGGTTCCCGGTGCTCGATCGTCATCCGTCGTTGCACTTGAACCTCGGCCACTTCGGCGGTGCCCACCTCAGCGCAAGCGACTACGGGTGGGGCCGGACAATCGCGACCGGGATGGCCAGGTACGACCACCTGTACGGCGATGTCGGCTGCTATCGCGCCGACCAAGCCGACGTGCTGGCCGAGTTCATCAACGTTCTGAAGGGCTTTGCCGCCGATCCCGCGACGGCCGTCGTCGGTCAGCGATTGATGTTCGGCACGGACTGGTACATGAACGCCATCAACCCCGACGCCGAGAAGTTCACGGCCACGTTCACCGATACCTACACCCAAGCATTCGGCCCCGACTTGGCGCAGCGTTTCCTTTCCGCAAACGCACTCGGGTTCCTGGGGCTGCAGCCGGCCAACCAAAACGGCGACAGGCTGCGCGCGCGATACGACAAGTTCGGCGCCGCGCGGCCCGATTGGTTGCGGCCATGACCCATTTCCTCGACACGCTGACTCTCGACTTCAGCCGGCGAGAGGTGCAAGAACTGCGTGACCTGCTCGCCGACAACTACTACCGCGACACTCAGGTCGAGGCGCTGGTGCGGGCGTCCGGCATCAAGCCGGCGATGATCGCCTGGGATCGGCCGATGCTGTTCGTCTGGGACGACGTGCTCGCGACCGCGCGCAAGCAAGATCGGCTGCGACTGTTGCTGCAGAACGTGATCGACGGGCCGGACAAGGCGGTCGGCGGGCGCATCGCGGAGCTGGTGGCCGCTGACCCCGTGGTATCGGCCCCGCCGGCCGATGGCGAGCCAGAGTGGAAGAACTTCGACGGCACCGACACGTTGGAGCGGATCATCCAAGCCGAGTCGACCCTTCTCGACGTCGCGTTCCTGCAACAGGGGGTCGAGCTGTCCGCCGCGGTGTGCCGACTGCTCGTCACCCTGGACGGTCGTCAGGTCTACGGCACCGGCTTCCGGATCGGCCCGGACCTGCTGTTGACCAACCACCACGTGCTGCTTACCAAGGCAGGCGTGCCGGCGACAGCGGTGGAAGCGTGGTTCGGCTATGAGCAGACCTTCGACGGGGCTGACTTGGCACATGTCGTCGTCTCCGGCCGGGCCGACACGATCGTCGGTGAGCTCGAACACGACTGGGCGATCGTCCGGTTCGACGCCTTTCCGGACGGCGTGCCGACCATCGCACTCACTGGCGCCACGCCGGTCGTGGCCGACGACCGCGTCTACATCATCCAGCATCCGGACGGGGGGGTTAAGAAGATCGGCATGGTGCACAACGTGGTGCGCTTCGCCGACGACAACGTCGTGCAGTACTGGACCGACACCAAGGGCGGCTCGTCCGGTGCGCCGGTGTTCAACGAGTCGTGGGAGCTCGTTGCGCTGCACCACAAGTTCGTCCGGGTGCCGACGCCGACCGGCCAGGAGTACCGCAACCAGGGGCAGCGCATCGAGCGGGTCGTCGAGGGACTGACCGCCGCCGGAGTGGGGTGAACCGATGAACTTCCTTGACCAGCGAACGTTCGCCGCATCCTCCGCCGAGGGAGAGGAGCTGCTGAAGACCGTCATCGAGCTCTATCAGCGGGAGCCCCCGGTCACCGCGTTCGTGCGGGCCGTCAACCTGCCGGAAGCCAAGATCGACTTCCAGCAGCCCGTGGAGGACATCTGGCCGGAGGTGCTACTGGTCGCCGCCCAGCAGAACAAGCTGCGAGCCCTGATCGCCAAGGTCGCCGAGAACCCGAACAGCCAAACCGCCGCGGACTACTTCAAGCGTGTCCTCGCGGCGGCTCCCGAGCCGGACGTCACCGTCAACTACTACGCCGCTGCGATCCTGCCGGCGCGCCGGTCCCTCATCGACCGCGTTGACCTGCGCAACCATCTGCAGGATCTCGTGTCCCCCGACGGCTCGCGCGTCTTCGTCGTCTCCGGCCCCACCGGCCTGGGCAAGAGCCACACCTGGTTGTTCATCTCGTTCCTCGCCGAGCGGACGCGCGCGTTCACTCCGTACCTGGTCGACGCGTCGCGCCGCGCGGGTTCGCCGATGACGGCGCGCGAGGTGGCCGCCGACATCGCGACGCAGCTGGGGTGGGATCAGCCGCCGGTAAGCGATGCCAGTACCCAGGGGCCGACCATGGTCCGGATGCTGGTCGCCTGGTTCACCGGCCAGGCCCGCCGGCTCGATGAGCAGGTGTGGTTCGTTTTCGACGGATTCGTCGACGAGACCGCCGACCAGTACGCACAAGACCTGTTGAGCGAGATCACGATCGCGGCCAACAAGAACGTCACCCCGAACGTGCGGGTGAGCCTGTTGGAGTTCGACCGCGCGCTCGATCCCGAGGTCGACATCTACGCGGCGAAAGAACCGCTGCATCGCCCCAGCCGCGCCGACTGCCGCGCCTTCTTCCGAGCCGCCGCCGAGTACTACCGCACGGCGGTTGACGACGAAGGCCTGGAAGTGCTGGTCACGCAGCTGCTCGGAGCCGATGGTGCCGGCGATCACCTGAGCCTGGCCGAACTCGGCGCGCACGCCAGCCGCTTGGCCCGGGCCGCCTTCGAGGTGCCCGCGTGAGTGCGCCGGCCAACGAGCCGATGAGTGAGCAGCCGAGGAGGCTGGGATGAGCACGCCGCGCGTCCTCACCGCCGCTGACATCCGGGACCGCTTGGCCAAGCACGCCGAACCGGCCACCCCGGCCGCTCCGAAGGTCGGGAAGGTGCGCGGTCGATTGCGCGAGGCGGTCGCGCTGGCCGATGCGTTCACCGTCACGGCACTTCCGGCGGCGACCGACGCCGAACGGACCGCGTTCGTGCTCAAGGACTGCGAGCGGATCAAGACCGCCGACGGCGATCGCTGGCGTCTGCGCAACGACGTCCGGAGCGAGACGATCCGGCACATCGGCACCGCCGAGAAGCTCCGCGCACGGGCCAAGAGCGCCCACCGGGCGCTGCCGGAGGATCTGGCGCTCGACCTCGTGCGCCGCTATCTCGACGGCGCGGGGCCACCGTTGCGCGAACAGTCGCCCGAGCAGCTGGCCGTCTTGTTGCGGGTGATCGGCTGGCTGAGCGGCATCACCGATGTCGAGCTGCCGTCCGCCGACGACGTCCGCGCCGCGCTCGACATCGGCAACCTCCTCCAACCGCTGCGCAGCGTCGCGGACAGCCAGTTCGTCGGCCGGCAGGCGGACCTGGCGGTGCTCGAGAAGTTCGTGACGGGACCACCATCGATGGCGCCGCTGCTCGTCCACGGAGTCGGCGGGGTGGGCAAGTCGACGCTCGTCGCACGCTTCCTGCTGACCCGGGTCGTGGATCGTCCCGGTATTGCTTTTGTGTACCTCTCCTTCGACCACGCTGACCTGCGGCCCGACCGGCCGCTGAGCCTGCTCGCCGAGGCGGCCCGGCAACTCGCCCTCCAGGCGCCCGAACGCGCCGATGACCTGCGCGCCTGCGCCGCCGCCGCGCTCGACGTGCAGCGCTTGGAGATCAGGCGCAGAGGTGAGTCGATCTCGAAATCGACCGGTTCGGCCGAAGCCGGCAGCCGAGTCGATCGCGACGAACGGAACCTGATCCGGCGATTCGGCGCGGTCGCGCCGCCGAACCAACTCTGGGTACTGGACACGTTCGAACAAGCCCAGCGACGCGGCGACGTCGCCACCGAGCGCCTGTGGAACTTCTT
>Ga0068855_100009150_pt1 | contig 11962 bp, 13 predicted proteins | sample KBSCornC52_FD_66592 | JGI IMG/M metagenome (GOLD analysis project Ga0068855, IMG submission 66592) | Corn rhizosphere microbial communities from Kellogg Biological Station, Michigan, USA - KBS Corn C5-2 | ecosystem: Host-associated > Plants > Roots > Rhizosphere > Soil ...
CGTGCACGTGGCAGGTCGCGCAGGAGCAGCAGCCGCCGCACAGGGCGAGCAGTTCGTCGAAGCCGTTGTCGCGGATGGCTTCCATCACCGTGATGCCGTTGGCGGCATCGATTTCACGTTCGGAACCCTGCCGGTCCACGACTACAAGCTTGGTCATCTGCGTAAATCCCGATTGCTGAAACGCCGTCTACCGGCACGACGGGGGCTGCTATAATGAACGCCGGCGTTTGGCAAGGAAGGCTCACGACAGATTCGCGATGGATGACAGCGGCATCGATATTCCGTTCGCGCTGGAAGCGATCGCCGCCCGCGAACCGCGCTTTCGGGCCGCTTTGGCGCTGGCCGGATTGCCCGAACCGCGAATCAGGGAGCGCGGCTGGCGAACCATGTTGCGGACCATCGTCGGCCAGCAGGTCAGCGTGGCGGCGGCCGCTTCGATCTGGCGCAAGCTGGAGGCGGCGCTGGGCGAGGATCTGGTGCCCGAAGCCGTCCTGGAGGCCAGTTTCGATGCCCTGCGCGCCTGCGGCCTGTCACGCCAGAAACAGGACTATGCCCGCTCGCTCTGCGCGCTGGTGGCAAGCGGCGAACTCGATTTTTCCGCCCTCCCGGCCGACGACGAGGAGGCCGTTGCCATGCTGACGCGGATCAAGGGGATCGGGCGCTGGTCGGCCGAGATCTACCTGCTGTTCGCCGAACAGCGCGCCGACATCTGGCCGGCCGGGGACCTCGCCGTCCAGGCTGGCCTCGCGCGGATTCTCGCCCTGCCGGAACGGCCCGGCGAACGGCAGACCCGCCTCCTGGCCGAGCCCTGGCGGCCCCACCGGGGCGCGGCCGCCATCTTCACCTGGCACTGCTACAACAACGCGGCGCTATAACGCCGCGCCGGCCCATTACTTTTCCAGCGCCACCACGCCGGGCAGTTCCTTGCCTTCCATCCATTCGAGGAAGGCGCCGCCGGCCGTCGAGATATAGCTGAAATCGCCCGCCACGCCCGCGTGGTTGAGCGCCGCGACCGTATCGCCGCCGCCCGCGACCGAAACCAGCGAGCCTTCCTTGGTCAGCGCCGCCGCGGTGCGGGCCAGCGCCACGGTGGCGGCATCGAAGGGTGTCATCTCGAAGGCACCCATCGGGCCGTTCCAGTCGAGGGTGCGGCAGGTCTTGAGCACGTCGCCCAGCGCCTCGACCGCCTGCGGCCCCACGTCGAGGATCATCTCGTCGGCGGCGACTTCGTGGACGTTGCAGGTGCGCAAGCTCGGCGGGTTGGCGGCAAATTCCTTTGAAACCACCACGTCGTAGGGAAGATGGACGGTGCAGCCGGACTTGTCGGCATTGTCGAGGATTTCCTCGGCGGTCGCCTTCAGATCATGCTCGCACAGGCTCTTACCGACATCGACCCCGCGCGCGGCGAGGAAGGTATTGGCCATTCCCCCACCGATGATCAGGTGATCGACCTTCGACACCAGGTGCTTGAGCACGTCGAGCTTGGACGAAACCTTGGCCCCGCCGACGACGGCCGCAACCGGCTTGGCCGGCTGGCCCAGCGCCTTTTCCAGCGCTTCCAGCTCGGCCTGCATCGAGCGGCCGGCATAGGCTGGAAGCACATGGGCCAGGCCCTCGGTGGAGGCATGGGCGCGGTGGGCGGCGGAGAAGGCATCGTTCACATAGAAATCGCCATTCTCGGCGATGGCTTTGACCAGCTCCGGATCGTTCTTTTCCTCGCCCTTCCAGAACCGCGTGTTCTCCAGCACGGCAATATCGCCCGGGCGCAGGATGCCGATCGATTGGGCCACCACCGGCCCCGCTATCTCGGGCACGAACATCACCTCCTTGCCCAGCACCTGCTGGAGGCAATCGACGACCATCGACAGCGACATGGTCGAGACACGCTCGCCCTTGGGCCGGCCGAAGTGGGCGAGGAGCAGGACCTTGGCGCCCTTGGCCGCGAGTTCGAGGATGGTCGGCGCGGCGGCGCGAACGCGCGTGTCGTCGGTAACGGCGCCGTCCTGCATCGGCAGGTTGAGGTCCACGCGGACCAGCGCGACCTTGCCGTTCACGTCCCCGAGATCGTCGAGCTTCTTGAAGGTCATTCCTCGATCCTCACTTCGTCCCCGACGGCAATCTCGCCGTCATCCAGCACCCGCCCCAGCACCCCGCCCCGCCAGAACGGCATGAGCGCGGCCTTGAGCCCGGGGGTCACTTCCTCCATCCGGCTGCACGGATCGCACTCGCCGGTGGTCTCGATCCTGAGGCTCGCGCCGATGGCGATCACCGCCCCCGTGCGGCGGGGCAGTTTCAGACCGCCCACCAGCAGGTTGGCGCGGCGCTCCTGCCAGGGCACATCGGCACCCAGGAGCGCCATTGCCTCGGCCCAGCCTTCAGCCTCGATCAGCGAGACCTGCCGCCAATTGCGCTTGCCCGGGCGCAGGGCCCCGCGGAAATCGCCGCGCAGCCCCTCCTCTCGCGTCACGCAAATGCGCTCGACCGTCTCCATCGGCCCGCGCGGACGATAGTGCCGCGCGATGCCGAGGAGACGGCCGGTCACCATGTCAGCTCAGAGAAACTTCGCCATCGCGCCCGCGGTGTCGAGCATGCGGTTCGAGAAGCCCCATTCGTTGTCGTACCATGAGAGCACGCGCACCAGCTTGCCTTCCAGCACGGCCGTTTCGAGGCTGTCGATGGTCGATGAGTGGGCGTCGTGGTTGAAGTCGATCGAGACGACCGGCTCGTCGGTGTAGCCGAGCACGCCCTTGAGCGCGCCGTCAGCCGCCGCCTTCAGCAGGCCGTTCACTTCCTCAACCGTGGTGTCGCGCTTCGGCGTGAAGGTGAGGTCCACCACTGAAACGTTCGGGGTCGGCACGCGGATCGACGAACCGTCGAGCTTGCCCTTCAGGTCCGGCAGCACCTCGCCCACGGCCACGGCGGCGCCGGTGGAAGTGGGGATCATGTTCATCGCCGCGGCGCGGGCGCGGCGCGGGTCGGAGTGGATCTGGTCAAGGATCTTCTGGTCGTTGGTGTAGGAGTGGATCGTGGTCATCAGGCCGCGCTCGATCCCGATGCTCTCATGCAGCACCTTCGCCAGCGGGGCGAGGCAGTTGGTGGTGCACGAGGCGTTCGACACGATCACGTGCTCGGCCGAAAGCTTGTCGTTGTTCACGCCGAAGACGACCGTGAGATCGACGTTCTTGGCAGGGGCCGAGATCAGCACCCGCTTGGCGCCGGCATCGAGGTGCTTCTGGCCGCCATCGCGGTTGGTGAAGAAGCCGGTGCACTCGAAGGCGATGTCGATGCCGTTGGCCTTGTGCGGCAGGTTCGCCGGATCGCGCTCGGCGGTCACCTGGATGCGCTTGCCGTTGACGATCAGGTCGTTGCCGTCAACTTCAACGGTTCCATTGAACGGGCCATGGACGCTGTCGCGCTTGAACAGCTGGGCATTGGCCTTGGCGTCGGCCAGGTCGTTGATCGAGACCAGCTCAAGATCGTGGTCCGTCCGCTCGAGGATGGCGCGCGCCACGTTGCGCCCGATGCGCCCGAAACCGTTGATCGCAACCTTGATCGCCATGTCTGTTCTCCTGCGTGTTCTGTGATGTGCGTTAATCTGATCCATCGTCATTGCGAGGAGCGGAGCGACGAAGCAATCCAGGGTCGATGCGCACTACCGCCCTGGCTTGCTTCGCTACGCTCGCAATGACGAAGTGTCGGGGTTCATGAATCCTGCGTTTCAGCCCAGCCGGGCGGTGATCTGCGGCACGATCTTGTCGACCGAGAAGCCGAAGTGTTCGAACAGCACTTCGGCCGGGGCCGAGGCGCCGAACCGGTCGAGGCCGATGGTGATGCCGTCGCCGACGTACTTCTGCCAGCCCAGGGTCCCGCCCGCCTCAATCGAGACCTTGAGCGCGCCGGCCGGCAGCAGGTCGGCGCGGTAGGCGGCATCCTGCGCGTCGAACAGTTCCCAGCAGGGCATCGAAACGACGTCGGCGCCGATGCCTTTGCCTTCGAGGTCAGCCGCGACCTTGAGCGCCAGCTCCACTTCCGAGCCCGTCGCCACCAGCACGACCTTGCGCGCGGCTCCGGCGGCCTTGAGCCGATAGGCCCCCTTCGCACTCTTCATCTGGGTGTCAGAGCGCAGCGCCGGCAGGTTCTGGCGGGTGAGGATCAGGGCCGAGGGCCTGTCCTTCGCGCGCAGGGCCAGTTCCCAGGCCTCGGCGGTTTCCATGGCATCGGCCGGGCGGAACACGTTGAGGCCGGGGATCATCCGCAGGGTCATCGTCTGCTCGACCGGCTGGTGCGTGGGACCATCCTCGCCCAGGCCGATGCTGTCGTGCGTCAGCACATAGATCGCCTGGGCATGTTGCAGCGCCGACATGCGGATCGCGTTGCGGGCATAGTCGGAGAAGATCAGGAAAGTGCCGCCATAGGGCACCACGCCGCCGTGCAGCGCCATGCCGTTCATCGCCGCGGCCATGCCGAATTCGCGGATGCCATAATAGATATAGCGTCCTGAATAATCGGCGGCGGTCAGCGGGCCGGTGGCCTTGGTCTTGGTGTTGTTGGAACCGGTGAGATCGGCCGAACCGCCAACCATCGCCGGCACGCCCACGGTCAGCGCCTCGAGCACCATCTCGCTCGACTTGCGGGTGGCGACCTTGGGCTGGCTGGCGGCGATCTCGGCGGCATAGGCGGCAAAGCCGGTATCGGCCGGAAGCTCGCCGGCCATGCGCGCGGCCAGTTCGGCGCCCCTGGGCGCGGCGGCAACGCGCGCTTCCCACGCGGCGCGGGCCTGCGCGCCCTTCGCCCCGAGCGAGCGCCAGTCGGCCAGGATGTCGGCCGGAATCTCGAACGGGGCAGCGCTCCACCCGAGATATTCGCGGGCGGCGGCGATCTCGTCGGCGCCCAGCGGCGAGCCGTGGACGTTGTGCCCGCCCTGCTTGTTGGGCGCGCCCTTGCCGATCACGGTGCGGCAGGCAACCAGCGAGGGCCGCGGATCGGCCTCGGCCTCGGCCAGGGCACGGGCGATATCGGCGAAGTCATGCCCGTCGCACGAGGCGGTGTGCCAGCCGCTCGCGGCGTAGCGGCCAAGGATGTCCTCGCTGGTCGAGAGCGAGGTATCGCCGTCGATGGTGATCTTGTTGTCGTCCCACAGCACGTTGAGGCGGCCCAGCTTCAGCGTGCCGGCCAGGCCCACGGCCTCGTGGTTGATGCCCTCCATCAGGCAGCCGTCGCCGGCAATCACCCAGGTGCGGTGATCGACGAGATCGTCACCATAGGTTGCATTGAGGTGCCGCTCGGCGAGCGCCATGCCCACCGCCATGGCGAAACCCTGCCCCAGCGGTCCGGTGGTGCACTCCACGCCCGGGATCAGGAAGTTCTCCGGGTGACCGGCGCAGACCGAATCGATCTGGCGGAACTTGCGGATGTCTTCGAGGCTAGGACTGGCATAGCCGGTCAGGTGCAGCAGCGAATAGATCAGCATCGAGCCGTGGCCCGCCGAAAGCACGAACCGATCACGGTCGGACCACCGGGGCTGGGCCGGATCGAACTTGAGGAACTGGTTGAACAGAACGGTCGCCACATCGGCCATGCCCATCGGCATGCCCGGGTGGCCCGAGTTCGCCGCCTGGACCGCATCCATCGAAAGCGCGCGGATGGCGTTGGCCATGGGCCCCAGGCGGGACGGATCAATGCTCATGGCGTATCGGGCTCCAACGGCAGGTCAGGCGCGCACGGGCGCGTCGATTCGGGTTCGCGGCCCTTTTGCGGACAGGGTGCAGCGCGTCAAGTTTGCGGCCCGTGGTGCTATGCCGCGCGACGAAATTGCGCTAGCGAAGCGTGCATGACGGGAGAACGCACCGAAACGGCGCTGGCGCGGATCGATGCCGCCCTCGCGCGCATCGAACAGGCCTGCGCGCAGGTCACCAGCCGCACCGGAACCCTCGCGCGGCGGCACGACCATCTGCGCGCCGCCGTGGCCCAGACCCTGCACGACCTTGATCTCCTCATCGCCGAGCAGGAACAGGCATGAGCAACGTCAACCTCCACATCGGCGGGCGCACCTTCACCGTCGCCTGCGCCCCGGGCGAGGAAGACCATATCCTGCGCCTTGGCCAGACGATCGACGCCAAGGTCCGCACGCTCGGCCCCTCGGCCAACCAGAACGAGACCAGGATGCTGCTGTTCGCGGCGCTGGTCCTGGCCGACGATCTCCACGAAGGCGCCGGCCCTCCGCCGCCCCCGCCCCCCCCTCCTCCTCCGCCGCCTCCCGCGCCCCCGGCGCCGACCGAGGACCCGGAACTGGCCGCGCGGATCGAGGCAATCGCCGGCGCGCTCGAAAAATGCGCCGCAGCCCTTGAGACACTGGCCGACGAGGCCTAAGTCAGCGGGCGACGGGTACTGCCCGGTGCGAGCCTTCGAAAATCCCTGAGGCTATAAGCAATCCACGGGGGCTGTCCCTGCCCGGACCCTGGTCCGGAATACACGGTCCCCACCTGACGTTGAGGCGTCAGAGGATTTCACGGCAACGGCCCATGGTGGTCCCGTCACCTTTTGGTTGAGTGCGCTTCCGACATCCGTCGGAAGCTTGCGGCACCAGCCCGCTCCCCCGGCCCGACCACCCAGATTGTACCGAGATGGATCGGGCCGGCGGAGCGGGCCGGCGCCGCGCCAAGGTCCTCTCCATTTTCGCGAAGCGCAAATGGGGAGGTGGCAGCCCGCAGGGCTGACGGAGGGGTAACCAGCACCACCCTTGCCCCCCGCCCAACACCGCCTATGAAAGCCCCGATGACCGACAAGCCCACCCTGCGCGCCCGCCTCCGCGCCGAGCGCCGCGCCCACGTCGCCGCGCTCCCGGCAAGCACGCGCGCGCTGATCCTGCTGCGGCCGCCCGCGCCCGTCGCCGCGCGGGCGCCCGAGGGCGCGACCGTCGGGCTCTATCACGCCACGGCCAACGAAGCGCCGACACTCGGCTATGCCCGCTGGTTCTACGAGAACGGCCGCCACCTCGCCCTGCCCTGGTTCGAATCGCGCGAGGCCCCGATGCATTTCCGCGCCTGGACCGACCCGTTCGACCTGACCGACCTCGAACCCGGGCCGCTGGGCCAACTTCAGCCGCGCGCCGATGCGGCGGAGGTCACACCGCAAACGCTGTTCGTCCCCCTGGTCGGTTTCACCGCCGAGCTCCACCGCCTCGGCCAGGGCGGCGGGCACTATGACCGCTGGCTGGCGGCCCATCCCGACGTGGTGCCGATCGGCCTCGCCTGGGACATGCAGCGCCTAGATTCGCTGCCTCATGAAGACCATGACCATCCGCTCGCGGCGGTCGTCACCCCCACCCGCATCTATGAAGGAGCCTGCTGATGCGGACCGAGCCGACCTGGCGCATCCCGGTGGGCGTGCTCGCCCTCTTTGCCGCGCTGATGGCCTATGGCGCCGTGATCGCCCGCTACGTGCCGGGGCTGATCGGGGGCTGGCCAACGCTGGCGCAAGTGCCGGTCTATATCGTGCTGGGGCTCTTGTGGCTCCTGCCCATGCGGCGGTTCCTGATCTGGATGGAGACCGGGCGCTGGGGCTGACTTGCGCGCGCGCCCCGCTGCGCTAGGCTGAGGGGTAACAGCCCGGGAGCACCCCATGACCGATCCGATATCCACCGTCGAAGCATTCCTCGCCCGCCTGGGCGAACCCAACGGCTTTGCTGCCGCCGTGCGCGAATGGTTCACCCCGGACACGGTCTACGAAAACATCGGCATGTCGAGGACGACCGGGATCGAGGAATCGGCCGCCTTTGCGGAGCAGTTCGTCACCCGCACCGGCTCGGTCGCTATCCGCGTCGAAACCCTTGCCGTGGCAGCGGCGGGAAACAAGGTTCTGACCGAACGGATCGATCACATTGTCGATGCTGCCGGCAAGACGACCATGTCGATCCCGCTGATGGGCGTGTTCGTGGTGGAAGGCGGCAAGATCACGGAGTGGCGCGACTACTTCGATACGGCGCCGTTCCGGGCCTAGCGTCACGAATGGGTCCTGACCCTGGTCCAACAGCAAAAAGGCGCCGGAGCCGGCGCCTTTTTCGTTTCCGCTGTGGCAGAAAACTGCCCCAAGTGGCGCGAGTGACGGGGCTCGAACCCGCGACCTCCGGCGTGACAGGCCGGCACTCTAACCAACTGAGCTACACCCGCTCGCCCCTTGGGGAGCCGCGCCACTAGGCCAGCGATGCAGGGCTGTCAACAGCCCATCTGCGCCTTGTGCATCGCTCGCGAAATTCGCGCCAAAGGACTGCGGCTGCCCACCCGGGCAGGTCGTCGCAAACCGCGCAATTGCGCGGAACGGCACGGGAAAAGCCCCGTTGGTCAGGCAAGCACAATCGATCCAAGGAGACCCCCAATGGGTGAAATGACCGACAAGCTCAAAGGCGCCGCCAACTCGCTTACCGGCAAGGCCAAGCAGGCCGCCGGCGAACGTCAGGGCGATCCCGACCTTGCCGCCGAAGGCCAGATGCAGGACGCCAAGGGCGGGCTTCAGAACCTCAAGGGCAAGGTCAAGGGCGCGCTGGGCGACAAGATCTGACGCCCCACGGACTTAGACGGCCACCGGCGCGGAAATCGCCCCCTGCGGGGCGTAGCCGGTGACCGCAAAGTCCTCGATTGCGTAATCGAAGATCGTCTCCGGCCGGCGCGTCAGCTCCAGCCGGGGCGATCCTTCGGGCAGGCGGCTGAGCTGCTCGTGCACCAGTTCGGCATGGTTGAGATAGAGGTGGACGTCGCCCCCCATCCACACCAGTTCGCCAGCTTCCAGATCGCACTGCTGGGCCAGCATCCGCGTGAACAGCGCCGCGCCGAACAGGTTGAACGGCAGCCCCAGCGCCACATCACAGCTGCGCTGGTAAAGCAGGCATGAGAGGCGCCGCCCGGCCACCTGGAACTGGTAGGACTTGTGGCAGGGCGGCAGCGCCATCCGGTCCAGCTCGGCGACGTTCCACCCTTCGACGATATGGCGGCGGCTCCCAGGATTTTCCCGGATCGAGCGCACCACTTCGGCCACCTGGTTGACGCCTTGGTCCCGCTGGCGGAACAGCCCCTCGCCCGCCGGCTCGTAGACCGGCCAATCGACCCACTGTTTGCCATAGACCGGGCCAAGATCGCCCCACCGCGCCGCGAAATCGGCATCAGCCACGATCCGTGCGGAAAAATCTGCCCGCGAGATATCCTCGCCCGTCTCGCGGCGGTAGGTCGCCAGCGGCCAGTCGGTCCAGATCTCCACGCCCTGGGCGCAGAGCGCGCGGATGTTGGTGTCGCCGGTCAGGAACCACAGGAATTCGCGAGTGGCGGTCTTCCAGTAGACGCGCTTGGTGGTGAGCAGCGGGATCCGGCCTTCGGAGAGGTCGAAGCGCAGCTCCGCCCCGAACAGCGCGCGGGTGCCCACGCCGGTGCGGTCCACCCGCTCGCTGCCTTCGTCCCAGATCCGGCGCATCAGCGCGAGATACTGCCACTCGTAGTGGCCGGCGGAATCGGAAGGCGCGGGGGACGAAGCCATGCGTCCTTGCATAGCCGTCCGCGCCAGATTGCCAAGCGCCCCGCCGCCGCTACGCACAGCTCGCCCGCACCAGCCGCTCGGCCGAGCGCCAAGGCCTTCCGAGATAATTGCAACTCGCACTTGGCAAGCCAGCAATCCCTCCTTATAGGCGCGCTCCTGCCCTGCCCCGGCGCATGCGGGGGCATCCGGTCGGGGAGTAGCTCAGCCTGGTAGAGCACTGTCTTCGGGAGGCAGGGGCCGGAGGTTCGAATCCTCTCTCCCCGACCATTTTCTGCTGGCCAGACTGGCCCACGGCATAGGCGTCCTTCGGGGCGCCTTTTGCTTTTGGCGTGTAGCTCCGCGACGGGCCGAAGGAACCGCCGGGCCACCTCGCGCCTTGATCAGGCACAGGGCGCCAAGTCGCGCCCCCTTCCCGCGACCCGAGGAGCCTGTTCATGCCCACCCCCACCTATACCGACGCGATCGCCCTGCTGAAGGCCGACCACCGCAAGGTCGAGGACCTGTTCGAGAAGTTCGAGAACGCCCGCGCCGGATCGAAGCAGAAGCTCGCCGAGGAAATCTGCAACGAGCTGAAGATCCACACCATCATCGAGGAAGAGGTGTTCTACCCCGCGCTCAAGGGCAAGATCGAGGAAGACACCTGGACCGAGGCCTATGTCGAACATGACGGCGCCAAGGTGCTGGTCAACGACATCATGGCCGGCTCGCCCGACGACGAGTTCTACGACGCCAAGGTCCACGTGCTTTCCGAGGATATCAAGCACCACGTCCGCGAGGAGGAGCGCCGCCAGGAAGGCATGTTCGCCCAGGCGCGCGAAGCTGGCGTCGACCTGGTTGCGCTCAAGGACCAGATGCTGGCGCGCAAGCAGGAACTTATGGCCCAAGCGAAGAACGGCGGGTTGCCGCCGGCTGAGGTCAGGGTTGTGCAGGTGATGTAGGCGCTGCGACTGGCCCCTCCACCACCGCCTGCGGCGGCGGTCCCCCTCCCCATTCCTGCGGAACAGGGAGGATCTTGAGGGGCCCAAATCCTCCCTGTCGCCAAAGGCGATGGGGAGGTGGCAGCGCGAAGCGCAGACGGAGGGGCCCTTCACCCACCCCGCAACAACTGCACCCCATAATCCCGCTCGAACAGGTAAAGCAGCAACCGCGCCGCCTCCCCCCGGTCGCCGGTCAGCCCCCCGTCCCGCTCGATCAGCAGCCGCGCATCGTCGTGCGCCAGCGGCAGGAATTCCGCGATCTGCTCCAGTGAGGCGACGCGGAACGGCGTGTCGCCCGATTGCCGCGTCCCCAGCAGCTCACCGCCCCCGCGCAGCCGCAGGTCTTCCTCCGCCAGCCGAAAACCGTCCTGCGTCTCCCGCATGAGGGCTAGCCGCTCCCGCGCGACCTCGCTGAGAGCGTCGCCGCGCAGGAGCAGGCAGGTGCTCTTGCCCTCTCCCCGGCCGACCCGCCCGCGCAGCTGGTGCAGCTGGGCGAGGCCGAAGCGTTCGGCCTGTTCGATCACCATCAGCGTGGCGTTGGGCACGTCGACGCCGACTTCGATCACCGTCGTCGCCACCAGCAGCTTGGCCTGGCCCGAGGCGAAGCGCTCCATCGCGGCGTCCTTGAGCTCGGGCTTGAGCTGTCCGTGCACCAGCACTGCATCGCCACTGAACCGCATCTGCAATTCGGCGAAGCGGGCTTCGGCCGCCGCAAGGTCGTCGGTCTCGCTCTCGCGCACCATCGGGCAGACCCAATAGGCCTGCTGCCCGCTCGCCAGGTGCCGCTCCAGCGCGCCGACCACGTCGCACATCCGCTCGATCGCGACCACGCGGGTATCGATCGGCTGGCGACCGGGGGGCATCTCGTCGAGCCGGCTGACATCCATCTCGCCATATTGCGCGAGGGTCAGGGTGCGCGGGATCGGGGTGGCGGTCATCGCCAGGCAATGCGGCGTTCGCTTGCCTTTTTGCGTGAGCATCAGGCGCTGGCCGACGCCGAAGCGGTGCTGCTCGTCGATCACGACGAGCGCGAGGTTCTTGTAGCTGACCGTCTCCTGGAAGATCGCGTGAGTGCCGACGCAGATATCGATCGAGCCATCGAGCAGGCCCATCAGGATCGACTCGCGAGCCCGCCCCTTGTCGCGCCCGGTGAGGAGGGCGATGGTCACCCCGGTGCCCGCGGCCATGCGGGTGAGCGTGGCGTGGTGCTGGCGGGCGAGGATTTCGGTCGGCGCGAGCAGGGCGGCCTGCGCGCCAGCCTCCACCGCCACCAGCATGGCTTCCAGCGCCACCACCGTCTTGCCCGCGCCGACATCGCCTTGGAGCAGGCGCAGCATGGGCGAGGCTTGCGCCATGTCGCCCTCGATCTCGGCGATCGAGCGGCGCTGAGCTCCCGTCAGGCCGAAGGGGAGCGAGAGCTTGGCGCGCAGCCGTCCATCGCCCTGCAGCGGCTGGCCGACGCG
>Ga0068855_100009151_pt1 | contig 11962 bp, 9 predicted proteins | sample KBSCornC52_FD_66592 | JGI IMG/M metagenome (GOLD analysis project Ga0068855, IMG submission 66592) | Corn rhizosphere microbial communities from Kellogg Biological Station, Michigan, USA - KBS Corn C5-2 | ecosystem: Host-associated > Plants > Roots > Rhizosphere > Soil ...
TTCGCCTGCGCGAACAGGGGTAGGGGAAGAGCGCCCGCGGTGACGCCGACGCCGTACATGCCGGCCCGCAAGAGATCCCGGCGCGTCACTTTCGAGAATGAAAAACGTGTCGACATCGGGGAGGGCTCCTTAATCCAACTGGTATTCAGGCTGACTCATGATCAGGTGAAGGACCAGTCGCAACGAGTCCTCCATATACGTCTGGGCGACAGCGATGTCGGTGGTTCCCAGGTCTTTGTTCAAGAACGTAATCAGTTTCTGTCGCGCATCGTCGCTGGGCGGGACGCGCATGAAGCGATGAATCAGGTAGTCGACGACCTGCTTGGAGTTTGCCAAGTGCTCGTTGAGCACCATCCGGGACAGGTTGATCTGCGCCGTATCGCGCGGGATCGGTTTCACTCGCTGGATGGCCATCTGCGAGCCGCGGAAACTCCCGTAGCGCGTATTGAACTCCTCATCACGATCGGCATTCTTGTTTGACTCGGCACGGTCGCCACTCTTGGTGTCGTCCATGGTGGCAGTGGTGATGTCCATGCCTTGCCGGATGCGTTCGGCGACGCGTCGAACCTCGCCACCACCGGTGTATCGATCTGGCGGCAGGAAGCTAATGTCAGGGAAAAGGATGTCGCGGGCGAGATTGCCGCGCTCGAGCAGCAGTCCTGGGGTAATCCAGCTTTGGCCGCCGGCCCATCCTGCAACCGTGGGCGGCGAGAAGAGCTGCTGCCCCAGCGCCGAGGTCGCCAGATTGAAATCTGGAACTCCAGGAATATTCTTCTGGCCGAGTTTCTTGTACGTGCTGACCGCGAGCTGCACCGGGCTCTTGATCTGCGTACCCACCGAGGCAGGACTGTAGAAATCACGGGACAGGAAGATAGTTTCGAGCAGAGGGGTGATCTCGTAGTGGTTCTGGCGCAAGATCGATCCAAGCTTCTTCTGCAACTCGGGCGACAGATCCTCGCGAACAAAGTACCGATAGATCTTGCCGGCGATGTAATCGGCGGTGGCCGGCTGCTGCATGATGATGTCGATCACGTTAACGCCGTCGAGCCGGCCGGTGTGGCCCAAGAACGTCTTTTCGCCATCGTCGTGCTGGTCTTGGTTCACCACGAACTTCAGGTCGACGTAATTCCACCCGGTGAACGCACGGGCGGCCTCGCGAATATCCGTCTCGGTGTAGTGGCCGACGCCCATGGTGAAGATTTCCATGATTTCGCGAGCGAAATTCTCGTTCGAAGCGCCTTTGACGTTGACGCCCGCGTCCAAGAACGAAAGCATGGCGGGATCCTGGGCGACAGCGACCGTCAGATCGCGAAAATTGCCCATCCCCTGTTTCTGGAACAGCTCGAGTTGACCCAGGAGTTTGCGGTAATCGCGAACCTTGGCTTCGTTGGAGGCAAAATGGCCGTGCCAGAACAAGGCCATTTTTTCCCGCAGTGGCTGCGGGCTGGTCAACATGCGATTCGCCCACCAATAGGACACGCGGTTGGTTTCGAGAGCGCTGGCGCGGAGCCAGTAGAAGAATTCGTCGACCACGGGCTGCAGGCGGCGGTTACCCGCGGGTTTGACCTTGATTCCGAGCGCCTCGCCCTTCTCTTTCGCGAGGTCGGTTACGGCCGGCCGGGTGGGCGGAAACGGTTCGAGTCCAGGATCGTGAATTCCGGAATGATCGAATGGGGGTAGTTGACGGATGTCGGTTCCCTCGAAGCGGACCAAGCGTGCGATGGCTTGCGCAGGCGTGAGTTTCGCTAGAGATTGGATTTCTTCGGGCGTGCCGCCGAATCCCGCGCGCTCAAGCAGGTGTGCGGCGAAATCGTAATTCCAATCCGCGGGGCCGATGGGGGAAAGGTCGCTTTGCCACGCCGCCGGACCGGCGGATTGCCCCGCTGCCATGACGGCGCATAGAGCAGCAAGCAACAGCAGTCGTCGAAACATGCTGAAACTCCTTACAAGGTGCTTAGGAAGATGTTCCCACGAATGCTACTCCGACGCCACGGGCTACTTATTGGCGGGGATCTTGACGATCCGATCGCCCTGGAAAGCTCCGATATAGATCGAGTTGCCGACCTGGAGCGCTTCGGAGACGCCTGCGATCAGCGCACCCTTGCCCGCGGAGTCAAAAACCGTCTTAGCTTCCATTCTGGCCGGATCGATTTCGGCGATGCCGAAGGCCTGGTTGCAAGGCGTGCCGCTCCCAGCGGGGCAATCGCCGCGCGCACCCTTCACTCCGGCGGCAAGCATGGTCTTCCTGCTGGTCCAGGAAATGTTGTCCGGCATGAAATCCAGCTTCACCATGCCGGTTTCTTTGCTTTCTTTCAAATCATACTTGTGGACTTCTTTAGCGGTCCACGCGTTGAAGTACATGTACCGGCCATCTGAGCTTACGAGCACACCATTGGGATATCCAGTACGAGTGCCCGGCAGTTCGGTTTCGCCCTTCCCTGGAATCCAGCGTGAAACATAACCGCTGGGCAGGCCGCTGAAAAGATCGAACGAAGGTGCGCCTTTTCCCTGACCTGCTGGAGGGGCTGGGGGCTGAAGGGCAGTGGGATGCGTCGCGATGAATCCGCCATCAGGCTCTGCGGCGACGTCGTTGAAAGCTTCTTTCGATACAACGCAGCCGTGCCAAATCAGATCCGACGTTCTGCCAGATTGTTTCAGCTCGAACATTTCGATGGACTCGCGGCCGCCGTGGTTGACTACGTAAACTTGCACCGCTCCGTTGTTTCGCTTCAGCAATGAAATTCCATGTGGCCGTAGCGCGTCGCCGATGGGGCCGGGACAGGCGGGTTCGCCCCAATCCTTTCGTGGCTCTGCCGTGGGCATGATTCTGATGAACGTTTTCTTCGCGAGGTCGAAGAGCATGAGACCAGCCACGCCTGCGCCGCCGGGCCCGTTCACAAACTGGCTTACCAGGATGGACTTGCCATCGGGCGTCAGCTCCAGATCCTCGGGCGATCGCGTGCCGCAGAGGATGTCGATGTCGCCGTGCACTCCGCAGGCCATCAGGGGCGGCGCAGGTGGACCACCTTTGCCCTGCGCCTGGGCCAAGCCTGCCAAAACGACGCCGGCAAGCACAACAAGAACTGCTGATCTCATCTTCGCTTCTCCGTTGGCAAGTATAATCCAAACTGGAGAGCCTAAGAACCGTCATGATCCACACTCCTTCACACACGCGCCGAGATTTCGTGTCCGGACTCGCAGGAATGGGCCTGTTGTTGAGCGGCTGTAATCGAACCGCGCCGGAAACCAAGGCTACTCCCGATGCTGGTCCAGCCGATGTTACGCTGCGCATCGGTCCGGTACTGGTCGATATCGCTAAGGACCATACGATCAGCACGATCGGATATAACGGCAGCGTTCCCGGTCCGCTGATCCGGATGCGCGAAGGCGTGCCGGTTACCGTGGATCTGTTCAACGATACGGATGCACCAGAGCTGGTCCATTGGCACGGGCAAATCATTCCCGCCGAAGTCGATGGCGCGGCCGAGGAAAAGAGCCTCGTCGTGCCGGCCAACGGACACTTGCGGTATCGCTTGACTCCGCAGCCGGCGGGAGCTCGTTGGGTGCACTCGCACATGATGGCGATGTCGGATTTAAATCGTGGAACCTATACCGGACAGTTTGGATTCGTTTACGTCGAGCCCAAGAGTCAACCCGGCACATACGATCAGGAAATCTTCCTGGCGACGCATGAATGGGAGCCTTTCTACACCACGGCGGAAGAAGGGGAGGAGATGGACACGGAACAAAAGGCCAGAATGGCGGAACTATCCAAAGGGTCGAAGAAGGACGAAAAACCTAACGGATGGGAGATCGGATATCAGCGTTTCACCATCAACGGAAAGTGTCTGGGCTTCGGCGAACCTGTTCGAGTGAAAGAAGGGCAACGCGTCCTGTTCCATTTTCTGAATGCCAGTGCTACCGAGAATATCCAGCTCGCGCTGCCGGGCCACCTGTTCCAGGTTGTCGCACTGGATGGCAATCCGGTGCCGCACCCGCAACCAGTGGAAGTGCTGGATCTGGGTACGGCCGAACGTATCGATGCGGTGGTGGAGATGAAGAATCCCGGCGTCTGGATTCTAGGAACTCCCAAGGACGACGATCGGCGAGACGGCATGGGAATCGTGATCGAGTACGCCAACAAAACGGGTCAGCCGCGCTGGATCAAGCCTGCTAAGAAAGCGTGGGATTACACCCTCTTCGGAGATACTCGCACAGCCCCGGCTCCCGATGAAGTGCTTCCGCTGGTAATCGGAAAGATCAACGGTGGGACGGGAGGATTCAACCAGTGGACGATTAATGGCAGGGTCTATGACGAAAAGGCGGAACCCAAAGTCCTGCATAAGGGAAAGCGATACCGCTTGGCTTTCGACAATCAGACCGACGATACGCATCCCGTTCATCTTCATCGGAATAGCTTTGAGCTGACCAATGTGCACGGCAAAGCGACTGGCGGTGTGATGAAGGACGTCGTCACCCTGAGGGGTTTCAAGAAGATCGATGCGGACTTTACTCCTGCGATGGAAGGATTGACGCTGTTCCATTGCCATCAGCAGCTCCACATGGATTACGGATTCAAGCTGCTCTTTAACGTGACATAGGCCACTCCGGTCGCCGTTCCGAAGTGTTATGATACTTGGTCACAATCTGGCTGGATTACGAAATGCTTGTGCGTTGTCTGCGAGCTTCGTTGTTGTTCGTCCTCCTGTTGGTCCCTGCCCTCCCATTCCAGTCTGACTTAGACGGTCCCAACATCCAGATCGTGCGGACGGGTTCTCGCGAGACACGGCCCACCGACGCCAGTTTTCCGGAACCGACTCTTCGCGTGGATAGTTCCCTGGTGCTGATCCCCGCGCAAGTTACCACGCACGAGGGCGCCCCAATAATGGATCTGAAGCGGAAGGACTTCCGCATTTTCGAAGACGGCGCGGAACAGCAGATCAGCTACTTCGCTAAGGACGATGCTCCGGTTTCCATCGGCTTGTTGCTGGATTCGAGCGGCAGCATGCGAAACAAGAAACAGAAATCATCCGAAGCCGCAGCGGCGTTCTTCAGAACGGCCAATTCGGAAGATGAGTTTTTCCTGATCGAATTCGACGACCGGCCCAAGCTGGTTCTTCCGTTTACCAAAGATACAGACCTGCTCTACCACGAAATCAGCCATGCCCGGCCTTACGGACGGACCTCTCTGTTCGACGCAATCCATATGGCGCTAGGCGTCATGAAGGGAGCCCACTATGAGCGGAAGGCGTTGGTAATTGTTTCCGATGGGGGTGACAATCGCAGCCGCCGCACGTTCACGGCGATTAAAGGCGACATGCTCGAAGCCGATGTCCAACTCTATGCGATGGGTATCTTCGATCCGGCAGGCGCTTCGCAGAGTTCGCCTGAGGAAGCGGAAGGCCCGCAAGTTCTCGACAATCTGGCGGAAGTTACGGGTGGCCGGCATTTCCCGGTTATGAACGCAGGAACGCTGCCGGAGGTGAGCACGCGGATCGGTCAGCTTCTGCGGAACCGCTATCTTCTCGGCTACAACCCCACGAACACATCACGCGACGGGCGCTATCGAGGCATCAAGCTCGATCTTGCTGCTGCCCCCGACCCTGGCGTCCATGTGCAGTATCGCAAGGGTTATTACGCGCCCCAACAATAACTGAGGTCCGTTACCGGACTTCCTGACCTTCGACCGGCGCGACACCGGCACCGCGTCCCGATGCGCCGCGACCTGCTGGAGGCGCAGTGCCCAAATTCACCCGTGCGCCTTGCTGGATCAGGTTGGTCTCGCCAGGTCCTTGAAAGAAAGTGAATCCTGGACGTTCCGGCCGATCCTTCCAGGCTTGCGGACCGCCCAAAGCTATATGGTGGGCCAGTACCACATCGTGAATCTTGGTGACCATGGCTTCATATTCAGGCTGCCCCTGCCGGGTTCCGGAGAAGTTTCCAAGATCCGTGCTGGCCGCGAAGATCACGTCGATTCCCGGAACCGAGGCGATCTTTTCGGCATTAGCCACGCCGATGGGAGTCTCAATCATCACGACCACCACCATGTTGTCGTTCGCGGTCTGCCGATAGTCATTTCCCCATAAGGCGCCATATTGGCCGTTGCCTTGGCTGCGGCGTCCCTGCGGAGGATACCGGGACCATTTGACCGCTGCTTCAGCTTTTTCAACCGTGTCGACGGTCGGAACGATGATCCCTAGAGCGCCGATATCAGTGGCCTTTTGAATGTCGCTTTCCGTTGCATCCGGCACGCGGATAAACGGCATGGCCGATGCGCCGCGGCAGGCATAAATCATTTTTGCGACGTCGCCGAAGGTCAGCGGGCTATGCTGCATCTCGATCCAGGTGAAGTCGTAACCGGAGTTCGCGGCGGCGCAATATATGTTGGGATCGGGAGAGAAGATGGTGACGCCGACGAGCTGCTTGCCTTCCAGGAGTTTCTGTTTGGCGGTATTGTATATTCGCGGCGTGCCGCCTTGTTTGCCCTTACCCTGTCCCGGAGCCGGCGCTTGCGCGGACAAATCGAAAGCGAAATAAGCTCCGGCGAAAACGAGCGTAAACATCGCCAGCAAACTGAGTTTCTTGAAGGTCATGAAGGGCCACCTCGGGAGGTAGCTTAACACAGGCTTAGGCCAAACAGATGACTAGTTGCGGCGATCGCGGGAGGTCATCAGCTCTTCGATGTTGATCAGCTCGGTAGGATAGTTGCCGGTGTAGCAGGCGTAGCAATAATCCTGATTATCGTCCTGGACGGCGTTTCGTAGCGCTCCCAGCGAAAGGTAGCCCAGCGAATCGGCTTCTACAAAGCGGCGGATCTCTTCGACGGAATGATTCGCCGCGATCAATTCGCCCAAACTGGGCGTATCTACTCCGTAGAAGCAGGGCGAAACCGTCGGCGGGCAGGAGATCCGCATGTGGACTTCGCGTGCGCCGGCGCCCCTCACCATGCGGACAATTTTGCGCGAGGTTGTCCCGCGGACCAGCGAGTCGTCGACCAGGATCACGCGTTTGCCTTCGAGCAGATGCCGCACTGGGTTGAGCTTCAGCTTGACGCCGAAGTCGCGGATAGCCTGCGAAGGTTCAATAAAGGTGCGGCCCACGTAATGATTGCGGATCAGCCCATGCCGGAACGGTATGCCGGATTCAGAGGCGTAGCCGATCGCTGCGGCGACGCCCGAGTCGGGCACCGGGACCACGACGTCGGCATCCACCGCATGTTCACGTGCGAGCAAGCGTCCCAGCATCTCGCGCGATTGCTGCACGGGGCGTCCGAATACTATCGAATCAGGGCGCGAAAAATAGACGTGTTCGAAAACGCAGTGAGCGTGGTCGCGCACCGGAGCGTAACGCTCTCGGGTCAGGCCCTCCGGCCCCACGATGACCATCTCGCCGGGTTCGACGTCGTTCAAATAAACCGCATTGATCAGGTCGAACGCGCAGGTTTCCGATGCGAACACATTGCACGTACGGCCGCCGGACATTTCCATTTGTCCGATAGCGAGCGGCCTGAACCCATGCGGATCGCGTGCGACTAGAATGCGGTCCTCCGCCAAAAACACCAGTGAAAAAGCCCCTTCCAGTTGCAGCAGAGCTTCGCGCAACGCGGCGGGCAGGGTTTTCTCGCGCGATCGGGCAACCAAATGCAGGATCACTTCCGTGTCGCTGTTAGCTTGAAAGATGGACCCCTCGCGTTCCAGTTCCCGGCGCAATTCGGCGGCATTCGTAATGTTGCCGTTGTGCGCGACTGCGATGCGTCCTTTATTGCAGTTGACGGTGAAGGGCTGCGCGTTGAGCACCCCGCTATCGCCTGCGGTGGCATAGCGCGTGTGGCCGATAGCCATCTCGCCGGGCAGGCGGCCCAGCACTTCAGGAGTAAATAAATCCGCTACTTGCCCAATACCGCGATGAGTGTGAATGATTCGGCCGTCGCTCGATGCGATCCCGGCGCTTTCCTGTCCACGATGTTGCAGGGCATAAAGACCCAGGTAGGCCAGGTTCGCGGCCTCGGGATGCCCGTAGATCGCGAAGACGCCGCACTCTTCATGGAGCTCGTCGAACATTGATTTCTCACCCCACTGAAATCGGACTCAAGAGATTCTCAAGAGCGTTTTCCCAAACTTCGCGAAGCCGTTCGACGCGGCAATCGACCCATGTATCGGAATTGTGACCGATTTGCAACCGCTCCTTCATTGTAACGCCCAAACGAAGACACTCGATCTTGTTGTCTCGGGCGATTTTTTCGACCGCCTCGGGCTGGCTTGTCGATACCAGGATTCGGGATGGTCCTTCATGGAACAGAGCGAATTCGGGTCGCAGGCTGGTATCGAGGGAGATCGAAGCGCCGATCCCCTCCGCGCAAGACTCGGATAAAGCCACGGCCAAACCGCCGTCGCCGATATCGTGCGATGATTCCGCCAGCCCTTGCGCGATTACTTCACGAATCGCGGTGTGGACGCTTTTTTCGTAGTCCATGTCGAGGGCCGGCGGCAGGCCCCACATCTTATTCAAGATCACCTTTGTGTATTGCGTTCCGCCGAACCGTGTGGCATCCACCGTGCCCAACCCGCCGAGCAGCAGCACCGCGCGGCCTTCCTCCCTAAAAGGGATGGTCACCGGAGGCGCGGTTTTCAAAAGTCCCACGATACCCATGACAGGCGTCGGCCAGATCGCTTCGCCGAGGGTCTCGTTGTATAGGCTCACGTTGCCGCCGGTAATGGGAGTTTCGAAATGCTTACAAGCCTCGGCGATTCCTTCGATGGCTTCTACCAGCTGCGCCATAATCTCCGGACGCTCCGGGTTTCCGAAATTCAGATTGTTGGTCGCGGCTACGGGTAACGCACCCACAGCGGAAAGATTACGGCAACATTCGGCCACCAGCAATCGCGCTCCTTCGCGCGGCGAAAGCGAGCAGTAGCGGCCGTTTCCATCCACCGACATCGCCACACTGGTTCCGGTTTCTTTAATGCGCACGATTGCCGCGTCGCCGCCGGGGCCCTGAAGGGTGTTGGTGCGCACGGACTGGTCATACTGTTGCCAGATCCAGCGCTTGGAACACAGATCGCCCGAGCCCAGCAATTCGAGAAGATCGGAATTCAAATCGCGGCTCGCCGGAATCTCCGGTGCCTCCATTGGCGCGGGGCGATACGGCGCGACGCCATGCGGCCGGTCATAGAGCGGCGCTTCGTCGGCCAGTTCGCGATTGGGAATTTCCGCGACTACGACTCCGTGATCCTTCACTCGCAATTTCCCGTCGCCAGTCACTTCCCCGATAGTCACCGCGTCCAGGCCCCATTTGCGGAAGACCGCGAACACTTCTTCCTCGCGACCTTTTTCCGCCACCAGCAGCATGCGCTCTTGGGATTCGGACAGCATGATTTCGTACGGCGTCATGCCGGATTCGCGCTGCGGCACGCGCGCCAGATCGATCTCGACACCGGTTTCCGCACGGCTTCCCATTTCGCAAGTGGAGCAGGTCAAACCAGCCGCGCCCATATCCTGGATGCCCACTACCGCACCAGTGTGCATCGCCTCGATGCACGCTTCGAGCAGGAGCTTTTCCATGAACGGATCGCCCACCTGCACGTTGGGGCGCTTCTGTTTGGACTCCTCGGTGAATTCGGCCGAGGCCATGGAGGCGCCGTGAATTCCATCGCGACCGGTTTTGGCGCCCACATAGATCACTGGATTGCCGATGCCGGATGCCCGCCCGAAGAAAATCTCGTCGTGACGAAAAACTCCTAGTGCAAAGACGTTGACAAGCGGATTGCCGTTATAGCATCGCTCGAAGACAGTTTCGCCGCCAATGGTCGGGACGCCGAAGCAGTTGCCATAATGCGAGATGCCCTCGACGACGCCCTCGAGAATTCTGCGGTTGCGATCACCGCACTCGGGATCGTCCAACGGGCCGAACCGGATGGCATCCAGTACAGCGATGGGCCGCGCACCCATAGTGAAGATGTCGCGCAGGATCCCGCCGACGCCGGTCGCGGCTCCCTGGAACGGTTCAATGAAACTAGGATGATTATGCGATTCGATCTTAAAGGCAATCGCGTAACCTTGCCCAATATCGATAATCCCGGCATTTTCTCCGGGACCCACCAGAACGCGCTCGCTGCGCGTGGGCAGCTTCTTCAAGTGCAGGCGCGAGCTTTTGTAGGAGCAGTGCTCGCTCCACATCACGGTGAAGATGCCGGTTTCGGTTTGATTGGGCTCACGGCCGAGGATCGCCCGAACTTTTGCGAGCTCGGAGGGCGCCAGGTCGCTCATGCGTGTGCTGCTACTAGAGACCGGACCATTGATTCGAGAACAACTCGTCCATCGGTAGATCCCAGTAAGGGATCGGACGCGCGTTCCGGATGCGGCATCATTCCCATCACGTTGCGACCCTCGTTGCAGATGCCGGCGATATCGCGCAGAGAGCCATTGGGGTTATCGAGATAGCGCAGCACTACGCGATTCTCAGCTTCAAGCGTGTCGAGCGTACGTTGATCCGCGAAGTAGCATCCCTCGCCATGAGCAACTGGAACCTTGATCAATTGGCCTTTGGTCGCGGCGCTGGTGAACGGCGTACTAGTGGTTTCCACTCGGAGAGTAACCGGGCGGCACACAAAACGGAGTTGCCGGTTGCGCAGCAGTGCACCGGGAAGCAGGCCGCTCTCCACCAGAATCTGAAATCCGTTGCAGATGCCCAACACCAGGCCGCCATCCTGCGCGAATTTCTTTATTGCGGTCATGACCGGCGAAAACTTCGCAATGGCGCCGCAGCGCAGGTAATCGCCGTAGGAAAACCCACCCGGCAGGATGACAGCGTCTGCGTTGCCCAGCGAAGTGGAATCGTGCCAGATAAATTCGGCTTGATGGCCCAGGTTATGCGAGACCGCATACCACGCGTCGTGGTCGCAATTGCTTCCCGGAAACACGACGACGCCGAATCGCATAGAAGGGAAACTTCATTGTAACATGGGCGAAATGGAACCCTTGGAATGTACCGAGAAATATTTTGATGCCTGGAACCGGCGTGATGCGGATGCTGTGCTCGCGACGTTCGCCGCGGACGGGACATATTGCGATCCGGCGAGTGGCGGCCGGCTGCGCGGCGAAGTTCTTAAAGGATACATGACAGGGTTATGGGCCGCGTTTCCTGATCTGTCGTTTGAGATCGCGAGTAAAGGCCTAGCGGGCGAGAATTTGGTCGCGGCGCAGTGGATTATGCGCGGCACCAATACCGGATCGATGATGGGCCTGCCTCCAACGGGAAAATCGGTCACCGTTTCGGGTGCCGATTTCATCCGCATCGCTGGCGGCAAGATCCACACGGTGGATGGGTATTTCGATTCGCGGGCCGTGCCGGACCAGCTCGGGTTGCAGGTCCTGGTGCAACCGAAGGAGATCGGTCCATTTACGTTCGGCAATGCGGCCAGGGGTTGGGTCGGGAAAAATGTGAAGCCTGGCGCATTCAGCGTCACCGTTCTGGAGGCCCGGTCAACTGAAGAGATTCACGCCGTGGAGCGGCAGTCTCAAGGGATCGTCGGGGAGATGCTGGCGATGAGCGGTTTTCTGGGATTTGTCGGAGTCACGGTGGGGAATAGGTTGATGACGATCACCGCCTGGGAGAGTGCCAAGGACCCGCGGCAACTGCTCGCTGGCGGCGGACACGCGGATGCAATGAAGGCATTTTTCGGGACGGATCTCGCGTCGGGCGGCTTCACCAGCGTATGGGTGCCGGATCGGATCAATGCGCGCTGGGTGCGCTGCAATTCGTGTCATCGGATGGCGGACTATGAGCGCAGCACTGGAACCTGCTTCTGCGGCATGAAGCTCCAGGATCCGCTGCCATATTGGTGACGTAGTAGAAGCTGTGGTAAGTTCAAAGAGTCTCACCGCGCGCGCCCGTAGCTCAGTTGGATAGAGCGTCTGGCTACGAACCAGAAGGTCGCATGTTCGAGTCATGCCGGGCGCACCA
>Ga0068855_100009154_pt1 | contig 11959 bp, 8 predicted proteins | sample KBSCornC52_FD_66592 | JGI IMG/M metagenome (GOLD analysis project Ga0068855, IMG submission 66592) | Corn rhizosphere microbial communities from Kellogg Biological Station, Michigan, USA - KBS Corn C5-2 | ecosystem: Host-associated > Plants > Roots > Rhizosphere > Soil ...
CCGCGAGGAAGCCTGCTCATTTATCGACCGCAATAAGGCCGAGCCATTCTTCCTTTACTTCGCGCCAAATGCGGTGCATGGCCCATTGCAGACCATCGATCGCTACTGGAACCGGTTCCCCGGCGTGACAAATCCGCGGCGTCGTATGCTGGCGGCCATGGCGTCCGGTTTGGACGATGCCGTGGGTGCGGTGCTCGATCGCCTGCGCACCTATGATCTGGAGCGGGATACCCTGGTGTTCTTCCTGAGCGACAACGGCTCTCCGCTGTCGAAGGGAGCCGGCAGCAACGGGATCTTGAACGGATCGAAGTTCACGTACTACGAAGGCGGTGTCCGCGTTCCTTTTATCGCGCGGTGGCCCGGCAAGATTCCCGCGGACAAAGTCTACAGCCGTCCGGTGGTCTCGCGCGATATTCTGCCGACTGCTTTTGCCGCGATCGGGCTTCCTCTTCCGGCCGGCGTCCAGTTCGACGGTGTCGACCTGCTGCCATTCCTGAACGGCGCCAAGACTTACGATCCTCACGACATGCTGTTCTGGCGCGCAGGGAAGGGACACGCAGTGCTGATGGGCCGCTGGAAAATGGTCGAGTGCGGACCGGATCATGTCTGGCTGTACGACCTCTCGAAAGACCCGGGTGAGAAGAAAGACTTATCCGCGGAGAACCCCGCCGTGCTTAAAGAACTGCGTCAGGCGTGGAGCGAGTGGAACTCGAAGATGATTCCGCCGCACTTCACGCCGCGAAAACACAAGAGCACCTTCAATGGAGAAGAACTTACGTGGGACATCTGACAAAAGGGGCTGTTCTCCTGCTGGCCGCCGCCGCTACTTGCGGCGCGCAGATCAAAGTGCTTATCGTTGACGGGCAGAATAACCATGCCTGGCAACAGACTACCCCCGTGCTTCAGAAGATCCTCGAAGACACGGGCAAGTTCACGGTCGACGTCGCCACGTCTCCGCCGAAGGGAGGCGACATGAGCACGTTTCACCCGGACTTCTCGGCCTACCGGCTGGTCGTCTCGAACTACAACGGCGATGCGTGGCCTGCAGACGTGAATCGTGCGTTCGAGAATTGGGTGAAGCAGGGTGGCGGATTCGTCTCGTATCACGCAGCCGACAATGCGTTCTCAACGTGGAAGGAGTACCAGGAAATGATTGCCGTCGGCGGTTGGGGCGGGCGCCAGTCGGGCCCCGATGCACCGTCGGCGCGCTGGCGCGAGGGCCGAGTCGCCCTCGACACGGCGGAAAACCACTGTGGACGGCACGGTGCTCGCAAACCCTTCGCTATTACCATGCGCGATCCTGAACATCCGATCGCAAAAGGCCTGCCCACGGTTTGGATGCACGCCGCGGACGAACTTTACAACACGCTCTGCGGTCCCGCGCGCGACCTCACGATTTTGGGAACCGCCTTTTCCGACCCCGACAACAAAGGCACAGGGGAGCAGGAACCCATGCTGATGACGATCCGCTACGGCAAGGGGCGGGTATTTCACACGACCTTGGGTCACGATGTAGCGGCGATGCAGTGCGTCGGTTTCATCGTCACGCTACAACGGGGCGCGGAATGGGCGGCCACCGGACGTGTCACTTTGCCGGTTCCAGCCGATTTCCCGACCGCCACTGAAGTTCACGTGAAGCACTAGCGGATGCGCTTATCCCGCCTGAACTTGGGACGCGGAGCACGCCGCAGCGCGCGAATCGCACATTTAATGGAGGCCCAATGCGGAAAGTAACCTGGTTGTTTGTTCCCGTCGCCATAGCAGCGGTGGTCGCCGCTGTTTCCCTCTACTCACAGGGCCGGAGCGGACCGGTAACTCGGGCGATGCCAGCGGGTGCGTCCTTTCTTATTTCTCTGGGAGCCGGCGACAAAGAACCCACTCCCTGGGACGGCAGCATCACCGTTTCGCCCGGCGGGATCGCTTCGATCCGCGGATGGCGGTTCGTCGCGGATGATTCGACAGACTCGGTTTCGAGTTGGAAATGCTCGTCCCGGGAAGGCGCGGGCAACGGGGATCCGATGATGCCCAACGGCGTCGTGGTGACCACTTCAGGAGACGATTCGGGCGCTAGCTTCAGCGTAAAGACTGTGCAAGGTGAGTTTTCATTCCGCGCGGCGGATATCGCTTGGGGTACGGGACGGAAATATTTGCAGGGACGGGTGGCGGTGGATCGCGTGCCTTCGATGGCTCGTCTCACCGACTCGACGGAGGAGCAGGACTTCCCTGCCATCGCGCAAACGGGCGATTCGGTTTATGTGACTTACACCGAATTCGTGCATTCCGACCGATCCAAAGAGAGCGGCCGGCAGCTCGACGCGGCGCCGGCGAACTTCGATGATTACGCCCGGCCCGCGGGCGGCGATCAGGTATTCCTGATGACCTATTCCAAAGCGAAGCGGGTGTGGGATGCGCCTGTTGCGGTGTCGGCACCCAAGCAGGATGTGGTGCGTTCGGCGGTCGCGGTGGATGGGCAGAAACGCGTCTGGGTATTCTGGTCGGCGCAGAAGGACGGCAACTTCGACATCTACGCCAAAAGCATGAGCGATGGGAAATGGTCGGGTGAGATCCGCATCACGCGCGATCCAGGAACGGACCTGAACCGGGTCGCGGCGACAGATGCGTCGGGACGGGTGTGGGTGGCCTGGCAAGGATTCCGCAACAACAATCTGGAGGTACTCGCAGCGGTTCAAAATGGCGACAACTTCAGCCCGGAGAGCACGGTTTCGTTCTCACGGAACAGCGACTGGGATCCCGCCATCGCGACAGCCGCCAACGGCGAAGTCGCGGTTGCGTGGGACACCTACGACAAAGGTGACTACGACGTGTATTTCCGGCGTTTGCGCGCCGATCGCGGCGGCGTGAAGATGGATGCCCCGGTGCCGGTGGCGGCGAGCGCGAAGTTCGAGGCGCGGGCGTCGATCGCGTATGATCAGCAGAATCGATTGTGGGTCGCGTACGAAGGCTCCGAGATCAAGTGGGGCAAGGACTACGGTACTCAGGAGACGAGCGGCATCGCTCTATACCAAGGCCACACCGGCAGGGTGAAGTGTTTCCTTGGGAATCAGGCGATGGTCCCGGCGGGCGATCTGGCGGGCGCGATGCCTGGACCGACCACCGCCAGGATTGCGAGAGGCGTCAACGCCGCGTCCGTTCCGACGGACACAACAATGCCCAATCCGCGGGAAGCAACAGAACCCTTTACTCTGCTCGCGATGATGGTGATCACGTATCTGGGATTCGGTCTGATCCTGGCGCTGGACCTAAGAAAGGTCAGGCCACTTCCGCCCGTGGTGGCAATATGACTGGCGCGCGCGAGAGGGCTATGGATGGTATTCTTGATGAACCTGCTGAAAACGGCATTTCCGGATAATTGTTGCTGCCATTCGCAAAGAACAGATGCTGACGATTCGCAAAGAACAGATGGAGGCCTTTCGGGAAGCGAGATTTGAGAGACTCGTGGAGCGGGTGGCGAAGCACCTTCGGGATACTTTACCGGATGCCTATACTTTTTTTGGGAAGGAAACCGTGAGATCGTCGGCCAAGAAAGCTGTTTCCAGATGCCGGCGCTACAGTGTGAACGTGGAGTACGATGTATTCCGCTATTTCAACCTTATGTTCGTCCTCGGCTTCGATTTCGATACGGATTCCGGCTGTCCGTGGGCTGCCAGCATCCTCAATGATCCGATGCTCACGGGAACTGTCAAAATGGACCTGCTCAATTCGGAAGCCCGCGCCTTCCTCGATCGACGCTAAGCCATGTCCAGTTGGTTTGAAAGCGTCACGAACGCGGTCCTGGAAACCTTGAACGAGGCGGCGAAGTCTGTCTCATCGCTGATTGACACTTCGAGCAGTTCCTCAAACTGCCCGGCAAACAATTGGACGTTGAAAATCCAGGTGGTCAGCGCCGAGCAGGGCAAGTGGCCAACCGACTCGTTCAGCGTCGGATTAGTAATTCCAGGTCAGGTACGAATCGTGGACCCTTCCGGTAATCTTCGGATGACTTCGGAGAATTCGCTGGAACTGACTTTCACCGGCACGGGCCCGAAATCGGGCCAGCCCAAGGCATTCCTGCGAACATGGGACCAGATTTCGTGTTCCGACGCCAATGTGTCCCTCGACAGTGGAGACAGCAAAACAGTCACCATCACGATCCAGTCGAAGCCGTGGATTGCATTTCACGTGGTCGATTCTCCGAGTGGCAAGGCCATACCCAGCGTCGTACTGACGGTTGACACGCCCGGCCAGCCTCAGAGGAAACGGAACAGCGATGACCAACCGGTGCTGGTGGAGTTCCTCGACCGGGGCGCCACCTGCAAGATCGAGCAAATGGTACACCCCGAGGACGACTGGATCTGGTACGTCGAGGAGTTCACGTCGCAATAGAGTTATTTCTCGTCGATCATGATACGGACGGGTCCACGGAGCGGGTCGATCCATTGTGCCCAGATCTTGCTGTCGTGGAAGGAAAAGAGCTTCGGCCAGCGGCATCCGGTACGGCCTCCCATCTTCCTCCAACCGCCACCCTCCGCCATGGCGCCCCAGACCCGGTCGGCGTCAATCGCCAGAACCGGCAGGTGCGCCTCACCGGCGAGAATGGCCCACTCACTCACGGGATTTGGGGGGGCGGGCAAAACCAGCGGCTGGACATCGGACGCGGGCTGATCCACCCGAAGCCGATAATAACGCATCTCCTTCTGTTCTTCAGTCGGCTTTTCATCAGGCGGCGTTTTTTCATCCGCAAATGGGTCTAGGAGAAGGTGGACGGAATCGGCGGCGACGCGAGCACAATCGAATGCCGCCAGATTGCCCGGAAGATTGGCAAGGATAGTCGCGGGAGTGGCCTTGCCAGCCGCTAAATCCGCGCTCTGCCGGACAACACGCGTGCGGCTATCTTTATTCACAGCCCAATAAAGATCCAATGTTTCGCGCAGGTGAATGCTCGGGATCGGCAATCCGCCCTCTGGTCCGGACAGCTCAATTGGAGAGGAAAGGCGGATGCCTTCCCCGCTCGACACGGTCAGGAGTAACAGTGTTTGTCGGCTGGCATGCCCCGCAAAGAGGAAAAAATAAGCGGTGCGTTCGCGGAATTGATATCCGACCGGGAGCAGATGAGCGTCGGCGGGTTGAATTGCTTGCGTGAATGGCTTCGGGCTCTTATCCGCGTGCCCGAAAACAGCTTCGAAAACTCCCTCGTGCAACCATGCGACCCAACGTCCGCCGCCGGCTGGTTCCGCATCTACAGCGGCAGCTAATTGAACCGGGGCTGGAGTGAAACTCGCGCGCGGATAGAACGGGCCGACGCCGGGCTGCCGCTGGTCCGGTTCCTGATGGAAAATTGCGATCTGGTCCGGATATTGGTTGGCGGCAGCCACCGCCAACGGGCTGCCACGCCTGCCGGTCTCCGAAACAAAGGCGCTGAAGTTTGGTACGGTGATCTCGACGGGGGCGCGATTGCTGGTCAGTTTGCCTGCATCCGAATTCCAGGTTGCTTGTACCATGTAGCGCCCGGGCTCATACCCGCCCACCGTGAGAGATGCAAGGTCTTCCACGCGGTCCGTCCTGCGGCCGCCTTGCAGCATATAAGGCGGCAGCGGTTTTGGTTTCGGCATCGGAGCCCGGATCGTCCGTTGTGAGATGGACTCGCTCGAGACGACGTATCGGGGGGTATCCTTGCCTTCGGGAAAGAGCCGGTACTCGTACGGAGACGGATCGTTGGGATTCACGATCGGCTCCGGATCCGATCCCGAGTTGATGACCATCACGCGGACGGGCAGAGTTTCCCCGGCGATCACACGAGCGCCGGCGGCCTTTACAGTGAGCTCGATTTTGAGCATGGATGTCTGTCGCTTCCTTTTCCAAGGGTCACCGCAAGGCCTCTATGGATCGACCAGAGGATTGACTTTCCAACCCCTGTTTTTAAGAATGCACTTGCCGCAGAAGTACTGAGGGCCGCTGCTGTAACTCATAACGCAATCATGATCCCACAGGCCATCATTGCCCTTTCCGGCCAGGCTGGCATCAACCGTATTTACGGCGCGGTCGTGTTCACTCGCCTTCGTGTCTGCCTCATCTACGTCTGCTGCGTGGGAGAAGTGGCGATGATGCGCGATCTCATGCGCCCAGGTGGCGGCGTCGCCTCCATCGTTAAAGATCCAGGTCGCGCCGAGCCCCACTCCGACCGCCGGAACCGGAAGATTACTGTATCCACTTTGCTCCAGCTGTTTATCGACTGAGCTTCCATCATGATGATAGTGTCCCGTGCATGGTGCCGCAGTATTGGGATCGGTTTCATGGCAGGGATCGTTGTCAAAATCATGTGAACTGCTGTCGTGGGTTTCGGTCGCAAAGAAGGTATAGTTACACGTATCGCACACGTAATTGTGTACCCAGAGCTCTTCCAGTGTGCCGCCGCAACCTTCGCCGCAGTCGCCGCCTGCCCCACCCGCTGCACTGATTTCCAGCATCACCATCTTTTTGTTACAGCTGTCGCATTTGTAGCGCTGTTTCCAGAATTGTCCGGAGGATTGGAATTCGGCCACGTAATGTCCGCGTAGCTTTCCAGTATTGGCTTCCAGACGTTGTAGAAGCAGATGCAGCAAGGGCTCGCGGAATTTACGCCACGTGCTGCTCCAGATTTTGTTGAGAAATACTTTCTCATAATCGCCCATGCTGACAGCCGAATCGGACGCCAGAATATTCCAGTGCGGTTCGCCAAGCCACGGCCATACATACAGTGCGTCCAGCGTCACTTTGGAATCGTCTTCGAAATCGTCCTGGGTGCGATCGTTGGTCGAGTTGTCCGTAATAATGTCCTTGAAGGTATCTAAGTCCGCGTTGGTAATCAGCGTATTCATCGTGGGCTGTTCCACATTGCCCTGCTCGTCGCAGAAATGCACGAAGGCATTGCGGTAGTGTCGCCGGCTCCCGGCGTCGGACGTGCCCAGGTTGCCCGTCCCGGCGGGTGCCCACAAACTGTACGCCCGCAGCGACGTCTTGCGCCAAATTCGCAATCCGCAGGTTTGGGCTTGGGGAAGGCGTTGGTAACGCTCTTTGAGGAACTCGTGGTTGGGAAATACCCAGGCTCCTGAGAATTTCTCAAAACACACCTGTCCTCGAAACCGGTAGGAATCGCCGCCGATATTGGAGGGGTGCAGATAAATGCATGCTTTGCCAATGAACTTATCGTAGAGCTGTTCCACGTCCTGACTGAGATCGTCGTGGCACAGAACATAGACCGATTTCGTGGTGTCGTCAGCCGCGGCTTTACAGGGTTGTAAGCTGTCCTTGTCCAGGCCGAACGGATCCTTGTAATAGCTAGCGGCCGCTGTCCGGATTCCGCCGCTGGCCTCGGGACAATTGTAGAAATAGATGTTCTCGCGGGAGTCCTTGAGGGCCTCGATGTGGTGTGCTACATAGGCCTTGGTCCGGATCCGGTTGGGGCTGGTTCCGGACACGTCGAGAACGTCGATGTCCTCGCCGAGTTCGGTGAACGTCCAGTCCACGCGGATGGGCCCGATTGCGCGCCGCATCGCGTCGGTGACCTCGGGGAGGGCGGTCGCATCCAGACCGTCGGACTTCGAGAGAAGGGGAAATTCGGCTTGCACTGGAATCCACGGCCGGAGTACCGACTCTTTGTCCCGGTCTACGCGGCCATCGCCTATCTGCATGCCGCCGCGGTAACCCTCCATCTTCATCTTGGCGTCGGGAGGAGCTACGTCGCATTCGGTGTTGACTTGGCGGTCGTTCACCCAGAGAATGGCCTTCGCGTTCTTGTCCTTCAGCCTGTCGCCGACCGCGGTTGTGCCCGTGATGTCCGACCGATCGGGCTGCCCCATGAGCGGGTGGTAATCTACCTTAAGCGCGTCCAACAAGTCCTGCGTGTCGGCGCCCTTGGACCCATTGGCGGTGAGACGCTCCCATTTTTTGCCGGCCATGCCTCCGACGGCGTTGCCCGCGCTCGATTCCGCGTTACTCAACTCACTGGCCGCCGTGTTCGCGGTGTTGGTCTTGTCGGTCACCTCCTGTTCGGCAGCTTCGAATTCGGTCTTCGCAGTCTCGAGTTTTTGTTCCGCTTCACTCAGCTCGGTCGTCGCCTCGCTCAGTTTGGTCACCGCGGTTTGTTGGGCATTCTGGAGGTCTACGTTAGCCGAGTCTTTCGATAAGTCCGTGTCGGCTTTTTGTTTGGCGTCCTCCGCCTCTTTCTTCTCCTTCTTGAGTTTTTCGACTTCTTTTTCCTGCGCGGCGAGTTTTTCGTCGGCTTTCTTCTTTTTCAGTTCAGCTTCGGCCTTTTCTTTATCGGCGCGAGTCTTGGTTTGGCGGGCAGTGCGCGCGGTTCCCTCCTCGGCTGCTTCTGCCGGAGAAGTGCGCTTGGGAATCGACCGTTGAAAGTCTTTGATCGCGTTGTTTACTTCATCGCGGGCTTCGGTATCGACCGGTCCCGGATGGAAGCCGCATTCCGCCAGCCGCAGCCGGTACCATTCGTCGCCGCCTTGATCGGGAGGCTGCGGTTTGTGCCAGAAGGGCGCCACCGAAAGCTTGAAGCACTGCTCGTCCTTGGGGTTGTCCTTCAGCGGATCGAACAGTTCCTTACCAATTTCCTTGTGCACATACAGCCGCACTTCGGTGTGCATGGCAGCAACTGCCAGTCCATCGTCTTCATCGATCTTGGTGTGCGCCTGGATCTGGATGCGGTAGGGCATCTTGGCAAGGAGGGGTTTGACCCTTGCGTCGTCCCATGTCCATTCGTGCTCGCCCTGCGACAAGTCGGCGGTTCCCAGCGCGTGGCGGAAAACGATATTGAAATCCTTGTCGCAGATGAGGATCTGTCCGTGAGAAAGACGCGTGGTGTCTTTCACCTCCCACTTGATTTTGAGAGAATCCTTAATCACGGTGGTTGGCACTGGAGGGGCCGTAGAGGCGGCCGCGACTGGTGGAACCACGACAGGAGGAGCGCCCGGCAAGGGAAATTTTTCGGCCAGCGACTGGGGCGCCGGGATGGCTTTGGGCTCGGGATATTTCCACTGCACCCAGAACGGTTTGACATCGATGCGGGCCTTGGCGTCCGCGGCTTGCTTGTAATAGCGCAAGTGGACCGTGTACGGGGAATTGGCGACACTGATATAGCGTTTGCCTTTCCCGCGTGGCTTCAAAATCCCGTCCGCTGCCTCACTCTCACCTTTCCACTCATCGAATCTCTCGCTGCAGCGCTCGTCGGTCTTCAACTTTTCCTTGCGCTCCAGAAGTGGGATGTCAAGTGCGGTAAACGTGTACTTGAGAAATTTGCCGTCCGCGGCATTGTTGGCTTTACAGTACTTGCTGCAATAGACGTCGAAGTCGACCTTATCGGCGCGCTCTTTAACGCCTTCCAGCGCATAATTGAATTCGCAAGTCTCGGTCTCGGGAATGAACCACTTGTCCAGCGCATCAATCCGGATGGCGGGGAAGGGTTTCCGGTGCTTCAGCTTTGCGGTGTGCGTCTGGTTCACCGCGAGCCCTTCCTTTTTCCATAGCTTTGGGATGCGCATCTCACGCGTTGCGCCGGTGGCCGCGTATTTGGCGTGAATCTTACTTTTCGTGCAATCGGCGGTATCAACTTCGATGCAGCCGTACAACTCGATCAGCGCCCGGTTAACTTCCGGATGGAGCTTGGTGCCCCAGTTGAAAAGAGCGAATTGTTCCCACGTGAAGTCGGGACATTCTTGCGCGACAATCCCCTCGAGAGTGTCGTAATCCGACGGCTTGTAGACGGTTGCGTCCTCGTACTTGACGACGATTCTGGCCATAGCGACGACCGGCTTTTCAGTATACCCGAAGGGCGGCTCTACTCTTTCGCCCAAGAGCACGCTGGTGGGCGAGGGAATATCGCTTGTGATGTCATCAAATGGCGGTGCCGCCGGCGTAACCCTTCCGGCGCCGCTGGACGAGTCAGAAGCGCTGCAGCTCGAGCTTTACGACGAGTCTGGATGACTCATTTCCCGCGTCAATGGCCAGGAAATGACCCGACGTCGCGGGTGCGGCTGGGAGCCCATGCCCGCATCGGAAATCCCGGAAGATACTCTCGACCCGGGCTTGGAAGCAAAATATTAATTCCTCGATCTGTTCCACATCCCGCCCGGCAGATACTCGGTTGCGGCTGCGGTTCGCTACAACGGAATCGATGCCGTCAGCGAACGGCATGCGATCACCGTAGTGCCGGCGCGTTGCACGGCCGCCAGTTTCGCGACGGATCAACTATGCCTGCCCACGCTCTATGGTTTGCTCAAACTCGAGGGTGAGGGCGACGCCGGCTGCAGAGTCTTCCTGGAGGTACGGGCAGCATCGGGAGCTGCGGGCGTCCTGACACGCGTCGCTCTGCCGCCAGAAGTATCCGGAAATGCCGGCATCTCAGTCGCCGACTTCGCGTCTTCACGACAGCGAACTCGATGCAGTTCGCCGGTTGGCGTGGGTGTCGGATGGAAGACTCTGCGCGTTATTCGCGTCCCAGCAGGCGAAATCCGTTGCCCATCCCGCTCTGCCGTTCTCCGTTTCCGCGCTGATCGGTCAACCGGTTCAGCACGAAGACGGTGGAACCAGCCCGGTATCACCGAGAAATCTGCTGATAGCGTACTCTTGCACCGCGTACGCCTGGAAGCCGATGGCGCCTGTAGAAATTCATGAGCAACTGGGAGTTCTGCCGCCTCCAGGTGTTTCGGCGATAACCGCCAGAGAGACACCGGTGCGTATCGCGGTCGAAGTCCCTTCTCCCCCGGGCGATCCTCGATGGCTCCCGCCTGCCGTTACCCAAAGGATCTGGAACGAGATCGAGTGGCGAGTCTTTGCCGATACTGGCAGGCGTCCAGTTAAAGCTCCCGGATCTCTAGGGCGATGCAGAGTGCTTTCCCTCGGTTTCGATGGGTCGGCGATCACCGGGATTCTGAGAGTTGGTGATTGGTCTGTCTTCTGGCGCGCTCAAAAGGAAGGCGAGTTGGTGATCGTTTCCATCCGACCCTGCCATTGCGGGGGCGATTCCGTTGTCGGCGCCTCTCTTGCCTTCGCGCATGAAGCCGGGGAGCCTTGCGTGGCAGTCCGCACCGTTCGGGCCGCTTGATGGCCAGTTCTGCCCGAGCAGAACTGTCGATAGTATAAGACGCCGACGGCAGTTGGCCCGTTTGCCAGTTGGTCGCATCCGACAGACTCTGGTTGTACCTGGCCGGAAATGATGGTATCGGCAAGCGATTCCTGTTCACCTTGCCTCCAGGCCAACGAAATAGTCAGGTAGCGCTTCAGGTTTTGAGCGATCGAGTTTTTTGGATCAAAGATCCATGGTTATGCCGGAACTCCAGCATTTGATCCGTGTCTCGCCCGTCCTCAGTCCAAAACGACTCTATGGGACCGAAAACAGTATGCAGTTCCTCGCCATTGCAGGTCGGTAAATAAACTGGAAGAATCTGCGGGTCATAGTAGCGGAAAGCCATCCGGCGCCCCTGCGAATCGCGAACGATAAGGAACTGACGCAGATGTCTCCGCAAGTTGCGCATGTTGGTTGGACTGCGCAGGAATATGCCCCAGCTATTGCCCCAGCTCAATTCGAGCAACCGGCGGGTCGCCTCACTCTCATGCTCGAGTTGCAGCAAGTAGGGGGCAGCCATCTCAAGCGCCGGCGGAATCGGGCCACTGTACAGGCAACTCTGCTCCAGATGGCAGGCCAGCAAAAAGCGAAAGATGCGCTTCTGATCGCGTGCGCAATCAACAATCATCCACACGTCCCGTGAGGGACCATTCGGCCACAAGTACTTCTCAATTGCCTGATATCGGCTCATCGATTTGAGATCCCGACAGCGACCGCTGTCTTAGGATTCGTTCATTCAGGACAGAAGGGCATTCCTTCCTGAGCCGCCGCTACCAGAGCCGCTGCCTGACTCACCGCAATGAGCCTTGGATCAAATGTAGGAGAATCTTCCACCACCGGCGGTTTGTACGA
>Ga0068855_100009160_pt1 | contig 11955 bp, 11 predicted proteins | sample KBSCornC52_FD_66592 | JGI IMG/M metagenome (GOLD analysis project Ga0068855, IMG submission 66592) | Corn rhizosphere microbial communities from Kellogg Biological Station, Michigan, USA - KBS Corn C5-2 | ecosystem: Host-associated > Plants > Roots > Rhizosphere > Soil ...
GCGTTCGCGTTGAGCGGTGCGGGGCACAGCAATATTCCGCTGGGCTGCATTACACAACCTTCGGCGGGCATGAACTGGCTGGGGCTGTTCGGATCGATCGTTATTACCTGTCCGCCGGGGCCGATATTCGGAGCTCCCGCGGGAGGTTGGCCGCCGTTTTTCCACGGGTCGTAGCCGTCCCCACCCGGCACCGTTCCCGGCATAGCCATATTGGAATTTGCGATAACCTCGGCCGGCATCCCGGCCATATTCGCTAGAGCTTGTTCCTGCGCCCCGGTCGCCGGATTGATCGGCTGAACCGGAAGGCCGTTCGCGTCCGGCTGAAGCTGGGTTTTCGGATCGGTCTGTTTTACGGAGGTCGCATAGATCAGAGCCGCGGCAAGAATGGCTATGCCCGCCAGCACGATGAACGCCGTCTTCCATAAGTTGTTGTTTCCCTGAGCGGCCGCCGCAACAGGCGCCTGGCTCACGCGATCAAGCTGCTGCGCAAATTCGGTGATCGTCTGGTACCGCATTTCGGGATTTCTTGCCAGAGCCGTCAGGATAACAGGTTCCAGATCCGGCGGCAGATCGGTGCGGAAAGACGAAAGCGGCGGCGGAGGTAATTCTTCGAGTGACTCGCCGGATGGACCAAACGGCGGTTCGCCGGCTAGCATTGTGTAAAGCATCGCTGCCAGGGAATACACGTCCGAACGCTCGTTCGCTGGGACACCGTCCATAATTTCGGGTGCCGAAAATGCCGACGCAGCGTTATTGTAAGTTTCGGGCGAAGAAAGGTTGAAGATTTTAACCCGTCGAGGGCCGGCCAGTATGTCGCTAACAAGCACGTTGTCGGGTGCGATCGCTCCGTGAGTATTTCGTACTGCCGAAACGGCCGCGGCGCCCTCTGCGATCTGCGTCGCAATTCCGACGGCCTCGGCGACCGGCATTTTGCCATCGCGGCTCATCGCAGACGAAAGCGTCTCACCATCGAAATCCTCGTAAACGACATACACTGTCCCGTCGGCTTCGGTTCCGAGATCCGTGACCGACAGGACATTCGAGTTCGAGATCCGCGAAATGTCTCTGGCCTCGTCAAGCATCTGCGTTCCGAGATCGCGATGCTCAGGCAAAAGGATCCTGATCAACATCGGACGCTCGACGACCGTATTCAGGCCGCGATACAGCGGCGCAAATTCGTTATTCGCCAAGAGCAGATCTACGCGATACCTATTCGCTAAAACCGTGCCGAGATTATTGTCTGTCATCACAGATTAGAACGAACCAAACATTCGTTGGTTGCAAATAAAATGCGGATGAAGTTTTATGCAAACCCCATCCGCCGAATAGATTATAGGATGGTCGTTACTGGTCGCTGACCGGTTTAACAACAACAAACATAATGAGCAGCGCGAACAGAACGAGCGACTCGATCAGAGCGAGCGCGATGATCATCATTGTCTGAACCGTACCGGCAGCGCCGGGGTTGCGGGCAGCACCTTCAGCAGCGCGGGCACCGACAAGACCCTGACCGATACCGGCCAAGCCAGCAGCCAAACCAAAGCCGACACCGGCGCCGATGGCTTTTGCAGCGTTTACCGAAAACTTGTTGTCACCGGCACCCGCTCCTGCCTGAGCCATTGCCGAAACAACCGACAACATGACGGCAAGCGTCGCAAAAAATAGATATTTAAGTTTATTCATTTTCTTATCTCCGTTTTATTTAATTTTGCGAAGGCCGACGGCATTCAATAACAAAACCTGCTGTGCTGTATTATTTCGCCTCACTTCCGGTATGCGCTTGATTTCTACTCCGTGGAGTCAAGGCTCCTGTTGCGTGCGGGCATATCTGCTATAAAACGCGGGTTCCAGATCAAAAAGCCGTTTCCTTCTATTTCAAAAATCAAAAATCGTTATACGTGCGCCGTCGTTATGGCCTCGCCGGTTTTGGGCGAATGTTCTCCGCCGTGCACGTGTTCGTGCGGAGCGTGCGAAACCTCGCTGATATAGATCATCGACAGCAGCGTAAACACGAGCGTTTGCACAAACGCAACAAACAAGCCAAGGCCGGTAAGCAGCAGCGGCAGCAAAAACTGCGTGACCGGCGGATAAAGACCGGTGATCTCGCTGAAGATCTTTTCGTCGGCGAACATGTTGGCAAAAAGTCGGACGCCGAGCGTGAACGGGCGGATCAGGTTGCTTACAATTTCGACGCCGAAGATCAACGGCGTAATTATGAACGTCAGCAGCAACGGAAGCCGTGGGCCCGTGAAGTGCGCAATGTGGTTGACCAGGCCGTTTTCGCTGATCCCGACGTAGTTGTAATAGATGAACGACGTTATCGCCAGGGCGTATGTGACGTTGACGGACGCCGTCGGCGCCATGAACATCGGAAAAAGGCCCATCAGATTCGAGATCAGGATCAGAACAGCGAATGTCGCGACGACAGGAAAATATTTGAACGCGTGCTCGCCGATGACCGTTACGGACAGATCCTTTATCACGGCAAACGATGCTTCGAGCGTCATCTGGCCTTTGTCCGGATCGTCAGCGGACAACTTACCCTTCAATATCCACACCACGAAAATGGTCAGCAAACACGCGATAAAGAACATCACGGTGTACCAGGGCACAGCGTTTTCGACGGTGTATTTCCCGAACATCGCCTCGGCGTTGGAACCGAAGAGGCCAAAAAATGCGTCCCAGACGGGTTTTGTATATTCGAGTTGAAAGTTATGGACCGGTTCACCGATATAGTGATCGATAAATTGTACGATCAACGGCACGTGCTCGCCGCCACCTTCTGCAAACAAAAACATTCTTAAATTCCTTTACTTAATAAGAAGTTATAAAAATCCGTAAAATGCCTTCAATAACAACTGCCACCGCAAAACCTGCAAGGCCTAAAAGCATGGCCGTCGGCGGCACGGCAAAGACATAATAAAACAAAGTTAAAATAGCGGCGATCACAAAATACCGGAAAAAATACTTTGCCGCCAAAAATCCGGACGTGCCACCCACAGCCGTTCTTTCGAAGAGCGATCTCAGCGACCCCTTAAGCCAAAAATAATTGACAAACGAAAGCGCTCCGCCTATCAAAACACCAGCCCCGAACCTGGCCGATCCAAAGATAAACCCCAGAACGCTGGCAGCAGCCACCGCCACAGCCATTATTATCAAAATCCTGCGATGCGAAAGATCACTGGCCGATCGGCTCGCGTCTGCCAAAGGTTCGGTATAATCGCCCATTGCGAAACCTAGATTTTACAAGGGATTTCGGGAAAGTTCAAAGGGAGAAAGGCGGTTTTCAAGAGACAAGTAGGCGTCTTTTTCAATCACAGAACACACAGAACAGGACGAAACACAGAAAATCGACTTTTAGAAAACCTGTTTTGATTTATTGAGGTCCCCACGCTCCGATCATTTTTCGTTTTCATCCGATAAAAACGAACGTTTCGGCGTGTCAGGTTTACCAAATATTTGCGAGGTGATGCGGAAAAATTGTATAAAGCCGATGATCGAGCCAAGCACGATGCCGGCAACGATTCCCCACGGTGAACTGCCAAGCAGCAGGTCGGCAAACCAGCCAAGAAGCAGCATAAACACCATCGACCCGAAAAAAGCGATGCCGGCGGAAAATGCGAGGCCACTTTTGCGGGCTGTTTCTTCTACCGTGTCCGGGGTGTACGCGGGCCGGGTTACTACGGTGTCGTCTTTCTTGACCGACGAAAATATTGAGTCAACCGGATCGTTTGATGAACCGGCCTCTTTATTTTCGCTGTCTTCTTCGTCGAATAAGCCCTGTACCATTGGAGTGCTCCGCAGAAAGCCCGTTTCCCGACGCAACTGACGAACTTCGACGCCGTTATTTGCTTATAATGACAGTTTCATGCGCCGATTTCAATTTATATTGTATGCCGCGCCACGTCATCCGCCGCGACATCCACGCCGCAAATGCATTGTAAAAAAATAGCGCGGGTGAAAGCAGCCAGAGCGTGTTTTGCGGCCAGAATTGGCGGGCCAGCTTGTTCTCGTAATCGGTCAAAACCAGCCGAACAGATTGGAGCCTCAGCCATGATTTGCCAATGCTGAAAATTGATACGAGGATGAGTGTCACAACGGCGCCCCAAAAAGGGAAAGACCTTACGCCTGTAGAGACCAGTATTAATATCGACCAGATCCATACAACATTGAAAACGCCCGAGCCGAAAAACGATAGTTTCCAGAGATCGGGTCTGTAAACGCGCGTGATCTTCATCTGCCGCGTCGTGAATTCCAAAAGCTCACGAAAAGTGCAGTTTTCGACTGACGCGGTCAATGCCTTTGGCACGAAATGGATCGGCATACCGGCACCGTTGAGGATTCGCGTCAGGGTAAAATCGTCCGACAGAGTTCCGCGCCATTTTTCGCGTACATCAAGCTGCTCAAAAACCTCGCGCCGAATCGCCGTTGCACCGCCCCAGCAAAAATTCGACTTCATGTTTTGGCCAAGAGCCGACGCAACGGATGCATTCCAAACCGATCGCATTTCCGATGCAAAACCGGACGTTTTCGAGATGAACCAACGATATCCGGTCGCTGCGCCCAGATCTTTATTTTCCAAAGGCGCGACTAGATCTTGGAGCCAATCTTTGGATGGCCGAGCGTCCGAATCGACGAACACAAACACTTCGGACCGGTCTGAAACATGCAAAACGGCTTCCCGCAGGTTTTCGACTTTTTGACTCGAGTCTCTCGTCTGGCCGGCGATGATCAACTTCGTATTTCCACTTAAGAGTTTTTCAATGATCGGCACCGCAGCGTCTTTTCGATCGTCAACGACAAAGATCACCTCGTATTCGCTGTAGTTCTGCCCGGTCAATGATTTGAGATTTTCAAAAAGGCCATCATCCAAGCCTTTGCACGGTGCGATCATCGACACAAACGGCGAGAAATCGGAACGCGGTTTCGCCAGTTCGCTTTTGAAATATTTTAAATAGTTAACTCCGCCACGGAACGATTTGTAGCTCAGGAAGATCAGCAGAATTGCGAGGATGTAGAAAAGTATCATTCGAATACTAATTGTTAGCTGACAACTATTAGCTTCTGGCTTTCGGTGCAAGCAAGAGTTTTAGTTCGTCGATCGTTTTTGCGGTCGCGCCCCTGTTTTCGTCCATTGTTGCGAGAGCGTTTTTGCCGAGCATGCTGCTCCTATCCGGATCGTTCAGCAGATCGTCGAACGCGGTAAAAAGCTCAAATGAATTTGCACTTTTGTCGGAGACGATCGGTGTCTCGACTATCGCACCGCGAGAGCGAAATTCGCGAACAACGTCGCTAAAATTGTGCGTGTATGGCCCCGTGATTATCGCCTTTCCCGCAACCGCCGGTTCGAGAATGCTTTGACCGCCGTGCGGAACCAACGAACCTCCGACAAACACAATGTCTGCTAACGGATAGACGGCGCGAAGTTCGCCAATGCTGTCCAGGATGATCACATCGACAGTTTTATCATCGGGTGCCGCCGCCGCAGAGCGCCGAACGTTCGTGATGCGCGACCGACCGATCAAATCAGCGACCTCGTCAAATCGTTCCGGATGACGCGGAGCGATCAAAAGGCGAGGCGAGGGGCCTTTTGCCGACTCGCGTAATTTTCGAAAGGCGGCGACCAGCCACTCCTCTTCGGGTTCGTGCGTACTTGCAGCAACTATCAATCGCCGAGATCCATCGATCCCGAAACGTTCCCGCAGCTGACCGGTGGGCGGATCTTCTGCCCCGACGGCCTGCTGGTCGAATTTCAGGTTTCCCGTGATCTGAACTTTGTCGATGCCGACACCGAGGTCGATAATTCGCGCTGCATCCCGTTCGCCCTGCATCAATGCCGAGTCGATAAGTCTCAAAACGCGCCTGATAAACGTCCGTATCAACGAATAGCGGTTGAACGACCGTTCCGAAAGGCGGCCGTTGACGATAATAACCTGCGCGCCGCGGTTGTGAGCCTCTCGAAAAAACCGCGGCCATATCTCGGTTTCCATTAACAGAACAGCGGACGGGCGAAACGTTTCAAGCGCTCGACCCACGCTGAATTTCCAATCAAACGGAAAATAGAAGACTGCGTCCGCTTTGCCCGCAAATGCTTTTTTCGTGAGCTCCTGTCCGGTTTTCGTGGTCGTCGAAATTACGAGACGATGTGAAGGGAATTGCCTTATTAGCTGCTCAACCAGCGGCCGCGCGGCATTTGTTTCGCCGACCGAAACGCAGTGCAGCCAAATAACAGGCCTGTCGTCTTGTTTGAATTCAGGAAGGCGGCCGAGACGCTGCGAAAAGCCCGCTGCGTATTTTTGACGCCGCAAAATAAAGAGCGGCAGCATCAGCACGAATGCGAGGCTGTAGAGCAGGCTGTAAAGAAGAAACATCAGTTAGTCCAGGATGTCTGGAAGGTCCGGAAAGTCGAGGAAGCTATCTTTTACTTCCAAGACTTCCCAGACTTGCCAGACTGTCCCGACTCTATTTAACCCGTTCCATGTACCGCGCTTCGGTCGGATTTACGCGTATCTTTTCACCTTCAACGATGAACGGGGGCACCTGAAGCGTTACGCCGTTTTCGAGCGTCGCAGGTTTGTTCGAATTAGAAGCCGTTGCACCCTTCAGCACAGGTTCGGTGCTCGTGACGGTCAGTTCCATCGAGGCCGGCAGAGCAACGCCGATCGGCTGGCCGTTGTAAAATTCGACCTCGATCTTGAGTCCCGGCATGAGCCATTGGGCGGCGTCACCAAGTTCGTCTTCGGTCAGCGCGACCTGCTCGTAGTTTTCGCTGTTCATGAAATGATGGTGCGAGCCGTCCGAATAGAGGTACTCCATTTTATGCTGTTCAAGCGTGATCTTTTCGAGCGTGTCGGCCGAGCGGAACCGGAATTCGAACGAGTTTCCGGTCAAAAGGTTCCGGAGCCGCGCCTGCACCATCGCCCGCAAATTTCCGGGCGTGTGATGGTGAAATTCCATCACCTTTACGGGCGCACCTTCGTGAAGGATCACCATGCCTTTTCTTATATCGTTAGCTGAAATAGCCATATTAAAATCTTAAATCTCCGCGATGTAAAAATATTGATAATGTAGCAAACCAAATAGTGTAATTTTTATGCGGTAGATTTGTCTAGCGCCGCGTTATTACCTGACGCTTACGTGAAATGCAGATCGTCCACGTCTGCGGCCACATGGATTGTTATCGACCCGCTGGCTTGGCCGCGCTTTCACTTGTCCGGTTTTTCAATGTCTGTCCGGCTCATACAGCTGTCTAATCGTTACTTTTCCCCGTCGAGGGGAGGGGCGGCGGTTCTTCGCCTTCCTTCGGATATTCCTTGTTCATCGAATCATAGATGTTTATGATCTGATCGATCCAGGTTTTGGCATCCTCGCTCGAGGGGTCGTATTTTAAGGCTCGGCGAAAATCTCCAAGAGCTGAGGCGTACTGTCGAGCGTCGGTCAACGCCATTGCACGGTTCAGATACGCGTCGGACAAAGCCTGTTTTGCAGCCGAATCCTTCGGCTTTGCCTTAAAAGCTTTTTCTGCGGCGGCGATGGACGTATCGAATTTGGAGGTGTCGATCGGGTTTCCGCTTTGTGTCCAATGCGATTTCGGTCCGCTTTGCTCGTTCGCGCTTGGCAAAGGCATCGGCTGATTTTCAGTCGTGTGAGCCGTTACGGACTCAAGCTTTTCTGCTCGTTGCGGCGCGGCGCCGGCGTTCGTATTTTGCTGAACGGTCGTTGCGGGCTTGGCGCATGCCATTAAAAATATTCCAAATAATCCAACAAAAACTGGTTTCATAATCGTTGTTTCTGCCGTTTAATTATTTAATTAGTAATTATTAATTATTTAATTGATCGGCAGATTTTTTCTTTACTTTTTATCTATATACGGTCTTGCCTGAACAATGTAAACACGGCCGTTCATTATGCCCCACTCGATATCTTGTTCCTTTTTATCGCCAAAAACGTGACGAATGTTGATCGCCGTTCGCGCCAGCCGTCGCGCTTCGAGGTCCGTTAGCACACGCTTGCTTGTATCGGCACATCGGTCGGCCGTCACTTTCAGGTCGCCGTTTACGTCGAAGGCAAGGGCGTTTTGCTGCTGCGAAAGCGTCATCACAGCGACGGAATTCGATTTCGGGTTAAACAATATCTGTTCCGGTATGCCGTCGTTATCGACGACCTTCGAATTATGCCCGCAGACTGCGCTGATATAAACGGCGTTTTTATTTGAGGCATCGAACGGGTCCCTGGTTATCATTACGCCGCCTTTTTTCATATCGATGCCGAGCTGTATGAGCGCCGACATATAAACGTCGTCCTGGCTGACGTAATTGCGCACGCGCGCTTCGTAGGCCTCAAACTTCCACAGCGACGCCCAGACCTTTTTTACAGCTTCGATAAGCTTGTCGGCTTCACGGACGTTCGCGACGCTGGAATACAGTCCAGCACCGCTGAAATTAGGCAAATCTTCCGAATTCGATGAGCTCCTGACAAAAACAGGCCGCCCGCCAAGCTGTGTTCGCCACAGGCGGATCACCTCACGGCGAAGCGCAGGGTCGAATTTTCCATTTTGTATCGTTGCCCGCAGCGCCTCAAGTTTTTGCCGGCGAATACGCGGGTTGTGAACGAAGTTGTAATCATCCGTCAGATCGTTGATGACCGAGTCGATCTTATTATCCTTAATAAATTTGTCGTACCAATAAAATGGAATCGTAAACCCGTCGGGTATCATCGGACGCAAGATCCGTGAATGCATCATCTCGCCAAGGTTCGCCGATTTCGAACCGTATGCGATGCTGTCGCCCTTTCGCATTTGGTGAAGCCCCATCAGCTTTTTCTCTTCGAGGTCGGCGGGCGGTATCTGTTGATCGGGCGAGACAAACTGATTTTTTATATCGTCAAGCGAAGCGCGTTCGAGCTTATAGTCCGTATTTGTCGCCGTGAGCTTGTAAACATAAGTGTTGTATTCCTTGAACAGCTTATCGGCATCCTTGATATAAACGTTCGGTACGTTCCAGCCTTTTGCGAGAATGTTTATGTGCGAAAGAGGGCTTGACGGTTTTGCGACGATAATGCCTTTTACCGGCGGCAGCGAAAGCGGCAGTTCCTTTAGCACGATGATCTCGTTGTCGCCTATTTCGACGGTATCGTCGAGCTTGTCGATGATGTGAATGCGGCCGACGGCCTCACCCGTGTTCAGCGCAAGATATTCCTGATTTTTATTAATGTCGCTTTGCGTAACACGCTCGATGCCAATGTTTGCCGAGGCGTCTTCCTGACGGATCGAATTGGGTTTAAAGGCAACAGGTGCAAAAAAGCTCTTTGCGATTATTTCGTTCGCATATTTTATCTGCGCCGAGGTCGCAAGGTCACCTTCCCACAACTCCCATGTAAATTTTTCGACAGGCTTTTGCCACGCAATGGTTCCGACGATGAAGCGGCGGTTTTCGTCCATATAAACTGGCGTAAAAACGTCGGCTCCGCGCGGTATCAGATACATCGACAGCAGAAAATCTTTGTGAAAGCGGTACTTTTGCGAATTGATGTAGTAGATCTTCCCGCCCTCCCGCCGGTCGATGACGAACATAATATGCGGCAGGGCATAGGGCGTGCCTTGATGATAGGTTCTGGCGATCGAGTCAAAATCCTCTTGCGAAGTTACGGCAGGCAGCGAATTTTTTGACGTGTCAGGCGTCTTGCCGATCATCTCGGCCGGCATTTTCATGCCCGAAGGCTTGCGTGCCAACTGGGCCAAAACAACAGATGCAGCAAAAGCAAAAAGAGCTAAAAGAAGGAGCAGTCGCCGAGTAGTCATTAGAGTCCTGTCGATGCCGGCATACCGCTCGATAAGAAGCGGCTGCGGAGAGTTTTCATATCAGTTTTATTTCCCAGCGTGATATCTAGATCGCGCACCAGGCCGTCTTTCAATCCATAGATCCAGCCGTGAATGGTCAGTTCCTGGCCGCGATCCCACGCGTCCTGGACCACGGTCGTTTCGCTCGCATTTATCACCTGTTCGATGACGTTAAGCTCGCAAAGTTTGTCGATGCGCGTCTCAGCGTCGGATATTTGTGAAAGGACATCGGCGTAAAGATTTGCGGTGTCCTGTATGTGCCGCAGCCAATTGTCGATCAATCCGTGACGCTTGCGGTCCAATGCCGCCGCGACACCGCCGCAGCCGTAATGACCAGTGACAATGATATGTTTCACCCTCAGCACCTCGACCGCAAACTGCATTACGGAAAGACAATTCATATCGGTATGAACGACGAGGTTCGCTATGTTGCGGTGGACGAAAACTTCGCCCGGCATCAAGCCGACGATCGTGTTGGCGGCAACGCGGCTGTCCGAACAGCCGACCCAGAGATATTCCGGCGATTGCTGTTCGGCAAGCCTGGAGAAAAAATCGGGTTCCTGCCGCGTGATCCGTTCGGACCAGCGACGGTTGTTTTCGATGAGATGTTCAAGGGTGTTCACTGAATTTCGGTTAAATCTATATTATTCGGATTATATCAAAATGAAAACAGCGGGAAGCAAACAGTCGCGAAAGGGAATCGTACGCAGTAGCAGCAAGCAGCTAAAAACATTTCTGCGACTGCCAGGTGCCGCTGCCTACTGCCTCTATTGCATCACAGGCAGCCCTTGTGCCGACTTCGGAATTGACGATTCGTTTGGCGGTTTCGGCATTTGTTTTGTAAGACGGGTCGGAAAGCAATTCAAGTAGAGCGTGCGCGGCGCTTTTTGCATTATAGCTGTCGCGGTCAATTATTTCCGCAACGCCGATGCGGCGGCAGCGCGCGGCGTTGTCGTGCTGATCGTGGCCGTATGGCATTACGAGCTGCGGCACGCCGGCTCGGAGGACTTGTCCAGTCGTTCCGACGCCGCCCTGATGTACCACACAGGCCGCTCGCGGGAAAACACGCGAGTAAGGAGCATATTCAAACAAGGCTATCTTGTCATCCGGGATCTTTGGCCGTTCCTGCCCTGTACCGTACAGCAGGACCGCGCGCCTGTTCAGCACGTCCGCCGCGTTTGCACTTTCTTCGAAAAAATCACGTGCATCCATCACCGCTGCGGAGCCTAAAGTGAAAACGATCGGCGCCTCACCGGTATCGAGAAAATCGTCCAAACCCTGCGGCATTGTGTCGGCTTGCCCGTCGTAAAAACAAAAACCGGTTTGCAGCGCGTTCTTTGGCCAGTCAGGCTGCGGCTTGCCCAGCGCTCGAGAAAAAAGAACAAGGTGAAGATCATCCGAAAATTTCCCTTCGAATAATGGGTGATCGTTCGGGTCGAGTCCGAGGTCAGCGCGAAATTTCTTGTAGGGCTCAAACCAGCCGCTGAGATTCCATCTCACAAGATCAAAAGCGGCGCGGTGAAACAGAGGGCCAAGAAATCTAAGTTTTTCGAACCACGGAGCCTGCGGCGGTACGCCCGGATCATGTGCCGAGAAAAGCGAGATCGGTGCAAGCGTCGTCGAAACCCATTTGATGCCGGTCTTTTCTACGACCGATCTTGCGGCATAGATCAGTTCGCCCGTTATCAAAACATCTGCATTTTCAGCAGCAGCGAGCAGATCGTCGTACATCTGCGGAAGAGCAGGCATTATCAGATCGCCGATAATTTTTTCGGGCCCGGTTTTGGCGTCCACCATTTCACGAAACTCATCGGTATCGACAGCAGAGGGATCAATGTGCGGAGCCATCGGGGCAAAACGGAGACCGATGCTCTCTATCTTTTCACGGTAGAACGCCATAGACGCAAAGGTTACATCGTGGCCGCGGTTTTCCAGCTCGATCCCAATAGCGATCATAGGATGCATGTCGCCCAAGGACCCGAATGTTGCGAGGACGATCTTCATTTTGAAATTTGCGAGTCCTTGATTTCCTCAATTTCCCGGTCGGGAAGTGGTTCGATAAGTTCGGACGGAATCTTTTCGGCCTCACGCTGCCGCATTCGGCCCTTTATCTTAAA
>Ga0068855_100009161_pt1 | contig 11954 bp, 10 predicted proteins | sample KBSCornC52_FD_66592 | JGI IMG/M metagenome (GOLD analysis project Ga0068855, IMG submission 66592) | Corn rhizosphere microbial communities from Kellogg Biological Station, Michigan, USA - KBS Corn C5-2 | ecosystem: Host-associated > Plants > Roots > Rhizosphere > Soil ...
CGGCCGGCGGTCGTGTGCGTGGGCGCCTGAAGGCGCCTGAAAGTCAAACCCATGGTGAAGGGCCGGCGCCTCCGGCGGGCGCTCTGCAACGGGGGCGGGGGCGGGTCGCGTTGTTGGGCGGCGGTCGCTGCTTGTGGTCGCCTTCGTCCCGGATCCCTCGTCGCTGTCGTCGCCCGGAGGGAACCAGCCCGTCCTGGCGGTGTCCAGCCGCATCACACGCTGCTGTGGTCCGGCTCCGTCCGGCCGGACACCGCCAGGACGGGCTGGTTGTGCAAGCACCGCCGACAGCGACGAGGGATCCGGGACCACCCCACCTGTGGGAAGGATTCCCGCGCCTTCAGGCTCACATGGTCACCGCCGCGTGCGCGTGCCGAAGTGGACCCCGTCCACACCGCAGGGATCCGGGACGAAGGCGACCACAAGCAGCGGCCACCAGCAGACAGCGCGACCCCGCCTGACCCCCCGTTGCAGAGCGCCCGCCGGAGGCGCCGGCCCTTCACTTCACCATGGTTTTGACTTTCAGCCGCCCCACACAGCCGCCGGCCGCCAGCGCAACGGCCGGCACCTCACCGAACTGCGCCACCCAGCGGATCCTTCTTAAACCAGTGCGAAGCCGTAAGAAAACGCCCTTGACTGTCAAACCACTGACCAACCGCACCGGCCATATGCCAGCACCACCCACCCGCACCCGCCCGCACCACATCGGGATCAACTGCCCACCAGCCACCGCACCACAGCCGACCCCGACAAGGTCGGCCCCGCGGCCCTCAATGCTCGTGCGGCCCCGTCCGGTGCACCGGCCCGTGGCTGTCCTCGCAGTGCCCCGGCCCCGCGCTCGGCACCGTGTGCGAGATCTGCAGTACCTCGGCTTCGTCGTCGCCGAGGTGGTCGACCTGGAGCGTCGCGTGGCTGATGCCGTGCTCGGCGAGCAGGTGCCCCTGCAGCACCCGGCGCACCTTGTGGCAGTCTCCGCCGGGCACCACCAGCACGTGCGCGCTCAGGGCCGCCTCGCCCGAGGTGATCTCCCAGATGTGCAGGTCGTGCACCTCTATCACCTGCTCGACCGCCGCCATCTGGTCGCCGACCAGGTCCGGGTCGACGCCGGCCGGGGCGGCCTCCAGGAAGATGCGGGCCGAGGCGGTCACCAGGCTCAGGCCGGCCTTGAGCATCAGTGCCACGACCACGAGGGTGGCGATCGCGTCGGCGCGCCCGAAGCCGGTGAGCAGGATCACCAGGCCCGCGATGGCCGTGGCGATGAAGCCGAACAGGTCGGTGAGGATGTGCTGGAAGGCGCCCTCGACGTTCAGCGACGTGCGGTTGGCCTTGGAGATCGACCAGGCCGCGGCGATGTTCACCGCCACCCCGATCAGCGCCGTGGCCAGCACCAGGCCGCCGGTCACGGCCGGCGGGCTGATCAGCCGCCGCACCGCCTCGAAGGCCAGCACCGCGGAGAGCACCAGCAGCGTCACGCCGTTGGCCTGCGCCGACATGATCTCGGCCCGTTTCAACCCGAACGTGTAGTCCCCGCGTGCGGGCCGGGCCGCCAGCCGCATCGCGAACAGCGCCAGCAGGATCGCGCCGGCGTCGGTGAGCATGTGGGCCGCGTCGGACAGCAGCGCCAGGGAGTGCGCGAGCACGCCGATGACCACCTCGACGCCCATGAAGCCGAGGATCAGCGCCAGGCCGATCAGCAGCCAGCGCCGGTCCGCGTCCGCGGCGACGCCGTGGCTGTGACCGGCGTGGCCGTGCTCGGCGTGGCTGTGACCGGCACCGCCGTGGTCAGCGTGGTCGTGCCGGTCGTCGTCGTGGTTCTGCTCAGACACTCTGCTCCGCCCGGCCGGCTGTTTTGGGTGACACAGGAAGTGAATCGCACCTTTGCCGGGGGAAGCAAAGATGGGAACGACTTCGGTTTCCATTGTCGCCGCAGGTCAGTCCCGGCGCCGCCGACCCGCCGCCGCAGCTGTCGGCTACGGCCGGAAGATGAACCCCGCCAGCGGCGCGTGCACCTTCCACCCCAGCGACTCGTACAGCGCGCGCCCCTCGACGGTCGCGCCGAGCACGCTCGTCGAGGCGCCCAACTCGTCGGCCGCGTTCGCCAAGGCGTTCATCACCACCGAACCGAGACCGCGCCGGCGGTGCTCGGGCTCGGTCTCGATGCGATCCACGGTCCCGTAGTCCCCGACGTGGCCATACTGCCCCCGCGCCGCGACATCCCCGGTCGAGGTCAGGACGCGCACATAGGTGACACCGTCCTTGGACTCCGACGCCAGCGTGTATCCGTCCGGCACGACGACCGCCGCCGGCTCCACATCGATCGCCATGAGCCAGCCCGGATCGTCCTCGCTCCAGCCCTCGGGCAGCCACGCCGCCAGCTCCGCCGGCTCCACATGGCTCTTGAGCCACGTCAGCGGCTCGTCGATGGACGCGACGAGCTCCCGCACCGCCTGCTCCCGCGGATCCAGCAGCACGTGGCGCCGCAGCTGGTTCCGCGCACCCACCTCGATGCGCAGTCCCCACGGCGTGGCCACCGGCGCGGCGGTGCCGCGCGATACGGTCCAGCCCTCGGCCCAACGGTGCGTCAACTCGGCGGTCATGCGAGCCCTCCCGGTAATAAGTGCTTCCGATAATCGCACCTTACCGATGAGGACCGACAGACCCTACTGCAGCTCGCAGTCCCCGTATCCGGACTGGCCCTGGACGTCGTGGCAGGTGAAGTTCGCCACCGGACCCGGCACCAGCGGGGTGGACAGCGAGATGCCCCAGGCGGCCGTCGTCCCGCCGCAGCCCACGTGCAGGGAGAAGGACTCCGTGGACGGCAGGGTGTACCAGTAGCGCGAGGTCGAGCCGTTGCCGATGCCCTGCCACGGCGAGTAGCCGGACCCCTGGGACGCCTGCACCCAGACACCCTCGACCGAGTTCCCCGACACGCACGAGATGGTCCCGCTGATCTGGTACGAGACCGGGGCCTTCGACGTCGAGGGCGGAGGTGCGGCGCTGGCCGGGGACGAGGCGGGAGCCTTCGTCACGGTCTTCGCCGGGGGTGCCGGATTCGACGCGGGCTGCGAGGAGCCGGGCCCCGAGGGCGGCGGATCGGCGACCGGCGCCGACGAGGGAGACGACGCCGGCGTGGAAGCCGGCGCCGAGGGCTGTCCGGGCCGCGCGGAGTAGGTGAACCCCGGCGGCTGCGAGTAGCCGCCGGTATCGGTGGCGTCCGTCGACGAGCCGGTGGCCGCCGCCGCGCTGAGCGCCGGCTTGTGCGGCGAGGACGAGCCGCCGGTGACCGCCACCACCGAGACCACTGCGACGGCCACGGCTATGACGGCACCGACGGCGATGACGATCGTGAGCTTGCGGCGCGCCTCGGCCGGATCGGCCGGCAGCGGAACCGTAGGCTTGTCCTCCATTGCACCCCTTCGCGCGACCCGCCTCACCTCGGCGGGAGTCAAATCAGGATCGTTATAACGCGACCCCGACTTAGGGTGCTCCGATTCCTCAACGGAATTCTAAGTACAGCGGAGGCCGCTCGCATGACACGAGCCGGCGACTGATTCGGTTCAGTAATGCCCTCAGCCGCGGTCGGCGCGGCGCTGGTAGCGGCGGTTGAACCGCTCGACCCGTCCGGCGGTGTCCACGACCCGGCTGTTGCCGGTGTAGAAGGGGTGGCTGGCCGCGGAGACCTCGACGTCGATGACGGGGTAGGTGCGGCCGTCCTCCCACTCGACGGTCTGGCTGCTCGAGGCGGTGGACCGGGTGAGGAAGGAATAGCCGGCGGCCTGGTCGCGGAAGACGACGGGGCGGTAGTCGGGGTGGATGCTCTGCTTCATGGTGTTCCTCCTGCCCCTCCTAACGTCACAGAGCTGGGGTTATTCCCGGCCCGGCGCCGCGAACCCGTACACCGTCGTCGAGCTGAAGACCTGCCCCGGCAGCAGCAGCGTGGAGGGGTAGTCGGGCCGGTGCGGCGAGTCGGGGAAGTGCTGGGTCTCCAGCACGATCCCGCCGTACTTCTCGTACGGGCGCCCGCCGGACCCGATCAAGCTGCCGTCGAGCTCCGAGGACAGGTAGAGCTGGAGCCCGGGCTCGGTCGTCGCGATGCGCATGGTCCGGCCGCTCGCCGGGTCGCGGAGGCCGACGACCGGCCGCGGGCTCGCCGTGCGGCCGCCGCGCAACACGAAGCAGTGGTCGTATCCCCCGGCGGCCGTCAGCTGCGGATGCGGATCGGCCAGGCGCGCGCCGACCGGCCGCGGCGTACGGAAGTCGAAGGGGGTCCCGGCGACCGGAGCCGCACCGTCCAGCGGGATCAGCGCGGCGTCCACCGGCAGGAAGCCGTCGGCGGCGACGGTGAGCTCGTGGTCCAGGACCGTGCCCACGCCCTCCCCGGCGAGGTTGAACCGGGCGTGGTTCGACAGGTTCAGCACCGTCGGAGCCGTGGTCTCGGCACGGTAGTCCACGGTGAGGCGGCCGGCCGCGAGCGTGTACCGGACGCTGACGACGACCTCGCCGGGAAATCCCTCCTCACCATCGGGGCTCACCCGCGTCAGAGTGAGAGACGTACCACCGCCCTCGACGTCGACGACGCCTTCCGGCGCTTCCCACAAACGCGCGCCGAAGCCCGGATTTCCGCCATGCAAAGTGTTGGGGCGCGGGCCGTCGTTCAGCGCGAGGCGGATCTCGCTGCCGTTCAACGGGAAGGCGCCGCCGGCGATGCGGTTCGCGTAACGTCCGACGACACAGCCGTAATAGGCGCGCTCCACATAGTCCGACATTGTGGTGAATCCGAGGACTACGTTGGCCATGCGGCCGTCACGATCCGGCGTCGAGAGTTCCTGCAGGGTCGCGCCGTAGGCGAGGATCGTGGCCTGCAGGCCCGAGGGGTCGGCCAGGTGCCAGCTGTCGACCGCCGTGCCGTCGGGCAGGGCGCCGAAAGGTCGGAGGGCTGAAGATCGCAACGGGCTGCTCCTCGGGACGGGACGAACTTCATCAGAAGCTTGTGACGATTGTCAGGAAATGAGCTATTCTAACGTTGGAACACTGACATCAGATCACATGAGGCGGACGGAGCACTGAGGCGACCATGGGTGGGGCGACGGGTGGGACGAACGGTGCCGGGTCCGCGCCGCGGCTGAAGGACGTCGCCGAGGCCGCCGGCGTCTCGGTGAAGACGGTGTCCAACGTGGTCAACGGCACGGTGCACGTCGCCGCCGCGACCCGGGCCAGGGTGCAGGCGGCGATCGACGCGCTGGGGTACCACCCCAACGTCGCGGCGCGCAAACTGCGCACCGGCCGCAGCGGGGTGATCGCCCTGGCCTTCCCCGAGCTGCCCTCGCCGTACTTCGCGGAGCTGGCGGTCGAGGTGATCGCCGCGGCCCGGCGCCACGGCGTCACGGTCCTGATGGACGACACGGCCGGCGACCCGCGCGCCGAGCTGCGCATCGCCAGCGGCCTGGGCGACCCGATGATCGACGGCGTGATCCTGAGCCCGCTGGGCCTGGACCAGCACGAGCTGGTGGCCCGCGAGCGCCAGATCCCGCTGGTCCTGCTCGGCGAGGCCGACCTCGGCCTGGTCTGCGACCACGTGCACATCGACAACGTGGCCGCCGCCCGCGAGGCCGTGGAGCACCTGATCGCCGCCGGCCGCCGCCGCATCGCCGCGATCGGCTGGCAGGACCCGAGCCCGCGCGCCACGGCGCAGCAGCGCATGGCCGGCTACCGGCAGGCGCTGGCCGAGGCGGGGCTGCCGGCCGAGCCGGCGCTGTGCCCGCCGGTCCGGGCCTACTTCCGCCCGGACGGAGCGGCCGCGATGCGCCGGCTGCTGAAGCTGCCCGCGCGGCCCGACGCGGTGTTCTGCTTCAACGACCTGATGGCCCTCGGGGCGCTGCGCGCGATCCACGAGGCCGGGCTGCGCGTGCCGCAGGACATCGCGCTGGTCGGGTTCGACGACGTGGAGGAGGCCGAGTACGCGATCCCGTCGCTGACGACCGTGGCGCCGGACAAGACCGGTATCGCCGAGGCCGCGGTGGACGCGCTGCTGCAGCGGATCGCGGACGGGTACGGCGAGCCGGGCCGGCTGATCCAGCCGGGGCACCGCTTGGTGATTCGGGAAAGCAGCGGGGACTAGGTGCGGCCCGGCCGGAGCGGCAGGGCCCGCGGGCCGGGTCGATGAGGTCGATGACATCGGACCCGGCCACGCAGTCCCAGCGCCCGCCCGGCACGCCCCGCCAGGCGGACCGTCGCGGCGGCGGATGCCCGCCGTCATCGCCGCCGCGAACGCTCGAGCAGTGCCTGCGCGAGCACCACGACAGCGAGGAACGCGCCGTTGACGGCGTCCGTCATCGCCGAGCCGTACTGCGACAGGTACCGGTCGATCAGGTGGTGGATCACCGCGAGCAGCAGCACGCCGCACACGGTGCCGCCGATGGTGCCGTAGCCGCCGGTCAGCAGCGTGCCGCCGATGACCACCGCGGCGATCGCGGTCAGCTCGTAGCCGACCCCGATCGTCGTCACGCCCGAGCCCAGCCGTGCGCCGCCCAAGGCGCCCGCCGCGCCGGCGAGCGTCCCCGACAGCAGGTACACCAGCACCTTCGCCCGCGCCACCGGCAGCCCGAGCAGCACCGCGGAGTCCTGATTGCCGCCGATGGCGGTCAGCGTCGCGCCGTAGCCGGTCCGCTCCATCAGGACCCAGCCGATCGCGAACAGCACCGCGACGATCCCCACGGGAACCCAGGTCCCCTCACCCAGGTGCCGGAACCACGAGCCGGCCGGCACCAGATACGTCGTCGAGCCCTGGTTCGTCAGCGCCTGCAGCAATCCGCGCGCGCCGAGCAAGCCGGCCAAGGTGACGATGAACGGCGCCATCCCGCCATACGCCACCAGCAACCCCTGCACCGCGCCCCAGGCGGCACACACCACCAGCGGCAGGACGATCGCCAGCCAGGGACTGCTGGTGGCGCCGCGCGCCGCGAGCACTCCCCCGAGCGCGTACAGCGAGCCCACCGACAGGTCGATGCCCCCGGTCGTGATCACGAAGGTCATCCCGAGCGCCAGCAACCACACGAACGCGTTGTTGCCCAGGATGGTGCTCACGTCCGACCAGGACGCGTCCGACGGCGAGGCGATGGTCGCCACAGCACACACCGCGACCAGCACCACCAGCGGCCCACGCCGCTCGGCCCGCCGTATCCACCGCTCCCGCTGCGTCTCCGCGCGGCCCTCGCTCCCCGATCGGGGCTGCGGGGCCGGCACCGGCGCCATCGTCTCCGGCGTGCGCACGCTCATCGCGTCCCCCGTTCCCTGGACACGTAGACGGCCAGGCAGATCAGCACGGCCTCGACGATCTGCGTCGTGGACGTCGGCACGTTGTGCTGGATCAACACCGCCGAGGCCAGCTGCATGAACATCGCACCGGCCACCGTCCCGAGCACTCGCACCCGGCCGCCGGACAGCGGCGTCCCGCCGACCACCACAGCGGTGATCGCGCTCAGCTCCATGTTCAGCCCCTGATTCGCCGGGTCGGCCTCGGCGCCGTGCCCGACGATCAGCACGCCGGCCAGCGCCGCCAGGATCCCGGACAGCACGTAGACGGTCACCAGGACGCGCCGCACCGGCAGGCCGGCCAGCAGGCTCGCGCGCTTGTTGTCGCCGATCGCGACCAGCTGACGGCCGAACGTCGTGCGCCGCACGGTGTACGCCACGGCTCCCGTGGCGGCCAGCGCGATCCACGCCATCACCGGCACCCCGGCGATGCCGTGCTCGCCGAGATCGAGGATCGAGGGATCCTCGACCGGCTTGGCGGCGGCGCCGTTCATCAGTTCCGCCAGACCGCGCAGGCCGATCATCAGCGACAGCGTCGCCACGATCGGCTGCACCCCGGCGAACGCCACCATCGCCCCGCCGACCAGACCGGCCGCCGCGCCGAGCAGCAAGGCCAGCACGATCGCCGGCGCCGGGCCGTACCCGATGTACAACGGGATGATCGAGGCGGCCAGCGCGATGGTCGCACCGACCGACAGGTCCACGCCCTCGGTACCGATCACCAGCGCCATACCGAGCGCGACGAGGACCGTCGGCGCCACCTGGAACAGCTGCACGCGCCAGTTCGACACCGACATGAAGTCGCTGTTCATCGCGGTCGCCACGGCGATCAGCACCACCAGCGCCGCGTAGACGCCGTAGCGCTGCGCGAGGTCCAGGACCCGATCGCGAGTGCCCGCTCCGTCTACGGGCTCGAGCACAGCCGCGGTCACGATGCCCCCTCCTCAGCGGTCTGTGGGGGCTCCAGGAACTCGAGCCCTGCTTCGGACCCTGCTTCGAGCCCTGCTTCGGCCCCGGAATCGGAACCTTCACCGGCCAGCGCCCGCATCAGGTTCGGGGCGGTGACCTCATCGCCGTCCAGCCGCGCCGCGACCGATCCGGTGTGCAGCACCACGACCCGGTCCGAGCCCTCGATCAGCTCGTCGAGCTCGGAGGAGATCAGCAGCACGCCGATCCCCTCGGCGGCCAGCTGGTCGATGATCGTCTGCACCTCGGCCTTGGCCCCGACGTCGATGCCCCGGGTCGGCTCGTCCAGCAGCAGCACGCGCGGGTTCAGGCACATCCACCGGGCCAGCAGCACCTTCTGCTGGTTGCCGCCGGACAGGTCCTGGACCAACTGAGCGGGACTGGAGGCCTTGATCCGCAGCCGGGTCATGAAGAACTCGACGATCCGGTCCTGCCGGGCCGTGGAGACGATGCCGGCGCGCGACAACCTCGGCAGCGCGGCCAGCACGATGTTCTCCCGCACCGACAGCCCCGGGATGACGCCGTCGGCCTTGCGGTCCTCGGCCAGCATCGCGATCCCGGCGCGCACCGCGGCCTGCGGACTGCGCCGCCGGATCTCCTTGCCGCCGACCTTGACCGCGCCGGTGGCCGGGCGAGCCCCGATCACCGCCTGCGCGGTCTCGCTGCGCCCGGCGCCGAGCAGTCCGCCGAGCCCGACGACCTCGCCGGGCTCGACGTCCAGGGAGACGCCGCGCAGCCGGTGCCGGTCGGTCAGGCCGCTGATGCTCAGCGCCGGACCGCCGGGACCGCCGGGGCCGCCCGCCTGACGGTCCCGATCCTTGCCCCGGCCCCACTTCCGGCGCGCCGCCGGCAGCAACTCGCCCAGCGCCTCGTCGTCCGGCGCCGCCTGCCGCTGCGCCTTGTCCGGCGCGAACGCCGTGACCCGGCCGTCGTGCGCGGCCAGCAGCGCGCGGCCGAGCATCAGCGCGACCAGCTCGGTGCGCGGCAGCTCGGCCATCGCCCCGGTGTGCACGGTCCGGCCGTCGCGCAGCACCGTGACCCGGTCACAGATCTCGTACAGCTCGTCGAGCCGGTGGCTGACGAAGACCACCGACGCGCCCTGCTCCCGCAGGGTCCTTATGACGCCGAACAGCGTCTGGACCTCGCGCGGCTCCAGGCTGGAGGTCGGCTCGTCCATGATCACCACTTTGGCGTCGAGCCGGACGGCCCGGGCCAGCGCGACCATCTGCCGGGCGCCCAGGCCCAGCGTGTGCACCGGCGCGGTGACGTCCACGCGCACGCCGTACCGCTCCAGGATCTCCCCGGACATGCGGTTCATCGCGCGCACGTCGACCAGCCCGCGGCGGCGCGGCTCGCGGCCCAGGAACAGGTTGCGCGCCACCGACATCATCGGCACCAGGTTGACTTCCTGGTAGATCGTGGAGATCCCGGCGGCCTGCGCCTCCAGCGGCGTGCGGAACGCGCGTTCGGTCCCGTGCAGCGCGATGACGCCGTCGTCGGGGCGGTAGACGCCGGTGAGCAGCTTGATCAGGGTGGACTTCCCGGCGCCGTTCTCCCCCATCAGGGCGTGCACCTCGCCGGGGCGCACCAGCAGATCGGCACCGCGCAAAGCGTGCACGCCGCCGAAGCTCTTGACCACCTCGCGCGCCTCCAACGCGGCAGGAGCGCCCGTGGGCGCTCCTGCCTCCGGCGGCACGGAGGGGTCTGTTTCATCCGGCCTCGTCGGCACGGTTCCCTCCTCAGTAAAACCCAGGAATCTCAGATCTCACGGATCTTCGAATGTCACAGATCTCAGATGTCACAGATCTCAGATGCCACAGATCTTCAATGACACTGCTCCCCGCGCCACCAGCTCAGTAGACCTGGCCGCCGGTCAGGGCCTGCTGGGCGTTGGCCTGGGTGAAGTGGTTGTCCTTGATGATCACCTTGCTCGACACCCCGGAGCTGCCGAAGAAGGACTGCAGGGACTGGAAGGCCAGCGGGCCGAAGCGCGGGTTGGTCTCGACGTCGGCGTAGATCGAGCCGGAGGCCACGTCCTGCACGGCCTGCTGCGTGCCGTCGATCGACACGATCTTGATGTCCTTGCCCGGGGTCTTGCCGGCCGCGGTGATCGCCTGGATCGCGCCGAGGGCCATCTCGTCGTTCTCGGCGTAGACCGCGTTGATGCCGGGGTTGGCCTGGAGCATCTGGGCCATCACCGACTGGCCGTCGGTCTGGTCGAACTTCCCGGTCTGGGAGGCGACGACCGTCATGGTCGGGTACTTGGCCTTCAGCTCGTCCTGGAACCCGTTGGTCCGGTCGGTGCTGACGTTGTTGCCCGGGGTGCCGGTCAGGATCGCGACCTTGGCCGTGCTGTTGGTCGCCGCGGCCAGGTCGTCGGCGGCGATCTGGGCCTGGCCGTAGAAGTTCGAGCCGATGAAGGCGATGTAGTCGGCGCACGCGGTGCCGGTGACCGTGCGGTCGATGGTGAGCACCGGGATCTTCTTGGCCTTGGCCTCGGCCAGCGCCGGGCCCAGGCCGTCGGAGTTCTCCGGCGCCACGATCAGGACCTTGGCGCCCTGCGCGATCATGTCCTCGATCTGCGAGTTCTGGGCGTTCACGTCGGCGTTGGCGTTGCGCTGGATCAGCTTTATCCCCAGCGACTTGGCCTGGCCGGTGATCGAGTCGGTCTCGGTGGACCGGAACGGGTTGCTGGTGGACTCCGACTGCGAGAACCCGACGATCGTCGAGGGATCGGTCAGGTTCAGCTGCGGCACGCCGCCGGCGTAGGACTGGGAGGTGCAGCCCGGGCCGGACGCGGAGGTCGCGACCACCTGCTGGGCCGCGGTCCCGGTGGAGGACGCGCCGGAGGCGGAGGGCTTGGCGGCCGACTTGGCGCAGGCGGCGGTGCCGGCCAGGCAGGCCACGGCGAGCGTGGCGGCCATCGCCGGCCGGGTCAGGGTGCTTACACGCGGGCGCATGGGGCGCATGGGAGCAGTCACATCCTCGTCACGGGCGGTTTCGGGGGTGCGCCGACGCGCGGCTGAGGGGCGCGCGGCAGGGGTCTTCGACGGTTCCGTGGTGCGGTGTGCAAAGTGTTTCCAACGATGTAACCGCTACTTATGCACGTCCGGCGCCCAGATGTCAACCCTCTCAATACCGCACGCAAATCAGTTCTCAAAGCTCGATGATGACTCGGAGCTGCGCTTTCCCGGTTTCTATAACGATCCGACCGCAGCGCCTGCTCAACACAGGGTCTTGACGCCCTCGCCCTTCGGTGTCTGAATGAGGCATTACATCGTTGAATCAGGGCCGCTCTACCACCGGAGCCTCATCATGTCCCTGCCCCACTCCCCGCTGTCGCGCCGCACCGTGCTGCGCACCGGCGCCCTCGCGGCGGCCGCACTGACCGCGAGTCCGTCCCTGGTGTCCTCCGCGTCCGCGGCGTCCGCGCGGATCGCGCCGGCCCGCGGCGGCCTGTACACCCCCAACGCCGCTCCCCTGGCGCCGACCGCACTGCTCCGCCTGCCCCCGGGCGCCGTGCGCGCCTCCGGCTGGCTGGCCGGGCAGCTCCAGCTCCAGCTCAACGGCCTGTGCGGCAGGTATCAGGACACCTCCCACTTCCTGGACAAGTCCACGACCGGCTGGCTCAACCCCTCGCAGATCGGCTGGGAGGAGGTGCCGTACTGGCTGCGCGGCTA
>Ga0068855_100009167_pt1 | contig 11950 bp, 8 predicted proteins | sample KBSCornC52_FD_66592 | JGI IMG/M metagenome (GOLD analysis project Ga0068855, IMG submission 66592) | Corn rhizosphere microbial communities from Kellogg Biological Station, Michigan, USA - KBS Corn C5-2 | ecosystem: Host-associated > Plants > Roots > Rhizosphere > Soil ...
CAGGCAAGACAAAAGGAGCTGGGTGGGCAAGGGCTTGACGTGTTTGCAGCCGGAAGAGGAGCACTGCCTGGTGGCGCTGTCGGAGGGTGGTGAGGATGCAGTTACGGTGCGGGAGTTCAACCTGAAGACGGCGACGTTTGTCGAGGGAGGGTTTGTGGCGCCGCATGGCAAGCAGGAGTTGGACTGGCTGGACAAGGACACTCTGCTGATTGGGCGGGACTGGGGGCCCGGGACGATGAGCGCTGCGGGATACCCGCTCCAAATGAAGAGGTGGAAGAGAGGAATGCCGCTGGAGAGCGCGGAACCTGTGTTTCGAGCCAACCCCAAGGACGAAGGAGTGAGTGTGACCACCCTGACCGACGGACAGGGACATCGGGTTGTGTTTGTGCTCGACAGGCGCTCGTTCTTCGAGACGGAAGCATACGTGGTTTCGCCAAGCGGGCTGAAAAAAGTCGGGCTCCCATTGAAATGCGAGATGAAAGGGCTTGAAGACAACCAGTTGGTGGTTTCGGTTGACGAGGAGTGGACGCCGGCGGGTCAACAGAAAAGGATTCCGCAGGGCTCGGTGATCTCGGTCGACATGGCGGAGGTGACGAAGGATCCGGCTCACTTGAAGCCGGTGGTTCTGTTCAGTCCGACATCGCGGGAATTTGAGCAGGACGTGTCGACAACGAAGAATCATGTGCTGCTGACAACGCTGGATAACGTGCAGGGACGTGCTTACATTTACACTCACGGGAAGGACAGGGCCTGGACGCGAACGAAGATGCCGGTTCCGGATAACGCGACGATTTTTATCGCGACGACGAGTCTGCTGGACGATGAATTTGTCGTTGGGGTGACAGGATTTCTGACGCCGTGGAGCGCGTTGATCGGCGACGCGGCGGATGGATCGCTGAAAGTGGGCAAGACAGAAAAGCCGGAGTTTGATGCCGCTAGCGAAGTGGTGGAGCAGTACGAGGCGACCTCAAAGGATGGGACGAAGGTGCCTTACTTCATCGTGCATCGCAAGGGGATCAAGATGGATGGGAGCACGCCGACACTGCTGTACGCGTACGGCGGGTTTCAGATTTCAAGCACTCCGTACTACAACCCGGTGATCGGAAAACTGTGGCTGGAGCGTGGCGGAAGCTTTGTGATGGCAAACATCAGAGGCGGCGGGGAGTTCGGACCTGCATGGCATGAAGCGGGGTTGAAGACGCACCGCCAGCGGATCTATGACGATTTCTATGCTGTGGGGCAGGACCTGGTAGCGCGCAAATTCACGTCGCCGGAGCGGCTCGGGATCTACGGTGAGTCCAACGGCGGGTTGCTGATGGGCGTGGAGTTTACGCAGCATCCGGAGATGTGGAAGGCGGTTGTGATTCAAGTGCCGCTGTTGGACATGCTGGGGTTCGAGCATATGTCGGCGGGAGCGTCGTGGGTAGGCGAGTATGGATCGGTGAGTGTGCCGGAGGAGCGCGCGTTTCTGGCTTCGATTTCGCCGTACAACCAGTTGAAGGAAGGTGTGAAATATCCTGAGCCGTTGATTTTTACAACGACAGCGGATGATCGCGTTGGCCCTGTGCATGCGCGGAAGTTTGCGGCAAAGATGGAGGAGTATCACGAGCCGTTCTTCTACGACGAGATCACCGAGGGTGGCCATGGGGCGGGTGCAGACAACAGGCAGGCAGCACGCACGGAGGCGGAGGAGTTCACGTATTTGATGATGAAGCTGGTGGACTGAATCCCAAGTCGAGAGAAGGAATCGGAACGGCTGAAGCGAGAGTGCTTCAGCCGTCTTTCTTTGCCGGCCAGACGTACGGAGCGGCTTTGTGGGTCCAAGGGTCTTTAGAGTAACGACGACGCATGAGAGCGCCGGCTTCGCGCGCGATGGAGGGAACGCGATCGCTTGGCTTGTAAGATTCTTCGGACGATGCGTGATAGCAGCCGTAGCGGATCGTACGGAGTGTCAGGTAGAGAGCTTCGGGAATGCCGGGATCGTCGGGGTGGGCGCGGGCGTAGTCGAGGACTTGTGATCCGAGGTATTCGTCGGCACTGCCGAGGGCAAGCAGAGCTGTGGTTTGCTTTTCGCCAGTGGCGCGCATCGATGGGGTAAGGAAAGCTACGGATTGGGCGTGAACTGGCGAGGTGTTTGAGGTGTAGATGGTGTTCCAGTCGCGGCACCACCAGTTATCGGCGAAGCTCTGGACGAAGTCGTAAGAGGCGGATCGCTGAACGCCGGGATCCAGGAAAGGTCGGAGCCCCGGATTGCGCAGGATGGCCATGAGTGGATGGAAGCCGATTCCGGACCCTGCCTCCTGCTCCAGTTTCTGCGGCAGGATCGGGAGCATCTGAGCGGCGATTTTTTCATCGTGGAGCAGGACGGCGCGCACCCAGGTCATGATGGCGAGAGACTGGTTGAGGGGTGCGGGAAGGGCCTTGGACTGCGCAGATCGGGCGAGGGCTTCGAGAGGTAATGCTTTGTTGAAGAGGTCGACGGCATCGTGGCTGAATTCCACGGAGTTCCTGGATTCCTTGCAGTCGTACTTGCGCTTCGGATCCTGCATTACCTGAAGGCATTCATCGAGAGCGTATTGCTGTTCGGAGGAGCGCTCGAGGATCTTGCGTGGCGCATCGGCAAGAGCTGCGTCGAGCGAGGTTGCAGTGCGCATTCGAAGCCCGGTAAAGAGATTGACAGCGGATTCGCTGCCTGTGGTTTCGACGTGGGGGAAATCGGATTCGAGTTCGCGGCGCGCATCGGCTGCGTGGCCGGTGTCGATCATCAGGCGTAGACGATGGTAGGTGACGGTGGGCCAGGCGGGCGAGGAGGGCTGGATGTGGCCGGCTGCTTCGATGAGGGCAGTTGATTGAGGATCGTCTGCGGAGGCCTTGGTGAGCGCAGCGACCAACCAGGGCAGGCTGCCGGTGTGCTGCTGCCACGCGATAAAGGCGTGCCTTTTAGCAGCACCGGATGGAGATTGAAAAGAGATGAGCCAGTCTATGAGAGGCGCGCTGGAACTCAGATCGTCGGCATCGCCGAATGCTTTTTCAAATTCGGACGGTGATCTGTTGGGAGACTCCTCATATCCGAAGTCTTCGCGGATCGCGGATGAATCGAGCTTATTGTTCAGGTACCAATCGAGGTCGTCGAGGTCTTGTTTGTAATCGGGATCAGGTTTAGGGCCGGCGAGGGCGGAGGAGATTTCACGAAGGCGCGCGGTGGGTTCCGTACGCAGGCGAACAAGGTTGAGCATCTGCTGCACCGCATTCGGCGAGATGCCGGGCAGTTGCTCGCTGCGCATGGACTCGAGTTGTTGCTGGGCCTGTTTCATCAGGTCGGGATTGAATTCGGCCATCCCCTCCTGAGAGTCGTCCTTTTTCGCCGTGAGAAATGCTTCGCGAATGAGTGTGCGTGCGACGAGGTAACGCGCGATGCCGTGCCAGGGTGAGGCGGGATCCTGCGCGATGCTTTGAAAGCCAGCGCGGGATGGAGCGAACTGCGCGGCGTAGAACTGCGCTGCGGCTTGCTGGTAGGCACGGTCCTGACGGAGGAGAAGCGGTGCATTGGCTGGAGCGTCGGAAGGCTGCGTGGGGTGTATGGCGGGCTTCTGCTCAGGCGGAAAATATGATTGGCCCGTACCGCCGCAGTTCGAGAAGACGGCGTCCTGGGCTTTGATCCAGTCGGCGAGTTCGGGGCTGTGCGGGCCCCATGTTTTGGCGCGATTCTCGACGGTGGCAACAGCGGTGCGGAAGGCGTCGGCCTGGCAGTTTTCGTACTCGCCGGCCAGGAAGAAGCCGGCGCGATAGACCATGTTGAACTGCTTGACCGGATGAATTTCGGATTGCGGCGGAGCATAGCGGTCGCGGGCATCGAGCCAGAGGTCAGCGGGACCGGGAGGTTGATTGTAGTAGGTGGGGGTGGCGGATTGTTTTGCGTCATCTGCCTGCTTCGCCTGTTCATCAGTGGACTTGACGGGCTGAAACGGCTTCTGTTCTTCCGGGTTGAGGACGCCGCCGTTGAGGTACCGGTATGCGAAGGTGAGGTCGGCGCGGTTGTAGGTTGTCAGCAGGACGCCGAGTTTGCCTGCAAGGAATTCGGTGGGGTGATCGGCACCCAGTTTGCGCACGAAGACGTCCTCAGAAAAGAATGGGCCGCATGCCTGGACCGAGATGAATGGAAAGATGGCGGCGACCGCGAGGGGCAGGAGAGAGAGGGGCCGTTTCATGGCTGAATCCTTTGGGCCGGATTGTTTTCGCTGATGAGCGGCAGGTCCTGGCGCCATCCGTGATCGGGAAAAATGTAGACACGCTTGCCGGCGAGTGAGCCGGAGTAGCGTTCGCGGGTGGAGATGCCGATGCTGGTGCTGCAGAGGGGCTCGCGGATGCGGAACTGCGGGAGGTACGCGGGGGCGAAGCGGCGGTCTGGTTCCATGCGGAAGAACATGGGTACGGCTTCGTCGATGGGGAGGCCGCGAAGCCAATCGTCGGAGCTGCACCAGGAGGCGAGCGCGGTGATGGAGAGCGGAAGCTGGGGCGGCAAGCGGCGGCGGATGTCATGCAGCAGACGTGCGTAGAACGAGCGCTGGGAACGGCGAGCATCGAAGTCAATTTGCAGAGCTGCGATGGTGGTGTCGGCAGTTGCGGTGTCGAGTATGAGATCGGCGGTGGTGCGTTCGAGACCGGGCGCGATTTCACCGGGGGCTTCGATGCGGATGACGGAGATGCGTTTGATTCCAGCTTGGTAAATGATGGGCTGACGGCGTGGGATGACGTTGACAGTGCGGCTGAGGAGGATAATGCGATCGAGCGTAGCGATGGCCGTGGTGCGGGGATCGATGCCGGCGAGATCTTCGCGGCGCTCCCAGACCCAGAGAGTGCGGGTTGGAAGAGAGCTCATGCGTCCGGGTGGGGGCGCGAGATTCAGGGCGTCAGGCTTGAGACTGAGACAACAGATGAATAGCGAGACGAGGCCCAACGACTTGCCGGCGAGCAGTTGCATTGTGATGGACAAGACAAAGGATGTACGGAATCGGGCGGCCGGTCAAGCCGAGCGAATCAAGTGAAGCACGTACGGCCGGCAATAATCCCCTGAAATTAAGGACGAGTGCCGATCCGGGGGCGCACGGCAGGCAGGGCAACCTAGAATAAGGAGACGCGGAAAGTGCCCGGCAAGATCACTGCGCTGACGCGAACAACTGTGTGCTGGAGGGCGGAGTGGGAACAACAACAACGACAGTGGGGCGGACATTTGAACAGAAGCTGGACCTGCTTGCGGAAGTTGCGGTCAAGGTTGGGCTTGGATTGAAAGAAGGCCAGGAACTGGTGATGACGGCTTCGCTGGATGCAGTGCCTCTCGCACGGCGAATCACCGAGCAGGCGTATCGCGCGGGCGCGCACCTGGTAACGACGCTCTATGCCGACGATGATGCGGCGCTAATGCGCTATCACTATGCTCCTGATGCGGCGTTCGATAAGGCTGCGAAGTGGCTCTACGATGGGATGGGCGCGGCGTTCAAAAGCGGAGCGGCGCGGCTGGCGATTGCAGGCGGAAATCCCTCGCTGCTGTCGAATGAGGATCCGGACAAGGTGGGGCGCGCGAATCGCGCGGTTTCGACAGCGTACCGGCCCGCACTGGAGTTGATCACGCGGCACGAGATTAACTGGACCATCGTCTCGAGCGCAACGCCAGCTTGGGCGGCGCAGCTGTTCCCAAATGACGCGGCGGATGTTGCGGTGGAAAAGCTTTGGGATGCGATTTTCAGGACAACGCGGATCAATGTCGATGATCCTGTGAGCGACTGGAAGAGGCATGATGCCGGATTGCAGAAGCGCGCGGCTTATCTGAACGAGAAGCGCTACTCGGCTCTGAAGTATCGAGGCCCCGGGACCGACTTCACGTTGGGACTCGCGGATGATCACGTATGGATGGGCGGCGGGACTACGGCAGGAAATGGGATCTATTGCATCCCGAATATGCCGACGGAAGAGGTGTTCAGCATGCCGCACAGGGATCGTGCGGACGGCACAGTGACAGCCACGAAGCCTCTGTCGCACCAGGGAACGATGATCGAAGGTATCCAAGTGAGATTTGAGAAGGGGCGCATTGTTGAGGCGCATGCGAGCCGGGGCGAAGAGGTGCTGCGCAAGCTGATTGATACGGACGATGGCGCACGAAAACTCGGAGAAGTGGCGCTGGTTCCGCACTCGTCGCCAATTGCATCGAGCGGAATGGTGTTTCTGAATACCCTGTTCGATGAGAATGCGGCTTCGCATATTGCGCTGGGGCAGGCCTATTCATCCTGCGTGAAGGATGGCGACAAGCTGAGCAAGGAAGAGCTTGCGGCGAAGGGCGCGAACGACAGCCTGATTCATGTGGACTGGATGATCGGATCGGACAAGCTGGATATCGATGGAGTGACTGCAACGGGGACTGTGGAACCGCTGATGCGTGGCGGTGAATGGGCGTGAGACGTAGGGGCCGGTGATCAGCGGTCAAGGGTAGGGTCAGGGTTCAGTAAGACGAATCTCGCGCGTCGGGCGAGGACCGAATGGCAAAGATAGGGATCATTGGCGCGGGAAGCGTCGGAGCTACGATTGCGTACGCGGCGCTGATTCGCGGCGTCGCGCGGGAGATCGGGCTGTTCGATATTGCGCGCACAAAGGTGGAGGCAGAGGTTCTGGACCTGAACCACGGACTGCTTTTTCTGCCGCAGGCCAAGGTTGATGGCTCGGATGACGTGGAGGTGCTGCGCGGCGCTGACGTGGTGGTGATGACCGCGGGCGCAAAGCAGAAACCGGGGCAGACGCGCATGGACCTTGCGGAGGCGAATGCGCAGATCTGCGCGAAGCTACTGCCGGATGTCATGCGTGTGGCTCCGGACGCGTTGCTGCTGATGGTTACCAACCCTGTGGATGTGGTGACGGAGATTGCGCTTAAGCTGACGGGCCTGCCTTGGCAGAGTGTGATTGGATCGGGAACGGTGCTGGATAGTTCGCGTTTTCGGTATCTCGTCGCGAAACACTGTGATGTCGCGGTGCAGAACGTACATGCGTACATTGCGGGGGAGCATGGCGACTCGGAGATTCCGCTGTGGGCGAGCGCGACCATTGGGTCGATTCCGCTGAGCCAGTGGAGCGTCCCCGGCCACGGACGGCTCACCGCGGCTGACAAGGAATCGATTGTGAAGAACGTGAAGGAAGCTGCGTATCAGGTGATTCAGGGCAAAGGCGCAACCAATTATGCGGTGGGGCTGGCGGTGTGCAACATTCTGGAGGCGATTCTGCACAATGAGCGCCGGGTTCTGCCGGTATGCGGACAACTGTGCAATTTCAGAGGCATGGAGAACGTGTGCCTGAGCTTGCCGCGGATTGTGGGGCGCAATGGGATCGAAGCGCCCCTGCCGATTCCGATGACAGTGGATGAAGAAACCGGGTTGCAGCAGAGCGCGGAACGGATTCGGAGTGTGGTGCGGGGCCTGGGGTATTAGCATTCAAGATTCGGGAGGCAGATTCTTGAGACAGGTCTTCTGCTGCTGATTCCCGGCTCTGACGATCGCGTTCAAGCCCTGCATAGAACCGCTTGATACCTGTTGCGTACGACGTGCTACATTGGGTGGCTTATGCCGGATGCACAACAGATAACCGGTATCCAATTCAAACAGGCGGAGACTGCAGAGGAGTTCGAGCAGATACACCGTCTGAACCACCGTATCTTCGCTGAAGAAGTCGGACAGCATGAGCGGACCAGCGACAGACGTCTGGTGGATAAATTTCACAGCAGGAACCGCTACTTTATCGCGCGGCGCGGCCATGAGTTGGTTGGGATGATTTCGGCCCACGCCGGGCCTGAGTTTTCGATCGCGAGCCGTCTGGAACATCCGAGCGTGCTCCGGGCGCTGCGAGCGCCACTGGAGATAAGACTGTTGGCGATCTTGCCACAGTTTCGCAATCGGTCGATATTAACGGGGCTTTTCTGGCAGGTGAGGAGCTATGCGCGTGCGAATCGTCACAGCGACCTTCTGATCTCTGGCATTGTGGAACGGGTATCGATGTACGAGAAGATCGGCTTCACTCCGATGGGACCCGCTGTGCGCTGTGGCGCAGCGGAGTTCGTGCCGATGCGGCTCTCGCTGGATACGGCGCAGGAGCGGTTTGTCGGACGCGAGCGAATGTATGGCGCACGTTGGCGGCGAGGTCAAAAGATAAGCCTGCTTCCTGGGCCCGTGGCTACGTCGCCTTGTGTGACTGCAGCGTTTCATAGCGAACCAATATCGCACCGATCGCAGCGGTTCATCGATCTCTACCAGGAGATGCGGGGCCGGTTGAGCGAGTTGATGGGCTGTCTTGAGACCGTGGTGCTCTGCGGATCGGGGACGCTGGCAAATGACACGGTGGCTGCGAATCTGCGCCGAGCATTCGGCAGCGCCGAAGGACTCGTAGTTTCCAACGGCGAGTTTGGCGAACGGCTCATTCACCAAGCGGAGTGCGCGGAATTGCGTTGTCGCCAGTTGCGCTTCGGGTGGGGCAAGCCGTGGAACTTCAAGGAAATCGAAGAGGCACTGGAACTGCGACCGGCGTGGATCTGGGCGGTACATCTGGAGACGAGTACCGGCGTCCTGAATGACCTACCGCAACTAACGAAGATGGCTGCACAATATGGCTCATCAGTATCGGCCGATTGCGTAAGCAGCCTTGGCGCGGTGGATACATCCGGTGTAGGACACGAGCTGTTTCTCGCGAGCGGCGTATCGGGAAAGGCACTCGGGGCATATGCGGGGCTTGCGTTCGTGTTCGTTTCGCATGAGGCCCTGGTGAAGCTCGGAGGAAAAACGATTTGCCCGACGTTCGATCTTGCTGGGGCGCTGCGAAGCGCGGGGCCAAGGTCCACGCTTCCCTCTTCCTTATTGCTGGCTGCGCTCGGAGCGCTGCGCGAACACTACGACGGCGAGACAGGGCGCAAGAGCCGGTACGATCATTACAACGAACTGGGTCGTTGGACGCGAATGCGGATTCGCGAGATAGGGCTGGAGGGATTGGCAGCTGAGCAGGACGCGGCACCGACGATTTCGACATTCCCGCTGCCCTCGCCGGAGTTCGCTCAGGAGTGTCTGCGTGCTGGATTCCTGATTGCGCATGAGAGCGACTATCTGCGGAAGCGAAATTGGGGGCAGATCGCGACGATGGGCCATCTCGATCGGAACTCGCTGGAGCCGCTTCTCGAAAGGGTGGGGACTCGTGCCTTGATTCACTTGCCAGGGTGAAAACAGGTATCAGCAACTGAACAGACGTGCGAAACTGCAGCCAGGTAGATATATTCAGGCCCTATCGCGAACGCGAACATGCGAAGAAGCGGGTGATGGTGCGCTGGCAGCTGAGGTGGAGCGGATAGCAGGGCGACAGTGAGCTATTCGTGTCGGATGACCACAACGCAGAAGCACCATCAAGGAGAATCGTTGCGAGCAGTTTACTGCGGTCTTCGGAATTGGAACTGGTAATCGCTGTAGTCGATGGTGACGGCGGTGCGGCCGAAGAAAAAGCTGGAGGATTCGGCGTGGGCGTGCGTGGCCATGGCGTAGCCGGTCATCTTGACGTAGTGGCGGGTCATCTTCGTGGTTCCTGCGAAGACTGATGGTTTCTTCGAGGCGACGCCGTCGACTTCTACGAGGGTGTGGTCGTGGGCATCGACCCAGAGCGTGCCTTCGACCAGGTTGGGTGCTTTGTGGCGCGGAGAGATGGCTACGGCAAGGCAGGTGCGACCATCAATGACGCGTGTGACGCCGGGCTTGAGCTGCATTTCGTAGTTCGCCGAGGTGAACCAGGATTCCGCCACTCGTGCAGGGTCGTTGATGGCCTTTTCGTTTTCGAGCAATGGATGCAAGCCGTATTTCAAGATAATTGCTGAGCCGGATTGCGAGAGGATGGTGTACTTCTTCCCTGCCCCTTTTCTATATGTGACACGAACGGTCATCTCAGCGCTGGGGTGTGCCTGGTCGTTTCCGCGGTAGACAGCGTAATGCTCGGTGTTGGTGTATTCGACGAGATTGTTGTGGCGAGAGACGTTGGCAGCCTCCAGGTCGCGTATCACCGCAGAAGGATCGGGCTGCTGCGCCGGTAGAGCGGCTATCCAGAGGAATGGCAACAGGCTGACGGTGATCGTGCTGGCTGAACGGACTTGCATAACTAAATATCAGGACGGCTCTGCCGTCATTATCGCGCTTTCAGAGTTCGATGCGTCGAGATGGGATTGTGACGCTTTCGAGAAATTGTGAGCGAATGCTGCCAAAGAACGTCACGTGTATGTAGATGCGAGGTGACGGGATAACGTCAACCGAAGCTATCCGCGAAAACATTTAACTGGAGAGGCTTGCAATGAGTGTAGATAAGGCGAAGTGTGTCCGGGTGGCGGCATTTGCCACAGGAATGCTGATGATGTGCGCGACTGGAGCTATGGCACAAGGGCCGGAGAAGCAACCCCGGATTTACCAGACGTTTTACCTGAAGAATGCGACTAGCCAGCACGCGGCCAATGACATTCAGACAGCGATGCGAAACATGATTCCAGAAGCGAAGATCTATTACGCACCGACGGAAAATGCGCTATCGGTCAGCGGAAATGCAGAGGAACTTGCGCAGGCGCAACGGATGCTTGCGGACCTGGATAGGCCGCAGAAGATCTATCGGGTGACCTATACGATCAGCGACGGACACGGCGCGCCAAGACACCTGGCGATGCTGGTATCTCCGGGCCGGAGTGGGATTACGAAGCAAGGCACACGCGTGCCGATCATGACAGGGTCGTACAAGCAGGGCGGTGGGGAGCCGTCGAACACGCAGTTTCAGTACCAGGACATCGGGCTGAGTATTGAAACGTCGATGGAGGGGTTCGGAGACGGATTGCGATTGATGTCAAAGATCGAGGAGACGAGTGTCTCAGAGCAGAAGTCGAATGTGGGCATTCAGGATCCGATCGTGGATCAGTCGGTGCTGGAGGCGCAGTCGGCGGTGAATTCTGCGAACCCTGTGACGCTGGGGTCGCTCGGTATGCCTGACGGCAAGCACATGGATGTTCAGGTGTCGATCGAGGCGGTGCAGTAGGCATAGCCAGCCACACAATTCGTGGATAGCTGAGGCGCACGAACTGATCTTCTATTCCGGAAGACCGGCAGCGCGGGACGTTGTTGTAGAACTGCAATTTGTCTGTTTGAAATTCGGACTGAGATGAACGTCAATCTGCTTCAGAACGCCAGTTCCGGCATTCACGAAGCCGTGCGGAGTTCCTGCTTTGACGACGAGGATGTCGCCGGGTGATGTATCGCGAATTTCATCTCCAGCGACGAACCGTGAACTGCCTTCCTGCACGATGGCGATCTCGTCGTAGTGTGAGTGTGAAGAGGCGCGCCGCGGCCCGGTTTGGCTTCGACAATGAATATGGAGACTGCGACGTCGGCGTTGTCGGCGCCGACGAAGTTGTATGAGCTGCCGATGAACGGCAGATCTTCTTTACGAACGATGTGCATGGAGTCTCCTGATTCTGTTTTTACTTCAGACAACATACTGGCTCGATTGATGTGTTAGTACGGTGCCAAGCTTAATGCCAACTTAAGGCCGACGCCCCATTTGACACACGAAAGTGCTAAAGGATTCAGCTATTTATTTCGTGTGCGAATCGCAACCTTGCGCGCACACCGTGTTTGTATTCAATGTGAACGGCGCAGCAGGAAGCAGCAAGAGCCAAGCTTCCAAAGCTGGTCAGCTGGTTCGGTAAAGTCCGAAGGGACGGAGGTATATATGAAGAGCATAGGTAAATGGGTACTTGGAGCAGCAGTTTTGGCCGGTGGCTTAGTGCTTGGAACCAACACGGCCGACGCAGCCCAGTTGAGAGTGGCAGTGGGTATCGGAAATGAGGCCTACATTCCTCCGTGCCCCGGTCCTGGATACGCGTGGGTGAATGGATACTATGACGGCGGCT
>Ga0068855_100009171_pt1 | contig 11949 bp, 13 predicted proteins | sample KBSCornC52_FD_66592 | JGI IMG/M metagenome (GOLD analysis project Ga0068855, IMG submission 66592) | Corn rhizosphere microbial communities from Kellogg Biological Station, Michigan, USA - KBS Corn C5-2 | ecosystem: Host-associated > Plants > Roots > Rhizosphere > Soil ...
AATACCTTGTATGCAAAAAGTTCCTATGCCCCAACCCACTTCACAGGCCTGCTGTTTTTCCGGATTTTTCCCGAAGCTTTTCTGCTGACAAGAAAAATCTCGTCATTACAACAAATTTATGGGTAAACTTAAACTCCATTGGAGAGGACAGGGTGAGGAAAAAAAAGAAACAGCCGGTACCCCCCGGTACCGGCTGCTAACCTAATTAAACTATAACCAAAGCCGGCGCGACTGGCCGGCGCAGAAGAGACGTTTATGGGGCCAGGCAAAATGCAACGCTTGCGGATGCATCGTACTGGCTTTGCCTGCCGTTACCGTTTACAATGGTTGACGCCACGTACAAATACTCAGCAAAGGCTGCCACACCCGGGCAGGTGCCCAGCATGCCGCTTGCCGTGTTGGTGTATGTTTGGTCAACAATGGTACCGGGTGCAATGGCGCCCTGGGTGTGGTAAAAATTGTAAGCACCTTTAATAATGGTGTAACTGTAGGTACCAAAACCCATAGGCTGCGATGCTACCCAGTGCGCCGATACAGCGTCACTCAGTGCAGTGTATTTTAAATAACCGCAATTCGGGTCGGCATGATTGAGGCCGAGCATCGGCATATCCATAGCTGCTACACACATCTGGTTGTTGATGAACAACAGGTTGCCCATAGTGGTACCTGCAACCAGGTTATGGCTGGCATCAAAAAACTCAACCGTTAACTGGTACGGACTGCCCGAAGCGCTGTTTGCCAGTGTGGTGCTGTCGAGCAGGCAGCCCAAATCGGTTTCCAGGTAGGAGTAAACGGGATTGTGTACCGCATAAAAACCATTGGTATCGGCTTTTTTAACTTCAATAATATCGTAATAACCATTTGAAGGGTCCATGCGCACTTCGGTCCAGCTGTCAAACCGGGGCGCAGAGTTTATCAATACTTTATAATACCTGATGCCGGAATTCCAGGCGTGGTAATGATCGATATTTACCGGCAGCGTACCACCAAATGGCGAGCTTTGCGGAAACTGGTACGGATATGCGGGCAGCGAGCCGGTATTGGTCATACCGTCGGCGCCAACCAGGTTCCAGGCTACATAGCCTATGCCTTTATACAAAAAGTTATCGGGGTTTAAGGTTAAGCAATACTCATCAATGCCGCCATCGGTAGCAACGCAATAGGTGCCGGGGGCAATAATGGTGACACTTGAAGGCCTAACCGCTGCGCTGGTGATAAACAAACTCACATTGCCGCTGGTTTGTGAAACATCAACCATAGAGATGATGTTGGCCGGGTCGCGATCGGCTACCAGGAGGCGGGTTTCGGAAGCATCGGCCCAGGTTAGGAAAAATGGCTGGGTTAATGAACCTGCAATAGTAACTTTAATGCCGGTTGATAACTCGATGCGGCTAATGGCCGAAAGCCCCTGCTCGCTAACGTAAGCATAAGTAAGATCGGATGTTAAAGTTAAACCAACTGCTCCATTAAGGCCGGTATACAATACTGTTGGCGTTCCCGAGGCAAGGTCGATACGGATCAACCTGCCAGCCCCTGTATATTCAACTACATAGCCCTGGTTGTGGGCTTCATCAACCCAAAGCTGCTGTGGCGAACTCAATCCGCTGGCAACAACAAATGCACCGCTGCGGTTGGCAGCCGCCAGGTTTACCCGCACCAGGTCGCCGGTGCGCTCGGTAATATAGGCAGTTGCTTCGTCGGACAGTACGCAAATATCTTCGGGCTGGTGATACCCAACGCCAATATGGGCATAAGCCGGGTTAAGGTGGTAAGTTACCCATTGGATATGCAGATCGTAGCCATAAGCAACAACGCCAATTTTGGCCAGGTTGCCTTCGCGCGTTTTAACGCAGAATACATCGCCGGCAACCAGTTTATTGGTAGCATCGTTATTGCCAATAATAGGTGTTGTGCTGTAATTGAGCGATTGCATAACCGCAGGGGTTACCTGGGCGAAGTTAACCTGGCCAAGGTTCACTATTTGCGCAGTACCCTGTGGCACCATCTGGCGGTTAACCGCGTCGATTTGTTCCCACCAGATATCGCCAGTTGTGTTAAAGCCGCTTAGGCCGCCGCTTTCGCAATCGAATACCCAGGTGCCTGTAATGGTTGTTGTGCCCTGCGAAACGATGCCGCCTACCGGCTGCACCAATTTGAGCCTTGAAACATAGCCCCCGTATTCCACGAAGACCAATTCATTGTGATTTTTAAGGTACTTGCAGCCAACTGCGCCGGCCAGACCTGAAACTAAGTTTTTCATAGGTAGATGTTTTGTGTTTAAATTGGATAAATGTTTTTGACAGGTTTATTTATTTTGCATAGATAAATTCTACGGGGTCAAAATTGCTTAATACGCAACGGAAAGCGTGCAGTATTCCTACGCGAAGTGAAGCGTAAATTTACCCGACTTTGAAAGAGGAGAATTACGTTGGTGAGTTGGTGATTAGACGGTGATGGGGGCGCGGAAATCTTTCGTCCCTTAGATGTGACCTTTATATAACATTGGCAATTTACCTTGCGTGCTGAGGGCAGCCCCTATGGGGCTGTTCTTCTTGTTATAAAATATTGCTACAAACAGGTAACGCCTACGGCGCATAAATGGGTTGTGGATACCTTGCAGCCCGGACGAGATAGTTGGCTTCAATCCTTAGGTAGCGACATCAGATTACTTTTTGGGCAGGTATTCGGCCGGGATAGGGTTATCCTTTCGTTCGCCGTCGTAAAACCAGCCCAGGATCCAGAAACGGGTGCCGTCATAAAAAAGTTCGATGCTGTTGATACCGCGCTCAATGATGGGGCCGTCTGCTGCATTGCGCGACTCATATGTGCTCCATACATGATAAATATTGCCAAACTTTTCAACCTTGCGGGATATTTCCCTTTCATCAAAACCATCCCTTTCCAGCGAAGGATCCGATAAACGGTGGTATTCCTTTAGGCTTACATAATGAAAGGTGGATTTACCGCTTTTGTTTACCCCGCCCCAGCCCACGTTAACATTCGGCCAGTGGAGCAGGCTATCGCGCTCATAATATACTGTGCCGCCTTTTTTAACGGTGACCACATCGTAATAGGCCTTAATAATGCCATCCAATGTGCTTACGTTATCGCCGTATTTGGTTGTTACCTGGGCACGGCTGTTTATGTTAAAACCTATCAGCAATGCAAAAATTAAAATGATGGCTGGCTTATTCATGTGGTTGTAAAAGGTTGATTAGCTAAAGATAAATGAAATTACACAAAGTTTAAACCAACCCGATCACGATAATCCTAAAATCGTATAAATCATGGTTCTGAAATTATTTCACCTTCAGCGATGCCATGACCTGGTCCGCTGTATCTTTCCATTTGGGCAAAAGGGCGAGGGGGCAATTAAAAGTAAACAGCAGTGCTTTACCGTCCAGATCGGTGAAAAAATAAAAAACAAACACCTTTTGGTCCACGGCGCTGTTGGTCATTTTAAAATAACCTACTTTTTTGCCGTTGATGGTTTTTACGCCGTTATCGCCCCATTGTGCATTGGGGTGCGATCGTTTTAAGTTTTGGATCATGAAAGCCTTATAGTCGGCCATTTGTTCAGGACGGACAGGTTGCGGGGTGAGCGCCACTACAATATTTACGTCGCCTTTGTCGTCGGTTAATACCAAATTGGGCTGCTGGTTGGCGTTGGGATATTTTTGGATGATGCCGTATGACGACATCGGTTTAAAATAATCGGGCACCATTAGTTCAACTTTGCCTTCAAGTATGCTGCGTTTTTCGAGTTTAATTTGTGCATGGCCAAAAAGCGGCAGCAGGAATAGCAATAGTAATGTGGAGGCCTTGAATTTTTGTGTCATGAGGGATATGCTGTTTTGGTATCGCAATTACTTGGCTGCCGTAGGAGCGCCGGGTTTTGTGGCGGCCGGTTTTTGAGGATCGGTTAAATTGTAAGCTTTGTTAATTTCGGCTATGATCTTTTTTGATTTGACTATAGCCCGATGGTAGCGGTCGCAGATTTCGCCGGTATAGGTTAGGTTACCGCAAATGTTGTAACCTTCGTCGGCCGATAATATGGCAAGCAAATTGTTACCGCCTGCAGGGTTGCGCCGTAAATTCCGGTTTTTGTATTCAAAAAACGATTGTTTGTGCAGGGTATAATTGTCGGTTGACGCCAATATGGATGGAACAATGCTTTGGTAAAGCGTTATAATATCATTTTGCAGGGTATCATCTTCAATGTTGCCCAGCTTCCCGCTCGATTTAAAACCCTCGTACCGCCCGTTGTTTGGCAAAAAGCCGGTGGTGTTAAAAAGGTAAGGCTGATACTTTTTTATACTATCGCCATCTATTTTGCCGGCCGGCGCCGAAACGATGTAAGTAAAGGCCTGGCCGGTGTGGAGAAACTGAATGCTGTCCTGCTGTAATTGTACCAGGTCGCCGGTAAGGTCTTTTTTTAGGCCCGTGAGAAATGATTTTACGTCGCTTTGTTCGTGGTTATGGTCGCTAATATCGTGCACCCAGATGGACAGGGTTACAGCAAAAACGATGATAGCGATCTCGATGCCGATCTCGCTCACCTTATGCCAGAATTTGAGCTTCCGGTCTTTCAGTGCTTTATATGCTTTTACGGCATGGGTTTTTATTTCATGTTCCATTGTTCGGACAGGCGTGTTTGAAGGTGCAAGTTAATGGGAAATATTTTTATTAGGAATAGTGGAGGAAAATAGTGGGGGATAGCCGGGCTGTGTTAAAGCGAGAGTTATAAAAATACAGAAAAGTGTTTCGCATTTTCATGTCCAGGTGTCGCTTTGTGTGTTTTTACAGGTAATATTTGTGATGAAATTTTACCACGGAGGGCACAAAGAATGCACAGAGTGCACAGAGATTTTATTTTGTATGTTGACCGGGCAGACAGAGGCGGAGCTTGATTTTTGGAGCTATCGAAGGGCGCTTTAGAAACGGATTAATGTTAGGCAATAATCTGCCACCCACGTTGGGTGTTGCCCAGGCAGGCAACACCCAACGCGGATAGAAACTAATGGTTATTTTATCTTAATAAATATTTCGGAATACTCCCAGCGCAGTGCAATACCATTGTCTTGCACTTTATATTCGAGGCGCTCTACCAGGTCGGTTAGTTTTTTCCGTTTTACATCAAAAGTTAAAACAGTTTTGGTTGAATCCATATTGGTGTCGCCATTTTTCTTGTCGCCCCATTGGCCGGTTTCCGAATTGAAAAATACGGTCCATTTTTTGTCGCCCGGAGTGGCGAAGAAACTGTATTTTCCGGCCGGCAGCTTTTTGCCGTCAACGGTAATATCTTTATCGGTGCTGAATATGGTGGCTTCGTTTGCGCCGGCCCTCCACAATTTGCCATAAGGCAACACGCCGCCCAGCATTTTACGCCCTTTTACCGAGGGGCTGCTATAGTCGACTGATACATTAGCTTCGCCTATTTTTCCGGTAGCCAGCATAGGCGGGCTTGGCCTTTTTGATTTATCAACCGGAGTTTGCGCGTGCAGCAAATTTGGCAGGGTTATTACCGTTAGGATTAATGTTAATACTTTTAGAGCATAATTCTTTTTCATATTTGGGTTGGTTTAATGTTTTTAATGATGGGTTGGTGACAAAGATAAGGGATTGTAATTTTATAACGGCATTAACGGAATTTAGAAAAAAGCTGATTATAATTGAATTGAGATAGATAGGTTCAAATCTTTTGCGGCGTTGTTCCTTTTATATGCATTAACATTAAAACATACACTTAATGAAAAACCTCATTCTTTCCATGGTCTTAATAGCTGCTTGTATTGGTTGCTTTGCACAAAATAGTCCGCAGCCAAGCCGGGAAGATAAACCACCAACCATAGAGGAACTGCGGGTGGGGCCGATGAAAGGACTTGGCGACCGCGCCGGTTTGATTAGATATATCAGTAGTGCAGATTCCGATTTTGTTTTCAAGCGTCGCGACGATGTTGACGGGAAACCAGATTTTTATGCCAGTGACCGTTACACAACCTCGGTTGAGCTTATAGGCAACGACGACGAGGTTATTATGGCCAGGTGGACATTCAATTTTGTTTCGCATAACGAGGCGGCTAATATAAAGGAATTGGACAGAATGAGGTATTTTGCCATGATAATGGCGGAGCCAGATGGCGCCGAATGGTTCGTCAATTTTTATAAACAGTTTATAAGCAATTTAACCATGCCCTATTCAGTGACGAAGGAACTGGCACGCATGAATAGGGTAGGTGAATTGGTTTATAACCCCGGGAAAAGATGTATAACGCTAACGATGACTTATAAGAAATAAAACGTGAACGAATGACATTAAGCGACCAACTGAATATCGCCGATAGAATTAAAATAACGGATTATTAGGTTATATTGGGGAAGTACAATAGTAATGTGAAGGTGTTGAGTGCACCGATGACACTAAGCAGGTAGTTAGCACAAGCCCACCTAACTAAACCCGATTGGAGCGGATACAGGCCATTGCGGTTAAGGCCCAGTGCAGTATAAGCGTAAAGCGGGGCTGCCGTTAATAGCAGCACAGGTATTGGTTTTCAAAAAAATGGTTCCTTGCTCAAACGCGGGAGACGCAAAGTATTGTGTCTCTACGGGAAAGGAAATTTCCCTGGTTGCTAAAATCTGCTTAAAATAACTGGCGGGATAATAATTAAGGCCAGTATGCATAAATAAAATTTGGTTTGGTCGGCGCTCCGGCCAATGGCGTTTATGGCTATCACAAAACCAAACATAGGGGCAAAAAGAAAGGTTCCGGGTATTCCGCATGGTGCATGTCCGGTTTGTGTGTAAGCCTGGGTTCGTGCTATGTCGCTATACAAAATTGCCAGGTACAACAAATAAAAAAATATGGTGATGGGGTGCTTTTTAATTAATTGCATGCCGGTTTTGCAGGTAGTGTTTTAATGTTAATACTGAAATTGCAGATAAGTGACCCTTTCGGGGAATAGAAAATAGGGCAGAATAGATGCGACATTTGCGGATAACGTCAGTCAATACCAAATGGTGAGATTTTAAAAAATCTCCAATGTTGTCAAATCTTCTCAATGCCCCAACTTTCCAACATTGCAACCTTTCAACCTTCCAACAAACAAAAACACCAAAAAACTTTAATCAACCTATTGAAAATCACAAAATAAGTCCGTACTTTTGCAGTCCCTAAAACTGCCCTCCATGTTGGTGGGTAGCAAGGGATAAAAAAAGTAAAGACAAAAAAGCAAAAATGCCTACTATTCAGCAATTAGTTAGAAAAGGTAGAGTAGCTCTGGTTGACAAGAGTAAGTCGCCAGCGTTGGACAGCTGTCCACAGCGAAGAGGCGTATGCACACGCGTGTATACCACTACCCCTAAAAAACCAAACTCAGCAATGCGTAAAGTGGCCCGTGTGCGCCTTACCAACGGAAAAGAAGTTAACGCTTATATCCCTGGCGAAGGTCACAACTTACAGGAACACTCTATTGTTTTGATCCGCGGTGGTCGTGTTAAGGACTTACCGGGTGTACGTTACCACATCATCCGTGGTGCACTGGATACATCAGGTGTTGCAGGTCGTAACCAACGTCGTAGTAAATATGGTACTAAACGCCCTAAACCAGGTCAGGCAGCAGCCGCGACTAAAGGTGCACCGGCTAAAAAGAAAAAATAATTAAGGAGGATAGAAAGCAATGAGAAAGTCAAAACCAAAAAAAAGAATCCTTCTTCCTGATCCAAAATTCAATGATATTTTGGTAACCAGGTTTGTAAATAACATGATGTATGACGGCAAGAAGTCAACCGCATACGCAATATTTTATAACGCTGTTGAAATTGTTGAAACCAAAACAAAAGAAAACGGCCTTGATACCTGGAAAAAAGCATTAAACAATGTAATGCCTGCTGTTGAAGTAAAAAGCCGCCGTGTAGGTGGTGCAAACTTCCAGGTGCCAACAGAAGTTCGTCCGGAGCGTAAAGTTGCTTTAGGTATGAAATGGCTGATCAACTATGCCCGTCGTCGTGGTGAAAAAACCATGATGGAGAAATTAGCCGGCGAGATCATCTCGGCTGCTAAAGGCGAAGGCGCTGCTGTGAAAAAGAAAGAAGATACGCACAAAATGGCTGAAGCCAACAAAGCGTTCTCGCACTTTAGGTTTTAATTAGTGAATGGGTGAATTAGTGAGTTATTGATTTGGTAATATTCTGCTAATCAGTAATCCGTTAATTCGCTCCTTCATTTAAACGATTGGTATTTAGTGAAGATAATTCCTTCTGGCTTTAAATTCACTAACTCACTAATTCACTAATTCAACAATTAATATGTCAAGAGATCTTAAATATACAAGAAATATAGGTATTGCCGCTCACATTGATGCCGGTAAAACTACAACAACGGAGCGTATCCTTTACTATTCGGGCGTTAGCCACAAAATAGGCGAGGTACACGAAGGTGCGGCTACTATGGACTGGATGGCGCAGGAGCAGGAGCGTGGTATCACTATCACTTCGGCTGCTACTACCGTTAACTGGAAATACCGTGGCCATACTTACCACATTAACATTATTGATACACCGGGACACGTGGACTTTACCGTAGAGGTAAACCGTTCGTTACGTGTACTGGATGGTTTGGTTTTCTTATTTTCTGCCGTTGACGGTGTTGAGCCGCAATCAGAAACTAACTGGAGGCTTGCCAACAACTACAACGTTGCCCGTATAGGTTTTGTTAACAAAATGGACCGCAGCGGCGCCGACTTTTTAAATGTTGTAAAACAGGTAAAAACCATGTTGGGCAGCAACGCAGTACCGTTACAGTTGCCAATTGGCGCCGAAGATAAATTCCGTGGCGTTGTTGACTTAATTAACTGGAAAGGTATTGTTTGGAATGAGCACGATAAAGGCATGACCTTTACCGAAGTGCCTATCCCTGAGGATATGATTGAAGAGGCAACTGAGTGGAGAGAAAAATTACTTGAATCGGTAGCTGACTATGATGACAGCCTGATGGAGAAATTTTTTGACGCTCCGGAAACTATTACTGAGCGCGAAGTACTTGATGCGTTGCGTAAAGCGGTACTGGATGCCAAAATTGTTCCTATGGTTTGCGGTTCGTCGTTCAAAAACAAGGGTGTACAAACCATGCTTGATTATGTGATGGAATTGTTGCCTTCGCCTTTGGATAACGAAGGTATCATCGGTACCAATCCTGATACAGGCGAAGAAGTTTTACGCCAGCCATCAGAAAAAGAGCCTTTTGCTGCATTAGCGTTTAAAATTGCAACCGACCCGTTTGTAGGCCGTTTGTGCTTTATCCGCGTGTACTCAGGTAATTTGGAAGCCGGTTCATACGTGTACAACATGCGTTCGGAAAATAAAGAACGTATCAGCCGTATATTCCAGATGCATGCTAACAAGCAAAACCCTATCCCTAACGTTGGGGCAGGTGATATTGCTGCGGTAGTAGGCTTTAAAGATATTAAAACAGGCGATACCCTGTGCGACGAGAAACACCCGATCATCCTTGAATCGATGAATTTCCCTGAGCCGGTTATCGGTTTGGCAATTGAGCCAAAAACTCAGGCCGACGTTGATAAACTGGGTATGGCTTTAGGCAAACTGTCTGAAGAAGATCCAACCTTCCGCGTAAACACAGACGAAGAAACCGGCCAAACCGTTATTTCGGGTATGGGCGAGCTTCACCTGGACATCATCATGGACCGGTTGAAACGCGAGTTTAAAGTTGAGGTTAACCAGGGTGCTCCGCAGGTTGCTTACAAAGAAGCTATCACAGGTACCACTACTCACCGCGAAACTTACAAGAAACAAACCGGTGGTCGTGGTAAATTTGCCGATATACAGGTTCACATTTCGCCAAGCGACGATGGTGTACCGGGATTACAGTTTGTAAACGAAATCAGTGGTGGTTCAATCCCGCGCGAGTTTATCCCGTCTGTTGAAAAAGGCTTTAAAGCTGCAATGGACAATGGTGTACTTGCCGGTTACCCGCTGCAGAACATGAAAGTACGTTTGTTCGACGGATCGTTCCACGCTGTCGATTCGGACGCTTTATCTTTCGAGATTGCTGCCCGCAGCTGTTACCGCGAAGCATTGCCAAAATGTAAACCGGTATTGCTGGAGCCAATCATGAAGATTGAGATCCTTACCCCAGAAGAAAACATGGGTGACGTTATCGGTGATATGAACCGTCGTCGCGGCCAGCTTTTAGGTATGGACTCACGTGCAGGTTCGCAGGTAATTAAAGCAACTGTGCCACTTTCCGAAATGTTTGGTTATGTAACCCAGTTACGTACTATTACTTCGGGCCGTGCTACTTCAACCATGGAGTTTGATCACTATGCTGAAGCGCCACGTAACGTACAGGAAGAAGTAGTTGCCAAAGCAAAAGGCAAAAAAGCTGCTGCGAACGCGTAAGTAGTTAAATACGTTGTAGAAGTTGGAAGAGTTGTAAAGGTTTTACTTTTATAACAATTACAACCTCTACAACATTTACAACAATAAATAACCAACCAACCCTAACAAATAGCTCTTAGGGAAGGTTAAAACAAAAACAACATGAGCCAAAGAATCAGGATCAAACTAAAATCGTACGATTACAACCTGGTTGACAAGTCAGCCGAGAAAATCGTAAAAACAGTAAAGCCTACGGGCGCTGTAGTTAGCGGACCACTTCCGTTACCAACTGAAAAGAAAATCTTTACAGTATTGCGTTCACCGCACGTAAACAAAAAAGCACGTGAGCAGTTTCAATTGTGTTCATACAAACGCTTATTAGACATTTACAGCTCGAACTCGAAAACTGTTGATGCCTTGATGAAACTTGAATTGCCTAGCGGCGTTGAAGTTGAAATTAAGGTGTGATAGTACCGGAAGAGTAGATATTTAGAATCAAGAGCCAAGAATCAGGATTCAAGATAAAAGAAGAAGCCATTTCGAAAGAGGTGGCTTTTTTGTTTTGCTTGTATTTTGTATTTTTGATTTATGAAGACTTATTTGTTATATCCAAATGGGGATCAGGAAAAAATGATTGCTGATTTCTTAGCGGCGAATAATATATCTTTTTTTGAGGATGATGACGCTGAAGAACAACTTCCTCAACATGTACTGGACGGCATTAAAAGAGGGCAGGAGGATGCAAAGGCTGGCCGTACGATAACCTTAGAGGAATTCAGGAAAAGATTTTTGTCGGCCAGATGATCTATGAAGTAGTGATTTCTGAGGCGGCAACGGAAACGTTTCAAGATATCAGAATTCAGGTGGAAAACCGGTGGGGTACAAAATATGCTGACCAATTTGAAGAGAGGATTGCCCGCGTTTTGGAAATAATTTCATCTGCGCCGTACGCTTTTAAGTCGACAACTTTTGACCTGAATATCCGCAAAGCTTTTATCCATCGAAACTGCTCAATGTTTTACGAGATTGACGGTCTCATCGTGACAATTTTATTTTTCTGGGATAATAGGCAAGACCCGATATTCTTATAATAAATTCCGTCCGCACCGTCCTCAATCTACGACCTCTCAAAATCGGACGGACAAAACATTCGTTAAAATTTAATTCTTAATGCAACCTTTTTCAACTTTGCGGAGTCTGCTCAAATATGAAACTATTGTTTTCCCTGCTTAGCTTATTTTTCCTGCTGACCTCTGCTAATTTAAAAGCTGCCATTGCCGATACCTCTGCGAAAGAAAAACAGTTCACCAAAACGGAACTTGAGGCCGATGTGAACTATTTAGTGAAGACCATCGCCGATGTACATCCCGACATGTACCATAGCATCAGCAAAAAACAATATCAAAAGTTGACAGATAGTGTGATAAAATGCCTGCATGATGGGATGACGGAAAAGCGAGCATGGCAGCTAATTGCCCCTTTGATTGGCGCGCTTAACGAAGGGCACAGCAACTTAAACTATCCAAACGATCTGGTTAGTAACCTTAAAACCGG
>Ga0068855_100009175_pt1 | contig 11944 bp, 5 predicted proteins | sample KBSCornC52_FD_66592 | JGI IMG/M metagenome (GOLD analysis project Ga0068855, IMG submission 66592) | Corn rhizosphere microbial communities from Kellogg Biological Station, Michigan, USA - KBS Corn C5-2 | ecosystem: Host-associated > Plants > Roots > Rhizosphere > Soil ...
CGAGGCGGATGGCACTATCACCCACAGTATCGGGAAAGGGGACAGGGCGACCTACGATGCGAATACCGGCGAGGTCGTTCTTTACGGGTCCCCCGATGCCGTGAAGGGAACCAACCACGTGCAGGCCACCGATCCGACGACCATCATCACCCTCAATCGCGACGGCCGGATGAAAGCCGTCGGCCCGCACAAGACGACCATCGTGGATATGTCGCGCAACGACCCGAAGAATCCGGACGGATCGACGCCCGCGCCGGGCAGCAGCCCGCGTCCCGCAGCCACCCCGCGCCAATAAGGTGATTACGCCCAATCCCAGGCCCACGAAGGGCAAGGAAGTTCTCCGCACCGACAAGCTGGTGAAAATCTACGGCGAGCGTGCCGTGGTCAATGGAGTGGATATCAACTGTCACGCCGGCGAAATCGTCGGCCTCCTCGGCCCCAATGGCGCCGGCAAGACGACGAGCTTTTACATGGTCGTCGGGCTGGTCCGCCCCAACAGCGGGCGGGTCTATTTCGAGGACCGGGAAGTCACCGATTACCCGATGTACAAGCGGGCGCGGATGGGCATGGGCTATCTGCCGCAGGAGGAATCGATCTTCCGCAAGATGACGGTGGAGCAGAACCTCCTCGCCATCCTGGAGATGCAGCCGCTCACGCGCAAGGAGCGCAAGCATCGCTGCGAGGAATTGCTCAACCAATTTGGCATCGAACATGTCGCCCGGCAGCTCGCGCTCACCCTCTCCGGCGGTGAGAAGCGGCGCCTGACCATCGCCCGCTCGCTGGTCATGAAGCCAAGTTTGCTGATGCTCGACGAACCGTTCAGCGGCGTGGATCCGATTGCCGTGTATGACGTCCAGCAGATCATCAAAAATCTCGGCGATTCCGGACTGGCCATTCTCATTACCGACCATAATGTACGCGAAACTCTCAACATCGTGGACCGCGCCTATCTTGTTCATGAAGGCAAGGTCGTGACGCAGGGCGAAAAGGACTTCCTGCTCAACGATCCGATCGCGCGTCGCGTGTATCTCGGCGAAACATTCCAAATGTAATCTCAACAAAAGGAGACCCAAAAACATGCAAACAGCCAACGTCAACGTCCCCGTCAAAGTCACCGGACGCCACGTCAGTGTTACCGACCCCATCAAGGATTACGCGACCTCCCGCGTCGAGCACTTGCATCTCGACTATCCGCGCATCATCGAGGCGCACGTCATTCTCGACGTCGAGAAGCACCGGCATTTTGCGGAGATCATCCTCCACTGCACGAACCACATCACGATCGAAGCCAGCCACGAGACCGACGACATGTACGCCTCCATCGATGGCGTCGCGGCCAAGATCGCACAGCAGATGCGGAAGTACAAGACGAAGATCCTGCGCAACCATCGTCCGCGGCAGCAATCGATCCGCCACATCGAGGAACAGGTTCTCGAGATCAGCCCCTCCTTCCACGAGCACGAGGAATCGGAGCCCCAAGTCATCAAGACTGAGCGCTATCCGGTGAAGCCCATGTACGTCGACGAAGCCGTGCTGCAGATCGAAATGTCGAACCGCCAGTTTGTGGTCTTCCTCAATGCGAAGACGGAAAAGGTGAACATCCTCTACCGGCGCAAGGAAGGCGGCTTCGGCCTGATGGAGCCGACGTTCTAATTCCGGCTCTTGATCTTAATCCCTCGCGCTGATTCAAGGCGGGGGAGGTTGAGATTTTACGCTTCCGAAGACCTACTGCGCCGCGGACAATTGATCGCGGTGCGTGGGCGTCGGCCGGCCGGGCCGGAAATGCTCGAGGTGGTGCAACTGCGCCACCAGCGTGGGCGTCAGTTCCTGGACGGCCTGAATCGCGTCGCGCACCGTCTGCGCGAGCGCTTCGGGGGCATTTTCCGCGCGGAGATTGATGATGAGCTGTCCACGCTTCGAGGGCTCGGGCAGCTTGAGAGAAAGCTCCGGCACAAAATCGTTGCGCACGAGATTCACCGCGGCGATTTCTCCGGCGAGCGCCTCGGCCGGGCTGTAGGTCATCTTGAGATGCGCGACCTCGGCGCGCTGCACGCGGAGACGATCCTGAATATCGCGCGCCAGCTCGGTGAGCACCCGCTCGGTATCGAACGGCGTGGTCGCTTCCAGCTCTACGGTGGCATTGAGCCAGCCCAGCAGCGCTTCGCCATCGGCGTAGACATCGTAGTCCACTTCCATCGTCGGGCCCGTGCCGTGTACGTCGCGTTCCAACCGCGAATACCACGCGTCCAGATTTGTCCCCTCGCGCGCCGAGGCGGAAAGCACCGTGGCCCGGGGGAATTGCGCCGCCAGCCCGGCGTGTAATTGCTCCACGCGTTCCGGGCCCAGCAGGTCGAGTTTATTGATGACGATGATGTCGGCCTCCTCGAGCTGCTTCTTATAAATGTAGACCACCTTTTCGGAAAAATTGCCGCCGCTCTCCAGGCCAAGCACGCGCGCGGCGCGCACGGGATCGACCAGCACACTCACCGGCGCGATCGTAAAATGATCGCCGTAAATGCGGCGCAGCGGATACGTGACCGTGGCCACCAGGTCCGTGCAACTTCCCACCGGCTCGGCGATAAAGACGTCGGGCTGCGACGCGGTGGTCAGCCGATCGGCCGCTTCGACCAGCGAATTGAACCGGCAGCAAAAACAGCCGCCGGGAATTTCCTCCGTGGCGAAGCCCTTGGCCCGCAACATCTGCGTGTCCACGAGTTCGCGGCCCTGGTCGTTGGTGATGAGTCCGACTTTCAATCCGCGCTCCGTGAGGCGTTGGGCGAGTTTCGCGACGGCCGTCGTTTTGCCGGCGCCGAGAAACCCACCGATCATGATGTAACGGGCTTTGGTTGGGGATGGAGATTCAGGCATGCAGGAGGGAAAAAATGTGCCGCCATGCATATAGCGTTGCCGGCGGTTCGACTATGTCTTTTCCGCGTAGTATCGATTGGCGCGCCAGTCGCTCCGTTAACGCATTGGACTATTCGCTCACTTCCAGGCGGACCGCGCGCAAACGCAACGCATTCCCGATCACGGAAACGGAACTCAGGCTCATCGCAACTCCGGCGATAATCGGGCTGAGTAAAATGCCGAAGAAGGGATAGAGCAGCCCGGCGGCGATCGGGATGCCGATCGAGTTGTAGACGAAGGCGAAGAAGAGATTCTGCCGGATGTTGCGCATGACGGCGCGGCTCAGATGGATGGCGCGCACGATCCCACCGAGATCCCCTTTCACCAAGGTCACCCCGGCGCTTTCCATGGCCACATCAGTGCCGGTCCCCATGGCGATGCCGACATCAGCCGCGGCCAAAGCGGGCGCGTCGTTGATCCCGTCCCCCGCCATGGCCACCACTTCCCCAGCTCGGCGCAAGGCCTCCACCCGCGCGTGTTTGTCGCCGGGCGCAACGCCCGCCTCGACCTGGTCGATGCCCGTCTGTTCCGCGACCGCCTGCGCAGTCCGCGCATTGTCACCGGTGAGCATAAGCACTTTGAGACCGAGACCGTGCAGGGATTGAATGGCGGCCTTCGTGGATGGCTTGATCGGATCGGCCACGGCGAGGAGACCGGCGGCGCGTCCGTCTCGCGCGATGAAGACCACTGTCTCGCCGCGCTTTTGCAGCGACTCCGCCTGGGCGGCCAACACTTCGATCTCCGCCACCGCCTGCTCACGCAGGAACGAAAGCTTCCCGACGAACACGGCGTGGCCATTCACCTTCGCCGCCACGCCACCGCCCGTGGTGGAGCGGAAATCGTGCGTCGGGGCGATCGGCAATTTGCGGTCGTGAGCCGCCGCGACAATGGCTGCGCCCAACGGGTGTTCGCTCGATTGTTCGACCGCAGCCGCCAGCGCAATGAGTTCGTTTTCGTCCAGACCGTCCAGCGCGTGCGCCTCGACCACTCGCGGTTTGCCTTCGGTCAAAGTACCCGTCTTGTCCACGACGATGGACGTCACCTTCTCCAATCGCTCGATCGCCTCCGCGCTCTTGATCAGCACACCAGCATGCGCCCCCCTCCCCACCCCCACCATGATCGACATCGGTGTCGCCAGTCCCAAGGCACACGGACAAGCAATGATGAGAACGGCAACCGCGTTGACGATCGCCGAGGTCAAGCGCGGCTCCGGTCCGAGCCAAAACCACAGCAGGAACGTGATTGCCGCGACACCGAGCACGGCCGGCACGAAGTAGCCCGCCACCCGGTCCGCCAGCGCCTGGATCGGTGCGCGACTGCGTTGCGCCTCGGAAACCATCTGCACGATCCGCGCGAGCACCGTCTCGCTGCCGACGTGTTCCGCGCGCATGATGAAACCGCCGGTCCCATTGATCGTCCCGCCGGTGACCGCATCGCCCTCGATCTTCTCCACAGGCATCGATTCACCCGTCAGCATGGATTCATCGAGAGCGGATTTACCTTCGAGGATGACGCCGTCCACCGGCACCTTCTCACCCGGGCGCACCCGCAAACGCGCCCCCGGCTGCACCTCTTCGAGCGGCACCTCTCGCTCACCGGCGTCACTGAGCACTCGCGCGGTTTTCGGGGCGAGATCCAGCAAGGCCCGCAGCGCATCTCCGGTGCGACGACGCGCCCGCAATTCGAGCACTTGTCCGAGAAGGACCAGCACGACGATCATCGCCGCCGCCTCGAAATAGACCGGGGGAGCGTGGGCATGGCCGGACGCGTGCGGAAAGACCTCCGGCGCCAACATGGCAACCACGCTGTAGCCATAGGCCGCACCAATACCCAGGGCGATGAGCGTAAACATGTTCAAGTGCCGGGTCTTCAAAGAACGCGCACCGCGCTCAAAGAAGGGCCAACCGGCCCACAACACGACTGGTGTCGAGAGAAGGGCTTGTATGCAGCGCGAAACCGTTCCCATCGCCCACTCTGGCGTCGCCGGGAGTAGATGCGGCATCGCGAGTAGAAAGACGGGCAGAGTCAAAGCCGCGCCGATCCAAAAGCGGAGTGTCATATCGCGCAATTCGCCGCCGTCCTCCGGTTCCACGGTCACCGTTTTAGGTTCCAGCGCCATGCCACAGATCGGGCAACTTCCCGGGCGATCCTGCTCGACCTCCGGATGCATCGGACAGGTGTAAATGGTCTTCGCCCGCCCCAACTGCGGCGCAGCGGACTCCAGGGCCATGCCACACTTTGGGCAGGTGCCAGGCCGGTCGCTCTCCACCCCCGGGCACATCGGGCAAAAGTAGGGCGCTGTTGTTGCCGCAGGCTTCGTCGCCGTATGCCCTCCACAGCAGGAATGCGTCTGCGCCGCAGGCGTGAGACGGTTTTCGGAACCCGCCTCCGCCTCAGAACTGGAGGGAAGCGCGCCGTCGCTTCCGCACTCACCCGCCTCCCCGGCACCGGCGGAGGCGCGCCCTGAGACTTGCTGCCGCTTGTCCCCTACGTCGCCGCCTCGGCAGTGTGCTCCAGCAGTGGGGTCTCCGCAGCTGGTATCCACCTGCGGTGCAGGCTTGCTTCCGCAACACGAGTGGGATTCCTGCACAAAGGCCGCCGGATTTGCCGCGAACTTTTGCTGACAATGCGTGGAACAAAAATAGTAAGTTTTCCCTTGGAACTCCACTTGCCCAGCGGCCGACGCTGCGGCCACCTGCATGCCGCAGACTGGGTCGGTAAACAGCGCACTTCTGGTATCGCAGCTCATTTCAGGAACCGGGAGAGGGCGGTGCGCAACTCGGCCAGCAGTTCCGCCGGTTTCATCGGTTTCGCCTTGGCGTGCTCCTTGTGCGTGCCGTGCCCAGCCACGCAACATTCGACATGGTTGGTGAGCAGTTCGACCCCGAGGGCATCCAGTGCCGAACGGACCGCGGAAATCTGATTGAGGACATCCACGCAATAACGATCCTCATCGAGCATGCGCTGGATGCCCGCCACCTGTCCGCCGATGCGCTTCATCCGCGCCTGGAGTTTGGTTCGTGTCTCGGAGTTCATGGCATTACATATACCCCCTATGGGTATAATGTCAAAACCCCGCTGATTGGGGCAATTGCCCATGCGGTCGGCGAGCGCCTCTCCCCGTGTGGAAGGGCGCTACTCCGCCAGCGCCCCAATATTGGGCGGCGACGAATCGCCGCCCTCCAGCAAGCGGATCGCTTGCCGGCAGAACCGGCTCAAAAACAAAACCGGCCGGAACCTTTCGATCCCGACCGGTGATGATGTTTTGCGCTTGCAAGCGCCGGATTACTTCCGGCGGCGGCGCATGCGCTGGAGGCCAAGGGCCATGCCCAGGCTGCCCGCCAGCATCGCCATCGAGTTTGGTTCCGGAATCGCCATGATCGCCACGTCGTTACCACCGGTGAAGGTGTCGGCGGCGAAGTTCGCCGTGTAGCTGATGGCGAACTCCTGCCCGTCGGTGCCGTAGACTGTGTTGAAGCCCGTCAGATTCGGATCCGCGCCCTGCTGGTTGGCGAAGGTGTTGACGACATTCGACGCCCCGGTGATCAGGAAGAAGATGTGACCATCGAGATTGAACTGCTGGGTGCTGTTGTTGTAGCTCGCGTCGGTGTAGGTGAAGCCGTTGACCGGCGAGATATCGAGATTGGCGTTACTCAGCGTCAAGGTGCTGCCCGACATGGCCACGCGGTCATACTGCAACGGGCCAGTGGTGTTGCCGCCGGTCGTGCCGTCGTTGGTGCCGCCGATCTCGAGAGAGAGATGGGCAACTCCAGCCGTGCTGGCCGTGCCGAGGGTCACCGTGCCAGTGGCATTCAACTGGCCGATAGTGCTCAGGTCGGCTACGCCACCGGTGTTGCCGGGGGCCACCGTGCCGCCACCGAGCGCGTCACTGGCCGCATTAATCGCCGCCACCTGCGAGGTGATGTTGTTGCCGCTGGCCAGCGTGGCGCCCGAGGCGATCGTCGTGTTGCCCTGGATGGAACCGCTGACCACCAGCGTGCCGGCGCTCACTGTCGTGCCGCCGCTGTAGGTATTGGCGCCGCTCATCGTCAGCGTGCCAGTGCCCACCTTGTTCACCGCCAGCGCACCAGCTGTATTTTGGATGGTGCCGCCGAAGGTGCTGGTCTGGTTGTTCGCGCCCACGGTCAGCGTCGGCGAAGTTGCCGCCGCCTTGTTGTCGATCGTGCCGGTGCCACTCAGACCGTTGATCGCCTGGTTGTGGCCGTTGACGTCGAGCGTGCCATTCACCGCGACGTTGCCCTTGCCGGCGCCGGACGGGATCGCGTTGTCTGCACCCAGTCTCACCGTGCCCGCGGCAATGTTCGTCGTACCCGCGTAGCTGTTCGATCCGGAGCCGAGGGTCAACGTACCGACGCCCATCTTGTTGAGGCCCCCGTTGCCAGTCTGGATGGCGCCGTTGATGACCGTGTTGCCGCTGCCAGACACCGTGAGCGTGGTATCCACACCAGTCACATTACCGTTGAAGGTCAGGTCGCCCGTGCTGCTATTCGACCATGTCTGATCGTTACCAAGCGCGACAGCCACATTGATGGTGTGTGCCGCGGAAGTGCTCGCATCGGTGACGCCATTATTGATCGTCAGCGTGTTCGAACCGGTGCCGTTATTGATCGTTACATTCGTCGAATCCGCCGTGGTTCCCGCTCCGGTGAAGTTGAGGGAATTGATGGTGAAGTTCTGATCGAGCGTGGTGACGAGGTTTGTCGCCGAGTTGGCGGTGAAGAACACGTCGGAGACGCTGCCCGGGATCTGGTTTGTTTCCGTGCCGGTCGGGCCATTGACCCAGTTGGTCGAATTGCCAACCCCGTTGATTGAGGCCCAGCTGCCATCACCCAGACCACCCTGCCAGTAAACCGGCGTCGGGGTGATGACGTTGCCCACGACGAGTTGCAAGCTGGTGAGGCCGGTCACCAGCGTATAGCTGCGGCCGCCACCGATCTGCTGCGCTGTGCTACCGCCAGCGAAGGTGAAGTCGAAGCCGTTCAGCGCCGAACCGTTCGCGTAGTTGAGCAGCGTGTAGGTCCCGTTAGTCAATGTGCCCGCGGAGAGGTTGTTCAGGCTGACGATCGAGTTACCACCCGTGAGAGTCAGCGACTGGACCGTGGCGCTATCCACGGTGTTTAAGAAGCCGCTCGGGCTCAGGTCGAGTTGCAAGCCAGCCCCATTGCCCATGGTCAGCGAACCGCTGGTCGTGTTCAGCAAGGTCAACGTGTTGATGCTGCTATCGAGCAGGCTGAAATTGCCGCCTCCAGAGATCGAGAGGGTGCCCGCGCTGGTCGTGCCGATGACTGTCGTGCCACTGACGCTCAAGGTCGCGTTATTCGCGACGGTGACCGCCGTGCCGCCCAAGGTCGGGCTGCCACCGCCGATGAGGTTCAGCGTGCCAGCATTAACATTGGTCGCGCCGGTCCAGGTATTGGTGCCGGCGATGTTGAGGACGCCCGCCGTGGTCTTGCTGATGGCCGCGCCGCCATTGATCTGTCCAACGTTCTGGAGCGTGCCGGACTGGAGTGCCACGGTATTGAGGGCAGTAGCGCCGCCGATATTGTGGCCCTGCATATCGAGCGTGCCGCCATTCAAGGTCAGGTTCGCCGTCGTCCGGAGCGTCGTCGTTTTCACGATGTCGCCCGCCAGTGTCACTGTGCCACCGGTGATGTTCACGGAGTCGTTCACCGCCGCCAGGCCAGAGGCCGCCGTATTGTTGCCCAACTGGATGGAGAACGCACCCGTCGTTCCGATGTTTACGGTACCCCCGGAGATATTCAGGTTGCCTGCAACCGTGCGGGCCGCTGAGCTGGTGTCGGTGGAGGTACCCATGACCACGCCGCCCGTACCGATCGTGACGTTGCCGCCACCGATCGTCACGTTGTCGGTCAGGGTTGCAGCGACCGTCGCGTTGGAGGTCGCCAAGCCGATGGCGATGGCCGTCGCATCGAGCGTGCCGGTGTCGAACTTGAAATCCGACGTCAGACCGGCCCCGCGGGGCTGATTCCCGACCGTCAGGGTGCTGATCAACAGGTCCGCACTATGGCCGGTCAAGTCGACAAGATTGCTCGCCCCGCCGGTCCCCGTGGTCGCTGCGCCTGCGCCTACATTGACGGTGGCGCGGCTGATGCCGTCGGCCGCGCGCAGCTTGAATGCGCCGTTGGTCGCGGCGGCGTTGAAGGTCAGAGAGCCGATGTCACGCGCCCCGGTGCCGACGTTCAACGTGTTCACGTTAAAGGTGTTGAGCCCAGAGCCAAGTTTGACGACCGCATTCGGAGTTGCGCCGCTATTGTAGCCACCATTGTCACCGATGTTGAAGTTCGCCGCCGTGATCGTGGCCACCGGCGTGCTGCTCGTGATTCCAACCGACGGCGTCGGCAGAAGCCAGGTGGCACTGTTTCCGGTGACGTTGGTGGCATCCTGGTTGGCAACATGGACCGTGCCGGTGCCGATGTTGATCGAAGTCGATCCCAGCGCGGTCATGTCGAGCAGCGCCGTATTGGCGTTAGCCCCGGTAGCCCCGCCGATCTGGACGGTGCCCGCCGTCGCGCTCAGGTTAAAGGCGCCGCCGCCGCTCATGACTGCGTTGGTAGTCGCCGCCGCGGTGGGATTCGTGCCGATGGTGAGATTGCCGTTCACCAACAGCGTCTCGCCAGCGCCGATGAGGATATTGGCCGTGCCAGGCGTGCTGCCGGTAGTCACTTGCAAGCCAGCAATCGTTTCGTTGCCGTTGGTGGCATCCAAGGTCACCGGGAGCGTCCCAGTGGTCGCGTTACCGAGGACCACCGTGCTGTTTGGCGAAAAGCTGTTATCCGTGCCTGCAACCAGGCTGCCGGCCACGACCGTGGTCGTGCCGAAGTAGCTGCTGCCGGCGCCGCTGAGGGTCAGCGTGCCGAGACCCGCCTTGGTCACGGCGAGGATGCTGGCGGCGTTCACGGAGTGGTTGTCGGCGATAGCACCGATCGTGGAGTTCAGGTTGGTCGTGACGTCCGTGGCGCTGGTGCCTCCCACGATGAGGGTGCTGGTCGAGTTAGCCGAGTTGGTGATGAAACCGCCACCCGCAACCTGCTGCAGAATTTCGTTGGTTCCGGCCAGGTCGTAGCCCGCACCGGCATTGACGGTCACGAGGCTGCCGTTCCCGATCGCGTTCGTGACGCCGTTCTTCAGGATACCGCCAGCAACCGTGACACCCGCATTGTTCAGGTTGCTCGCCGCACTCGACAGGACCAACGTGCCGTTGCCGGCCTTGGTGATGGCCGTGCCGGTCGCCGTGCTGGTGAGCGCGCCGGAAAGGGTCGCTACGACCGACGGACTCGTCACCGTAATGGTGCGGCCAGCCGCGCCGAGATTCACCGGCCCGGAGAGGGTCAGGCTGTTGTTCATGGTGCCGGTCGAAGTGACGCCGCCGAAGGTGAAGTTGCCGTTCACCGTGACCGCGTTGCCGACGACAGGAGTCGTCGTCGAAGCAACCCCGCCCATGATCGTCGTGCCGTCACCAATCGTCAGCGTGCCGGTGCCGATCGGGCCGGCGACGACCGTTCCGCTGGTCGGATTGGAGCTCTGACTGAGGATCAGCGAACCGCCGCTGAGGTTATAACCACCGGCGAAGGTGCTGCCCGAGAAGGTCAGCGTCGTCGCAGTCTGGGCGGTAATACCCGTGCCCGTCGTGAGGGTGATATGCGTGCCATCGACGATGGAGGCGACCGATTCACCACCCGGGATGCCGGTGCCGCTGACCGCCATGCCGACCTGGATGCCGACGGTGGTGGCCACGGTAATCGTGGGATTGGTGGCCGTCGTGACCGCATTGGCGACGGCGAAGTTGGGATTCAGGGCGACCGAACCCGTACCGATCTGCGTGATCTGGTTCGCGCTGTTGATCGGCGTGGTGATTTGCAGACTGTTCGGCGACAGGCCGGAGACGTTGATCACCGGAACCGCGTTGCCGAAGGTCAACCCGCCCACGCCGGCAATAATCGGGGTGAAGGAGAGGGTGTTATTCGTCGCCGTGATGGCATTGGCCGCACTCAGGGTCAGCGCGTTGGCGCCGACGTTGACCGTCGGGTTGCCGTTGCCGCCCTGGTTGCTGAAGGTCAGGCTGTTGAGGGTGTTGGCGCCGACGTTCAGGTTCAATACACCGCCGCCGTTGATCACCACGTCGGTGGTGTTGGCGATCTGCTGTGCATTGGTGTTTTGCGTGACCGTGGCGTTATTGATCACCAGGCCCGCGCCCGCCGGACCGGCGGGGATGACGGTCATGCCGGCAGCGCCGTTCAAGGTCAAGGTGCCCTGCTGGACATACGTGCCGCCGGTGTAGTCGTTGCTCGCCGCCGTCGTGCTGGAGCCGAGGCCCAGCGTCGCGGCACCACTCTTCACCAAGGCCATCGAACCCGTGATCTTGGTGTTCAGGTTCGTGGTGCTCTGGTTGATGTAGACGTAGAGATCGGTGCCCGTGCTGGTGATCGACGAGGTGGCGTCCGTTCCGGTGATGGTGACCGTGTTATTGTTGTTGGTAATGATGCCAACGCCGATCGACACGGCCGTGTTGACGGCGATCGTGTCGGTGTAGGCGATATTACCGGCGAAGCGCCACGAGTTCACCGCATGCGCGCCGGTGATCGTCCGGCCGCTGGTGCTATCGCTGATGTTTTGCGTGGCCGTAGTCGCCGCGCTGATGTCGGAGCCATCGAAGGCCGGCGCTGCAAATCCACCGTAGGTGTTACCCATGGCGACCACACCGAAGGTGTTGTCATAGGTGGCGAAGGCCGAACCATCGGCGACCGCCCAACCGCCGATCAGCTTGTTGGTCAAGTTCGCGGCGGTGAACGCCGTGCCGTTCAACTGGGTGATGAACTGGTTGCTCTGCGTCACGAGGCCCTGGCCGCCAAGGGTGTTGGAGCCGGCGGAGTTGTTCGTCGTGAACCCGTTGAAGTTAACCGTGCTGTGGTTGGTAGGAGTCCGCACCAGGTTGCCAATCGTCAGCTTCACCGTGCTGCCTTCACTGATGAACGGCAGGGTATTGATGGCATTGGCT
>Ga0068855_100009176_pt1 | contig 11943 bp, 9 predicted proteins | sample KBSCornC52_FD_66592 | JGI IMG/M metagenome (GOLD analysis project Ga0068855, IMG submission 66592) | Corn rhizosphere microbial communities from Kellogg Biological Station, Michigan, USA - KBS Corn C5-2 | ecosystem: Host-associated > Plants > Roots > Rhizosphere > Soil ...
GGCGACCGCGCCAAGCTGGCGAAAACTGCGGACGACACCTTTCGCTCGCTGTTTCCCCTGTGGATCGCCGCGTGCGACGGCCCGACGGAAACTGCGGCACCGAGCGCCTGATCGGACGTCAGCGCCGATTACCGCGACGAGCCGATCGCGTCGCTCGCGCGGGTGCGGCTGCCGTCGTACGCCGCTTGCCGCCGACGTCCGCCATCTCGCGCCGCACACCTTCGACGACGAGCTCGATCAGCGCGGACGCCGGAAGCCGGCTCAACTCGGACGCCTCTTCATCCGCGAGCTCGTAGTCGCGAAGGATGTTGACGATGTGCCACGCTGAAAGCGCCGCGAGCTGACGCCGCAGCACCGCCTCGCCTTTCTCATAGACCGAAAACGGATCCAGTATGCTCACGGGCGCATCGTCGGCGTAGTTTTGAGCCGGCGACGGCGCGGGCCCATCGAAGATCGGCGGCGGCAGGGGTGCCGGGGGCGTCACGTTGAGAGGCTGCAGCGCGCGCTGAAGCGCCCCTTCGAGATAGACCTCGGTCAGGCCGGTAGCCCAGTACTCGAGATCGGCACGATTGGGCTGAGTCGTTTCCCTCGACGATCGCACCGCCTCGCCGCCGCCGAGCGGAACGAACTCGAGCCACCCTTCCCAGGTGCCGCCCGCCATCAGCGCGCCGCAGACGCGCACGTCGTATAGTCGAGCGTCCGCGTCTCTGACGGGTTGAGAAAATCGCCAGACTGTCTCCGCCATCGCAAACACTCCCGTCCTGCGCCGTGCAAAAAGCGGGTCACGGCGGTGCGGCGCTCAGCCATTCGACACGGATGCCGCCGACTTCAACCGCCGCTTCATTACAAGCTCGTAATTCGACGCCATTTTCTTGCCGCTTCCTGAGCCGGGAGCCGCAAGATCATTCGTGATCCGTGCTCGACTGTTGGGAATACAGTTTGCGATCCGTCTCGACCACAAAGGGAGGCGTGATGGATACTTGCGCGCAGATCGGACCGTCGATTCGTATCAAAGGAAGCGTGACGGCGCATGAGCCGTTGACCATTGCCGGCCACGTCGACGGCAGCATCGACGTCAGCGGACATCGTCTGACGGTCACCCAGGCTGCGCAGATCACGGCGGACGTGCTGGCGCACACCGTCGTCGTGGCAGGCTCGATGAGCGGCAGCATCAGCGCCGAAGGACGCATCGTCGTCGAGCAAACGGCGTCGATCGAAGGCGAGCTGTCGGCGCCGACGGTCAGCGTCGAGGACGGCGCACGGCTGCACGGACGCTGCGAGATCGCGGGAAAGCGCGCCGAGCTGCAGCTGGCGAGCTAGAGGCCGACCGCCGTTCCGATTGGCGCAGTGCGAAGGTCTCGAGTGTCACCGCCCGCCTCCTGACCACATTTCGCGGATGATCGTGTCGCGTATGTCGTTGTCCACGGCGCGCGTCGTGCGCTGGGGATCTCGCGCCGACATCGCGTTGGTGTTGAACGACACGAGATAGCCGGAGCGAGACGGCTGGTGGATGTACAGGTGCGAGATGAAGCCGTTCTGATCGCCGCTGTGTCCGACGAGCTCGACGCCGTGATGCCGCTCGATGAACGACGAGAGGCCGGCCTGCACGTCGTCGCCGCTGCCGCCTTCGCCGTCGGCCGCGCGAATCTGCGGCGTGAACATCTCGGAGATCGACGACCGTTTCAGAATGCCGTCGTAGAGCGCACGCGTCGGAGCGTCGCCGGAGCCGATCAGGAAGGCGAGATACTTCGCCATGTCGCCGAGCGGCGCGTTCAGGCCGCCGTTGGACACCGTGATCCCGGTGTCGAAGTCGAACCGCTCCTCGTGCAGGCCGTCGTCGCCTCGGACATAGCTGTGCGAGCGGTGATCGAGCAAATGATACGGCGCGCGATCGAAAAAGCTGTTCGTCATGCCGAGCGGCATGAAGATGTTCTTCGCGACGTACACCTCGTAGTCATCGTTCGAGAGCTGCTCGATGATGCGTCCCAGGAAGATCACGCCAGGATTCGAGTAGCTGTACCGGCTTCCCGGCTTGAACAGCAATTCGGTATACGGCAGCATGGCGACGATCTGGTCCCATCGGGTCGGCTCGAACGGATGCCAGGCCTGATCACCGCCCCAGGGCCACGTCGGCGCGCGAAAACCAGCGCTGTGTGACATCAACTGCCGGATCGTCACCTGCGAGATGTCGCCGTACGGATTGTGCGCGAGCCGCAGCTCGGGCACGTACCTGACCGCCGGATCGTCGAGCGACAACAGGCCGCGATCGCGGAGCTGCAGGATCGCGATGCCGGTCATCGTCTTGGTGATCGACGCCCAGTGAAAAATCGTCCGATCGTCGACCGCGCGCTTCGTGTCGAGCTGTTGAAAGCCGTCGACCGCCGTGCCCGCGACCGCACCGTCGCGCACGAATAGCAGGCTGCTGCCGACGATGCCGGCTTCCTGAACCCGGTGGTGGAAGGTCTCCACGACGCGCGCCCACGCATCGGCGGATGTGTCGGCGCGTGCCGGCGCCATGGCGCCAAGCAGCGCGCACGCGATCATCGTGCAGAACGCCGCCGCGTCAGCGCGCATGGATCGGCTTCAACAAGAGATCCTGGAAATCAAAGCTGAAATCAGTGGCGGGCGAGACGGACCGCATCTTCGCCTGATCGATCGTGCCGTCTGGATTCAGCGCGAACGTCACATAGGCGTCGGCGCGCAGCTCGCGGTCGCGCCAGCGGGCGATGAACGTGTCGTGCTGCCAGTGCTCGAGCGAACCGGCGAGCGCGGGCGTATGCGAGAAACGCATGACGAGCGTGCCGTGCTCCTCGGTGATAGCGACATCTCCATACCATTGGTCGCGGTAAGTGCCGGCATACTGCGCGAGCGGCAGCGACGGCTTCGAGTTGGCGTCGCGGCTGGCGACCGCCTGCGACTCGGCGGCGGTATTGTCCGCTCGCATTCGATCCTCGACCGTCTTGTAGCCCGCAATCCAGTCGAACGGGGCGGCGCCGAGGTCGTGATCGATGATCCGGCACACGATCGCGTCGAAGGCGGCGGTGGACTCCTGATTCGTCAGCACGGCGACACCCAGTCCCGTATCGGGCACCATCGTGACCCGCGACACGTAGCCCGGCAGCCCGCCCGTGTGCGTCAGGATCTTGTGCCCCCGATAATCGCGAACGCCGAGGCCCAGCGCGTAGCCATTGAAGTTGGCTTTCAGCGGCGCGAGCTCCGGCGGCGGATCGCCGAAGGGGATCGGCGTCACGAGCCGGGTCAGTTGACGTGCGGTTGCGGCGGAGAACAGGCGCGAGCCATCCGCGAGCGTGCCGCCCGAGAGTTGGACGAGCATCCATTTCGCCATGTCCTCGGCGGAGGCGTTGATGCCGCCTGCGGGATTGACGACGTCGCTCACGAACGGCGCGATCGTCCGCACGACGCCATCGACTCGCGCGTGCGTCGTCGCGACGTTGCCGCCCGCCGCCGCTGCGGAATGGCGAACGTTGCTGTCACGCATCCCCACCTTGTCGAGAATGCGGCTCGAGACGAAATCCTCCCACGAATGTCCGCTCACCGCTTCGATCACCCGTCCCGCGACGAGGTACAGCACGTTGTCGTACGCATAGGCGGAGCGGAAGCTCGTCGCCGGCGGAATGAAGCGCAGACGATGCGCGATCTCGTCGCGATCGTAGGTGGAAGGCGGCCACCACAGCAGATCGCCCGCGCCGAGGCCGAGGCCGCTGCGGTGCACCAGCAGGTCGCGGACCGTCAGCTCGCGCGTGACGAACGGATCCCACATCGCGAACGCCGGCAGGTACCGGATCACGGGCGCGTCCCATTCGACCTTGCCCTCGTCGACGAGGAGTCCCAGCCCCGTCGCCGTGAAGATTTTCGTGTTGGACGCGATGCCGAACAACGTATGCGCGTCCACGCGCGCGGCCTCGCCGAGCGTCCGCACGCCGTAACCTTTGGCCGTGACGACGGCGCCGCCCTTCACGATGGCGAGCGCGATCCCCGGCACCTCGAACGTCCGCATCGCGCGGGCGACCCAGGCATCGAGGTCGGCGGGAGGCGCGGAGACCTGCGCGCGCAGGACCGCGGCGGCAAACACGATGACGAACGGAAGCGCTGTCAGTCGGCGTGCAAGTCTCATCAGTACCTCGGCGCGCCTATGCTACCGCCATGACGGCTTCGTCGGAAGGCTGCGTTACACTCGAACGCATGAACGAGAAAAGCGCGGATGATTGGAAACGATCGCTCTCACCCGAGCAGTTTCACGTGCTGCGCGAACACGGGACGGAGCGCGCGGGCAGCAGCCCGCTGAATATCGAAAAGCGCTCGGGCATTTTTCGCTGCGCGGGGTGCGGCGCGCCGCTGTTCACCTCCGACACGAAGTTCGAGAGCGGCACCGGGTGGCCGAGTTTCTTCGAGCCCATCGAAGGCGCAGTCGCGACGACTACCGATACCAGCTACGGCATGCGGCGAGTCGAAGTGCACTGCGCGCAGTGCGGCGGACATCTCGGCCACGTGTTTCCGGACGGTCCACGTCCGACCGGGCAGCGCTACTGCATGAACGGCACGTCGCTCGACTTCGAGCCGTCGACATCCCCGTAGCGCGAAGCCTTCAGCCGAGAGTTTCCTCTTCGTAGCGCGAAAGCCTTGGCCGAGCGTTTCGCCTTCGTAGCGCAAAGGCTTCAGCCAAGCGTTTCGCCTTCGTAGCGCGAAGGCTTTAGCCGAGCGTTTCGTCTTCGTAGCGCGAAAGGCTTTAGCCGAGCGTTTCGTCTTCGTAGCGCGAAGGCTTTAGCCGAGCGTCCTCAGGACGGGCACTCTGTCACGATCTTGTCAAACCTCCGCTGCGCGGCGGTCGGGTATTCTCGAACCGTGCCTCGCGCTCATCGATTCTGCTGGCGGCGGTTCGCGGCACTTGCCGGATGCGGCGTGCTCTCGGCCTCCTTGTCGCTGCACGCCGGCACGCAGACGCCCTCCGCGCCGCAGGAGTGCATCGTCGCCGGCACGGTCAGCGGGGGCCGGACTCCGCTGCCTGGTGTCGTCGTTTCCCTGACGACCGCCGACAATCAGCCCGCCGACGTCACGTCGACGGGCGCCGATGGCGCCTATGCGCTGAAGGTTCCGGGTCCGGGTCAATTTCATTTGAAGGCGGAGCTCGTCGCCTTTGCGCCGATCGTGCGCGACGTGACGCTCGATCAGACAACGTGTCAGCAGCGGCTCGATCTGACGATGACGCTTGCGTCCCGCGCACCGCGCTCGACGCCATCGTCCAGTGAAGGTGCGGCGGCATCCGACGAGACGCCTGCCCCGCGTGCCGGACTGCGCAACGGCGCCAGCGGGGCGAACGTCGGTGGAGGCCGCGGACAGGGACGCGGCGGACGGCAGTCGCCGCAGCAATTTCAGAGCCTCACGCTGATGGCCGACGATTCCGCGCTCGCGCGCGCCGACGACACGGTCGGCGACGCGGCGGTGCAATCGCTGCTGCCTCCGGGATTCTCGCCCGATACGTCGAGCGAATCGGTCACCTCGATCGGCACGGTCGCCGCCGCCGATCAGTTCTTTGGCCCAGGCGGATTCGGCGAGCGCTTCGCCCCCGGCGACGGTGCACCCGGCGCCGACGGACAAGGCGGATTCGGACGAGGTGGCCCCGGCGGATTCGGTGGCGGACGCGGTCTGGCGGGCATTGGGCCTGGTGGATTCGGCGGACGCGGACGCGGCGCCAACCAGATCCGCGGCTCGGCGTATCAGAGCTTCGACACGTCGGCGCTCGACACCGGGCCCGTGTCGCTGAACGGCCAGCCGACGACGAAGCCGCAGTATTTTCAGCAGCGGTTCGGTGCAACGCTCGGCGGACCGATCGCGATTCCCAAGGTCTTCGACAGCGCGCGCACCTTCTTCTTCCTGAACTACACCGGCAACCATTCGCGCAATCCGTACGACACGTACTCCACCGTCCCGTCGGACGCCGAACGAAACGGCGATCTGACCGCTCTCGGTGGACCCGTGATTCCCTCGTCGCAGATCGATCCGGCGGCGAAGGCGCTCCTCAATCTTTTTCCCGAGCCCAACCAGGCGAACGCGCTCAAGAACCTTCACACGATCTCGACCAGCACGAGCAACATCGATGACGTGAACGTGCGCCTCGTGCACACGTTCGGCGCGGTGCCGCAGCGTGGGCAGCGCGGCTTTGGCGGCGGCGCGCGCGGCGGCGGCCGCGGCGGCGGACGCGCGGGCGTGTCGAACCTGAACATCGGCATCCACTATCGCCACTCGGCGACGACGAGCCAGAATCCATTCGCGTCGCTTGGCGGCGAGAGCACCGTCAGCGCATGGGATATTCCGGTGGGCTACAGCTTCACCAGAGCGTCGCTGTTTCATTCGATTCGCGCGCAGTTCAATCGCAACCGCGCGCAGACGCAGAATCTGTTCGCGTTCAATCAGAACATCGCCGGCGACGCCGGCATCGGCGGCGTCTCGAACGATCCGTTCGACTGGGGAGCGCCGAGCGTGTCGATCGCCGGCTTCCAGGGTTTGCGCGACATCAGTCCGTCGATGCGCACTGATCAGACGATCGCCATTGGCGACACGATCGTCAAATCGCACGGCGCTCATACCATGCGTTTCGGCGGCGACTTCCGCGACCTCCGCGCCGACAGCCGCTCCGATCCCAACGCCCGCGGTTCGTTCGTCTTCACCGGTCTCTACACGGGCGTGCCGTTCGGCGACTTCCTGCTCGGGCTCCCTCAGCAGTCGACGTTTCAATCGGGGCAGGTGGATCAGTTCCGGCAACACACGGGCGATCTCTTCATCCAGGACGATTGGCGCGCCCGCGCCTCGTTGACGATCAACGCCGGCCTGCGCTGGGAGTACTACTCGCCCGTATCCGAGGCGGACAATCGCCTCGCCACGCTCGACGCGCCGTCGACGTTCACCGCCGCCGCGCCGGTGGCGGCGGGCGGCGTCAGTCCTTTCTCCGGCGTGCTGCCCAACTCCATCGTTCGTCCCGACTATGGCGCCTTTGCGCCGCGAGTTGGCGTGGCCTGGAAGGCGACTCCGACGACGACCGTGCGGACCGGTTACGGCATCAATTACAGCGCGAGCGTGTATCAATCGATCGCGCAGCAGCTCGCGAACCAGCCGCCATTCGACGTCACGACGACGGTTCTGTCGACGCTCGCCACGCCGGTGCCGATCCAGTCGGTGCTGACGACGCCTCCGTCGAGCGCGACGACGAATACGTACGGTGTCGACCCGAACTACCGCCTCGGATACGTGCAGATCTGGAACGCGGACGTCCAGCACGATATCGCGCGGATCTACAACGTCGGCGCGGGCTACACCGGCACGAAAGGGGCGGACCTCGATCTGCTGCGCGCGCCGAATCGCACGCCGACCGGCCTGCTCATTCCCGGCGTGCCGCCGTTCATCTGGGAATCGTCCGGCGCCGATTCGATCATGAACGCGCTCACGCTGCGGTTCCGCCGCCGTCTGACGAACGGGATCGGCGGGAGCGCATCGTACACGCTCTCCAAATCGATCGACGACGCCTCGTCCATTGGCGGCGCGGGCAGTGTCGTGGCGCAGAACGATCAGGATTTGGCGGCGGAGCGCGGCCTCTCGAGCTTCGATCAGCGCCACCGCTTCAGCGGCGATCTCACGTACGAGCTGCCGTTCGGCGCGAACAAGCGATGGTTCACCTCCGGCATGGCGGCGGAGCTGCTGGGCAACTGGCAGATCAACGCCAACCTGCAGCTCGCGTCGGGTCTGCCGTTCACCGCGAGCGTGCTCGCCAGCGTCACCGACGTGAGCCGCGGCACGAACGGCACACTGCGCGGGAATTACAACGGACAGCCGATCACCATCGCCGATCCCACGACGCTTCAGTTCTTCAACACGGCGGCCTTCTCGCTGCCCGCGCCCGGAACATTCGGCACCGCTGGGCGAAACACGATCGTCGGACCAGGAACGAGCGTGCTCAACGCGGGACTGACGCGGAACATCACGCTGGGCCAGACGCGCAGCCTGTCGGTCCAGATTGTGGCCAACAACATCCTGAACACGGTGCAGTTCGCATCGATTGACACGATCGTCAATTCGCCGACGTTCGGCCAGGTCACCGCGGCACGCCCGATGCGGCGCGTGCAGATTCTGACGCGGCTTCGGTTCTGAGCGCATGGCTGTCCACGACGCGACCACGCGGAGCACGCAGCGAGAATGTTTGGCCGGGCGGGTTCTGCCGTCTCTGCGTATGGCGTTCGCGATCGTGTTGGCCGTCGGCGTCGTTTCACCGCGCGCGCAAACGCCGGCGCCGGCGGCTCAGGCGCCAGTGTTTCGGTCCGGCACCGAGCTCGTCACCGTGAACGTCGTCGTCCGCGACAGGAACGGCGCGGTGGTGCGCGGGTTGACGCAGCGTGATTTCACGATCACCGAGGATGGCAAGCCGCAGACGATCACCAGTTTCGACTTCGAAGAGCTGGATCGCGACGTGCCGGCGCCCGCCACCGAACCGGAGGTCGTCCTGCCGAAGAAGCCGGCGGCGGCGCCGGCGCCGAACGTACCTGCGCCTGCGCCGCCCGTGGTCGATATGCACGGCCGTCGTCTGATCGTGCTCTTCTTCGATCTCAGCTCGATGCAGCCGGAGGAGCTGCAGCGCGCCGTGAAGGCCGCCCACGACTATGTGGATCAGAAGCTCTCGCCGTCGGATCTGATCGCGGTGACGTCGTTCTCGACATCGCTGCAGGTGGCGCAGGATTTCACCGCGGATCGCGCGCTGCTCGATACAGCGATCGATGCCTATGGCGGGGCGAACGCGCAGGGCTTCGAGGCCGGCACGACGGGCGATGCAGAAGGCACTCCGGACACCGGCACGGCGTTCACTCCGGACGACACGGAGTTCAACATCTTCAACACCGATCGCCGACTCGACGCGCTGCAGACGCTCTCGGACGCGCTCGCCGGCATCGAGCAGAAGAAGTCGGTCATTTACTTCAGCAGCGGCATGAGCCAGAGCGGGCAGGACAATCAAGTGGAGCTTCGCCGGACGGTGGATCGGGCGACGCGCGCGAATGTGTCGATCTATGCGGCCGACATGCGCGGGCTGACGGCGCTCGTGCCCGGCGGCGACGCGACGCAAGCGAGCACGCGCGGCACGTCGGCCTTCTCGGGCGGCTCGACGCGTTCGCAGGTGGACGCCCTCGCCGGGTCGCAGGACACGCTCTCCACGATGGCCGAGGACACCGGCGGCCGCGCCTTCTTCGATTCCAATTCGTTCGGCCAGGTCTTCGATCGCGTCGTCGCCGACACGTCCGCGTACTACGTGCTCGGCTTCAGCAGCACGAATCCAGCCCGCGACGGGCGATTCCGGCGGATCGACGTGCGCGTGGCGCGGCCGGACGTCAGGCTCGAATATCGATCCGGGTACTACGCGCCGCGCGACTTCGCGCATTCGACGAAGGACGATCGCGAGCAGCAGCTGCAGGATCAGCTGCTCTCCGATCTCTCCGCCACCGATCTCAGCGCGTACGTCTCCGCCGCGTATTTCCGCATCGCCGACAATCGGTACTACGTGCCGATCTCGGTCGTGGTGCCCGGCTATCAGGTGCCGATCACGCGAACGTCGGACAAGAGCCATGCGTCCATCGACGTGCTCGGACTCGTGAGCGACGAGCGGCATCGGCCCATGGGCCGGATTCGGGACACGGTAAAGCTCGCTGCGGATCAGGCGGACGAGCTGAAGCGAAAGACGATCCAGTACGAGACCGGGCTGGAGATGCCGCCGGGACGCTATCACGTGAAGGTCGTGGTCCGCGAAAACCAGAACGGGACGCTTGGATCGTACGAAACCGATGTCGTCGTGCCGGATTTGAAGACCGATACGAAGAGCGAAGCGGTGAAGCTCAGCTCGATTGTCGTCGGCACGCAGCTGCAGGCAGGCGCGAAGAAGGACGACCGCAACCCGCTGGCGCGCGACGGCCGCGAGCTCGTGCCGAACGTGACGCACGTCGTCTCCGGCGCGCAGCATCTGTACTTCTACTACGAGCTGTACGATCCGGCGCACGCGCAGGAGGGCGGTCCCGCGGAGCCGATCAAAGTGATGACCAGCATTGCGTTCTTTCGCGGGCGCGTGCGCGCGTTCGAGACGCCCGTCGTCGAGGCGACGTCGCTGACCGCCGCCGATCGCAAGACGGCGATCTTCCAGTTCGACGTGCCGGCGGCCTCGCTGCCGCCCGGCTTGTACACCTGCCAGGTCAACGTGATCGACGATGCGGCCGGGACGTTTGCGTTTCGGCGCCTGCAGCTGTTCGTGCGGCGCTGACCGGATCTCGTCCCACCATCGGACACCGCGTCGACGGTATGATGCGGGGTTCGACGCGCCAACTCCGACGCGTTTCAAGGAGATTCCGCGATGGCTGATACCGATACTCACGAACCGGGGACCTTCTGCTGGCCCGAGCTCTCGACCATCGATCAGAAAGCGGCGGCCGCGTTCTATCACGAGCTGTTCGGGTGGGAGATCAACGATCAACCGATGGGTCCGGGCGAGAGCTATACGATGTTCCAGGTTCGAAAGCGCCCGGTCGGCGCCGCGTTTACGATGCGGCCGGAGCAGCGGCAGCAGGGGATCCCGCCGCACTGGGGATCGTACGTCGCGGTGAAGAGCGCGGACGAGGCGGCGAAGAGAACGGAGTCGCTCGGGGGAAAAGTGCTCGCCCCGGCATTCGACGTGATGGACGCGGGACGGATGGCGGTGCTGCAGGATCCCACCGGCGCCATCTTCATGGTGTGGCAGGCGGGAAAGCACAGTGGCGCAGGCATTCTGAACGAGCCGGGCGCGCTCTGCTGGACCGAGCTCGCGACGCGCGACACGAAGAAGGCGGAAAAGTTTTACACGCAGCTGTTCGGATGGACGTCGAAGGTCGGCGGCGAGGGCACGCCGATGGAGTACACCGAATTCCACAACCAGGGAAAGCCGGGCGTCGGCATGATGCAGATGCCGCCGCAGGTTCCCGCACAGGTTCCGGCCTACTGGATGCCGTACTTCCAGGTGACTGACTGCGACGCGAGCATGAACACGGCGAAGCGGCTCGGCGCCCACGTCGCCGTCGCGCCGATGGACATTCCCAACACGGGCCGCTTCTCCGTGATCAGCGATCCGCAAGGTGCGATGTTCGCGATCTTCACGCCGCGCGCCTCCTGATGTCTGTCGCCTGAGGTCGGGCGGCGGGTGTTCCGCCGCCTGACGCTTCGGTACAATAAAAGAGCATGTTTTCCAAACCCAACACGATGCCATCGGCCGCTGACGCGCTTCCGGGCCGGGCCGAATCGATGCCCGTCCCGGGGAAGCATTTCGTGAATGGCCATCCGCTGCAGCCGCCGTTTCCCGATGGCCTCGAGCGCGCGATGTTCGCGATGGGATGTTTCTGGGGCGTGGAGCGAACATTCTGGCAGTTGAATGGCGTGTACACGACCGCGGTCGGCTACGCCGCGGGACAAACGCCGAATCCCACCTATCGTGAAGTGTGCTCCGGCCTGACCGGACACGCGGAGGCGGTTCTCGTGGTGTTCGATCCGCACGTCATCAGCTACGAGGAACTGCTGCGCACGTTCTGGGAGAATCACGATCCGACTCAGGGAATGCGTCAGGGCAACGACACCGGCACGCAGTACCGTTCGGGGATTTACACGTTCGACTCCGCGCAGAAGGACGCGGCGGAGCGCACGCGGCGTGTGTTCCAGGCGAAGCTGACCGACGCGGGTTACGGCGCGATCACGACCGAGATTCTGCCGGCGCCGACGTTCTACTACGCCGAGGAGTACCACCAGCAGTATCTCGCGAAGAATCCCAACGGCTACTGTGGCGTCGACGGCACCGGCGTCAGCTGCCCGATCGGCGTCGGCGCGCACGCGTAACCGGATGACCTCTGGGCCGCAAGATCCGACCGCCGGATCTGA
>Ga0068855_100009179_pt1 | contig 11943 bp, 18 predicted proteins | sample KBSCornC52_FD_66592 | JGI IMG/M metagenome (GOLD analysis project Ga0068855, IMG submission 66592) | Corn rhizosphere microbial communities from Kellogg Biological Station, Michigan, USA - KBS Corn C5-2 | ecosystem: Host-associated > Plants > Roots > Rhizosphere > Soil ...
CTGCTGAGCAAGGCGGCCGCCTTCGCCTAAGGCTCGCCGAGCTTCCAATCGACCGGAACGGTGCCGCCGCCGGCCTTGCGGCCGCTCGCGTCGGCTTCGAGCGGCACACCGCGCGCGATCGCCTCGTCGATCTGCGGCCAGTCGAGGTCGGTCAGGCGCATCTTGACGCGATTGACGTAACCGCAGCCGTCGATGCGCGGCCAGGAGAGGTAGACGAAGCGCTGTTCGCGCGGTCCGCCGGCGTACGGGCCGGTGAAGTTGGGCCGGCCATCCGGTCCCCTGCTCACAGTCAACTCGAAATCGAAGACATGCATGCCGCCGGCGCGCTTGGCCGGCGGCTGGAGTTTCCCGTCTTTGTCCTGCAGGCCAAACGGGGCGCTGGCATCGCCGCTCGGCGCCGCGGGATCGCCGCGCAGCAGGCGCATGCGAACGGTGCGCTTGTTCGCGGTCATTCCCCCCGCAACGCGCGCCAGCGCGCGGCGCCTTCCTCGCCGAACAGCCGTTCCCGATCGTCGCGGCCGTAGAAGATTTCGTATGCCGGTGCGTCGATCGGCAGGTCGAACCACGGCTGCTTGCTGCGCGTGAAGACGTGCACTTGCGGCGGGCAGGCGTCGGGGTTTTCGAGAGTTCCGACGCGGACGAAGGCGGCCCTCTCGCCCATGCCGCCGTAATGGCTCCACAGCGCCACCTTGCACGTCGGGCAGCGAACGACGCGCTGACCCTTGCCGCTGGCGGAGGGGGTAAGAATCGTCTCCGGCTTGCCCTCGGCCACCTCCACATGGGGAGTCTCGATCAGCCCGTTGATCACGAACGCCGAACCGGTTTCGCGCTGGCAATCGCGGCAATGGCAGCAATTGACCGCGAACGGCCGCCCCGCGAGGCGATAATGCACCTCGCCGCAAGCGCAATGGCCCTCGAGCGGCGCCGGCTCGTCAGGCATTCGCGTGCATTTCCTCGATCAGCTTGTTGTCGATCGCCTTGGCCTCCCGATATGCATCGCGCGTCCGGACCCGTTCGGCATAGGCGACGAAGTTGGCCGTTTCGGGGAACGACTTGAACGCGATGCCCCAGTCGACATGCGACCCGACATAGACGTCGGCCATCGTAAACCGATCGCCGCAGACGTAGTCGTGGCTCGCGAGCCAGCCGTCGAGGGCACCCATCGCCCGGTCGTAATTGCCGAACCCGGCAGATACCTCCTGGGCGGCCGGGACTTCCCAGCCGAACATCTTGGAGGTCGCCGCTTGCTCGAGCGGTCCGGCAGCGAAGAACAGCCAGCGAAAGTAATCGGCCATCTCGTGCTCGCCCGGCAGCAGGCCGGCCTGGGGATGCGTCGCCGCGAGATAATGGCACACAGCCGCGCCTTCGCTGACGACGTGATCGTGTCCGCCGTGGTGGTGGATGATCGTCGGCAGCTTGCCCATCGGGTTCGCCGCCAGCAGGGCCGCCGGCTTGTCGTCCCACTTGACCAGCACCGGCTCGTAATCCGCGCCGACCTCGTGCAGCGCCCACCGCGCAATCTGCGCCCGGCTCATCGGATTGTAGAAGAACGTGAAGGCGCCCATCGACGAGTCTCCCTTGAGATACGGCTAGAACATTAGAAGAACAAAAGAGGCGCCGTCAAGCGAAACCCCTGACGCCAATGCCGAGGTGAAGCGGAATTCGCACGTCGGGCGATAACCTCTATAATTCAACGATTTGATCGCGCGAAATCGCCGCTCATGTCAGCCTCCTTCGCACAGCGCCTTGAGCTGGTCGGCGCAGGCGCCCCAGCCTTCCTCGAAACCCATCTCCTGGTGGCGCTTCGAGTCGGCCTCGGTCCAGTGCCTTGCCTTGGCTGTATAGCGCGTGCCGCTACCTTCGGGCCCGATCTCCCACACACCGATCATGAACGGCCCGGCGGGCTCCAGATCGCCGACGATGGCATCGGTGAAGGCGAAACGGCGGCCCTCGTCCCAGGCGAGAACCGTTCCGGGATGCGGATGAACCTCACCGTCGGGGCCGTACATCGTGCAGTTGCTGGTTCCTCCCGGGCGCCGTTCGAGATTATCGAACTCGGCGCGCCACGGCTTCGGGCACCACCATTCCTCCATCCGGTTGGCCATGGCGTCCCACACTTCGTCCGTCGGGGCGTCGATGTAACGGGTGATCGCAAGCTCGTGCATCGGTCCTCTCCTCTTCAGTCGCGCTCGGGCGCGCCGGGCGGGAAATAGGCGCGGTAGGGCCGAGCCTCCTCGACGCAGCGGCTGACGGCGGGCAGCGCCAGCAACTCGGCGCGCAAGGCGGCGAGCCGCGGGCAGTCATCGGGAATTCGCTCGACCCAATCGGCGTAGAACAGCGAGGGGGCGGCGGCACAGGTCACCAGGCTGGCGTGCGGGGGCAGGAGGTTGACCGCGAGCCAGCGCTCGATCCAGGTATATGCGCGTCGCAGTCCGGCTTTTCCGGCCTCCACTTCGTGCGCGTCGGGCGCGTCACGCATCCCTCCCGCGCCGGGATTGTCCTTGTCGACGAAATAAGCCGCGACCACGCGCTGCATGTTGCTCATCACGTAGCGGTCGAACACCCGGTCGAGCATTCTGGCCGTCGCTGCCAGACTCGCTTCGGGCGGGATCAGTGGAGCCGGGCCGGGATGATGGACGGCGAGGTATTCGATGATCGCGGTCGTCTCGACCACCGTCACGCCGCCGTCGCTCAGCACCGGGAACTTGCCCGCCGGGTGCGCTTGTTCGACGAACGCGCCGTTGTCCGGAAAGTCCGGCCCGACCTCGCGAAACTCGAACTCCGTTCCGTTGGCGTAAAGCGCGATCAGCGCCTTCCAGGTGTAGGACGAGAACGGGTGGCCATAGAGCGCCAGCATCACTCAGGCCGCTCCCGGGATCGGTAGACATTCCATGATCTCAACCGCCTCGCCCGGGAAGATCGCGAAGTGCGGATGGCCTTCGAACATCCGCGCCGCGTCCTCGTGCGTTTCGGCCTGGACGATCACGTAGGCGGCAAGGTTGTTCGACGTGTCGGCGATGCCCGAGCCGTCGACCCGCTTGGTCTTGCCAAGCGGTCCGCCGGCATCGACGAACGTCGCCTGGTGATCCTCCATCCACCGGCCCCAGGCTTCCATGCCGGCCTGTATCCTCGCCTCGTCCGCCTGCATTGCGGCTCGCTGCTCAGGCGTCGCCGAGCCGGTGTAGACTGCCATGAACTTCTTCATTTCATCCTCCTCAGTGAGGCGCTGCGTGATTTGGCCGACCGCTAAGCGCGAGCATCACCAGGTCCCCGCGGCCATGCGCCGCTGCCGCTCGGCCTCGCGGTCGCTCTTGGCCCCGATCGGACCCTCCGGCGGATAGGGCGGCAGCTCGCCGCCCGGGCGGTAAGTGGCGATGACGGTGCCCTTGTCGGTCACCCGGTGATCGATCATTTCGAGCGCGCCCGCCGGCGTGCCGTCGCCGAACAGCCGCTTGCCCTGTCCGATCGTGACGGGGAAGGTCATCAGGACCAGCTCGTCGATCAGGCCCGCGGCGAGAAGCGTGGGATAGATCGTGCTCGACCCCTGGATGACGATGTTGGAGCCTTCCTCCGCCTTGATCCGCGCGACGTCCTCGACGCCGGCGAGGCGATGGCTGTTCTGCCATTCGAGCGGTTGGTTGCCGCGCGTGAGCACGTACTTGTTCGCCCGATCGAACGCCTCCCGCATCGGCTGGTTCTCAGGCTCTTCGGCATAAGGCCAGTATGCGGCGAAGATGTCATAAGTTCGCCGCCCGAGCAGGAGATCGTAGTTGCCCGAGAACAAGCCGCCGAGCGTTTCCTCGATGCCCGGATCCCACATCTTGAACACCCAGCCGCCCTGATCGAAGCCGCCGGTCGTGTCTTCCTGCGGGCCGCCAGGGCCCTGGATCACGCCGTCGAGCGACAGGAACGCCCCTCCGATAATCTTCCTGGTCATGCGATCTCTCCAAAAATGTCGTGGTCAGTCTGCGCCCGGTGAATGCGTGGCACCAACATCAGGCGTCCTCTCGCGAGCCGCCTTCGAATACTGCGAGTTGCGCCTCGAAAGCGCGCTTGAAGGCGGGCCGCGCTTCGCCGCGAGCAACATAGGCGGCGAGGTTCGGATACTCGGCCAGGAAGGCCGATCCGGCCGGCCGGCGCAGGACGTTCACCATCACCAGGTCGCCGGCGGTGAACGTCCTCTCGAGCCACTCGGCATCGCCCAGCCGGTTGGCGAGAGCGCCCAGCCGGTCGTGCACGCGCTTCGCCAGGATCGGCTCGCGCTCCTCTTGCCAAGGTTTGTCCCGCTCAAAAAGAATGGCCGTTTCGCGCTCGACGATCGGCGCCTGGATGGTCGTCAGCGCGGCGAAAATCCACGCGATCGCTCGCGCCCGAGCGTTGGCGTTATCCGGCAACAGGCCCTGGCCTTGCTCCGCAATGTGCAGCACGATCGCCCCGGATTCGAACAGTGCCAGGCCGTCCTCCTCGTAGGTCGGTATCTGCCCGAAGGGCTGAAGCGCCAGGTGCGCCGGCTGCTTCATTTCCTGGAACGAGACCAGGCGAACGTCATAGGGCTGGCCGACTTCTTCGAGCGCCCAACGCACGGCCATGTCGCGTGCCAGGCCCCTGCCGCGGTCGGGCGAGCTTTCGAAGGCGGTGATGGTGGGTGTCATCGGCACGCTCCGCAAAATCCCGCGCCCGCTTGCGGGAGGGGTTAGGGGTGGGTTTGCGTGGGGATTGGGCAGGCCCACCCCCGGCCCCTCCCGAGGGAGGGGAGGATCGGTTTACGCCTCGACCGCTTCGCCCTGGGCAGCAGCCTCGAGCGCGGCGACGTCGATCTTCTTCATCTTCATCATCGCCTCGAACACGCGCTTGGCGGCGGCCTTGTCGGGATTGTCCATGTTCTCGGCCAGCACGCGCGGGGTGATCTGCCACGAGACGCCCCACTTGTCCTTGCACCAGCCGCACATGCTTTCCTGCCCGCCGTTATCGACGATCGCGTTCCAGTAGCGGTCGGTTTCCGCCTGGTCCTCGGTGATGACCACGAACGAGAACGCCTCGCTTTGCGTGAAGTGCGGCCCGCCGTTGAGGCCCATGACGCGAGTGCCCATTACCGTGAACTCGACGGTGAGCGGCTCGCCTTCCTTCGCGGACGGATTGTCCGCGGGCGACCGATGGACTTTTCCGACCGAGCTGTTCGGGAACGTCTCGGCGTAGAAGCGGGCGGCCGCCTCGGCGTCTTTCTGGAACCACAGGCAAATCTGGCCGATGCTGTCGGTCATGGTCATTCTCCTTTCGGGCCGACGAAGGCGACGGGCGCGCCCGCCGGATCGCTGGCGGTGAAGATGAAGTCGCCGCCGGGCACTTCGTGCACGTCGTGGCGGATCGTGCCGCCGTTGGCCTTGGCGGCGTCGCGCGCCTTTTCGATGTCGGCCACGCCGAGGTAGGGCAGCCAGGCGACGCCCATCCAATCGGGCATCCACGGGTTGATCGCCCCGATCTGCACGCCGCCGGACTCGATGAAGCGATAATCGCCCTTGTCGCCCATCGGCATCGTGTTTTCGGTGCCCCAGCCGAACAGCGCCTTGTAGAACGCGGTGGCGCCGGGCTCGTCGGTGGTCTGGAGCTCGTTCCAGCGAACGTGGCCGGGCTTGCGCACGTCGAACACGTCGCTCTTGCCGTCGGGGTTATCGGCAGGCGGGGTTGGCTTCATGAGGTAAAACGGCGCGCCCTGCGGGTCGGTGACCATCGCCATCCGGCCGACGTCGCCCATGGTCGTCGCGGGCATTTGCACCTTACCGCCCAATTGCTCGACCTTGGCCGCTGCGGCGTCGACGTCGTCGACGTAGAAATAGGGCAGCCATTCGGTTCGCGCCCCGCTGCTCTGCATGCCGTCTGTCAGCGTCAGCACGCCGCCCAGGTTGCCGCCGTCGGCGCGGCCGATCATCCTGTATTCGGAGCCGTTGGGCATCGCGTTGCCCGCGGCGGGAATCTCCCAGCCGCCGACGGCGCGGTAGAACGGGGCGACCGCCGCCGGATCGGGGGCCATCAGCTCGTACCAAATGGGCTGGCCCTGGGCTTCTTGCGCCCGCATTGCCGGGGTGGGTTGCTCGAGTACTGTGTCGGTCATTGTTCGGTCTCCTTCTCGTCAGGCGTGCTCGGGAGCGCGCGCTTGCGCGGCGCGCTCATTGACGATGGGCATGAAGCCGCCCCAGAACATGCGCTGGCCGTCGAACGGCGCATCCTTGCCCAACGCATTCATCCGCTCATCGGCCATGACTTTCTTCCAGCCTTCATTGCGGGTTTCCTCGTCGGGCCATTCGAGGAACGAGAACACCACGGTCTCCTCGTCTTCGGCCTTCACCGCCCGCTGGAAGTCGGTGACCTTGCCTTCGGGCACGTCGACGCCCCAGCCTTCCACGTCGCGCGTCGCCCCGAACTCGAGGAACACCTTGGCGGCGCTCGCGGCCATCTTGCGATAGGCTTCGCGCTTGCCGTTCGGCACCGGCACGATGAAGCCGTCGACATAGCCGCCGCCGGCCTTGCCTTCATCGACGATCGGCTCGAACCCGCCGAAGATCATCCGCCGGCCGTCGAACGGCATGTCCTCGCCCAATTCCTTCATTCGCGGGTCGGACATGATCAGCTCCATGTCCTGGGCCTCGAAGGCCTTGGCGGTCGCCTTGTCGGGCCAGGCGAGCCACGAAAAGACCACCTTCTCGCCGTCCTTGAGGTCGACGGCGCGGCGGAAGTCGGTGACTTTCCCGTCGGGCACGTCGGATTCCCAGGCTTCGACCTGTTCCAGTGCCCCCTTTTCCTTCGCGTGATCCCAGAAGATCTCCGACATCGCGCGATACTTGTCCTTGCTGCCCTCGGGCACGGGGATGACGTAGCCGTTGATGTACATGATGCCTCTCCTCAGGCTGCTTGTGACGGCTCATCCGCGAGATCGGCGAGCTGTGCTTCCAGAGCGCGCTTGTAGGCCGGGCGATCCTCGCCACGCGCCTTGTATGCGGCGAGCGTGGGGAATTCCGCGACGAGATCGGTGTGCCGCAGGTTGTTGAGGACCGTCGCCATGGCGATGTCGGCGATTGAAAATTGTCCCGCCAGCCACTCCTTGCCGGCGAGCGCATCGGTCACCCGCTTGAGCTTCTGCTTGCACAGGCCGAGCGCGGATTCGCGCGCCGCGGGAGCCCATTCCTTGTCGGCGTTGAAGATGTCGTAGGCGACGATGCGGCCGATCACGGGCTCGACGCTGTTGAGCGCCGAGAACAGCCAGGCGATCGCCGTCCAGCGGGCCTGCGGCTCGGTCGGCAGCAGGCGTTCGTCTTTCTCGCCGAGGTAGAGCAGGATCGCCCCGGTCTCGAACAGCTTGAGATCGCCGTCGCGGAACGCGGGGACCTGGTCGAAGGGCTGCCAAGAGAGGTAATCGTCCGGACGGGGATTGCGCGCATTGAGCAGCTCGGTGCCGTAAGGTGCGCCGATTTCCTCGAGCGCCCAGCGCACGCGCAAGTCACGCACCAGACCGCGGGCGAATTCGGGAACCCAGTTGAAAGCCGTGACGACGGGGACGGGTTGCGTAGCCATGAGATCAATCCTTTCGAGTGGCGATGGGAAACAGGCCCCGCACGGCCGGGCTGCGCAGCCACAGCCCGCCCCACATGAACAGGGCGAGATAGATGCTGAAGAGCGTGTGCGTGAACAGCGGGCTGCCGACGCGAATCCGCGTCGCCAGCGCGCCGCCTAGCAGCGCGGTCATCAGGATGGCGCCCAGCACGCTGGTGCGCGGAACCGCGTAGAGCAGCGTGAAGGCAAGTTCGAACAAGCCGATCATCAGGACGAACCGCGCGGGCCAGCCCAACTCGGCGAGCGTCTGCGCGGCCACATCGAGCCCGAGTAGCTTGGGGGCGACCGATGCGCCGAGCATGAACACGACGAACAGCGTGCTGAGCGCTCGGCCGATCCAGACCGATGCCGGGACGCCGGCGGCGGGTGCTTGCGCAAGCGATGCCATTGCCTTCCTCTCTCCTTGTTGCGCCGTGTCAGATTTCGATGTGCTCAACCGGCATTTCGCCGGCGGCGACCTTGGGATCCATCCACATGTTCTCCCAGATGTGGCCGTCGGGATCCTCGAAGCTGCTGCCGTACATGAAGCCGTGATCCTGCGTCGGGGTCGGTTCGCTCCTGCCGCCGTTCGCGCCGGCTTTGGCGACGATCGCGTCGACTGCTTCGCGGCTGTCGTGGCTCAGGCAGAGGAACACTTGCGCGCTTTCGTGCGCGTTGGGAATCGCCCGGTCTGTAAAGGTCTTCCAGAATTCGTGGGTCAGCAGCATCACGTGGATCGTGTCCGACCAGACCATTCCGGCGGCGTTCTCGTTGGTGAATTGCGGGTTGTTGGTGAACCCGACGGCCTCGTAGAACGCCTTCGACCTCGGCAGGTCGGTCACCGGCAGGTTCACGAAAATCATCTTGGTCATTTTTCTCTCCAGTCCTTCGGATTCGGTCAGTATTCGAGCTTCGGGTACCAGGACTTCGGTCGCCCCTCGGGCGTCCAGTCGAGGATGTTCCAGAGCGGGGTCGGATCGGGCGCGAGGTGCGGATCGAAGCCGGGATCGGCCGTCTCGGAGCTGCCCTCGGCGGCCCAGAACAGCCGCACCGCGTTTCCGTCGCGTTTCCAGACGAAGACACCGGCTCCTTCGTCGCCGTCGACGACCCAATGTGTGTCGCGGACGAAATCCTCGTCGATTGCTTCGTAGAACTTCAAATGCTGCCAGCCCCGCTCGCGCGCGAAGGCGAGCTGGCGGGCGACCGGCGAGCGGCCGATGATGGCGAGGCTGAGGCGCTGCTCGATGTCGGGCAAGGGCACGTCGAACGAGCCGACGAACGACGTGCACATCGGGCAGGGCCGCTCGCGCTCCGGGCCGTACATCCACAAGTAGGTGAACAGCGTGTCGTGCTGGCCGAAAAGGTCCCCCAGGCCGATTTCGTGGCCTTGCTCGTCGCGGAAGCGATAGTCCCTGGCGACCGGACCGGACGGCAGCGCGCGGCGGCGCTCGGCGACTCGCTGGATCTGGCGCCGCAGCTCGATCTCATCGGCGAGCAGGGCGGTCCGTGCCTTGCGGTACTCGGCGGTCTCGCCGGCCTGGCGGATTTTGCAGGCCGCGGCCATCTCGGGCGCTGGCTTCAGCTCGGCCGGCAGTGTGGCGGTGTCGCTCATTTTGCAACTTCTCCTGACGTTCTGCGACTCGGGACTTGCGATTCGTGCCGCAATCAGTTACTAATTGCAACCATGGAGTTACAAAAAGAAACCGAGTCGCCGGAAACGAGGCACGGCCGGTGGTATGAAGACGCCTGCGGCACCGCCTTCGCGATGGAGCTGGTCGGTGAGCGCTGGTCGTTGCTGGTGGTGCGCGAGCTGCTGATGGGGCCGCGCCGCTTTTCCGAGCTAAGGAAAGCGCTCAACGGCATCAGCGCGAAGGTGCTGACCGAGCGGCTCGAAAGCCTCGAGCGCGCGGGCGCTGTGGTCAAGCGCATCCTGCCGCCGCCCGCCAACGTGCAGGTCTACGAACTGACAGAGTGGGGCTATCTCGCCGAACCGGCGATCCAGGAGCTCGGCCGGTGGGCGGCGACTTCGCCGCACCACGACCCCACGCTGCCGCTGTCCCCGGTGTCGCTGATGCTCAGCCTGCGCACGATGCTCGACAAGGTGCGGGCGAAGGAATTCGGCGCCGTCATCGGTTTCGACGTCGCCGGCGAGATTTACCGGGCGGAGCTGGTGGGTGGCCAGCTACCGATCCGACGAGGCGCGATCGACGATGCCCAGGTCACCTTCCGCGCCCCGGCGGCACCCCTGCTCGCCGCCGTGTTCTATCGCAAGATACCGGCGCCGGAGCTGGCCGGGCAGGGGGTCCGGATCGACGGCGACGCCAGCTTGGCGGAGCGCTTCATCGACCTGTTCCACCTGCCCGCGAAAGTGGGCTAGCCCCCTATCGAGGCGAACACCGCCGCTTCCTCCGCCGCCGCTTGCTGCCACGCGGGGCGCGCTGTGACGCGCTCGAACCACTTCGCCAGCTTCGGATGCCGCCCGGCATCGAGCGACGAGCCGGCATAACCCAGAGTCTTGATCGTGGAGGCGACCGAAACGTCGCCGATCGAGAAATCGCCGTCGAGCCACCCGTCCGCGCCCAGCTCCCCTTCGAGGTAATCGAGCGGCTTCAGGATCGCCTGCTCGGCCGCTTTGGCCGCTTCCTCGTCGCCCTCGGTTCCGAAGATCTTCGGGCGCAGGAACCGGTTGACGACGATCGGCGCGCCGCCGGGGATCAGCACGGTGTCGTTGACTTCCTCGAACCAGATCGCGCGTCCGCGGGCCTTCGGCTCAGCTGGCAGCAACGGCGGCTCGGGGTGCTTGGCTTCCAGGTAGGTGACGATCGCGGTCGAATCCGCCAGGCAGAAATCGCCGTCGCTCAGCGCCGGGATCTTGCAGAACGGACTTACCTTGAGGAACTCATCGGTCGGCTGGCCCGGGTTGGCCGGGACAAGCTCATAATCGAGCCCCTTCTCGCGCGCGGCGACGACCACTTTGCGCACGAACGGCGACAGCGGAAATCCGTAAATCTTCATGGTCTCTCCCTCTACTTTTCGCGGCACTAGCCATTGATTGTTGCAGCCCCTACCTCGCCCGTCTAGGCAGCGCACGCGATGAATGAAATGACCACCAGCCACGGCGATTCCGGCACCGCGATGGCCGCGCCCGACACCGAAGTCGACGTCCGGAAGACGTTCGGCATCGACACCGACTGGAAAGTCCCGGCGTTCTCCAAGGCCGACGAGCGCGTGCCCGACATCGACGATGCCTACGTGTTCGATCCCGACACCACGCTGGCGATCCTGGCCGGCTTTGCGTTCAATCGCCGTGTGATGATCCAAGGCTATCACGGCACCGGCAAGTCGACGCATATTGAGCAAGTCGCCGCGCGCCTCAATTGGCCGTGCATCCGCATCAACCTCGACGCCCACATCAGCCGCATCGATCTCGTCGGCCGCGACGCGATCGTGCTGCGCGACGGGCTGCAGGTGACCGAGTTCCGCGAGGGCCTGCTACCGTGGGCGCTGCAGCATCCGGTGGCGCTGGTGTTCGACGAATACGATGCCGGCCGGCCGGACGTGATGTTCGTCATCCAGCGCGTGCTCGAACAATCGGGCAAACTTACGCTGCTCGACCAGAACCGCGTGATCCGCCCGAACCCGTGGTTCCGCCTGTTCTCGACCGCCAACACGGTCGGCCTCGGCGATACCAGCGGGCTCTATCACGGCACCCAGGCGATCAATCAGGGGCAGATGGACCGCTGGAGCATCGTCACCGCGCTCAATTATCTGCCGGCGCCGGTCGAGCTGGAAATCGTCAAGTCGAAGACGAAGATCGCCGACAAGGTGATCGCCGATATGATCCGCGTCGCCGAACTGACCCGCCAGGGCTTCATCGGCGGCGACATCTCCACGGTAATGAGCCCGCGCACGGTGATCACCTGGGCGCAGAACGCTGAGATTTTCGGCGACGTCGGCTTCGGCTTCCGCCTGACCTTCCTCAACAAGTGCGACGAGGCGGAGCGGATGCTGGTCGCGGAATACTACCAGCGGGTGTTCGGCGAGGAATTGCCGGAGAGCGTGGTGGCGAAGGCCTGACGTGACCGAGGATCGTGTCCGCGCGCTAACCAAAGTCCCCGCGGTCACCCTCGGCTTCTGGCTCATCAAGATCCTCGCCACCACGCTCGGCGAGACTGGCGGCGACAGCGTGTCGATGAGCTGGCTTGGCGAGACGACGCCCGAGGCGGGGGCGGGTGGGCTCAACGGGTATCTCGTCGGCACGGCGATCTTCGGCGTGCTGCTGATCGCGCTGGTGTGGGCGCAGATCAGGGCGCGCAAGTTCAACCCGTGGCTTTACTGGGCGACGATCGTCGCCTCGAC
>Ga0068855_100009184_pt1 | contig 11940 bp, 6 predicted proteins | sample KBSCornC52_FD_66592 | JGI IMG/M metagenome (GOLD analysis project Ga0068855, IMG submission 66592) | Corn rhizosphere microbial communities from Kellogg Biological Station, Michigan, USA - KBS Corn C5-2 | ecosystem: Host-associated > Plants > Roots > Rhizosphere > Soil ...
AGGGCAGCGGAAGATGAAAAACGGACTTATGAACAGCGTATTAAGCTACTGCGCGAAATTCAGCGCGTTCAGGAAGAAATAACCAACAAAGACGCAAAAAAACAGCTTTTGGATCCAACGCTCACAAAAGCACAAATTACACAGGTAGAAACCACCAGGAAGAACACTATTCTTAACTCGCGCGGTGAAACTATTGATAAAATTCAAAAGTTGCAGGAACAGGCCGATGACCGGCGCCGAGCGGCTCTTTTATCAGTATTAAAAACCGAGGTAGAAGACCAGGCAAAAGCCCAGGAAGCGATTGCCGACAATGAAAATAAGTCCTTTGACCAAAGGACCGACGCCCTTTATGCTGCCTATGAAAAAAGACGGGCTCTTACCACGGCACAGTATGAGTTTGATATAAAGAATCAAAAGCTAACAACAGAAGAGAGGAAAGCCATTGAAATAAAGTATATCTCAGATATCAACCAGCTAACTGTTGACTATGGTGTAAAACAGCTCCAAATTTATAAGAACAACGAAGAAAAAGTCACCCAGGCGATTGAAAAGGAAATTCAAAAACGACAGGATAAGATCGCTACTGAACAGGCTGACACTTTGCTAAAATTAAATGAAAGCCGTCGTTCGGGTTTAACCGGTGTTACTGAATATGAACAAAAGAGGGCAGTAATTGAAAGCAAATACCGGCTGGAGTCATTGCAGCAGGAGGTAGCAGCAGCAACCAGCAAGGTAATAAGCGCAAAAGAAGGAACAGCAGAAAGGGCAGAAGCGGAAAAAGAATTGAAAGAAAAAACATTGGCTTATAGTGACGAGCTAATACATAATCAACAGATTACTGATGAAAACAGGGTAGCCAATACGAAAAAGACTATTGAAACAATCGGATCTCTGTATCAGGATTTGTTAGGTACGATAAGTGCCCTATCTTCCATACAGGCAGACAGGGAAAAAGCGCAGATTGATGAACAGATAACGAACATCGATAAGAAAAAAGATAAAGAGATAGAGGCCGTTAATAATTCAGTTTTAAGCGAACAGGACAAGGCTAACAGAATCGCTGTTATAAACGCCCGGGCTGATGCGCAAAAAGATGCTTTAGATAAAAAGCGCCGGGCAGCAGAGATACAAAAAGCCCGTTTTGATAAAGCGGCCAACATCGCTAATATAATTACAGGAACCGCGCTTGCCGTGGTTACAACTCTCGCTGATAGAACAATAGTCCCTGGCTTTCTCAGGATCCCGCTTGCCTTGGCTGCAGGGGCCATTGGAGCTGCCCAATTGGCTGTTGCTATAGCAACACCTTTACCTAAATATAAGCATGGGCGCGCTGACGGTCCTGCAACGCTGGCCATTGTCGGCGATGGCGCCAGACCGGAGGTAGTTTATTCACCTGATATGAAAGAAGCGTTTTTAACACCGGCGCATGATACGCTGACCTTCCTGCCAAAAGATTACGGGGTCGCCCCATCTTTGGAAAAATTTCAGGAAACAGCGACGAGCACTATGTACAAGCCATTGACTTCTTTGCCGGTTCAAAATAATAACGACGGATTGATCCACGCTATGGCGTATTCAATAGGCAGATTGGAACGCGCTGTAATGAGTAAACAGGAAACACATTTTCACTGGAATAACGGTGAATTGCAAAAAGCAATTAAAAACGGCAATACGTGGATCCAGTATATAAACAGTAATATATAGCAGCTTCTTTTTTATGTTCATTTTGAAAACAAGCCCCGGTATGTCTATGCCGGGGATTTTTGTATATTAGTTGATCATTAACCCCTAAACTCCTGTTATATGAAACGATTGCTTTGCATCGGCCTGCTGGCGCTGTTATTTTCCCGCACATTTAGTCAAAACGGACAAATGTTTACCGATAAAATAGATGCGCGTTTTGGCTTTCGTGACATTAAGCTGGAAAGTGATCTTAATCAATTAAAATCAAAACAGCTTTTAAAAATCGAAGATGACGGCCCTAAAAAATATTATAAAAGCAAGGTCGAAGATCTTAAATTGGGTGATTACCATTTAAAATCTGTCACCTATGGTTTTTATAAAGGTCAATTGATGACCATCAATATTGAAACGAAAGGGCTTAGTAATTCCACTGGCTTACTTAATATCTTAAGGGAATCTTACGGAAATGGGTTTAAAGGAAACGAGTACCTGGAACAGTACTTATGGAAGAGTGAAAAAGTGAGTATCTTATATGATCAAAATCCAGTGACAAATAACGCTGTGGTTTCTATTACAAGTACCAAACTCGAAGATTTATCAAGTGCAGAGGAAGGTGAAAAGGATAAAAAAGCATCGAAACAAGCGTTTTAACATACTGGTTAATACAGCAAAAATCCCGGCTTAAAATGGCCGGGATTTTTTATTTAATCACTTCCGAAATGTACCCCAGGTTGTACCCCTGAGATTTAATAAGATGGTAAGTTGTTGAAAATCAACCTACCTGTGTTGCCCGACAAGGACTCGAACCCTGACAAACAGAACCAGAATCTGTCGTACTACCATTATACTATCGGGCAGTGTAATTGTGAAGAAGAACTTCAAAATGCGGCTGCAAAAATATTATATAAAATCGGGGAAAAAAAATGATTATTGAAAAAATGAATGGATCAATTGCATCCGTAACAATAAACGTTGTTGCTGAAAGGCGTGCCACGGATCCTGAGCGAAGCTGAAGGAGGACCGTGACACGCTTTTATAACAACCCGGTTTTACTAATTATCCCACCAAACTTTATCTGTTAGCCTTGCAGATTGCGCAGCCTGCGGGTTCGACAAAATTTCTATCTGCGGATACAGCATTCTTCGCGGAATTTCAGATGATGCATTGGGCACTTTTGTCAACAACGGGTAGCCGGTTCTTCTCCAGTCGTTAAAGTTTTCGATCGATAAAAAATTAGCGATCTTTTTTTCTTCCATAATGCGTTGAAGCGCATTGGCGGCCGTAAGCGTACCACGGTTCGATAAATAAGTAGCCACATCAGCATCGGCAACCGACAGTTTTGCCATGTGCGAGCGGATCGCATCCTGATATATAGGCTGTGCAGCAGCAAATCCCGATTTATACAGGGTCGCTTCTGCCTTCAGAAATAGTGCTTCAGAATAATTAAATACATAAACCGGCGAAGACGCATAGCCGTAAGCCGGGCCGGGCAATGAATAATTATCCAGGTTACCAAGATTTATTGAACCGATAGGACGGCCGGTATACAAACCCGTGCCTTTGGCTTTGGCAACCATTTTCGAAAGTCGCGGATCGTTTCGGGTTACGAGTGTGTCAACGCAGGCAGACGATAATACCAGCGTAGATACCGGCAAAAAATCAACATAATATGGATTTTCCAGGCCAGCGCTTCCGGGATAGGAAAACATCAGATCGTCGCTGTTCGATTGCATACCATTTTGTAAAGCAGCCAGTGCCAGATCGGCCTGTCCTGCCGCTGTATGCCCCGGTGCTTTAATAAGATGCATATAATAACGGGCCTTCAGTGTATAGGCCAGCCGCTTCCATTTGTTCATGTCGCCCGAATAAAAGTAATCATCGCCACCGGGCGTTACCGTAGCATTTTTATTAATGTCGGAAATGGCGTCATCCAGCAGCGACTGAATGTTCTTATAAATGCTCTCCTGCGAATCGTAGGCCGGCTGTAGCTTACCAATTCCCTGAAAGGCGTCGGTAAAAGGAACATCACCCCAATAGTCGGTAGCAATACCCATGCAAAAAGCGGTTAATATTTTTGCAATGCCTGAATAATTATAGTTGCCATTGGCAGTGGCTTTTTCATTCATGGCTTTCAGGTTATTCAAACAGGTTACATAAATGTTTTTCCAGGGCTTGTCAAAGTCAACATTATATACCACGTACGTGCCATTGTTGGGAACAGGCTGGTTCAATGCTACGTTTTGCATCCAGTGATTTACCAGCATAGCTGCAAGACCGAAATCGCCATCAGCACCAGTAAGTACGGTGGAAATATTCAGCTCAAGCGGCGCCAGTATCAATGCTTCCTGTACCGAAGTGGGATTATTGGGGTCATTATTAACATCAATAAACTTTTTACAACCAGTGATGCCAATACCCAGTATGCAGCAGGTGAGTAGCATCATATATTTGGATTTATACATATTGATCTGTTTAATAATTGTTTTAATTTTCTTTTTAGCTAAGAGGGTATAAGAGTAAAAAGGGAAAAAAGAGAATTCCTCTTATCTCCTTTGCTCTTTTTGCTCTTAGCCCTACAAACCAACTTTCAAACTGATATTGATTGATCGTGGGGTAGGAGTAGAGAACGAATACAACCCCAGTGATCCATTGGATGATCCGAATGAATTATTTTCAGGATCACCACCGGTGAAGTGCGGACTATAGATCCAAAGATTTCTGCCGGTAACAGTCAGTGAAGCCGATCTGAGCGGTGTTTTTTGAATCACCCTGGAAGGAATTACATAGCTAAGACTTACATTACGCAGTTTAACATAAGTAGCATCCTGTATAACAGATTCCAGTATGCCATTGATCCTTCTAAAATAATCTTCTCCTTTAACAGAAACGGTATTGGCTTTATTATCTACAATACTAATGCCCTGAACTACGCGTGGATCACGATTCTCCGTCGCTTTTGGCGTACCATAGAAATATCCGTATCCATCTACATTGTTTTCAGTAACGCCTCCTTTCTTCATATCGAAAAAGAAGCTGAACGTAAACGGACCATAGCTAAGGTTGTTGGTTAAGCCTGCCAGCCAGTCGGGCTGAATGGTGCCCAGTACGCCCTGTTTGGTATCGGCAAAAGGAAGACCATCGGCATCGATCAATAACTGTCCGGTGGCGCTGTCACGCGCATAGCGTGTGCCATACTTTACGCCGTAGGGCTGACCTACTATTGCCTGTGTAAATCCCAATGAAATGCTTGTAAGATCTTCGTGAATAGCTACTACTTTGTTTTTTAGTTTGGTAAAACTGAACACAAGGTCCCAGTTAAACTTACCTGCTTTTACAGGGTTGGCATTCAGCAATACTTCAAGCCCTTTTGTTTGCAACCTTGCCGTGTTGATGATAGTGGTATTATAACCGGTAGAAGGAGAAACCGTAACAGGTATAAGACCATCCTGCACTTTTTTATTGAACCACGATACTTCAGCTCCTATGCGATTATCGAGGGCTTTCAGTTCGATACCTGTTTCAAACTCGTTTACCCGTTCGTTTTTAAGCAGCGGATTTCCCAATGCGTCGCTCAGTAAAAACCCATTCTGGCCCTGGAATGGAAAAGATATGCCTGCAATGGCGTTGTTATTACTATTGCTTACATTCAGGTAGGGCGTATTCAGCGAATAAGCATCCACATTATCGTTTCCAACGGTGGCATAGGAAACACGCAGTTTACCAAAATTGATTATGGAAGATAATTGCGGTCCCAACAGTTCTGAAAAAACAAATCCGGCGGCGGCAGAACCATAAGGGTAAAAATTGTTGCTTTTTGCCAGTACCGAGGTACCATCATACCGGCCTGTTAAAGCGAGGTTCAGCAGGTGATTGTATTCGATATTTCCCTGTGCATAAAAGCCTACTTTCCTTGTGAGATAATGTTTTTCACTATAGGTTTGGGTAGTTGCATTGGCTACATTGTCGTAACCACTGGTAACTGATAATCCCACACCTCTTGCTTCAACGTTCTGTATATAGCTTGAAAGTACGTTATTACCGAGCAGTAATTCTGTATTGAATTTATTGAATTGCTGATGTGCGTCGATAATCAGGTCGTGGTTATATTGTCTGAATGTATTGGTGCGGTCAACGATTAATCCGTTTGGATTGGCTACCGATCCTCTTGCTTCATAATATTTAACCTGCTCAGTGTACATATCGCCGCCCATTCTTTCTGTAATATTTAACCATTTCAGCAGGGAATAATTTAAGGTGATCACCGGTACAAACCTGTTCACGGTGCCATGGGTATATACATTATTAAGGATCCAGTAGGGATTGTTACGCGAATAGCGGTAAACGCGCTGAGTACCATCAGGGTTAAGATATGGTAATGGGTCCCATGAAATAGGCGCTGTGTAGATAGTCCATACAGGGCTTTCCAGTATATAACCTTCCGGCAACCTGTTGGTGCGGGAGTTGGAATAATTGAACTGAAAGGTGCCGGTGATCTTATCACTGAGCCTGGTGGTGAATTTTGAAAAAACAGTATGTCTTTTTAAATAAGTGGTAGGAACAATACCTTTTTGATCCAGATAGGAATAGGAAGCAAAATAGCTTGATCCCGGAGCATTTGCACCCGAAAAGCTGATAGTGCTGTTGGATGTAACGCCTGTTTGAAAAAAGTCTTTCAACTGGTTCCTTTTCTGAACCGGTACGCCGTTCACCTTAAGCGTATCTATTAATGGTCCCCATGAGCTGCTCGTTTTATCTGTTTCTCCGTTATAGTATACGTTATCATATACCACTCCGTTTATTTCTTTACGGTCACCCTGAGCATACTTGCTTTGTATTTTGGGGAAGATGCCGTTTTCGAATGACAGGTCCTGTGAAATATTGATAGCAGGTTTTTTATTGGTTGCGCCGCTTTTTGTAGTGATCATTACTACGCCGCGTGCGCCTGCTGAACCGTACAGCGCTGTAGCTGCAGCGCCTTTTAAAACGTTTACGCTTTCGATGATCGAAGGATCAAAGTCAAGTAACCTGTTACTGCCTGGGCCGCTGTTCACTGCGCCGGTTTCGGAGTTGTTAACGGGAATGCCGTCTACTACGATCAGCGCTTCGTTATTACCGATAATTGAAGTAGCGCCCCTGATAACAATGCGGCTCGACGCGCCAGGCGTGCCCGAAGAGCTGGTGATCTGTACACCGGCTACTTTACCTGTCATGGCATTCAGAATATTGGGCTCTTTCGACCGCACAAGTTCATCGGCTTTAATTTCCTGCGAGCTGAAGGTAAGCTCTCTTTTTTCACGTTTAACACCCAGTGCGGTTACAACCACTTCGCTTAATGAATTACTGTTGGGTGATAATGTAACAGTAAGTTCTTCCTGTGTGCCGGTTTTTATTTCGCGGTTAAAATACCCCACGGCACTGATAGTAAGTGTGGCGTGTGGTGGTGCGCTGATTTCGAAGGAGCCATCATCGGCAGTGCTGGTGCCAGACCTGGTGCCTTTGATAATTACAGAAGCTTTTGGTACAGGACCTCCTTTATCATCCTGTACCTTTCCTTTTAGTACCTTGTTTTGCGCCCATGTATCGAAACATAGCAGTAACGCAGAAGCCAATGCGAATACACGTAGCAGTTTTGGTTGCATGTTTTTGTGTTTTGGTTTTTGTACACGAAAAGTTTAATGAAGCGGTTCAGGCAGTTAAGTTCCTGGCCGGTCATTAGAGTACCGGACAGGGTTATCATGAGTATGATCGCGGATTGATTTTTTGCGGTGCTATATAGCAATATTGGCCCCTACGAATTTATTGTGGTACATGCGAAATATGTTAATGGTTCTTGACGGATTGTTTACAGATATTGATGTTTTGTTCATTTAAAAAATGCTAAATTCGGTTGACAGCAGTAGTAAAAGTGTGATTGTTACATTTATGAAGTTGAAAATGAACACTACCATAAAAATAGATGATACTATTTCACTTGAACTGATCGATTACCATCACGTGGGTTCATTGTATCAACTGGTGAAAGCAAATCGTGATCATTTAAGAATATGGCTTCCCTGGGTGGACTACATGCGAACGCCGGAAGATTTCAAACGATACGTCAGCAACTCAAAACAACGATATGACAACCACGTTGAAACAGGATATGTGATAATGGCAAACCATTCCATGATCGGCCGAATAGGGGTGTATAATATTGATATGCACAACAAACACGCTTCAATCGGATACTGGCTCGACCAGCAATGGCTGGGTAAAGGCATAATTACCAATGCCTGTAAAGCGCTCATTACCCATAGCTTTAAAAACCTCGGGCTAAACAGAATAGAAATACGCTGCGGAACAGAGAATTATAAAAGCCAGGCAATTCCTGAAAGGCTCGGCTTTAAAAAAGAAGGTATTATTCGCCAGGGCGAATTTGTGAACAACCGCTTCATTGATCTCTGTGTTTATGCCATGTTGAAGGAAGAATGGCCCGATAAGTAACAAGCAAGCAACTTGTAGTTTTCGATCTATACCTTATCGCCTACTACTTACAGCCTGGTAAGTACTAATATGTAAACAACGGAAAATTATAAAATTGTGTGGGTACTTCGGGGCGGTTTAACACACTATAAGTTGGGAATCGGAGTCTATATGTGGGAAAAACACCTGACTGTGCAAAACAAAATGTGGTTGATTACAAAGTGGTTGCATGATTGGCACAGTTTAGGAGACCGGGAAGGAAACGTTTGGATGATATAACTTTTACTGTGTACCTATGAATCCGTCTTTTACAACCAACTTTCGTGAGATGACCCCCTGGTTGCAGACAATTCTCAATGACTACCAGGATGCCGTGATCATTACCAACAGGCATTTTGATATGCTGCATTGGAATGCAGCAGCTGAAGAATTATGGCTCGGCCAGAACAACCGTCCGGCATACAATAACTTTATTGCCTTTCTTGAACAACTGTCCCCTGCTTACGCCGATGTGCACGGACAACTACAAAAAGTAGTGGCGCTCAATGAGCCTGAAGAAAAGATCTTTTTTACCACATTTCAGGGGAAAACATTTCATCTTTCCTGCTATACCCACAGATTTCCGGGTACCCAATACCTTCCCAACGTGGTAATTATTATCCGCGATGTACAGGCTTCCCTTCATACTAAAAAAGAACAGCCCCGGGAAGAACTACTTTACAAAAATCTGTTGAATACGCTGGAAGAGGGTGTATTGCTGGTAGAAGGAGAAGAAGGAACTATTATCTCTGTCAATAAAAAGGCCTGTGAAATTATAGGCGTGCGCCGCGATCAATTGATAGGAAAGAATTTAACAAAACTGCCGGGCACGATCGTTCGGGAAGACGGAACGCCAATGAGCCACGAAGAGATCCCTGCACTGGTTACATTGCGTACCGGAGAAGCTGTTAAGCAAACAATTGCAGGATACACAAGTTCTACCACCGGCAGAACGATCTGGCTTTCTGTTAACACTTCTATACTGGAAGAACAATGGCCCGGGCTTGCAGCAGTTTCATTTTTTGATATTACCGCAAAGAAAGAAGCCGAATCGAAGTTGTCTGAAACAGAAGCGATCTTCAGGTCATTCATGAGTAATACCAACAATCCTGCATGGATTTGCGATGAGGATGGTAACATCATATACATGAATGATGTGTTTAAAGATGTATGGAAGCTCACCGATCAAGATCTGAACAGAAACATGTATGATATGCTACCGAATGATATGGTAGCAGAATATATTGCCAATAACCTGAAAGTACTTGAAACAGGTGCCCCCCTGGTAACCATTGAACAATCCCTGCGGCGCGATGGCTCGCCCGGCATCTATGTGGTTTACAAATTCCTGCTGAAATCAGCAGATGGAAAGCCCCTGATTGGCGGGCAATCCATCGATATTACCGATGAAAAAACAGCACAGGAAGAAATTGTAAAAAGCAATGAACGCTTTTATTATGCTACCAAGGCTACCTCTGATTCCATCTGGGACTGGAATATTGAGAAAGGACATATTTACCGCAGTGAATCTTTTACCCGTTTAACCGGTTATTCACAGAACGATTCAGACAATACACTGCTTTGGTTTTATGATAAGATCCACGCTGAAGATCGCGCACGGGTAGTGCAGCTACTGAACGATAGTCTGCAGTCGAATAACAGATACTGGCACGATGAATACCGCTTTATTTGTGCTGATGGCACCGAGAAGTATCTGGCAGATAAAGCCTATATCATTTATAAAGATGGAAAAGCTATAAGGGCCATTGGCGCAATTCAGGACCTTACAGAAAAAAGAACGCTTGAAGCAGAATTGGCGCTTCAGAAAGAAAAAGAACGTCTGCAGGTGAACCGTGCCATGATTGCCGGACAGGATCTGGAACGCAATGAAATTTCAAAGGAATTGCATGATAATGTAAACCAGATCTTATCATCTGCCACCATTTTATTAAGCGCAGCCCAGGGAAGTGGCGAAGACCAGGAGCACCTGATCCAGAAAACAAACGAATACCTGAACCTCGCCATACAGGAGATCAGAAAAATTACCAAATCGCTGAACTCCTCGGTAGTAAAAGAAGTTGGACTGCTGGAACCGGTGGAAGATATCATCAAAACCATGCAGCTGATTAAGCCGGTTGATGTACAGTTTAATTGCGACCCCTCGCTTGAATATGAACTTACTCAGGACCTGCAGCTGATGCTCTATCGGATTATACAGGAGCAGACAAATAACATTATCCGATATGCCGAAGCCTCTCAGGTGATTATTTCAATTGATAAAAACGATGGCTTTGTAACCCTGCTCATACACGATAATGGAAAAGGTGTTGATGTAACCAAACAGGGAAAAGGTATTGGCCTGATAAATATTCTGAACCGGGCAGAGATCTTTGGCGGTTCAATGCATATAGATACTAAGCCTGGCGGCGGTTTCAGACTGGAAGTGAAAGTGCCTGTGAAACAATGACGCAACTTTCCTCCGGCACCTGACGAAAATCAGCTTTTTTGTGCGCGCAATAGGTTTAATTTGTCCATGGTTCGTTTGAATAAAATTGATGGACAGGCACTTGTGACCGGCTCGCTTCCGTATAGTGAATGGCCCCTGGATTTTTTGGTGGATTATGTAGTATATGTACACCATGGGTATTTACGTCAGACATTTACCACACTGAGAGATCATATTGAAAATTTTGTAGCCGAACATCCCCAAAAATATACTTACTCCGATGAACTGTTACAGCAGTTCATGAAACTGCAGGGCACTCTGCCGGACTTTATGAAACAACAGGAAGAGCTGATCTTCCCTTATGTAAAACAGGTGAGCCGTGCTTATCAATCAAAGGAATCATTTGCAGGATTACTGACCCGAACACTTCGTAAACCGGTTGAAAGAGTATTGAGCCAGGAGCATCAGCTGGTAACAACCGTATTGCAGCGTTTGCGTGAACTTACCAATAATTATAATTTGCCAGGCACTGCCAGTAATCACCAAACGGCGGTTTTTATGAAATTGCATGAGCTGGATAACGATCTTGCACAACATCTCTATCTCGAAAACAAGATTGTACTGCCCCGCTTGCTCGCGATTGAAAGCGAATTGAATAAGCAGTAACCTCCCTTACCCGCCATTTACCATTCACCACTTGCCCGTTGTCGATTGTTTATTGCCAATTGTTATCTTCATTGCTTAATTTTTTAAGCACATGAGAAAAACAATTATTCAAACGGGTCTGATTATGCTATTTGCTGCTCCTGTAATACAGGCGCAGGAAAAAACAGATTCAGCCATGATGAGAAAGATACGGGAAGAGGAAATGGCTAATTCGCAGATCAGAACAATTGCGCATAACCTCACTGATGTAGCCGGTCCGCGGCTTACCAATTCACCCGGTTACAAAAGAGCTGTAAGCTGGGCCGTTGAAACTCTTAAGCAATGGGGCTTGCAACATGCAACAGCAGAGCCCTGGGGCGAATTTGGCAAAGGCTGGAGCACAGAACGCTCTTACCTTGCTATGAAGGAGCCTTATTACAGCACGCTGATCGCTTATCCGATAGCATGGACAAACGGCACCAGCGGACCTGTAACTGCACCGGTAATAATGTTGGATAAACTCGATTCTGCTACCATCGACGCTCACGCCGCCGACATAAAAGGAAAAGTGGTTATTGTAAAATCTGTCGAATTGTCGAACCCCGCTTCCTTTGAAGCTCAGGCCCATCGCTATAGCGACAGCGCATTAGGGAAACTGGGTGATG
>Ga0068855_100009185_pt1 | contig 11938 bp, 12 predicted proteins | sample KBSCornC52_FD_66592 | JGI IMG/M metagenome (GOLD analysis project Ga0068855, IMG submission 66592) | Corn rhizosphere microbial communities from Kellogg Biological Station, Michigan, USA - KBS Corn C5-2 | ecosystem: Host-associated > Plants > Roots > Rhizosphere > Soil ...
GCCGCCGCCGTCGATGGGCACGGTGTCGACCGTGGGCACGGCCTGGCCGGTGACCGCGGTGAACTTCTCGTGGTTGAACATGGCGGCCACGTCGTTCGGGAAGATCAGGTCGGCCATCAGCACCGCGACGCTGACGCCGCTGCCATCGGTCTTGGTGCTCCAGGCCGGGTAGTCGTAGGCCTGCTTCAGGTCGGTGAACCAGTACGGACCGACGGGGGTGTAGCGGTTGTCGGGGCCGGCCTCGGGCGTCTTGCCGAGCACGTGCGCGTGGATATGGTGCTCCGGCACGGCGGCCAGGCCGAACACGCGCAGGTCGATGCCGGCGAGCTCGCCCGGGATGCGCAGGCCGCTGCGGGCCTGGAAGCGGGTGTGCGAGCGGCGCGTGACCTTCTCCAGCGGCGCGCTGAACGCCTGCGACACCTGGGCCGCGGTGCCGCGCACGCGCACGCCGTGGGCGTTGGTGGAGACGATGGTCAGGCCACGCGCGGCGAGCGCGTCCCTGACGGCTTCGATGTCGGCCGGGCGCGGCCCGTACTGCGCGAGGAATTCATCGGGCTGCAACCACTGGCGGTACTGCGGCGAGTGCTCGTCGTGCTGCCTGGCGATCAGCGCCTCGAGCTTGTCCTTGTGGCGCAGCGGCAGGTAGATGCCGAACTCGACGACGTCCTGTGCCGCCGCGGCCGCGACCGTGGCCTGGGCGTCGGCCTTGGCCAGGGCCTGCAGGGGCGCGGCGAACGCCGACTGCGCGGCGACGAGGCCGCTGGCGCAAAGGCCCGCGGCCAGGAGCTGGTTGATTCGCATGGGGATCCCCCTCTCGATGAGACAAAAAAATGGATTTCCGAGGGAAAAAGTCTCGGTTGGTCACATTTCCCTGTCAACGACACGAACCCGGTAACGACGGGGCGAGGTATCCCGATGCGGGTTTGCGCCGATCGACACGATTTCGGCGTGGGATTGGGGCTTGGCAGCTCGACAGGCGTGTCAGTGCGCGTGGCGGCAGGGCGGCTCGGTGGCTCGACCGCAGACCGCCGACGGCCTGGGCGCGTCGTCGGTGTGCCTGCCTGCGGCGCAGACGCTTCGCCGAGTGGCGAAGCGCCAGCGCCGCAGGCGACACCTGGCGCACGAACACTCCGCCGGCGAAGCGCCAGCGCCAAAGGCGAAGCGCCCAACCGCCGCAGGAAAGGCTTGAAAACCCGTGCGCCCGCCCGCAACTGGCGCTCGGGCGACAATACGCGATTGCGCCCGCCCCGCGCCGGGCGGCATTCCGGCGCCTCTTTCCCCTTCGAACCCAGATCCAAATCGGGCACATACCATGGAAAAGCAAACCCTTTCGTTCCAGGCCGAGGTCAAGCAGATCCTGCACCTGGTCACGCACTCGCTGTACTCCAACAAGGAGATCTTCCTGCGCGAGCTGGTGTCCAACGCGTCGGACGCATGCGACAAGCTGCGCTTCGAGGCCATCGACCACCCGCAGTTCCTCGAGGACGCGCCGAACCTGGACGTGCGCATCTTCTTCGACGCCGAAAACAAGACGTTGACCATCCGCGACAACGGCATCGGCCTGTCGGCGGAGGAGGCCGTGTCGCACCTGGGCACCATCGCCAAGAGCGGCACCAAGGAGTTCATGTCCAAGCTCGAAGGCGACCAGAAGAAGGACGCCGCGCTGATCGGCCAGTTCGGCGTCGGCTTCTACTCGGGCTTCATCGTGGCCGACCGCATCACCGTCGAATCGCGCCGCGCCGGCCTGCCGGCCGGGCAGGGCGTGCGCTGGAGCTCGGAAGGCACCGGCGACTTCGAGGTGGAAGAGATCACCCGCGCCGAGCGCGGCACCGACGTCATCCTTCACCTGCGCGACGGCGAGGACGAGTTCCTGCGCCCGTGGAAGATCAAGTCGGTCGTCTCGAAGTATTCGGACCACATCTCGCTGCCCATCCTCATGAAGAAGGAGGAGTGGGACGGCGAGAAGGCCGAGTACAAGCAGCTCGACGAGTGGGAGACGATCAACAAGGCCTCGGCCCTGTGGGCACGCAGCAAGAGCGACGTCACGGACGCCGAGTACCAGGAGTTCTACAAGCAGATCAGCTACGACTCCGACGCACCGCTGGCCTACACGCACAACCGCGTCGAGGGCCGCAGCGAGTACACGCAGCTGCTCTACATCCCGGCGCACGCGCCGATGGACCTGTGGAACCGCGACAAGCGCGGCGGCGTCAAGCTCTACGTCAAGCGCGTGTTCATCATGGACGACGCCGAGGCGCTGATGCCGGTCTACCTGCGCTTCGTCAAGGGCGTGATCGACTCGGCCGACCTCCCGCTGAACGTCTCGCGCGAGCTGCTGCAGGAAAGCCGCGACGTCAAGGCGATCCGCGAAGGCTCGACCAAGCGCGTGCTGTCCATGCTCGAGTCGCTGGCCGACAGCGACAAGGCCGAGGACAAGGACAAGTACCAGGCCTTCTGGGACGAGTTCGGCTCCGTGCTCAAGGAAGGCATCGGCGAGGACCACGCCAACAAGGAGCGCCTGGCCAAGCTCTACCGCTTCGCCTCGACCCATGCGGACAAGGGCGTGTCGCTGGCCGACTACGTCGCGCGGATGAAGGAAGGCCAGCAGGCCATCTACGTGATCGCGTCGGAATCGCTGGGCGCCGCCAAGGCCAGCCCGCAGCTCGAGATCTTCCGCAAGAAGGGCATCGAGGTGCTGCTGCTGACCGACCGCGTCGACGAGTGGCTCCTGTCGCACCTGCACGAGTTCGAGGGCCACGCGCTGCAGAGCGTGGCCAAGGGCGCGGTCGACCTCGGTTCGCTCCAGGACGAGGACGAGAAGAAGGCCGCCGAGGAGGCCGCCACCGCCTTCAAGCCGACGCTCGATCGCCTGAAGGACGCGCTCAAGGATCGCGCCAAGGACGTGCGCGCCACCTCGCGCCTGGTCGACTCCGCGGCCTGCATCGTGGTCGATGACAACGAGATGAGCGCGCACCTGGCCCGCCTGCTCAAGCAGTCCGGCCAGGCCGCGCCCGACAGCAAGCCCATCCTCGAGGTGAACCCCGAGCACGCGCTGGTCAAGAAGCTCGAGGCGGACGACCGTTTCGAGGACTTCGCCAACCTGCTGTTCGACCAGGCCTGGCTCGCCGAAGGCGGCCAGCTCGAGGAGCCGGCGGCCTACGTCCAACGCGTGAACCGCCTGCTGACATCGTGAACCTCCACGCTCGCTTGCGCTCGCTGCCCCCCGAGGGGGCCGGCCGCGACCGGCCCGGCAAAGCCGGTTCCGGCGCTCCCTCGAACGTCGCGCCAAGGGGCGGGCGCCGGCGGCGAATGCGCCTCGGTGGAGACGACTCGTGACCTACGGTGTGAAGGAAATCTTTTATACGCTGCAAGGCGAGGGCGCCAACGCGGGCCGGCCGGCCGTGTTCTGCCGCTTTGCGGGCTGCAACCTGTGGACGGGCCGCGAGGAAGACCGCGCGGACGCCGTCTGCAACTTCTGCGATACCGATTTCGTCGGCACCGACGGCGAAGGCGGCGGCAAGTTCAGGACGGCCGACGACCTCGCCGACGAGATTGCCAGGCATTGGGGCGACACCCCGTCGCACCGCTTCGTGGTACTGACCGGCGGCGAGCCGCTGCTGCAGGTCGACGCGGCGCTGATCGACGCGCTGCACGCGCGCATGTTCACCATCGCGGTGGAAACCAACGGCACCGTCGAGCCGCCGCCGGGCCTGGACTGGATCTGCGTCAGCCCCAAGGCCGATTCCAAGGTCGTCATCACCGAAGGCGACGAGCTCAAGCTGGTATTCCCGCAGGAAGGCGTCGACCCCGAACGCTTCGCCGACTTGCGCTTCACGCACTTCTTCCTGCAGCCGATGGACAACCTGCTGCAGGCCACCAACCAGCGCCTGGCAATGGACTATTGCCTCGCGCACCCGCAATGGAAACTCGGCCTGCAGACGCACAAGATCCTGGACATCCGCTAGAAGCGTGAGCCCCGCTCCCTCCGCCCGGCACCCCCGCGCGGGCTTGCACGGGCTTTCTTCGGATGGCTGGATCCCGACGCCGACGGGTCTCGATCCCACATGCTCACGATCACCAAACGACTCGAATTCGACGCCGGCCACCGCATCCCGCAGCACAAGAGCCAGTGCCGCAACCTGCATGGCCATCGCTACGCCCTGGAGATCACGCTCGAGGGCGAGCCGGTGAACGACCCGGAGTCCAGCGATCACGGCATGCTGATGGACTTCACCGACGTGAAGACCATCGCCAAGGAGCACCTCGTCGACCTGTGGGACCATGCATTCCTGGTGCACGAGGGCGACACGCTCATCCGCAGCCTGCTCGACCAGATTCCCGGCCACAAGACGGTGGTGGTCGACCGCGTGCCCACCGCCGAGAACCTCGTCGCGATCGCGTTCGACGTCCTGGATCCGCTCTACACGGAGCGCTTCGGCAACCACCTGAAGCTGCGCCGGCTGCGGCTGTACGAGACGCCCACGAGCTGGGCCGACTGCGACCGCAAGACGCTGTAAGGGCAGGCGGCCCCGCGCGCGAGGCCGCCTGCCGCGGTCACTTCGTGGCCGTCTTGCCGGCGCCCTTGTCGCCCGTGCTCGTGATGTCGTGCTTGGACGTGCCCGACTGCATGCCCGAGGTCTCGCCCGGCGAAGTCTGCTGGCCCGCAGCCGTCGAGCCCGTCCCGGCGCTGCCGCTGGTCGACGCCCCCGAGGCGCGGCTGGCGCCCTGGCCGGCGCCGCGCTGGTTGTCGCGGTCCGAGCGCCACTTGTCGAAGTCGTCCGAGAAGCGCTGGTAGCGCTGCTGGCGCCACTCGTCGTAATCGCGGTCGAGCTTGTTCATCTGCTCGGTGCGCCACTGGTGGTAGTCGGGGTCGTGGAAAGCGTGACCCTGCTGGCCCTGCTGCCAGTTGGACTGGTAGCCGTTGTCGCCGTAGCGATCGCGGTTGGACGGGTGCTGGCCCTGCCAGCCGCCCTGGGCCTGTCCACCGCGGTTGCCCTGGTAGGCGTCGGCGGACGATTGCCCGTAGGTCTGGTCGAAGCCGCGTCCGCCGCCCTGGTAACGGTCGCGTCCGCCGCCGCCCTGGCCGTAGCTGCCGGCGTTCCAGTCCCCGCCGCCGTAGTTGCCGGAGCCGTAGCGATTGTCCGGGCCGAAGTTGCTGCTGCCGTAGCCGCCCGTCGAGTCGCTGCGCGCGTCATACCCGTGGCTGTATCCGCCCTGGCGGCCGAAGCGCTGCGCGCTCTGGCCGCCCTGGTCGTAGCTGCCGCCCAGGCCCTGGCGACCGCTCATCGTGTCGTACGCATCCTGGCGGCCGCCGCCGTAGTTGCCGAAATTGCCACTCTCGGTGATGCCGCGATTGCCGTAGTCGTTGTCGGACGCCTGGCCGCCGAAACGGCCCTGGCGGCCGCCGGCGCCCTGGCCGCCGTCGTTCCATTCGCGATCGCGTTCCTCCATGGCCGGACGCCAGCCGCCGGCCGCGGGGCCCTGGCGCTCGCGCCAGTTGTCGCCCTGCTGCTGGCGTCCCTGCTCCCACTGGTTGTGCTGGCCGCCACCCTGGGGCTGCTGGCCGCCTTGCTGGTGGGCGCCGTAGCTGCTGCCATAGCGCCCGCTCGACTGTTCCTGCTGGTTGCTCGAGGGATCCTGTTGGTCGCGGTGTTCCTGCCAAGCGCCCGATTGCTGGCCGGCGTTGCGCCGACCGTTGTCGTGTTGTGCCATGTCGCATTCCTCTGCGGTAGGTGTTCGCTGTCGCCGGCCAACCGGCCGGCCCCGAACCAGGAATGCGGCAACACCGATGCCCCGCCGAGCGCGGCGACAGTCGGTCGACCACCGCGCTCGTGGGGATCGTTCGTTCAGCGCCTGGCGCGATTCACGCCGCGGCGGCCTGCGGTGCGCCGGCCCCGTGCGTGCGCACGCGCGGCAGCGCCAGCGCGATCGCACCGGCGCCCAGGCCCACGGCCAGCGAGCCCAGGTACATGAACGTGTAGGCGTGCCAGTGGTCGTAGATCCAGCCGCCGAGCGCGGGGCCCAGCGCCATGCCCAGGCCCGACAGCAGCGTCATCGCGCCCAGTGCAGTGCCCATGACCTGCGGCGGGAAATAGTCGCGCGCCAGCGCCGAATACAGCGGCATCACCCCGCCGTAGGCCATGCCGAAGACGAACGCCACCCCGTAGAAGTCGCCCAGGCCCGTGGCGAGGATGTACGAGCCCGCCGCGAGCGCCTGCACCACGAGGCCGGCCACGAGGACGCGCTTGACGCCCAGCCGATCCCCGAGCACGCCGAACACCAGCCGGCCCACCAGGCCCGCGAAGCCCTCGACGCTGTAGATCGTCACGGCCGTCGTCGGCGGCAACCCGCATCCGATCGCGTAGCTGATCGTGTGGAAGATCGGGCCCGCGTGCGTGGCGCAGCAGGCAAAGAAGGTCAGCGACAGCACGATGAAGGCGCGCGAGCGCAGCGTCTGCCGCGCGACGGCCTTCAGTTCGGGCCCGCCCACGCCGCCGGCGTCGGCCGCGGCGGGCCAGTGCGGCGGGCGGCGCACGAACAGCGCGGCCGGCACCAGCAGCAGCACCACGGCCGCCGCCAGGATCAGCTGCGAGGTGCGCCAGCCGTGCGTGACGACCAGCTGCGCGGCGAACGGCGACACCGTCATCGGCGCCACGCCGATGCCCGAGGACACCAGCGACACCGCCAGCGCCCGGTGCCTGTCGAACCACAGCGTCACCGTCGACATCAGCGGCACCATCAGGCTGCCCGCGGCCACGCCGATCAGCAGGCCGTAGACGAGCTGGAACTCCAGCAGCGACGTCGCGCGGCTGGCGAGCGCCAGGCCGATGCCCAGCAGGACGACGCCGCAGGCCAGGATCATGCGCGGCCCATGGCGGTCGCTGAGGCCGCCCCAGACGAACGACGCCACGCCCATCGACAGGAAGTTCAGCGTCATCGCGAATCCGATGCCGCCACGCGACCAGCCGGTGTCGGCCGACATCGGTGCCAGGAACACCGGCAGCGACAGCAGGGCGCCCATGGCCATCCAGGTGATCAGCGCGCCCGCCGCGACCACGCCCCAAGCGGTTCGAGAGTTCGTCATTCCAGTGCCTCCTGATCCTGGACGACGAACGGCACTCCCGAAAATCGACAGTCGGGCCTCGATGGCCGGGAATTCCCCCGGGGCGCCACCCTGCCGTCATCCTGCGCGGCGCGAGCGGAGTCGCAGGATGACGGCGCAGGCCCGGCCAGGCAAGCCCCGTCGCGGGACGGTGATACTTGGTCGCCCGGCGCACGGCCGACCGGCGTCGGCGGCACACTGGGCCGATGGCCACGATGACCTGCTGCTGTTGCGCCGGCGACGAACGCCGCGGCGCGGACGCGCTCGGCGACATTGCCGCAGGCGACGCCCCGCCCGGCTGCGCCTTCACGATCGGGCACTCGACCCGGCCGATCGAGGAATTCCTCGGCATGCTGCAGGCGCACCGCATCACGCAGCTGGTGGACGTGCGCACCGTGCCCAAGTCGCGCCACAACCCGCAGTTCGAGACCCGGGCCCTCGCAAGGTCGCTGGCCGGCGCCGGCATCGGCTACGCGCTCGCGCCGGGCCTGGGCGGATTCCGCCGCACCAGCCCGGAGTCGCCGAACGGCGCGTGGCGCAACCTGTCGTTCCGCGGCTATGCCGACTACATGCTCACGCCGGACTTCGACGCGAGCCTCGTCGCGTTGCTGCAACTGCTCCAGACCGATCGCGTCGCGCTGATGTGCGCCGAGGCCGTGCCGTGGCGCTGCCATCGCTCCCTGATCGCCGACGCGCTGCTCGTGCATGGCCACGTGGCCTGCGAGATCTCCAGCGCCACGCGGCTGCAGCCGCACAGGCTGCCGCCGTTCGCCCGCGTCGACGGGCAGACCGTCACCTATCCGCCGGACCCGGCCTGAATCAGAGCCCCAGCTCGGCCAGGATCGCCTCGCGCAGCGCCTGCGCCTCGGGGCTGCCGATGCGGCGCGGGTGGGGCAGGTCGACCTCGAACGTCGCCTGGATCGTGGTGGGCCGCGGCGACAGCACCACGATGCGGTCGGCCATGTAGATCGCTTCCTCGACGTCGTGGGTGATCAGCAGCACGGTGTGGCGCTCCTCGCCGAGGATGCGCAGCAGCTCGTTGCGCATGCGCAGGTTCATCAGCGCGTCCAGCGCCGAGAACGGTTCGTCCAGGTACAGGATCTCCGGCTTGACGATGAAGGCGCGCGCCAGCTCCACGCGCTTGAGCATCCCGCCCGACAGCTCGTGCGGGTACGCGTTCTCGAAGCCCTTGAGGCCGACCATCGCGGCGTAGTGGTCCGCGAGCTCGGCACGTTCCTGGGCCGTCTCGGCATGCTCGGTGCCGTTCAGCCCGAACATCAGGTTCTGCTGCACCGTCAGCCACGGGAACACGGAGCCCTGCTGCGAGATCACGATGCCCTTGGGGCTGGGCGCGGTGACGACGCGGCCGTCGATGCGCACGCCGCCGGCGTCGGGCTGCTCGAAGCCGGCAAGCATGTTCATCAGCGTCGACTTGCCGCAGCCCGACGGCCCGACGATGGCCAGGAACTCGCCCTCGGCGACCGCCAGGCTGATGCCGCCGACGACCGGCAGCTGCTTGCCGCGGGCGTCGGTGAAGGCCTTGCGGATGGCGTCGACGACGATCTTGCCGCCCGCGGCGGCCTGCGGGTTCTCAACGGACATAGCGCCACCGCACCGTCTTCAGTCGCTCGAGCAGGCGGGTGAGGCCGTCGAGCAGGAGGCCGATCAGGCCGATGATCACCATGCTGGCGACGACCAGGTCGTAGCGGTTGCCGGCGTTGCGCGAGTCCATGATGAGGTAGCCCAGGCCCGAGTGCAGCGCGATCATCTCGGCGGCCACCACCACCAGCCACGCCACGCCGATGCCGATGCGCATGCCGATGATCACCTCGGGCAGCACCGCCGGGATCACCACCTGGCGGAACAGCACGCCGCGCGGCACGCCGAAGTTGGCGGCGGCGCGCAGGTAGCGGCGCTCGATGGTGTGCACCCCCGAGACCGTCTGCACGATCATGGGGAACACGGACGAGATGAAGATCAGGAACACCGGCGACAGGTTGCCCACGCCGAACCACAGGATGGCCAGCGGGATCCATGCGATCGGCGAGATCGGGCGCAGCATCTGGAACACCGGGTTGAGCGTGCGGTACGCCGGCGTCACCCAGCCCATCCACAGCCCCAGCGGGATCGCGACCAGCAGCGCGAGCCCGAAGCCGATGCCCACGCGCATCAGCGACGCGCCGATGTGCTCGAACAGCGTGCCGTCCTGCACCAGCTCCCACGCACCGGTGACCACGGCCAGCGGCGTGGGGAAGATCGCGCTGTCGTCGCGCGCCACCAGCCACCACCACAGCGCGACGATCGCACCGATCACCCCCATCGGCGGGATCACCCGTCCCGGCCAGCCGTCCCAACGTGAATTGCTCGAAGTCATGCCCTCGTCTTCTTCTTGAACTGGTTCCAGCGCCATTGGATGCGGTCCCACGGCGTGGCCGGCGCCTCGGCCACGACGATCGTCATCTGGCCGCTCGCGTGCGCGGTGCAGTCGAAGCTGTAGGTGGACGCCTTCTCGAACGGCAGCCGGAAGCTCTGCCCCGGCATCACCAGCACCGGGCCGAACTGCTGCGGCACGTCGTCCAGGTTGCGCAGCAGCAGCTGGTCGTTCAGGCCCAGGGTGAGGTCGATGCGATTGGGCAGGATCTCCACCTTGTTGCCGGCCATGCGGCGCGCCCAGGTGCCTTTCGGGATCTCGAACGGTTCGTCGCGCGACGCCACCGACAGCGGCGCGAACGCGGCCCAGCCGGCCGCGGCGGACACGACCGCCGCCAGGGTCCACGACGCGACATGCACCGCCTTCACCGGAGCGCCATCAGCTGGCGCACGTCGTGCGCGAAGTCTTCCGCCGAGTGGCCGAACGGCATCAGCGCGCGCAACCGGCCGGCGCGGTCGATCAGCCAGATGGTCGTCGAGTGGCTCATGCCGTAGTCCGCGCCGCCGCCGGCGGGCGGGATCTTCTGCGCGGTGGCGCCGTAGCGCCTGCGCAGCTCGGCCAGCACCGCGGCCTGGCCCGTGCCGCCGACGAAGCTCGCATCGAAGCCGGCGAGGTACGTGCGCACGTGCGCCAGGTCGTCGCGCTCGGGGTCGACCGTCACGTAGACGACCTGCATCGCTGCCGCGTCCGGCCCGAGCAGCCGGCGCGCCTGCGCCAGCGTGGCCAGCGTGGTGGGGCACACGGCGGGGCAGTGCGTGAAGCCGAACACGAGCAGCACCACCTTGCCGCGCCAGCGCGCGAGCGTGAGGTCGCCGCGGTCGGTGGCGTGCACGCCGGCGGGGAACTCGGCGGCCGGCTGAGGCGGGTCGAACACGCCGGCCTTCAGGCCGATCGGGTTCGGGTCGGCGGCGGACGCGAACGCCGGCACGGCCGCGAGCGCCAGCGCGAACAGGGAGCGGGCAAGGCGGTTCACAGCGGGATGGCGGTGGGCTTGACGGCCTTGAAGAAGCTGTCGTCCACGTACTTCTCGTAGGGCACCGCCGCCTTGAGCGTGCCGGCCTCGATCGACAGCTGCATCAGCTCCTCGAACTCCGGGCGGATCATGCGCAGGTCGCCGTAGGTGACGCGATCGGCCGGGTTCTGCATCACGAACTGGAGGATCTTCGGATCCTGGTTGAAGAACTTGCGGCCCGCGGCGATCTGCACCGCCTTCTCGCGGTTGCCCGGCGCCTGGTCCAGCCACGTGCCGGCGCCCGCGACCATGTTCACCAGGTCCTGCACCAGCGGCCGGTTCGTGCGGATCAGCTCCTCGCGCACGGTGAGCACGCAGCAGATGTAGTTGCGCCACTCGTCGCGCGTCATGCGCAGCACGCGCGCGTAGCCCGCGCGCTGCGCGGCGGCGCCGAAGGGCTCCCCGGTGCAATAGGCATCGACGGCCTTGGCGTAGAGCGCGGCGGGCATGTCGGCCGGGGCCATCTCGACGAGCACGATGTCCTTGGGCGTCATGTTCTCGCGCGCGAGCATCTTGCGCAGGAACAGGAAGTCGACCGCGAAGCGGCTGGGCACCGCGATGCGCTTGCCGGCCAGCTCGCGGAACTTCTGGTACGGCGAATCGGTGCGCACCATGATCACCGCCCCGGAGCGGTGGCCCAGCGACACGATCTTGACCGGGATGCGCTTGTCGGCCAGATCCATCACCAGCGGCGCGAGCATGTACGCCGCCTGGATGCGGCCCGACATCAGCGATTCCTTGACCTCGGGCCAGCCGTTGTAGCGGCTGTACTCGTAGGCCAGCGCGCTGGAGCCGCTCTTCTGGTTCAGCGCCTGGCGGGCGGTGCACGCGACGGGCAGCGTGAGGTTGCACGTGACGGCCAGGCCGCCGACGACCAGCGGATCCTCCGATGCCTGCGCGTGCCCCGGCAGCAGCGCGGGCAGGGCGGCCGCCATGCCCGCGCCGACGCCGGCGCGCAGCAGCCGGCGGCGGCCGGCGGAATCGGGGGAGGCGTCGTCGTGGCTCATCAGCGGGCGTGGATGCGGTTCCAACGCACTGTGACAGCTCGGCCGCGGGTGTCCATCCGGACATTCGGCCTTGATACGATGTCGCGACAATTAGCGCGAAATTTGAAGGTACGTAGGTACGAATTCAGGCCACGGGGCCGTCCCAGCCCCAGCGCGGGATGTCGCCCAGGCTCGCGGGCACGTCGCGCTGCGAGTCCGGATACCGCGCCATCGCGCCGCGCGTGGCCCAGGCGAAGTAATCGTGCAGGGCCTGGAACAAGGGGCTCGCGGCCGCGAGGCCCACGTCGGCCAGCGCCAGGTCGAAGCACGCGATGGCGCGCTCGTCCGGGCGCCGCGAACTTTTCCCTCAAACGCGTGTAGGGAGATGCCGATATCCACGAGGGCCC
>Ga0068855_100009190_pt1 | contig 11934 bp, 11 predicted proteins | sample KBSCornC52_FD_66592 | JGI IMG/M metagenome (GOLD analysis project Ga0068855, IMG submission 66592) | Corn rhizosphere microbial communities from Kellogg Biological Station, Michigan, USA - KBS Corn C5-2 | ecosystem: Host-associated > Plants > Roots > Rhizosphere > Soil ...
CCTTTGCCTGCGGCGCATGCACCGGGACGACGAGGCCGAGCAGTACCTGCGCCGCGCCGTGACCTTGCGCCCGGACCTCATCGGCGGGCTCTACAACCTCGCGGTCATCGAATACGAGCGCGGCAAGTACAAGGACGCGGAGAACTACCTCAACCGCTACATGCGGCTCCTCAGCGTGCCGCCCCTCGAAGGGCTCGTCATGGGCGTGAAGATCGCGCACGCCAACAAGGATTCCGCGACGGAGCAGAGCTTCCTGCAGCAGATGCGCCGGCGCTTCCCCGACTCGCCGCAGCTCCAAGAGCTGGAGAAGCGCTGATTCCCGTGGACGAGGCCGAAGACAACACGGCGCGCGCGGACGAGCGCACGCTCGGGCCGACGCTCGCGGCCGAGCGCGAGCGGCAGGGCCTCTCGCGCGCCGAGGTCGCGCAGCGGCTGCACATGAGCCCCACGCAGGTCGAGGCGCTCGAGCGCGGCGATTACGGGCTCCTCCCAAAGGGCACGTTCCTGCGCGGCTTCGTGCGCAACTACGCGAAAGTGCTGGGCGTCGCCGCCGATCCGCTCCTGCAGCTCCTCGCGGGAACGGCGCCGCGCGAGCCCGCGCCGCGCATCATCGTGCCCACGCAGAACATCCGGTTCGATCCGTTGGGCGAGCGGCTCTCGAGCCCCTACGTGAAGGCGGCGATGCTCGCGGTGGTCGCGGTCGCCGTGGGCTTCGCCGTCATGTACTGGGCGATGTTCGTGCGGCCGAAGTTGCCCGCGGCATCGGCGCGGCGCGATGCCGCGCAAGCGCCGGCCGCGCGTCCGGCGCCCGCGCCCGCGCCGCCGGCTCCGGTGATCGCCGCCGCGCCATCGGTCGCGCCCACGCCCACCACGCTCGCCCCGCCCGCGGGCTCCGCGCCGAATCCCGCGAGCGGCGCGCCCGCGAAGAAAGAGGCGGCGGTGCAGGGCCCCTCCGCATCGCCGGGCGCCGCGGCGCCGGCGAAGGCGGTCGAGGCCACGGGCGCGAGCGCTGCGGCGGACAAGGCCGCGGGGCCGTCGAAGCGCATCGGGCTGCACTTCCTGGGCGAATCCTGGGTCGAGGTGCGCGACGGCCGCGGCAAGATCCTCTTCCAGCGGCTCAATCCCGCGGGGTCCGAGGCGCAGATCGCGGGACGCCCGCCCCTCGAGGTCGTCATCGGCAACGCGCCCGAGGTCGAGATGACGCTCGACGGCCGCCCGTTCGACCTCGAGCCGCACACGACCGTCGCCGTCGCCCGCTTCACGCTCGAATAGGCATCCCATGACACCGCGCCGCATCTCGCGACCCGTCCGCGTCGCCGACAAGACCATCGGAGGCTCCGCGCCGATCCTCGTCCAGTCCATGACGAACACGGACACGGAGGATGCGCGGGCGACCGCAGAGCAGGTCGCGGCGCTCGCGCGCGCGGGCTCCGAGATCGTGCGCATCACGGTCAACACGCTGGAAGCCGCGCGCCAGGTGCCGGCGATCCGCGAGCGGCTGGAATCGAAGGGCGTGCGCGTGCCGCTGGTGGGCGACTTCCACTTCAACGGCCACAAGCTCCTCGCCCAGGTGCCCGAGTGCGCCGCCGCGCTCGACAAGTACCGCATCAACCCCGGCAACGTCGGCCACGGCTCGAAGCGCGACGAGCAGTTCTCGACGATGATCGAGAAGGCGATCGAGCACGGGAAGCCGGTGCGGATCGGCGTGAACTGGGGCTCGCTCGACCCCGAGCTCCTCGCGCGGATGATGGACGAGAACGCGCGGCGCCGCGAGCCGCTCGCGGCCGATGCCGTGATGCGCGAAGCGCTCATCGTCTCGGCGCTCGAGAGCGCCGCGAAGGCCGAGGAGATCGGCCTTCCGGGAGACCGCATCGTCCTCTCGTGCAAGGTCTCCGCCGTGCAGGACCTGATCGCGGTCTACCGCTCGCTCGCCGCGCGCTGCGGCTACGCGCTCCACCTCGGGCTCACCGAGGCGGGCATGGGATCGAAAGGCATCGTCGCGTCGACCGCGGCGATGGGCGTGCTGCTGCAGGAGGGCATCGGCGACACGATCCGGGTCTCGCTCACGCCCGAGCCCGGCGGCGATCGCACGCGCGAGGTGATGGTCGCGCAGGAGATCCTGCAGACCATGGGCCTGCGCTCGTTCACGCCGATGGTCTCCGCGTGCCCGGGATGCGGGCGCACCACGAGCACGTTCTTCCAGGAGCTCGCGGACAAGATCCAGGGATACCTGCGCGAGCAGATGCCGGCCTGGCGCGCGCGTTATCCGGGCGTCGAGGACATGCACGTCGCGGTGATGGGCTGCGTCGTGAACGGCCCGGGGGAATCGAAGCTCGCGAACATCGGCATCTCGCTTCCGGGCTCCGGCGAGAAGCCGGTCGCGCCGGTGTACGTCGACGGCGCGAAGACCGTGACGCTCAAGGGCGAGCGCATCGCCGAGGAATTCCAGGCGATCGTCGAGGATTACGTGCGCACCCATTACGGCGCGGGGACTGCGGGCGCCGGCGCCGCGGCGGCGCTGCGCTCCATTCCGGTCCGGACCGCTTCATGACGAACAGGATCCAGGCCATCCGGGGAATGGAGGACGTTCTGCCGGATGCGAGCCCGCTTTGGGAGCGCCTCGAGGAAGCGTGCCGCGCGGTCTTCCGCCGCTACGGCTATCGCTACATGCGCACGCCCATCGTCGAGCCCACGGCGCTCTTCGTGCGCGGGCTGGGCGAGGTGACGGACATCGTCGAGAAGGAGATGTACGTGTTCTCGGATCGCAACGGCGAGAGCCTCGCGCTCCGCCCCGAGGCGACGGCCGGGATCGTCCGCTCGGCGATCGAGCACAATTTCCTCTACAACGGGCCGGTGCGCGTGTGGACCCAGGGGCCCATGTTCCGCTACGAGCGCCCGCAGAAGGGCCGCCAGCGCGAGTTCTACCAGTTCGACGTGGAGGCGCTCGGCTTCGAGGGCCCCGATGTCGACGCGGAGCAGATCGTGATGCTCGCGCGGCTCTGGAAGGATCTCGGGATCGGCGGCGTGGAGCTCCACATCAATTCCATCGCCGACGCGCCCGACCGCCGCGCGCACCGCGAGAAGCTCGTCGCCTACTTCGAGAAGCACGCGGGCATGCTCGACGAGGACGCGAAGCGGCGCCTCAATTCGAATCCGCTGCGGATCCTCGATTCGAAGAACCCGGACATGCAGGAGATGATCGAAGGCGCCCCGCGCCTCCTCGACCACCTGGGCGAAGCGGCGGCCGCGCACTTCGCCGAGCTCCAGTGGCTCCTCGAGAACGCCGGCGTCGCCTTCACGGTGAATCCGCGCCTGGTGCGCGGCCTCGACTACTACAACCGCACCGTGTTCGAGTTCGTGACGCCGAACATCGGCGCCCAGGCGACCATCGCGGGCGGCGGGCGCTACGATGCGCTCTTCGAGCAGCTCGGCGGGAAGCCCACGCCCGCGTGCGGCTTCGGCATGGGCATGGAGCGGGTGCTCCTCGCCATGCAGGCCGCCGGGACGAAGGCCGAGCCCGCGGTCGACGTCTTCGTCGTGCATTCGGGCGAGGCCGCGGAGCAGGAGGCATGGCGCCTCGCGGAAGCATGGCGCGACGCGGGCAGGAACGTCGTCATGGGAGCGGGCGGCAGCTTCAAGTCGCAGATGAAGAAGGCGGACGCGAGCGGGGCCCGTTTCGCCGTGATCATCGGCGACGACGAGGTGAGCTCGAAGCGCGTCACATTGAAACCGCTTCGCGGCGGCGGCGGGCAGAAGACGCTCGACCCGCGCGAGGCCCTCGCGGAAGTGAGCTGAAGAATGACCGGATCGTACGATTTCGAGGAACAGGAACGCATCGCCGAGCTGAAGGCGTGGTGGGAGGACAACCGCTGGTACGTGCTCGGCGCGATCGTCGCCGCGGCGCTCGTCTTCGGCGGCTATCGCGCGTGGATCTGGTGGAGCGCTCGCCAGGCCGAGGACGCCGCCGCCATGTTCCATCCGGTCGCCGAGGCGGCGAAGGGCGACAAGCCCGATGCCAAGCGGCTCGCGGCCGCGGCGCAGCCGCTCATCGACAAGCACCCGCGCTCGTACTTCGCCTCCGATGCCGCCCTCGCGGTCGCCAAGGCCGCGTTCGAGGCGGGCGACCTCGCGGAGGCGGAGAAGCGCCTGCGCTGGGCGATGGACCACGGCGCGGACGAGCATCGGGGCGTCGCGCGGCTGCGCCTCGCGGCCGTGCTCCTCGACGAGAAGAAGTACGAAGACGCGCTCAAGGTCCTCGACGGCAACAAGGACGAGGCCTTCGCCGCATCGGCGGCGGATCTCCGCGGGGACGTGATGCTCGCGCAGGGACGCCTCGACGAAGCCCGCGCGGCCTACAAGCTCGCGGTGGAGAAGGCGGGGCCCGCGAACCCGGTGCGCTCGGTCGCCGGGACCAAGCTCAACGCGCTCGGGGGCGGGCAATGAGGCCCCTCGCCCGCGCGGCGTGCATCGCGGCGCTCGCGCTCGCCGCCGCGTGCTCCTCGTACAACCCGCTCAAGTGGGTCGGCATCATGAGCGATCCGGCGAATCCGCCCACGCCGCTCGCGCCGATCGAGCCGAAGCTCACGCCGCGCGCGGCGTGGACCGCCTCCGTCGGGAAGTCCGCCGGCCTCAACCTGCGCCCGGCGATCGAAGGCGGCCGCGTCTATGCCGCCTCGGCCGACGGCGCCATCTCGGTCCTCGCGGAGGACGACGGGCGCCTCGTCTCGCGCTTCGAGACCAAGAGCCCGATCTCGGGCGGCCTCGAGGTGGCCGACGGCCGCATCGTCGCCGGCACGCTCAAGGGCCAGGTGCTCGCGTACGACACGTCGGGAAAGGCGCTGTGGACCGCTTCGGTCGGCGGCGAAGTCATCGCGCCCGCATCGATCTCGCGCAACACCGTGGTGGTGCGCACCGCCGACGGGCGCATCTTCGCCTTCGGGCTCGCCGACGGAAAGCGGCGCTGGGTCTACCAGCGCCCGACGCCTTCGCTGCTGCTGCGCAGCCCCGCGGGCGTGATCGCGATCGGCGGCGACGTCGTGGCGGGCTATCCCAACGGGAAGCTCATCGCGCTCGACCTCGAGGACGGCAAGCTCACCTGGGAGGCGACCGTCGCGCTTCCCAAGGGAGCGACGGAGCTCGAGCGCATCGCCGACGTGGCGGGGCTCCCCGTGATCGACGGTCCCGACATCTGCGCGGGCGCCTTCCAGCTCAAGGTCGCCTGCCTCGAGATCGCCACGCGCAACGTGCTCTGGTCGCGCGACGTCTCGACCGCGCGCGCGCTCGTGACCGACGCGAAGAACCTCTACCTGGTCGACGAGAGCGGCGCCGTGCAGGCGCTCGACAAGAAGACCGGGGCGAGCGTCTGGAAGCAGGACAAGCTCAAGTACCGGCGCCTCACCTCGCCCGTGGTCTACGACGGCAAGGTGGTGGTGGGCGATTACGAGGGCTACATCCACGTGCTCTCGCCGGACGACGGCGCGATCGTCGGCCGCCTCGCGACCGACGGCACGCAGGTGGCGTCCCTCGTGCCGGGCCTCTCCGCGCTCTTCGCGCAGACCTCGGGAGGGGCGGTCGTCGCGGTCCGCTTCTAGCCCTCCGGACCCCTCGCCTTGAAACCGACACTCGTCCTCGTCGGACGGCCCAACGTCGGGAAGTCCACGCTCTTCAACCGGCTCACGCGCTCGCGCGATGCGCTCGTGGCGGACCTGCCGGGACTCACGCGCGACCGCCATTACGGCAAGGGGCGCGTCGGCGACAAGCCCTTCATCGTGGTCGACACCGGCGGCTTCGAGCCCGTCGCGAAGGAGGGCATCCTCTCGGAGATGGCGCGCCAGGCGCGCGAGGCGATCGCCGAGGCCGACGTGATCCTCTTCATGACCGACGCTCGCGCGGGCCTCACGCCGCAGGACAAGCGGATCGCCGAGCAGCTGCGGATGATGCCCGCCCCGGTCGTCCTCGTCGTGAACAAGACCGAGGGCATGCGCGAGGAGGTCGTCACCGCGGAATTCCACGAGCTCGCCATGGGAGAGCCCCACGCGATCTCCGCCGAGCACGGCGAGGGCGTGCGCAGCCTCGTCGAGGAGGCGCTCGCGGGCTTCGCGCCGGAGCCGGAGGAGGACGAGGCGCCCGATCATCCGCGCGTCGCGATCGTCGGGCGCCCCAACGTCGGCAAGTCCACGCTCGTGAATCGCCTCCTCGGCGAGGAGCGCATGATCGCCTTCGACCAGCCGGGAACGACGCGCGACGCGATCGAGGCGGAGCTCGAGCACCACGGCAAGCGCTACACGCTCGTCGACACCGCGGGAATCCGCCGCAAGGGAAAGGTGTTCGAGTCCGTGGAGAAGTTCTCCGTGGTGAAGACGCTCCAGGCGATCGAGCGCGCGAACGTGGTGGTCCTCGTGGTCGATGCGGCCGCGGACATCGCCGACCAGGACGCGCACATCGGCGGCTACATCCTCGAGGCGGGCCGCGCGCTGGTGGTGGCGGTGAACAAGTCGGACGCGATCGACGCCGAGAAGCGCAAGGACGTGGAAAGCGAGCTGGAGAGGAAGCTCCAGTTCCTCGATTTCGCGCCGTTCGTCCCCATCTCCGCGCTGAAGGGAACGGGCATCAGGCCGCTCCTCGCCGCCGTGGACACCGCCTTCGCCGCGGCGATGGCGAAGCTCTCGACGCCGAAGCTCACGCGCGCGCTGCAGGCGGCCGTGGTGCAGCAGCAGCCACCGATGGCGGGCCGCTTCCGCCCGAAGATGCGCTACGCGCACCAGGGCGGCTCGAACCCGCCCATCATCGTGATCCACGGCACGGGCCTCGAGGGCGTGCGGGCGCCCTACAAGCGCTACCTCGAGAACACGTTCCAGAAGGCGTTCAAGCTCAAGGGGACGCCGCTCAGGATCGAGCTGCGCTCCGCGGCGAACCCCTTCGAGGGCCGCCGCAAGCCCCTGACCGAGAAGCAGGATGCGCAGCGCCGGCGCCGCAAGATCATCTCGAAACGGCGCTACGGATAGGGCCGAAGTAGGAACTACCTCCGGGGCCGGGTGTCCTTCGGACGGGCGGGTATACTGTCCGCCTGCAGGTCAACGGCCCGGCGTAGACCGGGAAACCCGACGGTTCGAAAAGGGGCAGAACAATGAGCAACAAGGGCCAACTGCTGCAGGACCCGTTTCTCAACACCTTGCGCAAGGAGCATGTGCCGGTGTCGATCTACCTGGTGAACGGCATCAAGCTGCAAGGCCAGATCGAATCGTTCGACCAGTACGTGGTGCTCCTCAAGAACACCGTGACCCAGATGGTTTACAAGCACGCCATTTCCACGGTGGTCCCGGCACGTCCGGTGTCGGTCCCGATTGAGCATTCGCAGGAACCCTGAGCGCTCGCGCGCGATCCTCGTCGCCCTCGACATCGGCCGGCCCGTGCGGGCCGAGGACCGCGTCGAGGAAGCGGCGCGCCTCGTCGCGAGCGCCGGCGCCGAAGTCGTCGAGGTGATCCGCGGGCGGCGCGACCGCCCGGACGCCGCGACCTTCGCCGGCTCCGGGAAGGTGGACGAGATCCGCATGGCCTTGCGCGAGCACGGCGCGGAGGTCGTCGTCTTCGACCAGCAGCTCTCCGCGGGGCAGGTGCGCAACCTCGAGCGCTCGCTCTCCGAAGGCGGCCCCGGCATCCGCGTCTTCGACCGCACCGACGTGATCCTCGACATCTTCGCGCAGCGCGCGCGCTCCCACGAGGGGAAGCTCCAGGTCGAGCTCGCGCGCCTCGAGCACCTGTCCACGCGCCTCGTGCGCGGATGGACCCACCTCGAGCGCCAGCGCGGCTCCCTCGGGAAGACCGGCGGCCCCGGCGAGAAGCAGATCGAGCTCGACCGGCGCATGATCGGCGAGCGCGTGAAGAAGCTGCGCGAGAAGATCCGCAAGGTGGGCAAGGTGCGCGCGACGCAGCGCGCGGGGCGCAGCCGCTCGGGCGTGCTGCGCGTGGCGCTCGTGGGCTACACGAACGCGGGGAAGTCGACGCTTTTCAACCGCATCGCACGCTCCGGCGCGTACGTCGCCGACCAGCTCTTCGCGACGCTCGATACGACGACGCGCCGCGTCTACCTGGGCGAAGCCGCTTCGATCACCCTCTCGGACACGGTGGGCTTCATCCGCGACCTCCCGCACAGCCTCGTCGACGCGTTCCGCGCGACGCTCGAGGAGACGATCCAGGCCGATCTCCTGCTGCACGTGGTCGACAGCGCCGCCCCGCAGCGCGAGGACCAGATCGCGGCCGTGAACGAGGTGCTGGGCGAGATCGACGCGGCCGACGTGCCGCAGATCGTCGTCTACAACCAGATCGACCGCGTCCCCGGGCTCGTCCCGGAGGTCGTCCGCGATGCGTGTGGTAAGATATTGAATATCAAGGTGAGTGCGGCTACCGGCGCCGGCATCGAGCCGCTTCGCGAGGCGCTCGCCGAAGCCGCGCGCGAAGCCGGCCGCGGTTCCCTCGCCACCGCCGCGTGACGTCCGGTGCCGGAGGGAAATGGGTCGGGTTCCTGTTTCGGTCCCTCGCCCCTCCCCAAACCAAAAGTCATCTGACCCCATTTCCGCAGACTCCCTTTTCCCATGCCGAACGATCCCCAGTGGGGAAAAAAAGATAACGACGGGCCGCCCGATCTCGACGAGATCCTGAGGAAGCTCCAGCAGAAGATCGCCGGCTTGCTCGGCTTTCGCAGCCGGGGGCCGTCGCCGCCGGGCGGCGGTGGAAGGCACTACGGCGCGGCCATGGGCGGCGGCGCGGCATTCGTGATCCTGCTCCTCATCGCGGTGTGGCTCGCGAGCGGCTTCTACATCGTGGACGAGGGCAAGCGCGGCGTGGTGCTGCGCCTGGGCAAGTACCTCGAGACCACGATGCCGGGACCGCGCTGGCACATGCCCTATCCCCTCGAGAGCGTGGAAGTGGTGGACATCGCGCGCGTGCGGCCGGTCGAGGTGGGCTATCGCGGCAACACCAAGAACAAGCAGCCGCAGGAAGCGCTCATGCTCACCGACGACGAGAACATCGTCGACGTGCAGTTCGCCGTGCAGTACACGATCAAGAGCCCGGAGGACTACCTCTTCAACAACAAGAATCCGGACGACAACGTGCTGCAGGCGGCCGAGACCTCGATCCGCGAGGTGGTGGGAAAAAGCAAGATGGATTTCGTGCTGAGCTCGGGCCGCAGCGAGGTCGCCTCGCAGGTGAAGACCCTCATGCAGGAGATCCTCGACCGCTACAAGACCGGCATCCTCGTGACGAGCGTGAACCTGCAGAACACGCAGGCGCCCGAGCAGGTGCTGCCCGCGTTCGAGGACGTCGTGCGCGCCCAGCAGGACCGCGAGCGCTTCAAGAACGAGGGACAGGCCTACGCGAACGACGTCGTGCCGAAGGCGCGCGGCGTGGCCGCGCGGCTCATCGAGGAGGCGAACGGCTACCGGCAGAGCGTGATCGCGACCGCCCAGGGCGATGCCGCGCGCTTCCGCCAGGTGCTCGCCGAATACGAGCGGGCGCCGGCCGTCACGCGCGAGCGCCTGTACCTCGACGCGATGCAGAGCGTGCTCTCCGCCACGAGCAAGGTCATCATCGACCAGAAATCGGGGCAGAACCTGCTCTACCTCCCGCTCGACAAGCTGATGCAGCTCTCCTCTTCCGGCTCGCCCACGACGATCACCGCGCCCGCCGAGTCCTCCTCGCGCTCGAGCCCGCCGGCCGACGTGGCGCCGCCCGAGATTCCCACGCGACGCGACGCGCTGCGCTCGCGCGACCGGGACGCCGGACGATGAGGCCCGCCGCCGTCGCCGTCTTCGTCGGCATCCTCGTGGTGCTGCTCCTCCTCGCGATGAGCGTGTACACCGTGGACCAGCGCCAGGCCGCGATCAAGTTCCAGCTGGGCGAGGTGATCGACGTCCAGACGAAGCCGGGGCTGTACTTCCAGGTGCCGCTGCTGCAGAACGTGCGCCGCTACGACATGCGCATCCAGACGATGGAGGCGCGCGATCCCGAGCGCTTCCTCACCTCCGAGAACCGCAACGTCCTCGTGGACTCGTTCGTGAAATGGCGCGTGGTGGACGTGAAGCTCTACTACGTGTCGGTGCGCGGCGACCCGGTGCAGGCCGAGGCGCGGCTCGTCCAGACCGTGAACGACGCGCTGCGGGCGGAGTTCGCGAAGCGCACGGTGCACGACGTGGTGTCCGGCGAGCGCGACCGCATCATGGCGACCGTCGCGAAGCGCGTGGACGAGGACGTGCACCGCATCGGGATCGGGGTCGTCGACGTGCGCCTGAAGCGCGTGGACTTCGTCCCCGAGATCTCGGCGGACGTGTACCGGCGCATGGAATCGGAGAGGAAGCGCGTCGCGAACGAGCTGCGCGCGACGGGCCAGGCCGAGGGCGAGAAGATCAAGGCGGACGCGGACCGGCAGCGCCAGGTGATCGTCGCCGAGGCCTACCGCGACGCGCAGCGCGTGAAGGGCGAGGGCGACGCGCAGGCTTCCCGCATCTACGCCGAGGCCTACGGGAAGAACCCCGAGTTCTACAGCTTCTACCGCAGCCTCGAGGCCTACCGGCAGAGCCTGCGCAGCAAGAGCGACGTGATGGTGCTCGATCCCTCGTCGGACTTCTTCAAGTACCTGCGCAGTCCCGGCCGCGGCAAGGCGCCGGGACAATGAGCGGCGAGCTCGTCTTCGCCGCGGTCGCGCTGATGCTCGTCATCGAAGGGATCCTCCCGTTCACGGCGCCCGGGCTCTGGCGCGACGTCTTCCGCAAGCTCACCGAGATGAGCGACGGGCAGATCCGGTTCGCGGGGCTGACCTCGATGATGGTGGGGTTGATCATTTTGTTCCTGGCGCACTGATTTGACCCTCTCCCCGGCCCTCCCCCAAGGGGGAGGGAGCAACGTCTCCTTCTCCCTTGGGGGAGGGAGCAATGTCTCCTTCTCCCTTGGGAGAAGGCCGGGATGAGGGTCATCGCAAACATGAGACGCTGGCTTCTACCTGAGCACATCGAAGATGTCCTGCCCGCCGAGGCGCGCGCGATGGAGCGCCTGCGCCGGGCGATCCTCGACCTCTTCGAGGCGCACGGCTACGAGCTCGTGGCGCCACCCCTCCTCGAATACGTCGAGTCCCTCCTCTCGGGCACCGGGCGCGACCTCGACCTCGCGACGTTCAAGCTGGTCGACCAGCTCTCCGGCCGGATGATGGGCGTGCGTGCCGACCACACGCCGCAGGTCGCGCGCATCGATGCGCACCTCCTCAATCGCCAGGGCGTGACGCGCCTCTGCTACTGCGGAAGCGTGCTCCACACGCGCCCGGCGGGAATGACCAAGATGCGCGAGCCCATCCAGATCGGCGCCGAGCTCTACGGGCACGCGGGCATCGAGGCCGACCTCGAGATCGTGCGGCTCATGGTCGCCGCGCTCAAGCGGTCCGGCATCGAGCGCGTGCACATCGACCTCGGGCATCCGGCGATCTATCGCGCGCTCGCGAAGGCGAACGGCGATGCGGACCATGCCGAGTCGCTCTTCCACGCCGTGCAGCAGAAGGACGCCGCGGCGGCGGGGGATCTCGCGCTCCTCACGCGGCTCAACGGCGGGCCGGACGTGATCGCGCGGGCGAGGAAGGAGCTCCCGAAGCTTCCGCGGATCGCCGCGGCGCTCGACCAGCTCGAGCGCGTCGCCTCGGCCTGCGCCGCGCCGGGGGTGGAGGTCTCGGTCGACCTCGCGGAGCTCGGCGGCTTCAATTACGAGAGCGGGCTCACGTTCGCCGCGTTCACGCCGGGGAGCCCGGACGCGATCGCGCGCGGCGGGCGCTACGACGAGGTCGGCGCGAGCTTCGGGCGCGCGCGCCCCGCGACGGGATTCACGATGGACCTGCGCAGCCTCGCGGCGCTCGCGCCGAAGCCCCCCGAGCGCGGGCGCATCCTCGCGCCCGCG
>Ga0068855_100009191_pt1 | contig 11934 bp, 9 predicted proteins | sample KBSCornC52_FD_66592 | JGI IMG/M metagenome (GOLD analysis project Ga0068855, IMG submission 66592) | Corn rhizosphere microbial communities from Kellogg Biological Station, Michigan, USA - KBS Corn C5-2 | ecosystem: Host-associated > Plants > Roots > Rhizosphere > Soil ...
TGCGCATAGTCCTGCCCGCGCCTGATTCCAGCCCAAGGACCCCTGCCCTTGACCCTTTCCCGCAAGCTTCTCCTCGCCGTTTCCGCCCTCGCCCTGGCGCCTTGCGCCCAGGCCGCCGAACCCGCGCCGCCGGCCCCGGAAGAGGTGCTCCGCGGCTGGGGTGCATCGGGGGTGCAACGGCAGTGGAACGACCCTGCGATCAAGCCGGGCGACGACTTCTTTCGCTATGTGAACGGCAAGTGGATCGCCGCGCACGAGATCCCCGCGGACAAGACCAGCTACGGGTCCTTCCAGGCGCTGCGCGACCTCTCCGAGGCGCGGCTGCGCGGGATCGTCGACGGGCTGGTCGCGGCAAAGCCGGCATCGGGGACGCAGGAGGGGCGGATCGTCGCCACCTGGCAGGCCTTCATGGACCAGGGGCGGATCGAGCAGGCCGGGCTCGCACCGGCGAGGCCCTGGCTCGACCGGATCGCGGCGGCGCAGACCACGGCCGACCTTTACCGGCTGTTCGCCGAGCCGGGCCTGCCGAGCCCGATCAACGGCTCGATCGATCCCGATCCCAAGGAGAGCAGCGTCTATTCGCTGGGGCTGACGCTGGGCGGGCTGGGGCTGCCGGACCGCGACTATTACCTCTCCGACAACCCGCGCTATCCGGCGATCCGCGAGCAGTACAAGGCGCTGCTCGCCCTGCTGCTGGGCGAGGCGGGCTATGACGATCCGCAGGGGATGGCGCAGAAGGTCTATGACCTCGAGACGGGCATGGCCCGGATCGAGTGGGACCGCACGATCCTGCGCAACGACGACCTGACCTATCACAAGCTGACCATGGCCGAGGTGCAGGCCCTGCCCCACGGCGCGGACCTTGCCGCCTTCATCAAGGCGATGGGCCCGGGCGCGGCGGGGGCGAGCGCGGTGCGGCTGGCGGAAATGCCGCTGACGGCCGAGCAGCTGGCCTCGGCGCAGGTCGCTCCGGCCGAGGCGGCCTCAAAGGTGGGCGGGGGCTTTCCGGCCATGCTCGCCTATGTCGCGAGCCAGCCGGTCGAGGTGTGGAAGGCCTGGGCGACGGCGCAGTTCCTCAGCGCCAATGCGCCGTTCCTGCCCAAGCGCATCGACGAGGCGAGCTTCGCCTTCTTCGGCAAGGTGCTGGGCGGCCAGCCCGAGCAGCGGCCGCGGTGGAAGCGCGGCCTCTCGGTGGTGGAGAGCCAGCTCGGCGAGCAGCTGGGGCGGATCTACGCGGAAAAGTACTTCCCCGAGGCGAGCCGTGTGCAGATGGCGGCGCTGGTGGGGAACCTGAGGAAGGCCATGGCGGCGAACCTCACCGGCCTCAAGTGGATGGGCCCGCAGACCCGCGCCCAGGCCGAGGCCAAGCTCGCCGCCTTCACCCCCAAGATCGGCGCGCCGGCCAGCTACAAGGACTATGCCGGCATGGCGGTGAGCGCCGCCGATCCGCTGGCCAATGCCATGGCGAGCGCCAGGTGGAAGGCCGATTTCGCCGACGCGCGGGTGGGCAAGCCGGTCGACCGGGCCGAGTGGTTCATGTTCCCGCAGACGGTCAACGCCTACTACAACCCGGCGATGAACGAGATCGTGTTCCCCGCCGCGATCCTCCAGCCGCCGTTCTTCAATCCCTCGGTCGACCCGGCGGCGAATTATGGCGCGATCGGCGCGGTGATCGGCCACGAGATGGGCCACGGCTTCGACGACCAGGGGGCGAAGTATGACGGCCAGGGCAATCTCAAGGACTGGTGGACCCCCGAGGACAAGGCCCGCTTCGTGGCCCTGACGGACCGGCTGGTGGCGCAGTACAACAAGCTCTGCCCGTTCGATAATGGCCAGACCTGCGTCAACGGGCGGCTGACGCTGGGCGAGAACATCGGCGACCTTGGCGGCCTCAGCCTCGCCTACCGGGCCTATCACCTCTCGCTGGGTGGCAAGCCCGCGCCGGTGATCGACGGGCTGACCGGCGACCAGCGCTTCTTCATGGCCTTCGCCCAGGTCTGGCGCTCGAAATACCGCGAGGAGACCGCGCGCCAGCTCCTGCTGGTCGATCCGCACAGCCCGGCGCAGTACCGGGTCAACGGGATCGTGCGCAACTTCGCGGAGTGGCAGAAGGCCTTCGGGGTGAAGCCCGGGGACAAGCTCTACCTCAAGCCGGAAGAGCAGCTGCGGATCTGGTGAGGCCTTGGGCGCAAACGCCGAGAAGATCGGACCAAAATAGCCCTTCCCCGGTGGGGAAGGGTTGGGATGGGGGTTCTGCCATCTCGGGCGGGGAACCCCCTCCCCCGGCCCCTCCCCGCTGGGGAGGGGAGATTCCCGACTTGGACTGAAGCTGACTTATTCGCCCTGGGCTTCGGCGGCGCGCTTGGCTTCGAGCCAGGCGGCGGCTTCGGCTTCCTGGGCGGCTTCGCTGGCGATCCGGGCGTGGGCCTCACGCTCGGCCCGCAGTTCCTCGATCAAGGCCTCGCGGTCGTCACCCAGGCGGACGTCGTCCTGGCCGTCGTCCTCGATCCCCGCGCGCTTGGCCGACTTGGCGACGATGGCGTCGAGCTCGCGCTGCGAGCAGAGGCCGAGGGTCACCGGGTCCTTCGGGTTGATGTTCGAGATGTTCCAGTGCGAGCGATCGCGGATGGCGGCGATGGTGGAGCGGGTGGTGCCGATCAGCTTGCCGATCTGCGCGTCGGAAATCTCCGGGTGGTTGCGCAGGATCCAGGCGATGCCATCGGGCTTGTCCTGGCGCTTGGACACCGGCGTGTAGCGCGGGCCCTTGGTGCGGCTGACGGTGAGCGGCGCCTTGTGCATCTTGAGGCGATAGTTCGGATCGTCCTGGCCCTTCTCGATCTCGGCCATGGTCAGCTCGCCCGCGCGCACCGGATCGCGGCCGGTGTACTTCGAGGAGGCGAGATCGTCGGCCATGGCCTGGACTTCGAGGATGTGCAGGCCGCAGAATTCGGCGATCTGCTCGAAAGTCAGGCCGGTGTTATCGACGAGCCACGACGCCGTGGCGTGCGGCATCAGCGGGGTGGGCTGGGTCACTTTGGTGTACTCCGGAAACGACAAGGGCCGCCCCAGCGGAGCGGCCTCTACCCGGCCGATCTAGGCGCATAATGCGGATTCGGCAAGCCCGAATGCCCGGATTCCGCCCAATCAGGTGGCGAGGACGATCTTGCCGACGTGCTCGCCCGCATCCATCCGGGCATGGGCGGCGGCGGCTTCGCGCAGGGGGAAGGTGCGGTCCATCGCCGGGCGCAGTTCGCCGACGGCGACCAGCGGCCAGACCTCGCGGCCGATCTCGTCCGCCAGCAGGGCCTTGAACTCGTCGCTGCGGGGGCGGAGGGTGGAGCCGGTGAGGGTGTAGCGGCGGCTCATGATGACGGCCATGTTGAGCTCGGCCTTGGCCCCGCCACGGACCGCGATGGTGACGTGGCGGCCGTCTTCGCCGAGGCACTTGAGGTTGCGCGGGACATAGTCGCCCGAGACCATGTCGAGCACGATCTCGACCCCGCGCCGCTGCGTGATCCGGGCGACTTCCTCGACGAAATCGGACGTCCGGTAATTGATCGCGTGAGAAGCGCCGAGGGCGAGGGCGGCGGCGCATTTCTCGTCCGAGCCGCAGGTGACGATGACGGTGAGGCCGAACAGGCCTCCGAGCTTGATCGCCATCGAGCCGATCCCGCTGGTGCCGCCGTGGACCAGCACGGTCTCGCCATCGCGGGCATAGGCGCGCTGGAACAGGTTGTGCCAGACGGTGAACAGGGTTTCGGGCAGGGCCGCGGCCTCGGCCAGCGGCAGGCCGGCGGGGACGGGGAGGCAGTGGCCGGGCTTGGCAAGGCAATATTCGGCATAGCCGCCGCCGGTGACCAGCGCGCAGACCGGCTGGCCGGGGAGCAGCGCGGTGACTCCTTCCCCCAAGGCCGCGACTTGTCCTGAGATTTCGAGGCCGGGAATCGGCGAGGCGCCGGGCGGGGGGGGATAGCCGCCCTGGCGCTGGGCGACATCCGGACCGTTCACCCCGGCATAGGCGACCTTGACCAGCACTTCGCCGGGACCGGGCACGGGGACGGGCAGTTCGACCGGCTGGAGCGCTTCCGGCCCGCCGGGCGTAGCTATTGCAATGGCGGTCATGGTGGTCGGCAGCGAGGACATCGGCAACTTCCTGTGACTTTCCCGAGTGCGACCCCAGATACGTTCATGCAAGGCGTTGACACGAAGCGCAAGCGGGCCAATGTTGCACTGCAATGGACGAAGACCTGCCCCGTCCGAAAGGCGATCACGCCGGCAAGCTGGCGGCCGAACCGCTCGACTCCTATTCCCAGGACGAACTGGCCGAGCGGATCGTGCTGCTCGAAACCGAAATTGCCAGAGTGAAGGCCCAGATGAACAAGGCCGCGGCGCACCGATTGGCGGCCGAGGCCTTCTTCAAGCCGCCTGCGGGCACGAGCGCGACATGACCTTGTGGCCGCCTCTCCTTTTCCGGCGGCCGCGCCCTATATTGCAACCTGAAGGCCATTCCGGCCGTTCAACTCCTGTCTATCCTGACGTCCTACCATCCGACTCCCCCTGAGGGCCGACTGAGTCTCCTGGCCCCAACGAAAGCCCCTTGCGAATGCCCAGCTTCGCCCAGAGCCTTGAAAAGACGCTGCACGCGGCGCTCCACAATGCCGCGGAACGCAGCCACGAATATGCCACGCTGGAACACCTGCTGCTGGCCTTGATCGACGATCCCGACGCCGCCCAGGTGATGACCGCCTGCGGCGTGGACCTTCACGACCTCGCCGAGGTGGTGAAGCAGTATCTCGACCAGGAATACCAGTCGCTCAAGACCCAGGAGAAGGGCGATCCCGCCCCGACCGCGGGCTTCCAGCGGGTGATCCAGCGCGCGATCCTCCACGTCCAGTCGAGCGGCAAGGACACGGTGACCGGGGCCAACGTCCTCGTCGCCCTGTTCTCCGAACGCGATTCCTACGCCGTCTACTTCCTCCAGCAGCAGGACATGAGCCGGCTGGATGCGGTGAGCTTCATCAGCCACGGCATCGGCAAGGGCGGCAAGCGGATGGAAGACCGCAGCCCCAAGGGCAGCGAGGAAAGCCAGCCCGCTCCGGAAGAAAAGTCCGAGGCCAAGAGCAACGGCAAGAAGGATTCCGCGCTCGACCAGTTCTGCGTCAACCTCAACGAGAAGGCGCTGGCCGGCAAGGTCGACCCGCTGATCGGGCGCGGGCCGGAAGTGGATCGGACGATCCAGATCCTCTGCCGCCGCTCCAAGAACAACCCGCTCTACGTGGGCGATCCCGGCGTGGGCAAGACCGCCATCGCGGAAGGCCTTGCGCGCAAGATCGTCGAGGGCGAGGTGCCCGAGGTGCTGTCCGAAGCGGTGATCTACTCGCTCGACATGGGCGCGCTGCTCGCCGGTACGCGTTATCGCGGCGATTTCGAGGAGCGCCTCAAGCAGGTGGTCAACGAACTCGAGAAGATGCCGCACGCGGTGCTGTTCATCGACGAGATCCACACCGTGATCGGCGCCGGCGCAACCAGCGGCGGGGCGATGGATGCGAGCAACCTCTTGAAGCCCGCGCTTTCGGGCGGGACGATCCGCTGCATCGGTTCGACCACCTACAAGGAGTTCCGCAACCACTTCGAGAAGGACCGCGCGCTGCTGCGCCGGTTCCAGAAGATCGACGTGAACGAACCCACGGTGGAAGACACGATCAAGATCCTGAAAGGTCTGCGCACGGCCTTCGAGGAGCACCACAAGGTCAAGTACACCCCCGAGGCGATCAAGACCGCGGTGGAGCTTTCGGCGCGCTACATCAACGACCGCAAGCTGCCCGACAAGGCGATCGACGTGATCGACGAAGTGGGCGCGATGCAGATGCTGCTGCCGCCGAGCCGGCGCAAGAAGACCATCACCGCCCGCGAGATCGAGCAGGTCATCGCGACCATGGCGCGCATCCCGCCCAAGTCGGTCTCGACCGACGACAAGAAGGTGCTGGAGCATCTCGACCGCGACCTCAAGCGGGTGGTCTTCGGGCAGGACAATGCGATCAGCGTCCTCGCCACGGCGATGAAGCTGAGCCGCGCGGGCCTGCGCGATCCGGACAAGCCGATCGGCTCGTTCCTGTTCAGCGGCCCGACCGGCGTCGGCAAGACCGAGGTGGCGCGCCAGCTGGCCTCCATCATGGGCATCCCGCTCGTGCGGTTCGACATGTCGGAATACATGGAGCGCCACTCGGTCAGCCGCCTGATCGGCGCGCCTCCGGGCTATGTCGGGTTCGACCAGGGCGGGCTCCTGACCGACGCGGTCGACCAGCAGCCGCATTCGGTGCTCCTGCTCGACGAGATCGAGAAGGCCCACCCCGACCTGTTCAACATCCTGCTGCAGGTGATGGACAACGGGCGGCTCACCGATCACCACGGCAAGACGGTGGACTTCCGCAATGTCGTCCTGATCATGACCACCAATGCCGGGGCGAGCGACATGGCGCGCCAGGGCATCGGCTTCGGCGACGTCTCCAAGGCGGATGCCGGTGACGAGGCGGTCAAGAAGATGTTCTCGCCGGAATTCCGCAACCGCCTCGACGCGGTCGTGCCCTTCGCCTACCTGCCCACGGCGGTGATCAGCCGGGTGGTGGACAAGTTCATCCTCCAGCTGGAGCTGCAGCTGGCCGAACAGAACGTCCACATCCAGTTCGACTCCGACGCGCGGGCCTGGCTGGGCGAGCGCGGCTACGACAAGCTCTATGGTGCGCGGCCGATGGCGCGGCTCATCCAGGACAAGGTCAAGCAGCCGCTCGCCGAAGAGCTGCTGTTCGGCAAGCTGGCCCATGGCGGCGAGGTCCATGTCAAGGTGAAGGAGGGCGGCAAGGAGCTGGCCTTCGAACTGACCCCGGCCCCGCCCAAGCTGGTCAAGCGCTCGAGCAAGGCCAAGAAGCCGAGCGCCGCGCCTGAGCCGAGCGAGGATGGTGCGGAGTAAGTTGTTGAATTGATTTGAGAAAGGCCTCCGGTTTGCGCCGGGGGCTTTTTTCTATTTGGGGGTGTTGCGCTTTGCCCACCCCTAGCCCCTCCCGCCTGAGGGAGGGGAGTGCGTGGCGTTTTGGGCGGGTGTTGTGTTTTGCCCACCCCTAACCCCTCCCGCCTGCGGGAGGGGAACACCGTAGCGCCTGGCACGACCGCACTCCCCTCCCGCAGGCGGGAGGGGTCGGGGGTGGGCACCGGCACGACAGAAGAGCCATCTGGAACCCGCCGCGCCGCCGGTCCATTATCCAGCCGATGGCCGCCCCCTTTTCCTGGCTCAAGGCCCACCCGCAAGGGCTGTGCATCGGCCCTGCAAGCGCCTGGATCGATCCTGCACGCCCGGTGGAGCGGGCGCTGGTGACCCATGGGCATTCCGATCACGCGCGCGGCGGGCATGGCGAGGTTTTCGCCACAGCCCCGACGCTGGCGATGATGGAGCTGCGCTATGGCGGGGCCGGGCGCGCGGTGCCGGTGGGCTATGGCGAGAGCGTGGACCTGGGCGGCGGGGTGCGGGCGACGTTCTTTCCGGCGGGGCACGTCCTGGGTTCGGCGCAGATCTTGCTGGAGCATGCGGGCGAGCGGATCGTCGTGACGGGCGACTACAAGCGGCGGGCGGACCCGACCTGCGCGCCGTTCGAGCCGGTGCCCTGCGACGTGCTGGTGACCGAGGCGACCTTCGGCCTGCCGGTGTTCCGCCATCCGCCGATCGCGCAGGAAGTGGCGCGGCTGCTCGAGACCCTGGCGGCAAACCCGGACCGCTGCGTGCTGGTGGGTGCCTATGCGCTGGGCAAGGCGCAGCGGCTGATCGCCGAACTGCGCGCGGCCGGGTGGCATCAGCCGATCTACCTCCACGGGGCGATGGAGCGGATGTGCCGGCTCTATGAGGAGTTCCACGTGGAACTCGGCGAGCTGCGGCTGGTGGCGGGAATGCCGAAGGGGGCGCTGGCGGGGCAGATCGTGATCTGTCCGCCCTCGGCGCTCAACGACCGGTGGAGCCGGCGGCTGCCCGATCCGATCACGGCCATGGCCTCGGGTTGGATGCGGGTGCGCCAGCGGGCGCGGCAGCGCAATGTGGAGTTGCCGCTGGTGATCTCCGACCATGCCGACTGGGACGAGCTGACCGGGACCATTGCCGAGCTGGAGCCCGCCGAAAGCTGGATTACCCACGGCCGCGAGGATGCGCTGATCCGCTGGTGCGAGCTGACCCAGCGGCGGGCGCGGGCCTTGGAGCTGGTGGGGTATGAGGACGAGGATGACTAGGTCCTCCCCGGTGAGCGTTAGGCAGTGCGGCGCGTGCCCCTCCACCATGCTGCGCATGGTCCCCCTCCCCCGTGGGGGGAGGAATTAGTGGAGCGCTTTGCCGCCCTCTTGGATGCGCTGGTTTATACGCGCAGCCGGAACGCCAAGCTGGGGCTGATCGCGGATTATCTGCGGGTGACGCCGGATCCGGACCGCGGCTGGGCGCTGGCGGCGCTGACGGACGGGCTGGATTTCCCGGCGGTGAAGGGATCGACCATTCGCGGCTTGCTGATGGACCGGGTCGACCCGGTGCTGTTCCAGCTCTCGCGCGATTTCGTCGGCGATACGGCGGAGACGGCGAGCCTGTTGTGGCCGGGGCCGGAGACAGCGCCTGATCCGCCCACGGTGAGCGAGGTGGTGGAGACGCTTTCCGGGCTGACCCGGGCGACGGCGGCGGCGGGGCTGGCGGGCCTGATGGACCGGCTCGATGCGAGCGGGCGCTATGCGTTGCTCAAGCTGGCGACGGGGGCCATGCGGATCGGCATTTCGGCGCGGCTGGCGAAGGTGGCGTTTGCGCAAGCCTTTGACGTCATGGTGGAAGATGTCGAGGAGTACTGGCACGGGCAGGTGCCGCCCTACCTGCCGCTGTTCGACTGGGCCGCCAACGGCGCGCCGCCGCCTTCGGGCGAGGACCTGCCGCTGTTCCGGCCATTCATGCTGGCCCATCCTCTGGAGGACGGGGCGGCGGTGGACCTTGGCGAATATGTGGCCGAGTGGAAGTGGGACGGGATCCGCGTGCAGCTGGTTTCGACCGGGGCCGAGACGCGGGTCTATTCGCGTTCCGGCGACGACATTTCCGGGAGCTTCCCCGAGATCGCCGGCGCGCTGGCGATCCCCGCCGTGCTCGACGGGGAACTGCTGGTGCGCGGCAGCCACCAGGGCGGGGAAGCGGGCGGTGCGGCGAGCTTCAATGCGCTGCAGCAGCGGCTCGGGCGCAAGGCTGTCTCGAAGCGGATGCTGGAGGACTACCCGGCTTTCGTGCGGCTTTACGATCTGCTCATCGCCGAGGGGGAGGACCTGCGGGCCCTCGCCTGGGAGCAGCGGCGCGAGCTGCTGGAGGACTTTTCGACGCGGCTCGATCCGGCGCGGTTCGACCTTTCGCCGGTGATCCCCGCCGCCTCGTTCGACGAACTCGGCGAGATCCGGGCGCGGGCGCGGGACGAGGCGATCGAGGGCGTCATGCTCAAGCGGCGCGACAGTCCTTACGTGGCGGGGCGTAGGACCGGGCTGTGGTACAAGTGGAAGCGCGATCCGCTGCTGGTCGACTGCGTGCTGATGTATGCCCAGAGGGGGAACGGGCGGCGCTCTAGCTTCTATTCGGATTTCACCTTCGGGTGCTGGGACGGCGATCCCGATGCCGGGGCGGACCTGCTCCCGGTGGGCAAGGCCTATTTCGGCTTCACCGACGAGGAGCTGAAGTGGCTCGACCATTACGTGCGCCAGCACACGGTGAACCGCTTCGGCCCGGTGCGCGAGACCGACCGCAGCCTCGTGCTGGAGGTGGCCTTCGATTCGATCCACACCAGCAAGCGCCACAAGTCGGGCCTCGCCATGCGCTTCCCGCGGATCAGCCGGATCCGCCGCGACAAGCCGGCGCACGAGGCGGACCGGCTGGAAACATTGCGCAATCTGATCCGCGATTGATCAGGATCAAAGTGTCTGGCGCGAATGGGTGGCAGCGGCGAGGGTGAAGAGAATTCCGTCGCCGGAGATTGCAAGTGACTGCCGATGTCAAAGATCCGCCCGCCACGCCGTACGATCGGATCGGCGGGCGAGAGGTGCTGCGCGCCATCGTCGACCGGTTCTACGACCTGATGGACGAGGACCCGGCCTATGCCGATCTGCGCGCGATGCACGCGCCCGACCTCGCGCCGATGCGCGAGAGCCTGACCGGGTTCCTTACCGGCTGGTCCGGCGGGCCGCGCGACTGGTTTGCCGGCGGCAAGTGCGTGATGAGCGCCCACAAGCCGCTGGCGATCAGCCCGGGCGCATCGGGCCAGTGGATGGCGGCCATGCGCCGCGCGATCGACGAGACGGTGGGCGGGCGCGACCCGGAGATCGCCAAGGCCATGACCGACGTGCTGAAGCAGATGGCCGCGGGCATGGTCAACCGGACCGAGGCGGCCTAGGCTGCGCCGCGAGGCAAGCACGACAGGCGCCGGGGACCGATGAAACCGAAACTGCTGACCACGCTGCCGGGCTATGGCCTGGCGCAGTTCCGCGCCGATGCCATGGCAGGGGTAACCGTCGCGCTCGTTGCCCTGCCGTTGAGCCTGGCGATCGCCATCGCTTCGGGGGCGAACCCCGCCACGGGCCTGATCACCGCCATCGTCGGCGGGTTCCTCATTTCGCTGCTCGGCGGGAGCAGGGTCCAGATCGGCGGGCCGACCGGGGCCTTCATCGTCGTGGTCTACGGCGTGATCGCCGCGCATGGCTACGACGGGCTGGTTCTGGCGACGCTCATGGCCGGGTTGATGCTGCTGGTGGCCGGGCTGCTCAAGGCCGGGAACCTGGTGGAATGGGTGCCCGAGCCGGTGGTCAACGGCTTCACCATCGGCATCGCGGTGATCATCGGTTCGGGCCAGCTGAAGGACTTTCTCGGGCTGCAGGTGGCGCATATGCCCGCCGATTTCGTGCCGAAGATCGCGGCGATGTGGGACGCGCGCGCTACGCTGAACCCGGTAGCCTGCGTCTCGGGGCTGGGCAGCCTCGTCGCGATCGTCGCCATGCGCCGCATGTTTCCGCGGCTGCCGGGGCTGATCGTGGTCGTGGCCGTGGTCTCGGCCGCCGTGGCCCTGCTGAGGTTGCCGGTGGACACGATCGGCTCGCGGTTCGGCGCCCTGCCCTCGCAATTGCCGCTGCCGCACGTGCCGGCGATCACGCTCGACAAGCTGCGCGAACTGCTGCCCTCGGCCTTCGTCATCGCCTTCCTCGCCGCGATCGAATCGCTGCTCTCGGCCATGGTCGCCGACCGGCTGATCGGCGGCAGCCACCGGCCCAATGCCGAGGTGCTGGCGCAGGGCTGGGCCAACATCGGCTCGGCCCTGTTCGGCGGCCTGCCCGCGACCGGCGCGATCGCGCGGACGGCGACGAACGTGCGCGCCGGGGGCCGCACGCCGGTGGCGGGGCTGGTCCACGCCGTGGCGATCATGGGCTTCATGCTCGCCGCCGCGCCGCTCGCCGGCTACCTCGCCATGCCGGCGCTGGCCGCGCTGCTGCTGAGCACGGCCTGGAACATGAGCGAACCGCACAAGTGGCCGCACTACTGGGCCGCGCCGCTGTCGGACCGGTTTCTGCTGGTGCTGACGCTGGTGCTGACCGTGCTCACCGACCTGACGATCGCCATCGGCGTGGGCGTGGGGCTGGGGCTGGCCTTGCGGCTGCGCGAGGGGCGGACCTCGGTCGAGGCCTGGTCGGAACCGGATCGCTAGGGGCTGTCGAGACAGGCCGAGCCCCCTCCCCCAGCCCCTCCCCGCCGGGGAGGGGGGTTCCGGTGATGCGGAACAGCTTTTCGCGGGAAGTTGCGCCGCGCAAGAGTTCGATGCGCGAGGGGGCGAGCTGGAGCGCGGCGGCGAGGAGGTCGCGGACCGCGGCATTGGCCTTGCCGTCTTCCGGCTTGGCGCGGAC
>Ga0068855_100009192_pt1 | contig 11934 bp, 9 predicted proteins | sample KBSCornC52_FD_66592 | JGI IMG/M metagenome (GOLD analysis project Ga0068855, IMG submission 66592) | Corn rhizosphere microbial communities from Kellogg Biological Station, Michigan, USA - KBS Corn C5-2 | ecosystem: Host-associated > Plants > Roots > Rhizosphere > Soil ...
GGCCCACGAGCGAGGTCAATTCATTGCCTCGCCTCCGCCGGCCGCGGCTCAGTGATCGATGGGACGCGAATCGAGTACGTCGAGGGCGTGTGGCAGGATCGGTAGAAGCACCTCCATCGCGTCCTGAACACCCTTCGGGCTCCCTGGCAGATTGACGATGAGTGTCCGGCCAAGAATCCCCGCCACGCCTCGGGACAGGACTGCCCGCGGGTTCTTCTGCCACCCTGTCCACCGGAGCAGCTCCGAAAGGCCGGGCGCCGGCCGCTCGATAATGCTTGAAGTCGCCTCCGGCGTCACGTCGCGTGGCGCGAAGCCGGTGCCGCCCGTCGTCACGATCAGGTTCACCGCTCCGGCCCACTCCGCGAGGACCGCCTGAATTGCCTCCGATTCGTCCGGCACAACCCGATAGTGTTCCACGGTGTAACCGGCCACGGAGAGCCCTTCGCGCAGCAGCGCGCCGGACTTGTCCGTCCGCCCGCCCTCCGCGCACGAATCGCTTACCGTAAGTACCGCTGCCGAAAAATCGCCCATGTCAGGTATCCAGCAAGCGTCTCGCCATCGTTCCGCCCGCGGAGGTGGGCGACTGGCCGAAGGCATGAAAGCGGGAGGGTGCAGCCTCCCGTCCGCTCGATCAATTTGTCACTTGACGGATTTCGCGCACCGAAACCCTGTGTCCCGTCAGGTTGCGCCGCTGCCCTCGATTGCCCGGCTGTAGGTCCGGCACGCCCGCTCGCCATATCCCACCGCGCCGCCGCGCAGGACGCGCTGATTCGGGTTCCCGTTGTAATGGCCCTGGACCCACTCCCACGCGTTGCCCGCCATATCGAGGCACCCGCAGGGGCTGGCGCCGGCCGCAATCATCCCGACTGGTCGCACGCGGGACGGCCCAACCCGGCAGCTGGTGTTGGATTTGGCGGTGAGCGGCGTTTCCGACAATCCAGCGGCGCTCGCGCGTCTTGTAACCCGCGCAGGGTCCCACTGGTTACCCCACGGGTAGCGTCGCCCGTCCGTGCCGCGCGCCGCCTTCTCCCACTCTTCATCTGTCGGGAGCCGCTTGCCGCACCACCGCGCGTACGCCGCCGCCTCGTCATAAGTGACGTTTGTGACCGGCAGCCGTTCCTCGCCTTTCGGAAACACATACGAAGGCTTGAAGCGCCCGTACTCCTCGTTTGTCACCTCCGTCCGGTCGATGTAGTAAGATGGCACACGAATCGTGCGGGCCGGTCGCACATCTTCATCGGCGTCCTCATCGTCCGTGCCGAGGATGCATCCGCCGCCCGGCACGTAAACCATCCCCGCTGGCGTCGCGGCAAGCTCACGCCGCACCTGAACCGCGCCGGGTTCACGCGCGCCAGCGACAAGGCTCCGCCCCGCGAGAAGAGCGCCCGCGAGGAAGGAAACAACGGCAGGGGCAGCCCACAAAACCTTGACCGACAATTCTTGACAGCCCCCCTGCGCCCCGCATATAATGAGGACGCCGCGCGGGCCGGCAGTCTATTCGGCCCGGCATTCGCATCATTGCATACGTGGCGGGCCGTGCCCGACGTTGCATATTGTTCAGGTTCGACAGCGGAACTGCCGTCGTGCGCTTTGCCGCCCGGCCCATCGCCCGATCCCGTGTGCCGATTTTGCTCGCCAGGAGACGCGCCATGCCGCCCGTGACCAATCCTCGAGACCTCCGCCAATTCCCGCTCTTCGAGAATCTCAGCGACGCCGACCTGGAAACGGTGAGCCGGCAGGTCCACACGCGCAGCTTCCCGGCCGGCACGAACGTCATCACGTTCGAGATGCCCGGAGACGTGGTCTACATCATCCGCGACGGTACGCTGAAGATCAAGGTCGACCAGGCCGACGGCAAGGAAGTGATCGTCGCGATGCTCGGCGCCGGCGAGGTGGTGGGGGAGCTGAGCCTGATCGACGGCGTCCGCCGCTCTGCGGACGTCTTCACGCAGGAAGATTCGACCCTGCTCTGGCTGGACCGCCGGTCATTCGAGAGCCTGATGGACACGACGCCCCAGCTCATGAAGAACCTCCTGCGAATTCTTACGCGTAGAGTCCGCCTCTCGACCGAGCAGATTCAGGCGCTTGGAACGCTGGACGTTCCGGGGAAGGTCGCGCGCCAGCTCCTCGTTTTCGCGGACCAGTATGGGGTCAAGGCTGACAACGGCATCCAGATTCCCATGCGGCTCACCCAGAGTGACATGGCGGGGATGGTGGGCGCGTCGCGTGAGCGCGTGAATCAGGCGTTCGCGGGTCTTAAGCAGTTGTCGCTCATCGACGTCAGCACCACCCACCGAATCACAGTCTTGAACGTCGAGAAGCTGCGAAAGATGGTCCAGGAGCGCTGATCGGCGTCCTTTCGGCAGGTCGCTATTCCGTCATAAGCGGAAGCTTCATACGGAACGTCGTGCCGGCGTTCTCCCGGCTCTCGCCTTCGAATACGCCGTGGTGCGCTGTCACCGCATTGTGAACGATCTTGGTTCCGAGACCGGTTCCCCCCGGCTTGGTAGACTTGGCGTCGCCGCGCAGGATTCGCTCCATGACGTTCGCGGGCATTCCGCACCCGGTGTCCTGCACCTCAATCAGCAGGTACTTGCCGTCCGGGAAGGTGCCCGTGCCCTGCGCGCCGAGCCGGATGGTGATGGTCCCACCCGCGGGTGTCTCGGGAATCGCGTTGTTGATGAGGTTGAAGACCGCGCGCTCGAGGTAATTCCGGTCAACGCGGCAGCGCGGAACGTCGTCGTAGCTGCGGACCAACTCGACACCTCTGCTTCGGGCAATCGATTCGAGCTCTTTCACCTGGCTCTCGATGACAGGCTCGGGATCGCTGAGCTCGAGCTGCGGTGTGCTGATAGACCCCTTGAGCGCGTCCGCAATCATCTTGGTGTAGTCCTGGACCTTCTGCACCTGGTCCAGAATGATGTCGAACTGCTCGACGTAGTCCTCGCGGAGCCACTTCACGGCGTCGTTGACGCGCTCGACCACCTCCATGGGAGCGTCGGCGCAGGTGTTGTCGAGGTCCTGGAGCGCCATCTCGATGGTTGGCTTGAGCGTGTTCGCCGCGAGCGAGATGGGCGTGACCTTGTTCTTGATGTCATGGCTCAGGTCTCCGACCGCGTGCGCGACGGCGGCAGCCTGCGCTTCGCGGTGGAGCTGTGCGTTTTCGATGGCGGTGGCGGCAATGGAGGCGACAATCTCGAGGACTTGCAGGTCGCTCGAGGTGAACTCGCCGGTCCGCTTGTTGAGGACCTGCATCACGCCGACGGGAACACCCTCCTGATACTTTAGCGGGACCGTCAGAATCGATTCGGTCTGGAAGCCGACGGCGGCGCCCACCGTGGGGTTGAAGTGCGAATCCTCGCGCGGGCGGTTGGTGATCTGCGCTTCGCCCGTCTGGAATACCGCGCCCGACACGCCCACCGAAGCATCGATGGCCCGTCCCGTCAGCTCCGCGGCCTTCTCGCCGACCACGTATTGAAACACCAGCTTATCGTCGTTGGGCCGATGCAGAAAGATGGTCCCCGCAACCGAATCGACGACCTGCATCGAGACGGTCAGAATGTCGCGAAGCCGGTCGTCAAGGTCGAGCGTGGACGAGAGAAGACGGGTGATCTTGTGGACCGCGCCAATCTGCCGGTCGCGCAATTCGAGGGCGGAGTGGAGATCCTGAGGGTCGTTGCCGTCGTGATCCATCGGGTGTCCTTCAGCGCGTAATTCAGGGATGATTCGGCGATGCGGCCACCGTTTCGGGCCGTATAGAGTATAACACGTCCGCCCCATGCCGATAATGCGGAATGACACAGCCGGGGAGAGCCGAAGTGCACACCCGCGCTCCCATCAGCGGTCGGCGAACAAATCGGCCGCGCCGCCAGTCCAACAGATGGGCGGAATTGCGCTCTTCGGAAGGCCCCTGTGACGCGCCCGTCACCGCCAGGGTATAACATTGCAGTAAGGTCGCGCCGCCACCAATTCGAAAGGGTCCGACACTATGCGGCGAGATAATCGCACGGCATTCACACTCATCGAGCTCCTCGTCGTTATCGCGATAATAGCGATTCTTGCCGCGATACTGTTCCCGGTGTTCGCGCGAATCCGCAATAGCGTCCACTCGGCCACCTGCATCTCCAACATGCACGATATCGCGCGCGCCTTGTTCGCCTACCGCGATGACCACAGCGATAAGTTTCCCCCCATGCTCCTCGGCTATGCGGAGCGCGCCGACGGACTTCCGTGGCAGAGCGGCGACCCGCCTCCGGTGGACGCGAACAAGATTCAACACGGGTTTCTCTATCCGAAGTTCATCAACGACATCGAGAAGTTCCGCTGCCCGATAAGCCCGTTCAAGAACAAGAACGACGTGGCTGCGCCAACCTATCCGGGACCCGCGACGCCGTATTCCGGCGCGCCGGTTTTCAATACGTCGCCGGCAAGCCAACTCGGATTTCCCTTCCCGAAGGTGCCACCCGCGTTCAATGGCAAGCCCATCCCATACTACGGTGTGGACAGCTACGACATGACCTCGATTCCCGGCCTGCCGAAAGCGTACGAAGTCACCTACAACCGCGACTGGACCCGCGTAGTTACGAAACAGGACAACCCGAACCAGCTCAAGTACGGCCGCACGTTGACCCTAGACAAGATCGTTGTCACGTGGTGCAACTTCCATGCGACCGTCTCCGGCTTCGACACCACCAACGTCCTCCTCGGCAGCGGCCAGGCCAAAGCCTTCAACACGAAGAAGGTGAACACCTACGGCTGGCAGTTCGCGCAGACGCCTTAACCATCGGGTGCCCTGCGTCACAAAACATCTCGCCAGTGAGATGTTCGTCCGGCAGGACGATCGGCCGAAGGCCCGCGAGCGAGGTCAATTCCATTGCCTCGCCGGTAGGACGTAGCTGCATGAACGCAATTGAGGGCTCCGCGGCATCCGCCGCGGAGCCCTCATGCTATTCCCCGACGTTATCGATCATAGAACGCACGCAGCTCCCCGCAGGACGCGAACGACTGCGCCGGGTTGTCGCCGCTCGCCGGCCGGCCGGATACGCAGACTGCATACGCCTTCACAGCAGGAAACTTCACCGCGAACGCCGCCCCATCCCGCAGCCCCACGCCCGTCTTGACAGCCGTGGAATCTGGGTACGATTCGAGCACGGCAACGTCCTCCCACTTGCCGCCCTTCTCCTTCTGTACCTGAACGCGCGGCTTGCCGGCCGAAGTGTCGAACCAGCCGCCGTCATGGAACGAGCGCCCGTGGCAGAAGACGACGCGATTGATCGTTGCGGGCTGGGGCAGGGTCGCGGCGAACCATGCCTCCTCCTGCTTCCGGTCATTAAACGTCACGACGAACGTGGAGGGGTCGTCGTCCGTGATGGAACCTGACTGATTGCCCTCCGCCGACCGCGATTCTTCCCCAAACGAGAGGAGCGAAGCGCCCGCCGCCCGCCGCTGCCCCGGCCGATTCAGCCAGACGGCAAACGGAGAGCCGTCCGACCCCGCCGCATAGAACGGGACGAGCCGGAGCGGTTTCGCCGCGCCGCGTGTCGAGACTTCATATACCGGTCCCGAGTTCTTCGAGCCGCCAGCAGCGACCAGCGCGAACTTCGACGTGTCCTCGCCCGCTCCAGCCACCTCGCACCGCGCAATGGGTTTGCACTCGGGGTTATGCCCTTCGTCCGCAGCGAGCACGAGCGGCCCCACCATCACAGCCGCCTTGCCTGCGTTCTCGTGGTCCCCGAGGATGAGCTTCGGAGACATGTCGAATGTGACCTGAATCCGGTCGCCGGAACGCCACTTCCGCCGCAGCGCAAGGTATTCGCCAGGCTGCGGCGCGACCGTGACCGGTCCACCGTTAAGGGCCACCCGCGTGTGCGTGGACCATCCCGGAATCCGCAGCCTGAGAGCAAAGGGCTTGGAATTGGCGGGCGCGCTGACGGTGAGGGACACCGTGCCGCCGGTCGGATAATCCGTCTTCTGCTCGACGGTGATCGGCTCGCCGCCCACGTCCACCATCGACTTCGACGGCGTGTAGAGATTCACGTTCACGCCGTCACCCGTCGAGCTATACACGAACGTCGGGAGGAGCGCCACGCCCCGCGGACCGCTGGAGAGGCAGCAGTTGGTGGAGTTGCCGTATGGCTTCGTTCCCTGTAGCGGCGTATAGTAACACCACGCGTCGCCGGTCGGCTTCTGCGCGCCGAGCAGATGGTTGTACACGGATCGCTCGAGCTGATCGGAGTACTTCGACTCGCCGGTCAGTCGCAGGAGTTGGAGATTGAGCTGCTCCCATGTCACGGTGACGCACGTCTCGCAAATGGACGCGTTGTTGCCGTTCGGAAGATGATAGTCGTCCTGCCAGTGCTCGCCCGCGCTCCCGCTGCCGGTGATGTAGAGGCGGTTCTTCGAAACGTCGTTCCACGCGATCAGCGCCGGCTCCAGATACTGGCGGTCGCCGGTGGCCCGGTAGAGCTCGCACAGGCCCACAAGGTTCGACAGCATCTCGTAGGCCTTGCCATTCGCCGTCTTCCGCACCGATTTCTCTGTCAGGAGGCTCGTCTTCACCTTCGGCCCATTCGGCTCATCCCAGGCGCTGACGATGTATTTCGCGAAATCGAGGTAGCGCGGGTCGGCGGTCGCCCGGTAGAGGAGGACGATCGGTTCGAGCACGCTCGTGGCGGCCATCCCCATGTGGGTCCCCGCGGAAAGGATCGACTTCTTTCCGGGTCCGAACGTGTTGATGAGCAGATCGCCTACACTGCGGCAGGCGGCCAGCGCGTTCTTGTCGCCCGTGTACTGGTAGTAGGTGAGCAGGCCGAGCAGGTCGTACTTGTGCACCCAGACGTCCCAATCCGCGTTGGGATAGAGCCCGAATCGGGTGGAGGGCGTATACGTGCCGAGATAGCCGTCCGGCTCCTGCGTCTTCATCAATTCGGTAGCGACGCGCGTAATCTTCTCCTTCAATCGCGGGTCCTTCGTGCCGGCGTACGCGAGGGAGGCCGCATGCAAGAACTTCCCCACGTGCTCCCCGATCCACGCCTGCTTGCCGGGCTTGTGTCGGAATCCCTCCAGCAGCTCCGTCTCATCCACATTCAGCAGCCGCGCCACCGCGTTCTTCTCATACCGGTCTCCAAGGAGCCCGCCCGTCTGTGTAGCGTCAGGCGGCAGCAGATGGAGCGCGTCCTCGACACGTGCGGTTCCGGGCTGCGCGAGCCCTGTCGGTTCCTGCTGCGCCATGAGCGAGCAAGGCAGCAGCGCAATGAGCGCCGTCACGCCCCACGAGCGGATATGATTTGAGAGCATCGTCGACTCCTTTGGAAGATTGCGGCTGGATTGTAGTCTGGTGGTCTGGTGGTCAGGTTGGACAAACCCGCGCCAATTCCTGCCGTCCCCGACGGCGCGACCTCGTCCGCCGGGCGTATCCTGCCAATAATGCTGGCAGGGTAAACATTGCCCGCGGCTTGTCATACCCTCGTGAGGGAATTACGGATGATAACAGATACGGTCCTGCTGGTGGAGGACGAGCCGGTCCTCTGTCGCGTACTCGCCGCCGCGCTCCGGGCCGGCGGCTATGAAGTGGTCACGGCATCCTCCGCCGCGGAGGCGATGGCTGCCGCGCTCGACACCGAGCCGGCCGTGGCCGTTCTGTCGATGGAGCTGCGAGAAGGGGACGCAGGCACGCTCGTTCGGGCCTTCAGCTCGTCGTCGCCCGAGACCGAAATCATCCTGCTTGCGGAGCCGGCGAGCCTCGATAAACTGGTCGGCCTCTACGACCTGCGGACCATCTACAACCACCGCTGGAAGCCGCTCGACGAGATAGGCGACCTCGCCCGGGACGTTGCGCGGGCGATGGAGCGGCGCGCCCTGAAGCGGCAAAACTCTTATCTGCTCACCGAGCTGCGCGACACCCGAGACGAGCTTCGGAGCCAGGCGGAGTTCATGGCACAGGTTGAGCGGCTCGCCGCATCCGGCCAGGTTCTCGCCGCTGGCAGCAGGGCCGCCCATGCGATTGTCGACTCGACGTTGAAGGATTTCCGCGACGTACTATCCGCCCTTTCCGCTCTCGGCCGTGGAGGCGACGACGGCTGGGTGCCGCTCGACCTAAACCTGATTCTCGGTGACGCCCTTCGCCTCATCGCAGCACCCGCCGCCGAGGCGGATGTCCGCATCCATTGGTCACCCTGCGCGGGCGGGGCAAGCGTTTACGGCTGTCGCTCTCGGCTGATCGAGGCTGCACTCCACCTGCTTCTCAACGCCGTCGACGCCATGCCGGACGGCGGCGACCTGACCGTTACCTGCGACTCCGAGCCGGACGGCAGGGCCGGTGCGCAATTCACCGTGCGCGATTCCGGCACGGGAATTGATCCCACGATCCTTCCGCGCGTCTTCGATCCCTTCTTTACGACAGGTCCGTTCGGCAAGCGTACAGGTCTCGGCCTCTGGGCAACCCGTGCCATCATCCGCCAGCACGATGGCGAGATATCGCTAGACACCGCCGTTGGCAGGGGCACGATAGTCGCGGTCCGGCTACGCGCTGCCAGAAGCGCCGCCATCGATGGTCGCGTCCTCGATTCTTCTGGCTCAACGCTGCGGGCCGCATGAAGAGGGTTGACGGCCCGGCAGGTTGAACAGAGAGCGGATACCAAACGGGAACGCGCTCTCACATGAACCCTCCGCCCCCCATCAAGGTCAGGCGCGCCACGTCCGACGACATTGCCGTGATCTCCCATATCCTCGCCAGCTCCTTTGCCGCACTGTTCCGCGCCGAGTTCGGCCTCCGGCAGGCGGAGGTCACCTCACTGCTGGCCGACCTCTACCATCAAGGCGTTCTGTCGCTGGCAAAAGTGCGAGTGGCGGAGTGGAGTGGCGAGCCGGTGGGCGTGGTAGTGTTGAGCCTCCCCCCCGACCGCGACCGGGCCGCCGCACCGCGCGGCCTGATGAGCGCCTGGCCCGTCTTCCGCACCCGGATGGGGTGGAAGGGCGCCCTGCGCGCCGCCATCGGCAGTAGCCTCATGAGGTACTACTTTGGCGGCCGAACACCTGTATCGGGCGAGGCATACATCGACAGCCTGGCAGTGGAGGAGAGTGCGCGCCGACAGGGCGTAGGGAAGGCGCTCGTTGAAGCGAGCTGCGATGCTGCCCGCGAGAGCGGCTGCCGCGAAATAGCGCTCCACGTCCTTCGATCCCGGTCCGGGGCGCGAAGCCTCTACGAATCGTGCGGATTCCGGGAGGAGCCCGAGCGCCGCATACTCGCCCGAATCTCCGATACCGTCTCCGCAGCCGCAGAGCGTCTCCTCAGACGGCCCGCCGACGACCAGCGGTCCATCCTAATGGTCAGACGGCTGTAAACATAAGCAGGAGGGCCGGAGCCCTCCTGTCTCATTGCATCGTGCAGCCATTAGTGTCGAGTCAACTCGGACATGCCGAAATGACGCAGCTTCTTCAGGGCGCGCAGCTCAATCTGGCGGACCCGCGCCAGCCGCGAGACACCCTTCGCCAGAGACAACGAGACACCGTCGAATTGGTTGTGCGCTGCCTTCTCGTCTTAATTCACTGGTTACCGCCCGTAGTTCAGCGTAACCGGATCGGTCTCAGTGAACGTCATGTAGCTTGGGTAATTAAGCCCACCGCTGTCTGGAGCGACGAAGACGCCCTTGAATGCGCCGGTCGTCCCGTCGTAACGCAGTACCTTGTTGGTGCCCGGCACGGTTGGAAAGAGTCCTGTGGCGCTGAAGTCAAGGCCGGTAGTGGCGACGTAGAGGTCGTTGTTGCCGTCGTTCGTACCGCCCGGCCCGAAGAGTATCGCAGTCGGCGCTCCCAATCCTCCCAACCCTTGCGGGATAAAGACGCCAAGAAATGCGCCGGTCAGGCCGTCGTAGCGCAGGACGCGGTTTACAGCGGGGTTTACACCCCGCAGGTCCATGCTGACCACGTAGAAATTGCCGTCGGGACCGAAGACCATACTCAGAGGAAACGACAGGCCGCCGCTGCCGGCGGGTACGAAGACTCCCTTGAATGCACCCGTCGTTCCATCGTAGCGATAGACTGTCGCATCATGGCCCGAGGCAACGTACAGATCGAGTCTCCCGTCGTTCAGCCCATTCGGGCCGAAGACCATTCCTCCGGGGTGAGTCAGGCCGCCGCTGCCTGGAGCGACGAAGTAATCTACAAAGTCCCCGGTGATGCCGTTGTATCGAACCACAGTGCCGCCGCCGTTGGCTCCTTTGCCCTGGGCGTCACCAACGTAGAGGTTGCCGTCCGGCCCGAAGAGAATGCTGCGAGGGCTGGCGAGCTTATTGCTGTCTGCAAAATCGTTCAGGAAGGCTCCTGAAATCCCGTCAATTTGAAAGACTTCGGCATGGCTGGCGCCAGCGCCGCTGTCCACGAAGAGGCCGCCGGCGACGTAGAGGTTGCGGTCGGGGCCGAAGATCACCCCCATAGGCTGGCGAAGCACGTTCTTTTTCGGTACAATGGCATCCACGAAAGCGCCGGATATCCCGTCAAAGCGGAGCACGCTGTCGTTGTCGAGGCTGCTGATAACCAGATAACTGCCGTTGGAGCCGACAGATTGTCCGCTACTCACCCGCGGTTGCGCCAGAGCTGGCTCAACACTTGCTGCCAAAATAGCGCCAGCCAGACCGACCCCAAAGGTCTTGAGCGCCTCCCTGCGCGATATGCCTTCCCTCATAGATGTCGATGGCTCGTCGAATTGCTTGTCCATTGCTTTCTGGTCCTTATGGGCAGATCGTGAAGATGCCGAATACGTCATTGAAGGTGGTCGAGGCGAAATTACCGAACGTGTTTGTGCTGGTGAATGAGTCCCGGCATGCCGTTCCGTCGGCAGTGAGATAGAATCCGCCACCGATTCCGCTGCCGGCGGTGCCGCCTGTGCCTCCTGCGCCGCCGAGAGCCTGGTTATGCGTTACCGTACAGTTCTTTATCGTAAGGGAGGATATCAGAGTGTTCGCAATTCCTCCGCCGATCCCATCCGCGCCGGCTCCTCCAACAGCGCCCTGCCCTCCGATGGCCTGGTTTCCGTCGAACGTAGCACCGCTGACCGCGGTCGCAACATTCCCGTAATTGGAAAGGCCGCCGCCGAAGCCAACTCCCGCGTATTGGCCGCCCACATTCGAGGCGCCGCCCGAAGCCAGGTTGTTGGAAAAAATGCAGTTGGTTACCGTCATAGGCGCTGGAAAGCCGGTACCCTCGTTGTCGATTGCGCCTCCGTACCCGGTGCCGGTGAGGACCTGGCCGCTGCCCGTGTTGTTACTGCCTCCCAGCGCCTGGTTGTCGGTGAACGAGCAGTTAACGATGGTCGCGGGGCCTTCGCTGTCCACGGCGCCCCCGATGCCCGTTCCGATCCAGCCCAAATTAGCGGGACCGCCGCTGGCGTTGGAGCCGCCAATGGCCCGGTTGTTTGAAAACGAACAGCCGCGAATGACAAGAGTTCCGCCATCGTGGCTTACGATGGCGCCGCCTTCTCCAACACCAATTGCCGGAACAGTCGACGGGCCCCCGGAACCCCCGCTTCCGCCGACCGCTTGATTACCGATGAAGGTGCTGTCGATAACGGTGAGCGTAGCTGTTCCTTCGAGGTGAAGCGCGCCGCCCGCCGCCGTGCCATTTGCTGCGAATCCCTTGTTCGTAGCTACGCCGCCGTCGCCGCCGAGCGCCTGGTTGCCGACGAAGCTGCAACGGATGACTGTGACGTTTGGACCATCGCGGGGGGTGTAGATAGCGCCGCCTTCGGCGAAGTAACCTCCCTTTTCGCGGCCATCAGCCCTGTTGTAGAGAAAGGCGGTATCGGCGACCGTGAGAGAACCGCCGTGGAAATTAGAGATTGCGCCACCCTCGGGGCTCCCGCCGTTGCTGCCGATAGACACATTGTAGGAGAAAACGTCATTGGCTAACGTCAGTACACTGCCGTTGTTCAATATGCCG
>Ga0068855_100009193_pt1 | contig 11933 bp, 12 predicted proteins | sample KBSCornC52_FD_66592 | JGI IMG/M metagenome (GOLD analysis project Ga0068855, IMG submission 66592) | Corn rhizosphere microbial communities from Kellogg Biological Station, Michigan, USA - KBS Corn C5-2 | ecosystem: Host-associated > Plants > Roots > Rhizosphere > Soil ...
AGGGCGGCGGCCGCTGAGAGACGTAGATCTTTCTTCATAATTTCACCTCAAGCGTTGAATATGATTGGCGGATAATCTGAAAAGGGTCGGCATGGGACTCCCCGAATCTGTCGTCGCGGGGTATACCGAATCCCGTCGAAGTCACATGATCAAGACGCCCGCGGAACGGTACTGTTCCGCCGCCGCGGTCGCGCGGAAGCTCGCCGTCACGCAGACGGCGAGGCCGTATTGCGTCATGCCGGGAACCGCGAATCGTAGTGATCTGTATATAGGCGTACGGCTCACTTCGCGACTCCGCATTCCGCGACCGGATAGCGGGCGAACGCCGAGCCCGCACCCCACGGACACGCATTCGAAATTGGCAGCGGCCGGTAAGAGACAGAAGGATGGGATTATCCACTTTGAACGTGAACCAAACCGGCGCGACTCTGGAGACCCTCGCGGTTGCCGGCGAGCATGGAATGACACGCCAGGCCCTCTCTCTCGACGGCGCCTGGCAGTTCCACACAGACACCACCTCCCCCTGGCGCGAGATTCAGGTTCCGAGCTGCTGGGAGAGCCAGTTCCCGGACCTTCGCGGATGGGCCGGCACGGCCGTCTACGAGCGCGCGTTCAAGGCGCCGGAATCGTTCCGCGGCATGCGGGCGCTCCTCCACTTCGGCGCGGTGGACTACTTCACGGAGGTGTGGCTGAACGACAAGTTCGTCGGGAAGCATGAGGGCGGCTATACTCCCTTCTCGTTCGATGTAACCGAGCACCTGGCCTGGGAGGGCGAGAACCGCCTCACCGTTCGCGTGACCGACGCGACGCCCGACTGCGACGTTCCACTTCCCGACGGCTCCGGCAATCTCTCATTCGCCGAGATACCGCACGGCAAGCAGAGCTGGTACACGCCGGTCTCGGGAATCTGGCAGTCCGTATGGCTGGAGGCGCGGTCATTCGTCTCCGTCGAGCGGGTCTGCGTCGACGCAAATCTTGATGCCGGGACCGCGCGGATCTGCGTCACTCTCTCGCCCGGGGCCGCTTCCAGCGAGAACTGGTCCGTCCACCTGCACGTACATGAACCCTCGGGCGCGGGAGAGGTCGAGGATGTCGTGCTGGCTGTTGAATCCGGCAGGAGCGAGGCGGAGACCGCCATCTCACTGCCGGACCTGAAGGCGTGGTCGCCCGATCATCCGAATCTCTACACCCTCATCGTGACACTGAAGCAGGGAGACGAGACGAATGACCTCTTCCACACCCGCTTCGGCGTCCGCAAGATCGAGACGCGCGAGGGGCACATCTGGCTGAACAACGAGCCCTGCTTCATCATGGGGGCGCTCGACCAGGACTTCTACCCGCGCACCATCTACACGGCGCCTTCGGACGACTACCTCCGCGACCAGTTCCGCAAGGCGAAGGAGATGGGGCTCAACCTGATGCGCTGTCACATCAAGGTGCCCTCCACGCGCTATCTGGACCTCTGCGACGAGATGGGCCTGCTGGTCTGGTACGAAATTCCGAACGGGATGATTCTCAGCCAGGACATGCGCAAGCGCGCCCGGACGACCTTCGAGGAGATGCTGGTCCGCGACGGCAACCATCCCTGCATCGTCATCAAGACGATTATGAACGAGAGCTGGGGAATCGACCTCGGGGAGCCGGAGCAGCGGGAGTGGCTCGTCGATACGTACCACTGGGCGAAGGCGCTCGCGCCGGACAAGCTCATCGTCGACAACTCGGCCTGCATCCCGAACTTCCACCTGGTGAGCGACCTGGACGACTACCACGTCTACTTCAACATTCCGGACCAGGCAGACGAGTTCTCGGAATGGGTCCGAATCTTCGCGGAACGGGAGATGTCGGGGACGTATTCGGGATTCGGCGACGCGACGCGCAGGAACACCGAGCCCCTGCTCATCTCGGAGTTCGGCAACTGGGGCCTTCCGAAGTACGATTCGATCATCGAGTTCGAGGGGAAAACACCCTACTGGTTCAAGACCGGCGCTGGAATCACGAATCCGGAAGGCTTCCTGCTGCGATTCGAGAAGCAGAAGCTGGGCCGCGCGTTCCGGGACTTTAACCACCTGGCGGAGGCGTCCCAGGAGCAGGAGTGGATCGCGCTCAAGTACCAGATCGAGGAGATGCGGCGGCGGCGGGAGGTCGCGGGATACGTCATAACCGAGTTCACGGACATCGACTGGGAGGTGAACGGCCTTCTCGACATGGGCCGCAACCCCAAGGTCTTCTACGACCGGCTGCCGGACATCCAGTCGCAGGACCTCGTGATTCCGCGGCCGGAGCGCTACTCCTACTGGTCCGGCGAAACCGTGCGAGTCTCCGTGCAGCTCTCGAAGTTTTCGGCGCGGGATACCGAGGGCGCGCGCCTTCTTTGGCGCATTCTCGACCTCTCCGGCACGCTCGATGTCGGGCAGACGCCGCGCGGCGAGACCTCCGAGCTGGGCGAGATCGTCTTCGACGCGCCGGTTCTCGGCAAGACGACCAAGGCCGTCATGGAGCTGAAGCTCGTGGGCCGGGACGGGGCGACTCTATCCCGCAACACGCAGCCGCTCGTCTTCGCCACCAACTCCATGCAGGCATGGGGCGCGGGCCGCTCGCTCTGGCTGCACGACACGCTCGGTCTCGCGGATGGCTTCGCGGAGCGCGCGCAGGCGGCCGGATTCCGCGTACTTCAGGCGCCGGAGCCCGGCGCGCTCGGCATCATCACCTACTGGGACGCGGCCGCCAACCGGTTCGTGCAGGAGGGCGGGCGGGCCATCCTGACCGCCCTCCACCCGAAGTCGCTCCAGATCGCGAGCGGCCTGGGCCTGCGCCTCCAGGAGCGGGCGATGAACAACTGGTGGGGCGACTGGTGCTCCTCGCAGACGTGGTTCATCCCAGAGAAATTCCCCTACCTGCCGGACACGGAGAAGTTCGACTTCGAGTACGAGAAGGTAATTCCGAAGCGGGCGTTGAGCGGGAGCGCGCCCGTGGGCCTGAATCCGGCCAACGTCTTTTCCGGCCTCTTCGTCGGCTGGCTTCACAACCCCGGCGCCTACGTGGTGCGGCTTCCGGTCGGCAGGGGTCGGCTCGTCGCCACGACGTTCGACGTGGTGAGCGACTTCCACGCCGACCCCATCGCAACCCTGATGCTCGCGTGCCTCGCCGAGCAGCTCGAATAGGCGCACACCCCAGCAGCACAACGGCCCCGCGATTCGAGCGCGAATCGCGGGGCCGCCGTACCAGCTTTTCAGGACCTGGCGCGCTTTACAGGAGTCCAGTTGGATTCGCGAAGTGCGTCTCACAAGATCGCATCATACTGCTATGCGGTCCGCGACTGAAATTCGGGAGCGCCAGGACGCGGCGACGGTGGTGTAATAAGTGCATTCAGGGGTCAGATACGAATATGGATCCTTGAGCAGCCATGCGACCGGCGACTGCTTTGCGAGGTTGCCAACGAACACGGCATAGTAATTACCGGCCCGCAGCTTCGCTTCCCGCCACTCACGATCTGTAAACAACACCTCTCCACGTAATTCTCGGATTCCCTTCACCTCAACCGCGATCTCCGGCCTGGTCCGCACGCCGAAATCGTAGCCCGTACAGTCGTTCCTCGAATCGACGAGCTCGTCATGGGGAATGCCGGCGATTTCCATGCAATTCGCAACGAAGTACTCTTCTGCCTGCCTTCCCGTGAGAAGGCGTCTGGCTACGCTCGAAGCGATGGACTCCTCGATGGATAACGAGTCGATCACCTCGCGGGTTGCATCCGCATCGCCAGAAAGCAGCCTCGAGGCGAGCTCAGCCAATCCGTCATCGCTCACATCACGAAGATCGAGAACCACGCGCTCACGGTCTTGTCGCAACGGCCTCATATTCCAGCCGACTCGCGAGTTGTTGTGGAGGGGGTCGAACTCGTCTCGGAGATTCTTGAACGACGCATCCGGCATTCCGAGGACCCGACCCGCTTCCGCGAATGCACTGCGCCAGCTCGCGAGGCCGCGCCGAGACAAGTAATCCTGGTCGAGCCGGCTCATCGCATAACCGATAATGAGTGCCTGCGTCTCAATTCTCCGACGTTGTCGCGGGTCATGCATTGAGGATAGGGAATCTCATTACGGCTGGCAACGATCAAGCGGCGGATCAAGGCCAGGCGCGATGGTCATGAGGCTGGCGGAGGCAATATTGTGAGGGTTGCCCGGTACCCGCCATGCCCGGAAGCGACAGGGATTATGGGACAAGAAATCAGGCAGGTTCGCGCGTTCCTCTCGGACGAGACTTCAACGTAGCGACCGGGGAGTCCTGCCGAAATCGGAGTGGTTCTACGGCAACAGGAAGTGGATGGCCCCGCGATTCGAGCGCGAATCGCAGGGCCGCGTGTTCATGGATGCGGCGTTCAGCCGACGCGGGCGGCGGGGACAGGCTGATGGACGACGGAGACGCCGTCTACGGTGTCGCACCAGGCGGTGTAGACCTCCATCGCCTGGAGGCGGGTCGCGTGGAGGCGGCCGGCCATCACCTGCGCGATGCGGGAGAGCAGCTCGTAGCCGAGGTCGTGGTCTTCGGCGCACTTCCTCCGCAGGCACGCTCCGTCGAGGGCGAGCGCGCGGACCGGCTCGACCGCCCGGCCGTCGAAGCGCCATCGGTAAGGCGGCACGAGCCACGACCAGCCGAGAATCTCGCCGCCACCGAGCGTCTGGAACGTCACCGGCGAGCGCCCGGGCGCATCCGATTGAACGGCCACTTTACCTTCCCGAATCAGGTAGAACCAATCCGCCGCGTCACCCTCCCGCAGCAGCATCTCCCCGCGCTCGAAGCGGACATTCTTCGTGCAGCCCGCGAGCAGGTCGAGATATTGCGGGGCGAGGCCGGAGAAGAAGGAGTGTTCGCCGATTACGCGTGCAAGGGTCTCCATTGCCGTTCTCCTTTCGAAGGGGCGCGATACGCCCATGGAACAACCGGCAGCCGCGCGGCCATATCCTGTGATTGGATGCGAAGTGCGACAGTATATTCCCGGCGGGGATTCGTGTCAAGGGAAAACTTTGCTGCCGACTCGCGGCAGGGGAGACCTACTTGCGGCGCTGGCGGGCGATGATTCGGTCGAGGAGGGAGGGCCATGCGCCGTCGATCGCGAGGGCAATGCGGGCGAGCGTGCTCGTGTAGACTTCGGGGACGGGACGGCGGTACGCGCGCCAGACGAGCTCGGCGACGCGGTCCGCCGTAACGCTGAAGCTGCTTCCCTCGTATGCGCCTTTCGACCGATTCATGGCGTGCTCGAAGAAGGGCGTCCGGACTGTCATCGGCAGTACCTCGGTTACGTGGACGCCGCAGCCCATGCCTTCGACCCGCAGCGCCTGCGAGAAGACGTGCATCGCGGCCTTGGTCGAAGCGTACGTGGCCATACCGGGAAGGCCGCGGCGCGCCGCGGCGGAGGAGATGTTGATGATGTGGCCGGAGCGGCGCGCCGACATGTGACGGAACGCGTCATTGCAGAGCATCACCATCGCGAAGTAGTTCACCTCGAAGAGATTCCGCATGTCCTGATCGCGGATCTCCAGCGCCGTCGCCTGCAATCCGATTCCCGCGCTATTGATGAGCACGTCGATGGGGCCGAAGCCGGCCTCGAACCGGTCGATTGCCCCTCGCACCTGTTCGGGATTCATCAGGTCCACGTCCACCGGAAAGGCGCAGGCGCCGGTCTTCATCAGCTCCTGAACGGTGTCGCGGATATGCTCCGGCTGCTCCGAGAGAACGCCAATCTCGAACCCTTCGGCAGCGAACCGCCGGGCGCACGCGCGGCCAATACCGGACGAAGCGCCGGTAATCAGCGCCCGACAGGGGATATGTCCGGGTTTTCGGGGAGAAGGATTAGCCATTATGAACATTATGAACGGAATACGACCGTCATCCAGTGAACGACGTTTTCCGCATTATGTTTATGACGTTCATAACGGCTGATCCGGCCCTCACGCCTGCGAATTCGTCGCGCGAGAACGGCGGCGGAAGGCGCTCAGGGGGCCGGTGTCGGGGGTCATCTCTGGCAGGAGCGAGGGCTCGACGCGCAGCGGTTCGAAGCTCTGCGTGCGGAGGATGAAGTCCGCGAGCGGCATGACCACGTTGTAGTTTACGCGGGCGCGGCCGTGGTGGACGCGGTGGTACTCGCAGTAGAAGCGGAACAGACGGGTGCGCTGGAACAGGTAGTTGCGGGGCGCGTGGACGAAGAAGTGGATGAACTCGTAGCCGATGAGGTAGAGCATGCCCCCGACCGCGCAGCCGACGCCGGCCGCGACGCCGCCGAATTTGCCCACGGCCAGATACATGGGAACGTGGAGGAGCCAGAGGAGGGGAATAACCGAAGACTCGCCGAGGTGATAGACGTAGTTCTCTTCAGGCTGGGCATAGAACGACTTCAATGAGCGACGGTCGGTGTGGTGATCGACCGCGTGGCGGTCGAATGCCAGCTGCGAGATGCGGTTGGTGTGCATCACCACCTTGTGGACGAACCACTCGAGAAAACTGCCGTACATGAGCGAGCCCAACAGCCCCAACAGCCCGGAAACGAGCATGCGTGAATCTCCTGCGTGCCTGTGATGATGGAAGGAATCGTGAGTGCGCGCGCGGCAGTCCCGCTGCCCCGCGCGCGAATCACCGCTATTGTACCAGCCGGAGAGCCGATTCGGTTCGGGCGCGCGACAGGACGTTCCATTGGCCGTCAGGCGCCGGACGGCTCCCGAATGTCCTCGATGTCCGGGAGGGAGTCGAGCGTCGCGCCGGTCGCGCTGATGTTCGCCTCGCGAATCTGGTCGAACACCTCTTTCCGATGAATCTGGACGCTGCGGGGCGCGCGAATACCTACGCGCACCTGCTCCCCGCGAACCTCGAGAATCGTGATTTCCACCTCGTCCCCGATCATGATGGACTGATCGGTCTTCCGGGTCAACACCAGCATTTCATGCCCTCCCTGGCATCATAACGTGTAAACGCACCCGTCGTGACCGCGACAGCCTTCCGCCGGCTGCGCGGTGCCGGGCTACGCTACGCCGCAGCCTGGCGGCTGATCTCATCCATGATACTATGCTTCGTCGTGTATTGCTCATCCGTAACGATTACCTGCTTGCCCAGCCGCGTCGCGGGGTTGATTACAATGGGGCCGAGCAGGTTGGCGGTAATCCTCCGGGGCTCTTGCCGTGAAATCGTCACGATGGCGAAGGCGAGCTTCGGCGAATCACGATTGATTCGGAGCTGGACCGCGTCCGCGTCGCTGATTGTCGGAGCATAGTCCGGCTTGAAGTCCCACGGATCGATGATGGGAAACGCCAGCGATCCATCATCCAGCGACTGGAGCCAGCGGAACGGGCTCTTCTCGTGGAGGTGGAGAACCACGTAGCGGCGCGATTCCTCGAAACCGATTATGCCATTCGGCAGCGTGATGACGAGGTCCTCATCCACCTCGATCTCGCCGAATCGTGTCGTCTCGCAGTTTACCTTGCTTACTTTAGCCATTGTTGCCATTGTTGCGGTGCTCATTTACGTGATCCCCTGAGGGTCGTTACCACCATCGGTGGGTTAGTGCAGGAAGTCGAGCAGACTGTTCTGGAACGTCCTCGATACGGCGGTCAGCGATGCCTGATACGACATCTGGGAAGTCTGGAGCTCCAGAATGGTCTTCGGCAGGTCGGCGTCCTCGAGCTGCGTAAGGACGGTTTGGAGGCTCGTTTTCTTCTGGTCCACGCGGTCGGCGGCCTGCTGGATGCGCTGCGCGTTCGAGCCGAACTCCGCGTGAATCGAGGTGACGGTCTTGAGCGCGTCGTCGATGGCGGCCAGGTCCGAGTTGGAGATCGTCGAAAGCTGCCCATTCGCGAGATGGCTCTGGAGGTCCGACAGGGCCTTGAAGGGCTTGTCGAAAATCCGGTCGCCGGACACGTTTATGACGACGGTCTCGGTCTCGCCGATGGTGACGGTGAGATTGTCGTCGGCCGACGGCTGGCTGCCGCCCTGATACTGGTAGCTGCCGTTGCTGTCTGGAGTGTAGGGCGGCTGCGTCGTCCGCTGGCCCCCGAAGATGAATCGCGGGCCGTACGTGGAGTTGGCGATCTGCGCGACCTCGACCGAAATCTGCTTTGCCTGGTCCGCCAGTCCGTCCCGCGTCGACGAGTCGAGCGTCCCGTTGGCGCCCTGGATCGCGAGCTGGCGGGCGTTGCGGAGCATCGTTGTCAGCTGCCCGAGCGCGGTGTCCGTGAGGCCCACGAACCCCTTCGCGTCGTCCAGGTTCCGGGTGTACTGATCGAGGTTGTCGAGCGTGGTCCGGAGAGACAGGTCCTGTGAGAGCGCCGCCGGGTTGTCGGAGGGCTCATTGAGCGACTTGCCCGTGCTGACCGCCTGCTGGGCGTCAAGCAGTCTGCTCTGCGCCCCCTGCAAATTGACCAGACTGCTCTCGATGACCGTATTGGTTGCGATTCGCATGGACGGATTCCTGGCATTCAGGTGCTGGGTGTTCAGGTGTTAGGTGTTCAGGGAACCCCGGCCTGAAGGCGCGCGGCTATTCGGTGGAACGGCGCTTCGCGCCCTGAACACCTGAACACCAAACACCTGCACTACCTCACCATATCAATGACGGACTGTATGAGGCTGTCGAATGTCGTTACCATCTTCGAGGCAGCCTGGTAGGAACGCTGGTACTGGAGCATGCGGGTCAGCTCCTCGTCCAGGTTGACGCCCGAAGTCGAATCCCGCATGTTCTGGAGCTGCTGGACGACCTTCTCCTGATTCGTTGCCAGTTGGTCGGCGCTCTGGGCGTCCGCGCCGAGCTGCGTCATCTTTGCGCTGTGATATGCGACAATGGTTTGGTTTCCGAAGAGCAGCTTGCTTCCGATGTCCGCGATGGCGCGCGCGTTGTCGCCGTTGCTCGGCGCGACCGTCCCGCCCGTCGGGGGAGGGGTGGAAGCCGCGATGGCGTTCAGGTTTCCCTCGATGTTGGCATCCACGCCGATATCGGATGCGTCGGTCCCGCTGAAGAAGTTGCGGCCGGTGAGCCCGTCAAGCCCATAGCCTGCCGCGTGCTGTGTGTTTACCTGCGTGATGAGGGTTGAGGCGACCGTGTTGAGGTCGGCCTTGTAGCCCTGGATCTTGTTCGACGCCTGGATGAGCCCGGCCACCTCGCCGCTCTTGATTGGGATCATGATCGAGCCGTCGGTGAGCTGCGGAACGCCTGCCTGCATCGTGAAGGTCGAGGGCAGCGGGTTGGTCTTGTCGTCCTGAACGATGGTAAATCCGTTCACGCGCACCGTCACATATCCGGTGGGGCTGCCCTGCGCGTCGTGTTCCGGGTCCGCCTCGGCGCCGACCATGCCGGCGAGCTGCTTGACGAGGCTGTCGCGCTTGTCCTCCAGGTCGTTCGGATGCCCTCCGACGATGGTCGCGATGTGGATCTGGCCGTTGAGATCGGCCACCTGCTTCGCGAGGTCGTTCACCTGGCCGACGACGACGGCGCCGCGCGCCTTCAGGTCGGTGTCGATGTTGTTCAGGCCGTTGAAGATGTCGTGGAAGGTCCGCGCCACCGTCTCGCCCTGACTGCGCAGGAGCGATCTGGCCGCGTCGCCCTCCGGCGAGCGCGCAACCTCCTGAAACGCGTTGAACGTGGCCGTGATCTGTTTCCCGAGCCCATCCGTTGAAAGCTCGTTGAAGGTGTCCTCGACCCGCTTCAGCGCGTCGTTGAGCGCGTTGTATTTCGACTGGTCGCCCTGGGAGTTCTGGAGGCGCTGCTCGATGAACTCGTCGCGGATGCGGGTGATGGACGCGAGGTCCACCCCAGTCCCTATCTGCGCCGCGAAGTTCGAGTTCGCCGAATCGTAGGCGGTGTCCGGCGGAGTAGACACGATCTCGGCGGTCTGGCGCGAATAGTCGGGCGTGTTGACGTTCGCGACGTTGTGGCCAACCACGTCGAGCACGCCCTGATTCACCTTGAGGGCCCGCGATGCGATTTCCAGTCCGGTAAAGGTTGCCATTGGCGGTTGCGCGATTTCTCTATGCCGTCTGGTTCAGGCAGAGGGTAGCTGAAGTCAGCGTATTCGGGTTTGCACCGTATGCCGGCTTGCGGAAGGCGAATTCGCGAATCGTGTCGAGCGTGGATTCCACGCAATCCAATGCATTCTCAAGGAGCGCGCGATTCCGCTCATTCGCCCTTCGGATATGGTCGTGGGTGGAGAGTATCTGCCGGCGCAGCGCCAGAACGGCCCGCGCTTCGGGCAGAGGAAGCTGCAACGCGAGGTCGGAAAGACGAGGCGGCGGACCGTCGTGGACGCCGAGCGCCAGCGCCATCGCGACGGCGGCCACCGCGGTCTCCCGCACGCCGTCTCGCACCGCCTGCTCCTTCACCAGCTCCCGGCAGTGCCGCTCCATCATCGCCACGGACCGGTGGTCACCGGCGATGAGCGCCTCGGTCTGCGCGTTGAGGACGCAGAGCATCTGCTTCGCGAGAAGAAGGTCTGCCTGGAGCGCCCGCTGAAGCTCCTGCGCCTGCTTCACGGCCCGCTTATCGTCTGTCTTAACCGCCATTCTTCTCACCATTTTCCTGTGCCGGGGTCGCGGATGCGGCCTGTGCGCGTTCCGCCGCCTGCGCGTCGACTCCCACCACCAGCTCCTTGTAAAGCGTGTCGGCGATACCGAACGATCCCCGCTTCCCAATCTCCTTCGCCACCGCGTCGTCGAACATTTCGCGGTAGGTCGCCGACTCCGACTTCTCCTCGAACAGCCCGCCCTTCGCCGCCGTCTCGTGCATCTTCTTCAGCAGCGTCCCGACGAAGTAGGACTCCATCTCGCGGGTCGCCTTGTGCAGCTTCTCGTGGTCGGGATTTTCGATTTTCGATTTTCGATTTTCGATTTGCACGTCACTCGGCGGCATCGCCGGGCCGACCAGATTAACGGTGTTCACGATGCATTTCTCCAATCGAAAATCCAAAATCCAAAATCGAAAATTGCACTACTGGATTTCTATCTCCGCCGAGATGTAGGGCTGCATCGCCTGGAGGATGGCTATCAGGTCGCGCGGCGTTACTCCCAGCTTGTTGAGGGCGCGGACCAGATCGTCGACCGTCGTGGTGGCCGGGATCGCCACCAGGCGCGCCGTGTCTTCTTTGACGGTGATATCCTTGTGAGGAACCACCGCCGCCTTTCCGGGAAGCAGCGTTCCGGGAGGCGGAGGAATCACGATAGGCGTGTTGTCCACCTTTATTTCCAGGCCGCCGTGCGAGATGGCGCAGGGGCGGACGCGAACGTCCCCGCCGATGACTACCGTTCCCGTCTTCTCATTCACGATGATCTTCGCGGCGACGTCCGGCATCACCGTCAGGGCTTCGAGCTGCGCGATAAAGCCGACCAGGTCACCACGATTCGATTCCGGAATCCCGACACGGATCGTGTAGGGGTCGACCGCCTTTGCGCCGCTGGCGGGAACCTTCTGATTTATGGCTTCCGCGATTCGGCTGGCGGTGGTGGCATCGCCCTTCCGCAGCGTGATTTCGAGGCTGCTGCCGTCGCTCAGGCTGGTCGGCACCTCGCGCTCCACGTCCGCGCCGGAGGGGATTCGGCCCGCGGTGACGTGATTCTTCTGCGCAGAGCCGCCACCCGCTGAGACGTTGAAGCCGCCAATCGAGACGGCGCCCTGACCCACGGCGTACACTTCGCCGTCCGCGGCCTTCAGCGGAGTCTGCAATAGCGTGCCGCCCTGAATCGAGCGCGCGTCACCGATGGAGCTGACCGTCACGTCTATCTTCGAGCCGTTCTTCACGAAGGCGGGCAGCTCTGCCGTCACCATCACGGCCGCGACGTTCTTCACCTTGATCGCGCCCTGTGGAATCGTCATGCCCATCTTCTGGAGCGCGTTGACGACCGACTGCGCGGTAAAGATGGTGCTGTTGCTGTCGCCCGATCCGTCCAGCCCGACCACGATTCCGTAG
>Ga0068855_100009194_pt1 | contig 11933 bp, 10 predicted proteins | sample KBSCornC52_FD_66592 | JGI IMG/M metagenome (GOLD analysis project Ga0068855, IMG submission 66592) | Corn rhizosphere microbial communities from Kellogg Biological Station, Michigan, USA - KBS Corn C5-2 | ecosystem: Host-associated > Plants > Roots > Rhizosphere > Soil ...
TTCCTGAAAGCCAACCACTCCCCGTTCACCAAAGAAGTCCGGCAAAAGTTGCTGCTCACCGAGATCGACGAAGCCGTCGTCATGGCCCATCACCTGCAGATCGATCGCGACAAATTTTTAGCCCTTGTCCGGGAACGGCTGGATTATTTCGAACGCAAATCCAAGGAGGAAAAATGAACGGCCAGCCCTCACCTCACCCCGGCCCTCTCCCCTCCATCCGATGGAGCGGAGAGGGAGAATTGTCCGCCGTTTCTGTCCTTATCCTTGGACGACGACGATCCGTTATCAGCCTGCCATCGTCGAATACAAAACGAATTATCGATGGCTGTTCCCTCGCCCATCGGATGGGAGAGGGTCAGGGTGAGGGCTTCGGACAACGGTCACTTGGACTATCGGAGGACACCTATGAAAACTGACAATCCCGTCATCGAAATCAAAGACCTGCATCGCCGCTACGGCAAACTCGACGCCGTCAACGGTCTCTCGTTGACCGTGCCGCCGGGCCGATGCTACGGATTCTTCGGACGCAACGGCGCCGGCAAAACGACCACCATCAAATGCCTGCTCAACCTGCTGCGCCCGTCAGCCGGCAGCGTGCGCGTGTTCGGACTCGACCCGCAACGCGATGAAGTCGCCGTCAAATCACGCCTCGCCTATGTGCCCGACATGGTCGCGTTCTATCCCTGGATGACCGTGAACGACACGCTTGAATACCTCGCCTCGTTTCGCGAACACTGGAATCGCGATATCGAAAAGGACCTGCTCGGCCGGTTCCGGCTCGATCCAAAGCAAAAAGCCACCTCCCTCTCCAAAGGCCAGCGGACCCAACTCGCGTTGATCGGCGCCATCTGTCCCGAACCGGAACTGCTCGTGCTCGATGAACCGACGTCCGGCCTCGATCCCATCGTCCGGCGCGAATTCATCGAAACCGTCATCGGCGCATACCAGTCCGGCGACCCCGATCGTCGCACGGTTTTCGTCTCGACCCACCTGATCTCTGAATTCGAAGGATTGATCGATCAATTCACCATCATCGATGGCGGGCGCGAGTTGTTGACGATGGAAGCGGATGACGCGCGGGACCGGTTCAAAAAAATCCGCGCGCGATTTTCGAGCGAACCCAAAGACCTGGCATTGGCCGGCGCGCTCGACGTCAAACGCTCGGGCCGCGAACTCGAGATCCTCGCCAACGGCAACAGCGACCAACTGCTCGAAAAATTACGGTCGCTCCAACCGGAAGATGTGCGTTGTGAATCCTTGTCGCTCGAAGAGATCTTTGTCGCGTCCGGCAAACTTAAACCTGCGATCGCATGAACCCGTTCCTCAAAAAAGAGATCCGGTCCCTGCTGCCCAGTTTCCTCGCGGTGCTGGTGCTGGCCGCGACGATGCCCTGGTTTTTCAACGATCCGGATTTCGCATGGGGTTTTCTGCCGGTGTTATTGTTTTTCGGGATGATCATGGTTGGGGTGGATTGTTTTGGCCGGGAATTCCATGCCGGCACGTTCCCGTTATTACTCGCGCAACCGGTCGAACGGAAACGACTTTGGCGGACCAAGCTGGGCGTGCTGGCCGCGGCAGCGGTCTTGATCTTCATCGGCTACTTTGCCAGTTGCGAATGGCGGATGCATCGGGTGATCACCGATCCGAATTCCGTCTGGCACTACAACATGAAGATGTTTCGTGATGACTTCCGGGGTTCCATGTGGGCCAGCGCCGTGGTGACGTTCGTGGCGATGGCCGGCGGATTGTGGACGACGTTGCTGTTCCGCCAGGTGGCGACGGCGTTCTGGATCACGTTTCTCGTCCCGGCCGGGCTGGGAGTGCTGGCCATCCTCTGCCTTCCGAGCGAAATGCCCAACGCAGCGGCGGCGATCACCTTTACGATCATTGGGCTCGCCTACTCCCTGGCAGGTTTTTGGTTGGCGCGGAAACTGTTTTATCGGGCCCAGGACGTCGCCTGGACAGGGGCCGTCATTTCCTTTTCCCGCTGGAAATACTTCGAAGGGCGCACGAACGACCTGGCCCAACGGCGCCGCCGCGCGCCACTCGCCGCCCTGATCCGCAAGGAATTTGCCCTGCACAGCATCGCCTTGATGGGTGCCGGCATCCTGCTCGGTCTCCATCTTGTCGTCTTCATCGTGCGAGCGCTTTACTTCGATTCGCATCGCAATTCCACGCTTACCGCTATTTCCGATTTTTATTGGACATTATGGCTGGTGATGCCGCTGGTCATCGGCTGCATGGCCATGGCCGAGGAACGGAAACTGGGCGTCATCGACGGTCAACTCTGCCTGCCGGCTTCGCGCCGGCGCCAGTTCATGGTCAAATTCATCCCGACGATGGTCTTCGGCATCTTTTTGGGCGGCTTCGCACCGATCCTGTTGGAAACCGGGGCCGCATCCATCGGCAATCCCGATGAGGTCTTCATCAACACGATGCATCAAGGAGGCGGACTGGACTGGTTCGAGATCGCCATCATCATGATCGCGGGTGGATTTGCCGTCGCCGGATTTTTCGCGTCCTCCCTCGCACGTAATTTCCTGCAGGCGTTAAGCATCGCGATCATCGTCATCGTCGGCACCGTTCTGTCCGACTTGGAAATCAATTGGCTGGACCGCGTGCATTCAAAGGTCTTTGGAGTGGTGTTATGGCACGCCGTTCTCCCGATCGCGCTCGGGACCTTGATAATGCCGATCACGTTGATTTGGCTTTCCTACACGAATTTCAGCCGGTTCCAGGAAACGAACCGGATGTGGCGACGCAACATCCGGGGCGTACTCTGCGGACTGGCCGTGGTATTCGTGAGCAGCACGTTGATCTATCATCGCGCGTGGGAATGCTTTGAATCGGCAGAGCCGACTCACGGCGCGGCAAGGCTGTCGTTGTCGGATCCATCCAAAATGAACCAATGCGTCAACGGGGGACTAACCGTCCGGACGCCGGACGGAAAGATCTGGGTGGACTACATCAACATGGACACCGGCGGGCGGTATCGGACCTATGGTTTCGGAAGCCAGACGGTGCTGTTTGTTCACCTGTTGCTCAACCCCATGCCACGCAGCCAGGGACCTGGCCAATTCCTCGAAGGGTCGAACTGGTCCCAGGCCCTTGCCGAGTATGACAAAATGGTCGGCCTCAAGATTGACGGAACATTCTGGGTTCAAGACGAATCAAACCGTCTGATTCAGGTCGGCATCGATACCGATTGGCAGGCGATCGGGTCCTATGGTCAGGTCAATTCACCGCTTTAACTGTTGAAGACCAACCATACTCTTTGGGAATGGTTCCGGCCTGCGTTTGGACGAAAACTCACGAGAACCGGTCATCAGGTAGGGCCCGACGCCGATTGGGCGGAGATTTTCCCGGGCGGAATGTTTTTCAGAAAAATGGATGGTACGGTCTGGGAAATCACGACCGGCAAGGCCGACCAAAAGACGTTCACGCGCATGCCCTATCTAGACGAATTAAATTTCAAGACAGCGTCGTTACACTGGCCGATCCTGGCGTACGTCCGCGAGGACGGGCGCCTGATGATTGGTTTCATTTCGACGGGACGGATGAACGAACCGGCAAACGATCAACCGGCCGGGCAGCCGTTCGTCACTTGCGGCAACGAAACGAATTGGGTCGCAGCGGCGGTTGGACCCGACGCGTTGATCGCGCTCAAAGCGGACGGCACTTTGTGGAAATGGAGTTTGATAAACCGGGAACCAATCACCGATGTTGTCCAAACATCGCCCGTACGGCTAGGGATCCACAACGATTGGACCGCGCTCGCTTCTTCGCCATGGTACGGAACGTATGCGTTGGCCGCCGACGGCAGCCTCTGGTTGTGGCCGGCGGGCGGATTTCAGAGCCTGGTAATGCAACCTCGAAAACGACCCGAGTTCATCGCCAATATCCTGGGCAAGGCAGATTAAACTTTCTGCGATCCGGGCTTTGTGGTACACCGCCAACGTGGAAGGCGTTACCAAATTGACCAACGAACTCGTCGCGTCGTACGCGCGCGTGGGCGGCATCAATCATTTGGACGGCAAAAATCTCCCGTCCAAACGCGCCATCACCGCCATCACGCACGACCTGTTGCGCCTGTTGTTTCCCGGTTTCTTCGACGAAAAACTCATCCATTCCTCCGAGATCAAAGTCGAGACCGCCGCCCTGCTCGATTCCGTCCTGGGCAAACTGGAAGATGAGATCCGCAAAAGTCTCGAATATAATCCGCCCGAAAAATTGTCCAAACGCGACGTCACGAAAGTCGCCCATGAATGGACGCTCGAATTTTTACACACGTTGCCGCAGATCCGCGAAATCCTCGCGACCGATGTCGAGGCCGCCTACAAAGGTGATCCCGCCGCGCTCAGCAAGGAAGAGGTCATCGTCTCCTATCCGTTCATCGAAGCGATCGCCGTCCAACGCCTCGCGCATGAGCTCTACAAAAAGAACATCGCCTTGATCCCACGGATCATGTCCGAATGGGCGCACCTGCGTTCCGGCATGGACCTGCATCCGGGCGCGAAGATCGGATCCCATTTCTTCGTGGATCATTGCACCGGCACCGTCGTCGGCGAAACCGCCATCATCGGCAACCACGTGAAGATGTACCACGGCGTCAGCCTCGTGGCGAAATCGCTTGCGGCCGGGCAGGCGTTGCGCGGACAAAAACGGCATCCCACCATCGAGGATCGCGTAACGATTTATGCCGGCGCGACGATCATCGGCGGCGACACCGTCATCGGCGCCGGCAGCACCATCGGCGGCAACGTGTTCATCATGGACAGCGTCGCCCCGAATTCATTGGTCATCTACGACGGTCTCGACATGCGCGTGTTGAGCAAAACCGACAAAAAGGCGTCCGTGGATTTCCAGATCTAAAGTCCCGGCGAAAAGGTCCATCCGGTTTGTCCAAGTACGGTTCGAAAGCGCCAGAAGACTGGCGCAGTCCAGGACGCTTCGCGAATTCCAACAACTTCCACACCACCGCAGGTCCTGGACTGCAGCAGCCCTCTGCCACTTTTGATCGGCTCGCGGAGCCCCACAAAAAAGAAAACGCCCTTCCCCGACAAGGAGAAGGGCGCGATATGAAAAACTGAATTACTGCGCCACGATCTTATAAATGTGGCCGCTTTTCTCCATCATCACGTACAATTCGCCGTCGTTGTCTTCCCCGAAACTCGTCACATTCTCCTTTTGCTCGAGCAACGTGCCGTGTTCGGTGACTTTCTGCGTGTCGTAATCGTAGCGCAATCCCCAGATCGTCCCGACGGTATAATCCGCATAGATATAAATGCCGTCGAGCTGCGGGAATTGTTTGCCGCGATACACGTATCCGCCGGTCACGCTGGTGCCCAGGCCGTGATCGGGAAACATCGCCTGCGATAACATGGCCGGTTTGTGCGGATATTCGATCACGGGATCGATGTATTTCGCGCCTTCGGGTCCGGGCTTGAAGTAATGGATGCCTTCACGGACACCCCAGCCGTAGTTGCCGCCCTTGACGATCACATCGATCTCTTCCCACATGTCCTGGCCGACTTCACCCGCCCAGAGCGCGCCCGTCTTGCGATCGAAACTCCAGCGCCACGGATTGCGCAAACCGTACGCCCAGATCTCATGGCGCGTGCCGGCCCCGCTGTAATCGGGTTCCTTGACGAACGGATTATCGTTGGGAATGCCATACGGCAATTGCCGGACATGTTTACCGGTGCCAACCGAACTGCGGCTGTTCACGTCGATGCGGATGAATTTGCCCAGGACCGTTGCCGTGTTCTGCCCAATGCCGAACGGATCGTGTTCCACACCGCCGTCACCGAAACCGATGTAAAGATAACCGTCCGGGCCGAATCCCAGTTGACCGCCTTTGTGATTCCACGAGGGCTGCGCGACATCCATCAGCACGCGTTCCGATGACACATCTGCTTTGTCCGGATCATCGGCCGAGACTTTGAGTTCGCTGACCACGTCGCGATCCGGAAACGCCGTCGGCCATCCGCCCTGGTATTTTTTGAGGTCGTCCGGCGGCGCCTGGATCGTGTAACAGATATAAAACAAGCCGTTGGTCTTGAAACCGGGATGGAACGCCAGGCCGAGCAGGCCGTCTTCGCGATTAAAATGCAGGTGCCGGTCGGAAATATTGAAGAACTCTTTCGCGTCACTGCCGTCGGAATCTTTTTTCAAGACGTAGATGATGCCGTCCTGCGAGATGACAAAGAACCGGCCCGTGTCATCCGGCGACTGGCACAGCCACAACGGCGCGCTGATCATGTCTTCGCTCTTCGCATCCGAGCCGATCGCGATGTTTGATTTCGGGAACTGCAGTTTCGGGAAGACCGGTTGCAACTGGATCTTCGGCAATTCCGCTGAGGCAGAAAATGCCAGTAAGAGACAGGACATCAGCGGGACCAGGGGGTTCTTCATAGGACAGAAATTAAAGGCGACCGGACAAAAAATGTCCAGCGCAGCGGCATACGATAAAGTGCCGCGCGACATGAAATTGTTGCACATTTGCCGCGTCGCGAGGGCGGCCTTTATGACATTCCCGAATTCGACACGACCAAATTCTCTGTGTTAGACTGGGATGACAATTGAAAGCATTGATCGATAAAAAAAGCAAACGGCTGGAACGGGTCTTCCTGGTGGGCGTCGAACTCAAGTCGCGCGACAGCGTGGATATCCACGACCTGTTGGCCGAACTCGGCGAATTGGCCACCACGGCCGGCGCCGAAGTGGTCGGCCAGGGCATCCAGAAAATGGAATCGCTCAACGCGGCCACGTTCATCGGCAAAGGCAAAGCGGCCGAGTTCGCCGAATTCTGTAAACGTCACAACGCCGACACCGTGATCTTCGACGACGAGCTGACGCCCGCGCAAAGCCGCAACCTGGAAAAGATCTTCAACTGCAAGATCCTCGATCGCACCGCGCTGATCCTCGACATCTTCGCGCAACGCGCGCGCACGCGCGAAGGCAAATTGCAGATCGAACTGGCGCAACTCCAGCACCTGCTCCCGCGCCTGACCCGGTTCTGGGGCCACTTGTCGCGCCAGTCCGGCGGCATCGGCATGCGCGGTGGCGAAGGCGAATCCCAGCTCGAAGCCGACCGCCGCAAAGTCCAGGAACGCATCGACCGCATCGAGCGCGACCTCGACGCCGTCCGTCGCCAGCGCGCCACCCAACGCGCCGGCCGCCAGCGCAGCCAATGGCCGCTCGCCTCGATCGTCGGCTACACCAACGCCGGCAAATCCACCTTGCTCAACGCGCTGACCGGCGCCGATGTCCTGGCCAAAGACATCCTGTTCGCGACGCTCGATCCCACGACGCGCCGCCTGCGGTTGCCGACCAACCAAAACGTGTTGCTGACCGATACCGTCGGTTTCATCCGCAAGCTCCCGCACGGCCTCGTCGAAGCGTTCAAAGCGACGCTCGAAGAAGTCGTCCAGGCCGACCTGTTGCTGCATGTCGTCGACGTCAGTCATCCGCAGGCGTTCGAGCAGATCGACGCCGTCAACGCCGTGCTGTCCGAGATCGGCGCCGGCGATAAACCGACGCTCATGGTCTTCAACAAGATCGATCGCGTCGGCGTGAACGGTTACATCGCGCGTTTGAAAGAAAAATTCCCGAACTCGGTGGAGATCTCCGCCAAAACCGGCGACGGCGTATCGCACCTGCTGGCCGAGGTCGGCACGCAGTTGAAACCGACGCGGGAATTCCTCGAATTACGCGTGCCGCACGAGCAGTCGGCGGTGATCGCGCGATTGCACAAGGTCGGGCAGGTGTTGGAACGCCGTTACAGCGGCAAGACCGCGCGATTCAAGGTACGGATCCCCCCACATCATCACGCCGAGTTCGCCGAGTTCATCGTCAAGGAATAGGATCCCAGAGGGTCGAGCGCTGCGAGCCCAGGAATTCCGGATGATTCACGGTCTCGTAGCACTCGCCCCTCTCCGTTTCGCATTCCGATTCTGACCGTCGCTAAACGTTACAATTCGGAAAAAGTCACGCCAACCGTGCTCTGCCCTTGCCCGTTACGTATTTCCGGTTATATTCCCGTGCGCCAGGATTGTTGGAATTTTTAGGATTTTTTATGCCATCGGGACGTCAATCGCTGAACACGAGCAATGTTCTCTCGGTCATCATGGGCGGCGGCCAGGGAACGCGGTTGTTTCCGCTCACCAAGGATCGCGCCAAGCCCGCCGTGCCGCTCGCCGGGAAGTATCGCCTCGTCGATATCCCGATCTCCAATTGCATCAATTCCGGCCTGCGCCGCATCTACGTCCTGACCCAGTTCAACTCCGCGTCGCTCCACGGCCACATCTCGCGCACGTACAAATTCGACCAGTTCACCAGCGGTTTCGTCGAGATCCTCGCCGCCCAACAGACCCCGACCAACAACTCCTGGTACGAAGGCACTGCCGACGCCGTCCGCAAGAACCTCATCCATTTCCTCAACCACGATTTCGAATACCTGCTCATCCTCAGCGGTGACCAGTTGTATCGCATGGATTATCGCAAGATGATCAACCAGCACGTCGACAGCGGCGCCGATATCACCGTCGGCACCATCCCCGTCACGCGCAAGGAAGCCTCATCGTTCGGCATCATGCACATCGCCGACGATTGCTGCATCAAGCGGTTCGTCGAAAAGCCGAAAGACCCGGCCGTGCTCGATTCGCTGCGGCTGCCAAAGGAAACGCTCAAGAAGATGGGGCTCAAGGAGACCGAGGAAAAATTTCTCGCGTCGATGGGCATCTATATCTTCAACCGCAATCTCATCGAACAATTGCTCGACAACCCGCTCTCGGATTTCGGCAAGCACATCATCCCGCACGCGATCAACACGCATCGCGTCTGCTCGTACATCTTCGCGGACTATTGGGAGGACATCGGCACGATCCGGTCGTTCTTCGAGGCGAACCTCGACCTGGTCGCCGAGTTGCCGCGATTCAATTTCTTCGACATGAGCGCGCCGATCTTTTCGCGCCCGCGTTACCTGCCCGGCTCCAAGATCAACGGCGCGACCATCGAACACGCGCTCGTCACCGACGGCTGCATCGTCGACCAGGCGCAGATCAAGCACACCATCGTCGGCCTGCGCACGTTCATCGGCGCCGGCACCGAACTCAACCGCGTCATCATCCTGGGCTGCGACTTCTACGAATCGAAGGAATCGATCGAGAAAAACGAAAAGGCCAATATCCCGCGCATCGGCATCGGCACCAGTTGCAAGATCGAGAACGCGATCATCGACAAGAACGCGCGCATCGGCAACAACGTGAAGATCTCACCGACGGGCAAGCCCGAGAACACCGACCACGAACTCTATTTCATCCGCGACGGCATCGTCATCATCCCGAAAAACGCCGTCATACCGCATGGGACGGTGATTTAGTTCACGGTTCCCGGTTCACTGTTTCCGGTTCTGTGTTCAGGGCTCGGGGTTCAGGGTTCAGCGTTCGATGTTCGATGTTTTTTGCTCCCGAAACGATGCCAAGTCATCGCAGAGCGAAGATTGGACCATTTATATTACGGCATATGATTGAGCACCGGCCTAACAAATCGCTGCAGCTAACACGGTTCACACCGGTTTGTTCCGCGCGGCCGAGCTTCGAACGTTAGCCGGCACACGCGTATTGCCATGAAACTCATACGATGGATCGTCCTGGTGGCACTATTGATCACGCCGGCGTTCCTCGTCATTTCTTACACGCGCGAGTTTTTTGCGGTTGATTCAGCACTCGACGCCGGCGCAAGCTATGATTATCAAACAGGCAAAGCGGATTTTATCCAGAATCATCCCTTCATTCCCTTTTCCGCACGGCACAGCTATCTGATCGCAACGGCGACCTGGTCATCCGTTGCCGCTGGGATTTACTGTTTTATTTTGTATGTTTGGAGAGATAGAAAGCATGCTAATTCGCCTCATTCATAGTTTGCTGGTGATCATGGCGGTACAGAGTATCTGCATTGCCGACGTCACCAGACTGCCGGCCGGCGACCAGAAAGCATTACGTGATGTTTCACGATTCCACGAGATCCATGCCGCGACCAATCTGCCGCCGACAGTTTTTGCTTTTTGCGCTGACCACAAGGGCAGGCTCGCCGGGCCAGGACAGAAGTGGGAAGTTTCCGATGTTATCAGGGATGCCACCCTTCCTCAAAAGCGGATGATTTGGGCGATGACCGATGGTAATTATTATATTGTGCATTACGAAAGTGGCGGGTACGTACACAGCTTTCACGTTTTGGTCGCTAAATTGGAGGGTGAAAATGGCAAGCCGAGTTTTTTATGGCACGGGGTCAGTCTTGGCTCCTTAAAAGATTTCAGGGCATTTCTCGATGCACTTGCAAACAAGAAAATCGATGACAGGCCGGACTACGCACATTAACGAGCACGTTGCCTGATCATCAGGCGACGCTGAGCGAAGGAGCGATCATGAAATTCACGCTTGAAGTCGGAGACAAAGAAAAGTCGACGATTGCGTTCTCCCGGAATTGTTGGACGGGAGCGATGCAGACTTTCGTTGATGGCCGGAGGGTCGCATCACAAAGTCTTTTTTCACCGTTCACCCATTTCAGCTTTACGAAGAAGCGGCGCTATGAGTTTTCCGTGGGCAAGACCGAGACACACAAAGTCGTCCTCGAGAAAGAGCGCCCGTGGTTGATGGCCGGTTTTCGGCCGCACACCTATCGGGTGTTTGTCGATGGCAAGCTGGTCCATGAACAGAGCGGTTATTAATAATAACCCGGCCTGAGGTCGTTCAGAGTTCAGGGTTCAGGGTTCAGGGTTCAGAGTTCAGGGTTCAGAGTTCAGGGTTCAAGGTCTAGGATCTCGGGTCTAGGGTTCAGCGTTCGATGTTCGGTGTTCGATGCTTTGAACTCCGTTTCCTTCGTTTGCTTCTGTAAACCATCCGTGTCCATCCGTGGTTGAAGCCAAGATTTACTTTCCCGCGTTTTACTGCTAACACTGGCGCGTGCTTAATGACGCCGCCATCTGGAAAAATCTGAATTCGCCGAACAAGCTGTTCCTGATCGCCGGGCCGTGCGTGATCGAGAGCGAAAAGCTTTGCCTGCAGGTCGCCGCGTCGCTCAAAAAGACCTGCGCTTCGCTCGGCATTTTCTACGTTTTCAAAGCCAGCTTCGATAAAGCCAATCGCACCTCCGGCAAATCGTTCCGTGGCATCGGCCTCGAAACCGGCCTGGAAATCCTTGCCAAAGTCCGCCGTGAATTGGATATCCCCATCGTCACCGACATCCACAGCGAAGCGCATGCCGCACCCGTCGGCGAAGTCGTGGATATTTTGCAGATCCCGGCGTTCCTTTGCCGCCAGACGGATCTCATCGAAGCCGCCGCGGCCACCGGCCAGATCATCAACATCAAAAAAGGCCAGTTCCTGTCACCGCGCGAGATGGGCCAGGTCGTCGACAAGGCCCGCGCCGCCGGCGCCGAAAAAATCCTGCTCACGGAACGCGGCTCCACGTTCGGTTACAACAACCTCGTCGCCGACATGCGTTCGATCCCGATCATGAAATCCACCGGCTGCCCGGTGGTGTTCGACGCCACGCATTCCGTCCAGTTGCCCGGTGGCGGTGGCGACAAGTCCTCCGGCCAACGCGAATTCGCTCCCGTCCTCGCCCGCGCCGCCCTGGCCGTCGGCGCCAACGGCCTGTTCATCGAGACGCATCCGCACCCCGACAAAGCGCTCAGCGACGGGCCGAATATGATTCCGCTCGCCGAGATGCCGGCGGTGCTTAAGAGTTTGCTTAAAGTGTTTAACGCTGTTCGCTAATGAGTAGACCAGTCGAAAGTCGAAAGTCGAAAGTCGAGCGCAAGACAGGCTCTCGACCCTCGACCCTCGACTCTCGTCTAAAAGCCATCCGGCTTTTTCTCTGCGACGTCGACGGCGTGTTGACCGATGGCTCGATCTTCATCGGCCTCGACA
>Ga0068855_100009197_pt1 | contig 11932 bp, 14 predicted proteins | sample KBSCornC52_FD_66592 | JGI IMG/M metagenome (GOLD analysis project Ga0068855, IMG submission 66592) | Corn rhizosphere microbial communities from Kellogg Biological Station, Michigan, USA - KBS Corn C5-2 | ecosystem: Host-associated > Plants > Roots > Rhizosphere > Soil ...
GCCGCTACCGTCACGGCCCCTATCGCGGCCGCCGGCCACGACGTCCGCAGCGAGACCGGTCGTGCGATCAGCACTTTCGCGGCGAGCGCCAGGACCACGAAGACGACGACTGCCGTCCCGGCCGCCGCGGCCAGCTGCTGCAATCCGTTGACATTTGGCAGGGCGCCCGACGCTACCGTCAACGTCGCCGCCGCCACGCCACCAACCAATACGACGACCAGCATCAGCAGCACCCTCGCATAGCGCGCCACGAAACCGAACCTCAATCGCCTCGGTACGCCCGCGAGATGGTTGAGCGTCTCGTACGCCGAAAAGACGACACCGGTGCCGGCCGACAGCAAACCAATAAGTCCGAGGACGAACGGAAGGCCTGACGAGGGCATCGTCGTGACGGCGTGGTCGATGGTGGGCTGCAGCTCCGGCGGCACTAGAGCATCGATGAGCTGGGCACGCAAGGACGGATGGTCGACGAGGACCTTGGACAGCACCGACACGGCGAGGAGCAACAGCGGGAAGATGCTGAGGAAGCTGTAGTAGGTGATCAGCGCGGCCTGGCGGCCGCCGTCGTCATCGCTGTATTTCTTCACGACCGCGTAGGGAAAGCCAAGCAGGCTGTGCCTGCGCTGAACGGCGTCGGCCCACGCCAGCAGCCGGGAGATCACCTCACGGGTCTGGGCGGGTCGCCACGGCCGGAGCCAGTCAAATCTCAAGGTCCACGCTCTGGCCGATCGGGGGTACGCGGCCGCCGATGGTGCCCCGCTTCGCTATGGACACTCAACACCCCATCCTCCGCGTCCAGACGGGAGCCTATTATTGGGCCGCTACAGAGGTGCTGGCTGTCGAATTCCGGACGGTGTTGGCTCGGCTCCGGTGAACCGTCCATGCCTGCTAACTCGTTTCGCGCTCGATTGACGTCGACGGTTGAAGGCGACTACGGGCCGAAGGTGTATACGCGTCAAGGACCTCGTACGAGTCAGTGCCAGGCGTCGTCGTTACCAGACGAGAGCGGTTCGCAAAGGTCAGGTGGCCTGCGCAATGCGAGAGCGGACTGAGGAGATGGACTCGCCATTCTTCAGGCGGCTGGCGATGGTTTGGCCATCGACGCGAACGCGCACGTCCTGCGGCGTCAGCCCATGCCGCTGACATTGTTCGATGATGTGCCGGTCATGGCGTCCCAAACCCGCCGCTCGCCACTCTGCGGCCAGCGCGGACGCCGCCGCCTGTTCGGCCAGCTGGGACGCCAGCGCATCCTGCTCGTGGACGGTCGCGTTTGCGCGGCGCGAGCGGTCGTCGTCGGAGGAAGTGCCGCTGCCGGTTGCGCGGCCGGGATCACGACTTTGACCCTGCTGACCTGGATTGTCTTCGCGGTCGCGGCCTGGGAAGGCCGGGGGGATGGTGCGGTTCTGGGGCCCCGCGGCCGCGGACTGCTGCGTACCGACGGAGAAGATAGGGCTACCGGCGGAACCGGCAAAGCCGCGCTGGGTGCTCCTGAGATGCGTACGTACCTGGCTGGCCAGCTCGTCGGTCAGCGTGGACCGGGCACTCACCCAGCCGTCGAGCTCGGCCGATGCCCGCAGTATCACCTCCGCGGATACACCCAGCTCGCCCGCCAACCTGTGCACATCGATCACGTTTGCTGCTCTTTCTCGAAGCGTTGTCGCCTCAACCGTTACTGCATGCCGAAGCAGGCAGCGCCCCGGGGCGGTCCGATCGTCGCGCTCCTTGTCACAGTTCACCATCGCACGCGGCGGGAATCCCGTACCTGGATGGTTGCTCAGCGGCGTCGGCCGGAAGGCAAGGCCAACTGTACGCGGACGCACCGCTGGACCGCACGGCCATGCGCTCCGGGTTGCAGTCGTTGACCGATACCGCCCACAGTCCACCGAGCCTCGCCGGCGACCTGGAGTTGGACAGCATTCGAGGACGTCGACCCGCGTATGGCCGGGGTCATTGAAGAACGCAGCGAAGAGGACGATGTAATACCTGTCCCGGTCGTGTCCGGCGGTTAGCGCGACGATGTCGTCAGCGGGGCTTCGCTGACCGTGCCTCCTTATTCTATAAGGTGATTCTCGTAGATGAAGATCGTCGGAGTCGCTACGCCCAGTCCGGGATTGTGCATCCGCTGGACGCTTTCGGTGATGGCCTAAGCGCGACAAGCAGCCACAGGGACACGGATCCGAGTCCCTGCGTACGCGGTCACCGGCTTCGCCGGTCGGGTCATGCGGACGCCTTCGACTGTTGAGCATCCAGGGCGCGGTCGAGGTTGACGGCGGCGCTGATGAGGGCCAGATGGGTGAAGGCCTGGGGGAAGTTGCCCAGGGCCTCTCCGAGCATGGAGGTTTCCTCGGCGTAGAGCCCCAGGTGGTTCGCGTAGCCGAGCATGCTCTCGAACATGATCCTGGCCTCGTCCAACCGGGACGCGTCGACCCTTCCGGCACGCGTGAGGGCGTCCACGAGCCAGAACGTGCAGGTGTTGAAGGTCCCCTCCTCACCCGGGAGCCCGTCCGGGCTGGCGAGCGGGTTGTAGCGGTACACGAGATTGTTGACAACGAGGCCACCCTGGTCAGGTGAGCGCATGATGGCGTCAATGGTGTCGAGCATCTTCGGGTCGTTTGGAGCGACGAAGAAGACTAGTGGCATCATGAGGCTGCTGGCGTCGAGGGTGTCGCTGTTGTAGGACTGCATGAATGCCTTGTGTTTCTCGCTCCACCCACGGGCCATGATCTCCAGGTAGATCTCGTCCCGCACCCGCAGCCAGTGGTCGCGATCAGCCGGGAAGGACCGCTTGCCCGCGATGCGTAGGCCCCGGTCGACGGCGAGCCAGCACATGAGCTTGGAGTAGACCCAGTGGCGCCGGCCTCCCCGGGTCTCCCAGATGCCCTCGTCCTCGCGGTGCCAGTTGTCGCAGACCCAGTCGATGAGGCCACGCAGCGGTACCCACAGGTCGTAGGAGATGGGAGCGCCGTGCTTGTTGTACAGATAGACGGCGTCGATCAGCTCGCCGTAAATGTCGAGCTGGAGTTGGCCCACGGCGTCGTTGCCGACTCGGACCGGCCGCGAGCCCCGATAGCCCTCCAGGCTGAGCAGTTCCTCACGGGGCGTGGGGCGGCCGTCCACCCGGTAGAGGATCTGCAGCGACCCGTCGGGGTTGAGCTCGCGGCACCGCGCCTCCAGGAAGGTCATGAAGCGGGCCGCCTCTTCGGTAAAGCCGATGCGCAACAGCGCATAGAGCGTGTAGGCGGCGTCGCGCATCCAGGTGTATCGGTAATCCCAGTTGCGGGTGCCGCCGATTTCCTCGGGAAGGGCACAGGTCGGTGCGGCCACGATGGCCCCGGTGGGGTCGAAGGTCAGTAGCTTGAGGAGCAGGGCCGAACGGTGGACCATTTCGCGCCACCGCCCGCGGTAACTGCATTTCGACAGCCAGTGCTGCCAGTAGTTGACCGTCGTCGTAAGTAGCTCGTGCTGAAGGCCGGGTGGGAGGCGTAATCCACCGCTATTCGTGTCGGGCTCGCCGAGTACAAACGACGCCTCTTCGCCTTCCTCCAAACTGAAGTCGGCGACTGCTGCGCCACCCTCGATCCGTAGCGGTACGTCGCTCCCCAATGCGAGATCCAGAAGGGGCGACCGAAACACGACCCCTCCATCGGCCGCCTCGACGCGGTGTACCGCCCGGGCGAAATCGAAAGCGGGAGCGCACCGCACGCGCAGCGTCATGGTGCCGCGGATGCCTCGCACCTGGCGGACCAAGCGCCGCCGATGCCGTTCGGGCCTCGCACCGACCGCCATGTAGTCGGTGACCTCGGCCACCCCGGAGCGGGCGAGAAAGCGGGTCACCAGCACGTTGCTGTCGGGCCAGTACCGCTGCGTCGAGCGGTAGTGCTCCGTCGTGGGAGCGACCTGGAACCGTCCTCCCGTGTCGCTATCGAGGAGGGCGGCAAAGACGCTGGGCGAGTCGAAGTGCGGGAAGCACAACCAGTCGATCGACCCCGTCGTCCCAACTAGGGCCGCGGTCCGCATGTCGCCGATGACGCCGTAGCTCTCGATCGGTTGGTATGCCAGAACTCCCCCCTCTCTCGCGATATCTTCATCTTCCTGAAGGCGAGGTGCGCCGGAGCCGACCGAACCGGGTTGCCGCTCGACCTCGCGCAGCCCGTCAACTGAGTCATGCGGGGGGATCTTATTTGGGTCGGCGGCTGCCGCGCTGCTCATGCCCCCTCCGGTTGAGTGCCGCCGTACGGGTTGAGTTCGGCTGACGGGTGGAGGCCTCTGTCCGAGGTCGCCTTCGCCGGACCGGCGAGTGGGCCCGGGCGCAGCAGGAAGGCGGCGATGGCGGCCCCGCCGGCCGTGATCGCGCAGGTCCACCAGAACGCGGTGTCGTAACCGTGCGCGAGAGCCGCGTTGTTCAGCGCCGCACGGTTAATGAACCGGGTCGAGGATTCATGCGTCACGAGGTATGAGGCGACTGCGGTGGCAAAGATCGTGTTCAGCAGCGATGTGCCGATGGAGGCGCCGAGTTGTTGGCTGACGGTGACGGTCGCCGACGCGACTCCGGCATCCTGTGGAGCCACACCGTAAGTACCGGTGTTGATCGCTGGTGCAATCACCATGCCGAGACCGAATCCGGCCAGGATGAGCGGGCCGAGTACGCCGTTGGCGTAGCCGGTGTGCGGTCCGAGCTGGGCGAGCCAGGCCATCGCTCCCGCCGCGACCACTAGCCCTATGGTCACCACCGGTCGGGGTCCCACTCTCGGCATCAGGACAATCGTGGAGAGGTTGGCTGCGACCGCCAAACAAACCGAGACAGGCAAGAACGCGAAGCCGGTCACGATCGGCGAGTAGTTCAGTGTCTGCTGCAGGTAATAGGTCAGGAAGAGGAGGGTCGCGAACAGACTCAGCGAAGCGATGAATATCGAGACGTAGGCTCCGCTGCGGTTGCGATTCAGCACCACCCGCGGCGGCAGAAGCGGGTGAGCGGTGCGCCCGATCCAGACGGCGAAAGCTACCAGTAGTGCTGCTCCAGCGAGGAGAAATCCCCACGTGGACGGCGTATGCCAGCTGTGTGTTGCGGCGTTCGAGAAGCCGAAGACGAGGCAGAACATCCCCACCGATGCTAAAAGCACGCCAGGAATGTCCAGCCGAAACTTGGTCGGCGATGTCCGCCGATCAAGCAGAACGATCCCACCGACGAAGGCCACGCCGGCGAAGACGAGATTGACGTAGAGCGTCCAACGCCACGACAGATACTCGGTCAGGGCGCCGCCGAGTAGCAGGCCGACGGCACCGCCTGCGGTCGCGATGGCGCCATAGACGCCGAACGCCTTAGCCCGGTCCTTCGGATTGGTGAACGTGGTCGTGAGAATCGCAAGCGCCGAAGGCACCAACAGCGCGGCGAAGGCACCTTGGCAGGCTCGCGCCGTCACCAGCATGGCGAAGTTGACGGATGCGCCGCCCACAGCTGAGACGCCGGCGAAGCCGAGTAGACCCGCGAGAAACGTCGTCCTGCGGCCAAGCAAATCGGCCAGCTTCCCCCCGGCCAACAGAAGACTGCCGAACGCCAAGCTGTACGCCGTGACCACCCACTGCCGATCTGCGGTCGTGAAGTGCAACGCACGCTGCGCCGACGGCAACGCGATGTTCATCACCGTCAGGTCAAGCACGACCATGAGTTGCGCGATTCCGATCACTCCGAGGGCGAGCCAGCGCCGCCGCCCCGTGGATATGGTTTTGACGGCACCCTCAATTGCGCTCATCAGTTACCTCTGCTACGAAGTGGCCGGCTCGTGCAGACCCGGCCGAGCGGATGCGAGGAGCGCGAAGACGCGCCGGCGTGATCGGCGGCACCGACGACGTGACGAGAATTTCGCATCGGTTCCCATGGGACAGATCGTGGCCCCGCGAGAACACGGTCGAATCCAGGAAGTCCTTAGTCCGGGGCAGCAGTGTCAGGCGGTTCGGATGAAGCTGATCGGCGCCGTTCCGGTCGGAATGGTCGGCGCTCGGCTGAACACTCCTGCGAATCGGGCTCGCGGGAGCGTCTCCTAGGTGCCGGTCCGGGGGCAGCAACCTGCGCGGGCAACATAAGTCGCGCGGAACACTTCGACACGCGACACTAGCTATCCCGTAGAACCAGCGGGAATGCCCAATCATCGCAACACCGGCTTCAGTCCCGGCCGCAAGCGGGGTATGAGGCCCAACCAGTCGAGGTGCCAATTGGCCGAACTGACACAACCCGGAGAGGGAATTGTGCTGGCCCACTTCATCGTGTCGGACGACGTCGAGCGCTCTCGGCGCTTCTACACCGAAGTACTCGGCGGCAGGGTGGTCTTCTCCGGAGAAGTGACTTATGTCGCACTAGCCAACAGCTTTATCATCATCAATGTTGGGGGAGCCCGACCGATGACAAGCCCGAGGTCACGCTAGAGACGCCACGCGACCCCAACCGGGTTAGCAGCTTCCTCAATATCCGGGTCGCGGACATTCAGGCCGTGTACGCCGAGTGGAGCGCCCGGGGGCCCAGTTCCTAACGCCGCCGAAGCAGCACAGGTACGAGATTCGCTGCTATATCCGCGATCCCGACGGTCATCTGATCGAGGTGGGCCAAACCACCGACCCAGAGGGGGACTGGTCGGCGTGGTTGCGGTCTGCCTCGGTTCCATGAAGATGGCGATGGTTGACGCCTCATCGTATTCGCGCCAGCCGTGGTGCAGCCCCTCAGACGGGCGCGGCGATTTCTTCATCTGCGCTCCCAGTCCTGGCGGTTAAGCCCGCGCCTATCGAGACGGTGATGGCGCGCTGTTGACGTTGCTCGGATGGTTTGACGGACTGCGGTTGCGCTTCCCCCGATGGTTAAAGCAGGGCAGGGGCGGCGTCAGAGTCCAGGCGGGGGGACTCCGCCGGTGACAGGGGCGATTGCCTGAGCGATGGCCAGCAGCTGCTCGTATGCCAGCGTCGCCCGATCATCTGGATGCCAATCGGACACCATTGGCGTCGATCCCGGTCGGGACGATCACCATCGGACAGCCGCTGACCTGAACAGCTACAGGCCACGCAGGCCCGTCCCGGTGGGCACGAACTGATTGCCCGGCGCCGTCCAATCGGAAGATCACCGCTCTCGTCACGATCCACGCCAGCGACTTCGTAGCCTCCATCGCGGATTCGGCGGGTGAGGCTTGGAGGGTCGGTAACTCCAGAGGCAGCGCCGAGCCGACCGTGTCCTGTTCGCAGCGGTCCACGGGCACCGGACGAGCCGATCATGCCGGGCGGCTGCTCAGCGTGGCGCGACCCCCATCCGTTGCAAAATCTGCAACCCTCAACTAAACGTTTAAAGCGGAAGGCTGGTCGTGCCGAGAGATCACCCGCTCGCCGAGGCAAATCACGGTGACGGCACAACCGGCCAGACGGGGCAACAAGATCCGTTGGTCATGCCAAAGATCGGCACCGCGGGATTACGAGCGGGGCTGGTCGATCTCACGCCGACCGACACGACCCGGGGAACCGCGTCTTGGGGGCGATCGTGACGATTCGAGCCGGAATCGTCGATGAGATCTTGCTGACCCTCCGCGACGAGGGGCGGCCAGCGGCGGAGCGGATCCGCGCCGTGTACGCGTTGCGGCCAAGTCGCGACGAGCTCGCCGCGGCCGGTGACTCATTGGCCAGGAGAGCCGTCGATACCCTGATCGGCGCGGGCGCGCTGACACCGGTCGCGCCGCCGTCGATCCTGGAGATGGACTATTACTTGTTGCAGGCCGAAGCGGACGCGGCGCTAGCTCGCGGCCGTGTCCTACAGCGGATGTTGACCATGTTGCCGGACGGATGGCCACTCGGCGCCCGGCTCGCCGACGTGTTGAAAACCACGCCTAGGCCGTGGCTGATCAGGATTGTCAACGAACTCCATTACGCAGGTGTTCATGATCTTGATGAGCTGATCGAGAACGAGGATCCGGACGAACCGGGCGGGGTAAGCTCGTAACCTGGTGAGAACCGGATGGATCTTGCGCTAGCTCGAACATCCGGGAGGGCTGCTTCGCTGGTGGGCGGGGTGAAGCGCTCCAACGCGACCAGGCGACAGCGCCGGTCAGCGCGGCTGCCAGTGGCTGCCGGTGGCTGCCGGCGTCCGGCTGCTAGGGGTGGGCGGCGTCATCTGCGCCGGAGCTAGCGTGGCGTTGCGGCCGGAACGAGGTAAAACGAGGTAAACGGTGAGCTGGAGCGGTCTCGGTCCGCGAGACGAGTCCCGTGAAGTGGGTCCCGCACCATGCGGCAGAACGCGAGGCCTGAGTAGCAGAAGTCGATGACCGTCCCCAGACTCTGCGTCGAACCATCGTCGCCCGTTCGACCGCCTGCACACCACTCCATCAATTCCTGCGAGGCACTAATCGCTCCGTGCGCGTCTTGAGCGCTCCGGCGGGTTGGGGCCCGCGCAGCAATGACACGGTGACCAGTGCTCGCTCGTCCGGCGCGAGCCTGCGTCGCTGCACGAATGTCTGGACATGCTTCACCGCGCGACTGCCCGCTCCCTGCCAGGTAAGCGCAACAAGGTCCTTGTCCTTTAGCGCCCGTAGCGTCCGAGCCACCAGTTCCTCGTCCTCGCGGACGACGAGCTCTCGGCTGCTGGTCTGGTTGCATGCGATGCGCACCGAGTTGAAGGTCATGGGATGGACGCTGGAACGGTGATCTCCTTCTCCAGCCGGCTGCCGTGCACCCGTTGCTCGGCGGCATCAAGCACCGGAGGTCGGCCACACCAGGACGCTAGCCGAGCGTCCACGGCGGCTTCGCAGTGCCACATACCCCGTGTACGTCCTACGAGAACATCATCCGTATCCTCCGGGCTCTAGTGTGCATTCCGACAGCCAGGCTGGTTGGCCATGTCAGTGAGGCACAAGGCAGAATCCGACTGGAGGAAAGAGCTTGGCCCCAAGTTAATGCGGCTCTAGCGGGCGTCTTACCCTGCTCGGCGTGACTGCAAGCGAGGGCCTGCCCGGCCCGCGTCGGTGGGTGCTGCGCGCGGCGTTCGGCTTGCTAGCTGCGGCTGGGCTATTGGGTGTCGTGCTCGCTATCGCGGCTGCCTTCGTGCAGTCGGCTGCACTACTGACCGCAGGCGCGGAGTGGTTCGGAGGCGCCGCGACTGCCGCGGCGTTCCTGTGGGGCGTTTACGTGCTGTGGCGGGCTGAGCACGAACGGACCATGGAGTCACGTCGACAAGCCGCCCTGGCTCAGGCGGAGGCCTATCGGAAAGCGACGCACGTCCGCATTGCTGCGCCGAGCGCAGGTGGAATTCCGTCGCGCAGGGTCAGGCAGGTCACCTTTCGAGTCATCAACTACTCAGCGGACCCGCTCCTGGACGTGGTCGGGATGGTGCGAAGCGGAAAAGAGAGGGTCAGCCTGGGCGAGCAGGTGGTCCTTCGGAATGACTCGACGGTCTTCCGTTTCGCCGGATTGGACGAGCCCTGGCCTGAGGGCGTAGACCCTCCGCCGCTGCCTCCTATCGAGTTGGAGTTCTCACTGCCGGACGGCACACGATGGCGCCGGGAGCTCATCGACGGAGCCCTGTCCGAACCAACGATAGTCGCGTCACCCTGAGCCACATGGCTTCGACCGACGGCGGCCAGTAGGTGCAGTCGGTGACCGAGCCGAATGGGCCCGAACGTTGCCTGCGGGTGCCGCTCGTACAAGAATGACGACGACATCCACGCGGTTGAGGACCGGAATCAGATTTATTGGAGCCAACTGTCTGCGGCGGCTGTTGGTGACAATCCAAGCAGTTCTTTCGCCCGATGGGCCGACCACGTAGGCGATGCCAGCGTAACTACAAGCCTCGAGCACGGTTCCCAGGGCGATCTGATCGACTCCAGCGCGACCGCCAAGCCAGGCTGGCGGTGATCAACGACCCGCAAGGGGCGAGCTTCATCGCCAGCCAGTTCGTCCCCGAGAACAAGGACCTCACCGCGTAGCCGGCCTCCGCTCAACCGCCGGGCCGCTCCAACGCCGAATAGAACCCTGCGGTCGAGCGTCGCGTGCGCGCGGGGTTGCAACCGCGCAAGGTGCGGCCGTGACAGGTGGGTGCTGCGATCGGTTCTACGCTGAACCGCGTGTCACTCGAGCGTCGTGCGCCCTCGGAGTTGGGAGTAGCCGCCGCCGGGGTGACCGGTTTCGTCGATGCGGTAGGTCAGTTCGAGATGCACGGCCTGCTCGTCTTGAAGCGCGGCAAGGTGGTGGCCGAGGCGGAGTGGGCTCCGTATCGACTGCGGGAGCCGGCGCTGATGTACTCGCTATCGAAGGGCTTCACGTCGGCCGCGGTGGGGCTGGCCGTTGCCGAGGGGTTGCTGAGCCTCGATGATCGCGTGCTCGACCATCTTCCCGAGTATGCGGACAGAGCCGTTACCGAGCTGCGTGATCTACGGATCCGGCATGTGCTGACGATGAGTTCCGGGCACGACCGCGATCTGCTGGGCGGCATCCGTGACCCGGGCGATTTGAGCACCGACCTTGTCGAGCTGCTTCTTTCAACGCCGCCGGCCCATGCGCCGGGCAGCTGGTTCCAGTACAACCAGCCGGCGACGTTCACCGCGGCAGCGGTCGTGCAGCGCCGGGCTAATGTCCGGTTGCTGGATTACCTGCGCACTCGATTGTTCGAACCGTTCGACGCGGCCGAACCGTTGAGCTGGATCGCCGACAGCCGGGCCCGCGACCTCGGCTTTAGCGGGCTGCGCACCGACATTGAGACGGTTGCCTGTCTCGGTCAGTTGCTGCTCGAGGACGGTGTATGGAACGGTCGACGGCTGTTGCCCACGGGGTGGGTTGCCGACGCTTCGCGGGCGCATGTCGATACCGTGCGTGAGCCGGACCCGGACTGGCGACTTGGCTACGGCTTCCAGATCTGGAGGGGTCAGCACGGGTATCGGCACGACGGCGGGTATGGGCAGTTCTGCCTGGTCTTCCCGTCGGCGGAAGCGGTCGTCGCCATCACCTCGTCGACGGCGTCGATGCAGGCCCTGCTCGACGAGGTGTATTTCCATCTGCTGCCGGCGCTGACCGCGGGCGGCCAAGGGGCGGACGCAGATGTGGAACTCGGACGGCGGCTGTCTCGACTGGCGATCGAACTTCCGGACTTGGCCGAATTCTCCGGAACCCACGACTTCGGCGTGACGGCCTCTCCGTCCGCCGCCTGGGCGCCGTCACGCCTGATCGCCGACGAGAGCAAGCTGCGCCTGATGTTTCCTGATCGGTCCACCGTCGGCGCGCTGGAGCACTCGGTGCCCTGCCGCGCCGACGAGTGGAGCGAGGCCACTCTGCCGACGTCGTCCGGACCGTTGCGGTGTCGGACTCGCGGTGGTCGCCGATCGGACGGCACGACCTACATCACCCTGGCCGTCGCGGACGCGCCGCATCGATTGATCCTGGCCGAGAACGGCAAAACGACGGGCACGCTGACCGTCGGCTGGAACACGTCGCCCATGCACGGCTCCGACCCGGCTGCCTTGGTAGCGACCTGACCAACAAAACCCGGCTCAGGCGCAGGCGGGCTACCTTGAGCCCAGAGTCGGTGATCTCGATGTAGGTGTTCCAGCTCTTGGACTGTGGTTCATGCTTCTCTATGGATTAAGCATCGCCGCCCGGTACTACGCGTTCCTCTGGGGCCAGTTCGATCGATTTCCATGCATTGCCTATTGTCCTTCCATTAAATGACGGACTAAAACACTGAATAAAGGCTGTGCAATTGCGGATTGTTTCCACTCTATGAGATATTCAGAGCCCACGACGCTCGGTCTTCTCGGTGGTAAGCCTATCGGCGAGTGGCGGGTCGGCGTTCGATCTTCTGCCATTGGACCGTACGAGGGACTATCACTCGACCGTTCAGGGTCGCTATGACCGAAACGGAAACACTTATGGTCAGATGCCGTCGCCCGAAACGACTGCGGAATGATCACGCCCGCCG